>Ga0181525_10000516_pt1 | contig 33673 bp, 59 predicted proteins | sample PEATcosm2014_Bin_48_FD_121100 | JGI IMG/M metagenome (GOLD analysis project Ga0181525, IMG submission 121100) | Peatland microbial communities from MTU Mesocosm Facility, Houghton, MI, USA - PEATcosm2014_Bin06_10_metaG | ecosystem: Environmental > Terrestrial > Soil > Wetlands > Peat | place... | reverse complement strand
TGCCGGATGGTGTGGGCCAAATGGTTGCAGGTCGTCTGCACCAGGTGGGCCGTCGTCGCGGTCTTCGCGTCCTTGCTGACTGATACGGCCAGGCCCACCACGCCCATCAGCGCGTCCAGCTCGGCGCCCTCGGCCGGGTAGTGAGCCCGGAGGTTGCCGGCGAGCTGGTGGGCGGAGGTGTGCGCGTCGTCCAGCTGGTGGGCGACGTGGGCCATGTGCCCGTCCCGCAGGTCCCCGCCGGCCTTGCGGGCGGCGTCGAGGCGCTCGGAGGCGTGGGCGAGGTGCCGGCCGCAGTCGTCCACCCGGTGCGCGGTGTACATGGCCACGGTAACGGGGTCACCGGAGGAGGGGGGAGGGTCCGGGGCATCCTGCGGGTCGTCTGCCAGGCCGATGACCTGGGCAGCGAGGGAGAGGGGGGGTTCCGGGCCGTCGTCAGGGGACAGGTCCGCGAGCTGGGCGGTGATCGTCATGGCGGCGTCCCCTCGTCTTCCAGGTGCAGCGCCCCGGCAGTGAGGGCCAGCACAACCTGGTTGATGACCCACTGCTTGTGGTGCGCGCCGTCCGTGCCCGCATGCCGTCCGATGACCTTCAGGGCGCGCTCGATGCGCCGTTCGGACTCGTCGCGCGGTTCCGCCGGCCCCGGCGGGCGGCCTCCCAGCCCGGCAACCTCCTCTCCGGTGTAGCTCATCCCGGGCACCACGCGCAGTCCGGGAGGCCATGCTCGGAGCATGGCGGCGAGGCGAGATCGGCGGGGGTCAGCCCCTGCTCGATCCGGCGGCGCACGTCGCGCACGTCGCCGGCTACGTCATGCCACGGGTCGGCCCACGGCGTCACCGGCTCGCCGTCAGGCCACGTCTGCGCGCTCTGGGGTCCGCTCACTATCTCGCCCATAGACCAGCCGTGACCGCAGGAGTATTCGACGGGTCCGTTGATTGAGTTCCTGACCATACGGCCGCCATCTCCAGCTGGGCAGGCGGGACGTTCGTTCATGCGATCTGCCCCTCACGACTGTCCGGCGTGACCGCCCAGGGCTTGCTGTCGGCGGCCGGCAGCTCGCGCCCCTCGTTCTCCCAGTTCCGCCAGATCCGCATAAGCTCGGCCATGCACTCAGCGTAGGTCGGCCGGGTGATCACCAGCATGTGACACATGGTGGTGGTGAGGTGCCAGCCGTCACCGTTGCCGAACTGGTCCATGGCGACCGCGAACGCGGACCCCTTGAGATCCTTGCTGGCGTACAGCCGCTTGCCTGCGGGCACGTCCACGCCGCACATCACCCACTCGGGGTCTAGCTCGCCGGCCTTGCGCGGCGGGGGGTTGCCGGAGCCGAGGTCATGTGCCCGGCTCCAAGCCGGATGCCCGGCCGCCACCGCCTCACCGGAGCGGGCCCTCTCCCTGTCAAGCCGGGCCGCCTGCCGCTCGATCTCGCCGCTCATGGCTGCCCCCCGAAGACAACAGGCTCACCCTCGGGCATCCACCGGGAATCGAGGATCGTCACCACGTCGCGCATCGCGTGCTCATAGCCGCCCGCATGACCTGTGGCACCGCTGACCCGCAGCGACCGCTCAGCATGGTCCCGGATCGTCGCCAGCGTGATCTCAGCAGACCTCAGCCGCTCAGCATCCGTGCGTTCCTCGCCGCTCACCGGTCCTCCGCTACCTCGGTACGGCGCGGCGGCTTCCGTGCCTTCCGCAGCCCCCGTCTCAGCTTGTGCCGTATCCGGCGCTGCTGGCGGGACGTGAGCGGCATCGTGTCAGGGTCACGCGCGCCGCGCTGCCGGGCGTAGCCAGCCGCCCGCTCAAGGCTGCCCAGCGGCATCCCTATCCCGCCTTCCGGTCGCTGCTCATGGCAGCACGCTACAGCCTCTAGCCCTTGATCCTGCCCGCCGCCGCAGTGGCCGCAGCAGCCGACGCGAGGAGCGTCTTCACCTGACCCTGCCACGCCGTGACCTGCTTCGTCAGCGAGGACACGGTAGCCGTAGACGATGCGGTGGAACTCGCGGTGCTGCTGGCGGTACTGGCCGCCGTGCTCGAGGTGGATGACGTGCTCGCGGCGGGCGCGCTGGACGCGGTGACGTTGGACGTGCTGGCCGTCTTGCCCGTGGCTGCCGTGGCCGCCTTGTTCGCGGCGGTCGACGCTGCGCTGGCCGCGTTCAGCTTCTTGATCTGCGCCTGCGCGGCGGTGATCTTGTCAGCCAGGGCCGCCGCCTGCTTCCTGTCACCCGCTGCCCGGCTCAGCAGGGCGGCCTTCTGCGCGGCCACTCCGGTCAGCTTCCCGGCCGGGGCGCCCTTGGCCTTGGCGGGGGCCTTGGCGCCCTTCGCCGCCGTCCCGAACTGGCCGCCGCCGACCTGCCCCTTCGGGACACGGGGCTGGGCGGTTGCCTTCGCCTGGTTCTGCTGGGTGGAGATCAGGTCGATGACGGCGGGATCGGCGGCAAGGGCGATCACCGACGCCAGGTCATCCCACGTGACCGAATGGGCGTGCGCGCGGGCCTGGGCCTTCAGTTCCTCCGCCTCAGCCCCCGCAGCGGCAGCCCTCACTTCCGGGTGCTTGCTTTTGACCATCCACCTGCGGATCGACCCCCGGGCAATCGCGGTCGCCTTGCCCTTGTCCATGCCCTTGCGCATCAGGGCGTGGACGACGTGCTCGAGGTAGTCGGAGTGCTTGAGGCCCTTGACGTTGTACAGTCCCGGCCCGCCCGGCTTGCCGTACGGGTCCGGGGTGACGGCCAGCCGCCCCGTCTCGGCGGAAAGCTCAACGACGGAGGCGAGGTCATCCCAGGAGTAGGCGAGCGTGATGCTCCTGCGCTGCATCTCGGCTGCTACGGCCTTGTGCCCCCTGGACATCTGCCCTGGCTTGCCGAGCAGCGCAGCCCGGCGTGACAGTTCCCCGTGCGCGGCCCTCAGGTCGTCATCGGACAGGCTCTTGGCTGCGGAGCGCTTGTCGGTGGCGACCGTCATCCGGTCGGCCGGATGCGGGCCGGACAGGATGCCGCCGGGCTTGACCCACCCGTGCTCGTAGCCCTTCGGGCCCGTCATCTCGATGACGGCGGCTACCTCATCCCAAGTGCGGGCGAACTGCTTGCTCCCCTTCGGCTGCGGCCCCACGGGATCAGCCACGGCCGGGTCTGACCCCCCGCTGTTCATCCTCGCCGGGGCGTTGAGTGCCCGGTCCCCTCCCGGCTGCCGCTGGGTCGGCTTCTGGGCGAGCGCTCCCGGGCCGTATCCCGCGTTCGGGTCTGCGTGCGGCCCGGCGGGAGGCAGCGACGGGGACGCCGTGTCATCCTCTGCCGCGTGCCTCGCGATGGCGGCCCGGTTCCGCTCCCCGACATCCGCGATGTCCTTGACGAGCAGCAAATGGCGGTGGACTCCGTGCATTGCCTGCCGTGCCGCGATGTGCAGGTCGTCCACATGGATGCCGTTGCGCATCAGCGACTGGGGGGTCAGGGCGAACATGGCCGCCCGCAGGTGCCGCTGGGCGGCCTCCTCGTTGCCCGATTCGAGCGTCCGGGCAGCGTCCCTGACGTGCTGGTGCACGGTGAGGTCGGGGTGCTCCTGCTGCACGCTGGCGGCGAGGCGGCGCATGGACTTCGCGGCCTGCTGCCTCATCGGCGTGAGCGGAGTAAGCCCGCGGCGGCGGGCAGGAGGCGCCGGGGCCGCGTGCGGGTCGTTGCCCCGGCTGGCCGCTGCCCTCGCTATGCCGCTCTGACCGGGCTGGATTGGGTACCCCGCAGGAGGACGGCCGGATGCGACTTTACCTGCCTGCGGCTTGACTGCCGTCACCGTCATGATGCCCTCCCGTGCAGGATTCTCCCGTGCTTGCAGGGCATGCGGGCGTAACGCGGCGCCAGGTCGCGCTCGGGCGCTCCCGCTAGCCATGCCACGGCGAGCAGCAGGTGGCCGTACGCATGCCTGATCATGACTCATTCTCCATCGGCGGCTAGCGCGTCCGCGCGACCGAACCGGCCGCCGAGGTCGATCACGCGCTGGAGGCTCGGCGGGATAGCCCCCCATCGCCTGAATGCGTCCGCCTTGGCCGCCTCGAACTCTTCCTCGCTGATCTCGGCGGGCCGTGCCTCGCGCCCGGCGTCCGTGCTCATGCCGCCGCCGCATACGTCCGGTGCTCGGTTGGTGACGTAGCGTAACATCGGCACGACGGGTGAACTGCGCCCGGGAATCCTATGGCCGGCATCCGGCTGGCCCGGAACAGCCTGCCGTCCATCGCCCGGCACTCAGGGCTGGTCCGGCTGTCAAGGACCGTGTTCCACCGCAGAAGGTCCCCGTGCGTCGCCGCCTCCATGTCGACCTTCCCTGCTGCCGTGGCCCGGTTCCACATCGCCGCGACGTGGAGGCCGTAGTACCGCCGTTCCCTCGCCAGCCCGTCCAGCAGCGCCCGCGCGACCGGTTTGCCCTGCGCCCTGGCCTGCCGCACATCCCCCGCGAGCCGCTTCCCCGCCGACATCACGAACTGGGCGCGGCGGGCCAGGTTCTGCCGGGAGGTCTGCGCGCTGGCCGCCCCGATCACGCCGGTCACGGGGGGCGGGTGCGCGAGGACGACGCCGAGCGCGGCGGCCAGGCCCCGCTGCAGGTCCCGCCTGATCGTGAACCGCAGCTTCAGCGCCTCCAGCATCGCCGCCACGCTGACCGCGGTGAGCAGCAGCCCGGCCAGGGTGGTGACCATGGCGGCCTCGGTGCCGGTGTCCGGCGGCGGGACCTGCTGTCCGGCAGGGGGCGGCTGCGGGGTGGTCACGCGCGCCGCCAGTCGGGGACGAACGCCACCGCGATCGACGTGCTGCCGTCAGCGGGGATCTCAGAGCAGCAGCGAGGACAGGGCATCCCGGCGCCGCCGCACGCTTCCCCGTCGTGACCCTCCACCTTGACCGCCCACGGGTAGTCAGGGTGGTCCTCGCAGACGTGGCCGTCGTCAAGGCAGTGCGGGCAGCGGACGCCGGCCAGATCCGGCCCCGTGTCCTCGCTGCCCGTCCTGGCCTCAGCGTGCCTGCGGCCGGCTTCCCGCAGCGCGGCGGCGTAGCTCATCCCCGTCTCGGCCATGACGGCACGGGCGGCGCGCTTCCGCTTGTCGCTCACGTCGTCTCCCCGAGGGCGGGCACGTCATCCTCATCGACCCCGGCGGCAGCCAGGAGCCGGGACACCTTCTTGTCGACCACCTCAACCTGGTCCATCAGGCGCATGAGGGCGTCGTATGTCGCGGTGTCGGTCATCACGTCACCACCAGCGGCAGCGGGACAGGCGAGCCATCCGGGGCGGCGAGCACCAGGCGGCGCACCTCGTCGTCCGGCAGCCACGCCCTGCACTCCCCGCAGACCCAGCCGCAGCGGAGATCGTCGCGGGCCATCTCCCCGTGGTCGGCGCACTCGACGGTGAAGGCGCGGGCGGCCATCAGGTGCCCACTAGGACGTGCGTATCGTGCCCGTGCTCGTCAATCCATGTGAACTCGCCCTCTTTGCCCACCGGCCTGTGGAGGCGGCACCGGCAGCAGTACGTCGCCCCGTAGAACGACGGGTCGCGCGCATAGGTCTCGCACAGCGCCTCGCCCATCCTGGTGACCGCTCCGCACTCGGGGTCGTGGTGGATGTAGGCGCGGTACAGCGGCCGGCCGAAGCCCTTCTTGCGCTCGGCTTCCGAGAGCACCAGGTAGACGTCGTTCTGGTCCTGCGGCTCTGTGTCCGCTCCGTGGCCGAGGCGCGGGTCGCGCGGGTCAGTGGTGAGGCTCACGGCTGCTCCCGGAGTCCGAAGACGTGACCGATGCCGAGGCGGTCGGCAAGCTCGTAATTCCTGGCAGGCTCACCAGGGACAACAGCGCTCTCCAGGGACAGGCCGCCGCGCTGGCTGAGGGCCTCCAGGATGTCCCGGATGAGGCCGTCTGCCGCTTGCTGGCCGGCCAGCGCCCTCTCTAGTTCCGTCGCGCTCACGGCGGGAACCCCAGCCTCCGCATCGTCTCCAGCGCCTCGGGCATCTTCATGCTCAGGCCGTCCGGCAGCGACCGCCAGCCAGGGAACGACTCCTCGTAATCGTGGTCGAGCCGCTGCGCCTCGGCCTCCAGCGCGTCCTGGAACTCGGGCTGCGTGAACACGCCCTTGCGGATCATCAGCCCCGTCAGCGCCGACTGCTCGGCGCGCAGCAGGATGGACAGCTCCCGGTGGTGCGCGACCGCCTTGTACTCCCCGTCGTCGGCCGGCCGGGTGCCGAGCTGCCAGGAGGCGAAGAACTTGCGCCACTTGCACAGCTTGTTCAGGACATCCGTCACGGTCTTGTCGGTCACTGGCCCGCCGCCAGCCCTGCCAGCGTCCCGGTCCTCGGCGGCTTCCCGTCCGGCGGTGACGGCTGCCCCGCCGGCGGCGGCATCGACGGAGCGGGCGGCATCGACCGCGGCGACCCGGCCGGCGGCCCCTGCCCCGCGTTCCGTGCCGCCGCTGCCTGCGCGATCCCCGTCCCCGCCGCCGCGATGCCCTGCAGCTGCCCCAGCCCCGCGGCTGCCTCGGGCGGCATCCCCGGCGGCGGGTTGCCCGCCAGCGCCTCCGCCCGCTGCGACGCGGTCGACACCAGCGCCTCATGGACCTGCCCGGCGTCCAGGTCCAGGATCGTCGCCATGCGTTCGGTGAGCAGGTCGATGAACGCGAGTGGCACGTTCAGCTTCGGCGCCGCCGCCATGGTGCCGAACATCGAGAACAGCACCGCGGTCATGGCCTCCTGCAGCGGGCCGAACTTCCACTGCGGGAACGCCGCGTCCGCACCGAAGTTCAGCATCACCAGGGGGCGGATCAGGTCGTGGGAGATGGAGTCCGCGATCTCCGCCGCGACCGCCTCGCGGGACGCCAGGTAGTAGCTCGACTGGTCCTCCGACATCCCGTAGGAGCCGGCCGACGCGCCGCCACCCGCCCGCGTTCCCTTCGCCGCCGCGCCGCTGAGCTGCAGGAACCCGGCCAGCACAGAGCTAGCCATCCAGTTTTCCAAAAAGGTCATACATGCCGCGAACTGGGCGCCCGCATCGGCGGCGCTCGGGAGGGCCTCGAATGTTTTCTGGCCCTCGACCGGGTGCACCAGGCCGACGACGCCGGAACCGCGCAGCTGGGAGATGTCGTCGGCGCGGGCCGTGGCCTCCGGCTGGTCGTTGCCGTAGACCACAAGGCGCTGCATTGCCATGCCCTCCAGGAACGTGAGCCATAGGAAATTCAGCTTCGCCATGGTCTCATAACACCATCGCGACACTTCCATCTCACTGATACCAGTGAGAGGCTCCCGGTGCTTGCCGTGCGTGTAAATGTACGAGCGCACTTTCGGGATATCGACGTAGCCGGGGACCTTCTGCTTGCGGTCCAGCATCAAATTGCCGCCGAATAGCCACACCTGCTGGCGGAACCCGTTGCTCTCGCCGGTGCGGTCGTTGTACCTGGCCTGGCAGGTGGCAGGCGGGCGGTAGGCGATCTTGCGGTAGATGATTTTCCCGTCAGACTCGCGCTGCCCCCAGACCTTCTCGAAGAAACTGCGCCGGAAAATCTGGCCGGCCGTGATCTGGCCGACCAGTTCTGAGATGGGCGTGGCCATCCCCCCGGCCTCATCAGGGGTCATGAGCACCGACCGGACGAACTCCGCCTCGCCCTTGTCGCCGCCCGACGGCTCGATCGTGTACGGGGCACCCCTGATCGGGAGCGTCAGAACCTGCTCGATGGCTGCGGCCATGCCATTTCTGGCCAGCATTATTTTGTAATCTCTTGCACTTGCCTCGCTGGTGGTAAGCCATAATCGAACACATCGCCTTCTCCGCACTTCAATAGTAGGCGAACAAGCGCTGTCCCATATCGAACGAGGTTCCTATCTCTGGTCCCATCAGGGACCGCTTACCGCCGGGGCCACGTGAGCCCTTCGGCGGGAGGTCGGGAAAGTCGATGATCTTCGCGGAGCGAGTGTCGACCATGACTAAAGCATCACCTCCTCCACCGCTAGCAGTGCCGGGCGTCTGACCGTGTTGCAATTTCCGATGCACGTGCAGACGCCCCTACTGTAGCGCCCCGCCCCTCACGCGGACATGGCGAAGGCCGGGCGACATGCCCGGCCCGGCGCTGCATACGGCAGTCAGGCTGCCCCTGTCGCCTCCCTGGCTTCCCGCTCGGCGCGTTCACGTTCCCGGCGCCGCTGCTGCCCGAGCCTGACGTTCTCCAGCGCCTGCCCGGACCGCCTGCCTCCGGCGTTGCCGCTGGCGTTCGTGTTGCCCTTGAGCGTGTCGCTGATCTTCGCGCGCTGCTCATCAGGCATGGGGCCTGCCGCCTTCCGGGCGGCGACGCCCTTGCGACCGCCGGCCGCCATCTTGGCCCGCGCCTCGTCCGAAGGATTGAGCGCCGCTGCCCGGATCTTCTCAACCGCCTCCGGTGTGTGCTTGTAGCCGCGGTTCTTCCGGCTCAGCAGCGCCCTCGTCTCGGCGCTGGGCGGGGTGCGCCGGCCGCCGGTCCGCCTCTCTTTCGGGGACGTCGCGCGCCGGGTGCGCCTTGCCTTCGTGCAGATCTTGCACTGCCGCGCTGTCCTGCCGCCCCGCCGCTGGATGATGTACGTGTTCTCCGGCGTGTACTCATGGCCAGCTGGGCAGTGCGTGGCACGGGCGTGGATCGCGGCCATGTTGCCGCCGCGCAGCATGTTCACGTGTCCCGTCACGGCTTCAAGGTGAGCCGGCCTGACGCAGTCCTTGAACCGGCAGCCGCGCGCCTTTACGTGATCGACCTCGTAGCCGTCCGGGATCGCGCCGACGAACATCACGTGCGAGGCGCGGTGTGACCCCTGCTGCACGCCCTCAAGGGAGAAATGCCCGTAGCCCTTGGCGTCGAGCGAGGCGCTGCGGCGCCAGCATTCGCCGTCAACGGTGATCTTGATCACGAACCGCTCCAGCGTGCCCGGGCGGAGCGGTATCAAGGGCGGCGGCAGCATCGCCATGATGGCGGTGGCCTCCTGGTCCAGGATGTAAGGCCCGTGGCGCGGTCGCTTTGAGAAGTCCGGCACGCTGTAGACGCTCCGGAGGGCAGTCGCGTGCGCTATCAGCCTCTCGCCGGGCCGGAACCACTCGTTCTGCCCGCGCCGATCGCCCTTGCGGTCAGGGTGAATGACCTGGTATTCGGCGAACTCCGCATGCCGCGCTTGCTCCAGCTCGCGGGAGCCCGGCTCAACCGCAAGTACCTCCTCGGCGCCCAGTGCCTGCATCCGGCTGCGGAAATGCACGGTAGTGCCGACCTTGACCAGCCCGTCACGCACGGCATAGTAGACGAGCGGATCGTGAGTCTTCCTGGCCACGTTCCGCCGCCGGACGCTTTCGGGTGTGCGGGACGGCGGACGTTCGGCCTTACCTTGCCGCCTGCGCCGTTTGCGGGTGTGCTCCCGCATGCACTCCTTGCAGCCCCTGCCTCCGCCGGGCAGGTCGTAGGTGTTTTCCTCGTCGTACGGATGGCCCTGCGGGCAGTGGGTCTTCTCGGCGTTGTACCGGGTCGGCTGCCTCCCGCTGGCGAAGCTCCGCTTGTGGCTCTCGCTCATCTTGCGCTTGGACTCTTCGGTGTGCGGCTTGCGGAACCCCCGTCCGGGTCCGGGATTGGGAGGCTGGAGCATCCGGAACACGCCACTGCCGTGCCAGGCACCGCCCTTCGGGGTAGGGTAGCCCTCAGCGGTCAGGGTCATCGCGATGACGTTGAACGACGTGCCGGTGCCCCGCAGTTCACGGGCACGGGCGGTAGCGTTGAGCATGGGTTTCGCATCCTCCTCGACAGGTGCGGGGCCAAGTCCCCCGGGTGGTGCTTCAATCACCATCCCGGGGGGCGTGAAATCTTGCCCCGGTAGCGACCATTCTACCAGGTCAGCGCCATAATGCGACCGTTGAGGCTAACCGGCTGGCGGCGTCCTCCCGGTCCCGCGGCCGGCGCTCGATCTGGACCGTCAGCTCCCGGATCCGCTCGGCCAGGTTCTCGATCTCGGCGACGAGGGCGTCGTGGAGGGCGCGGCGGGACTCCGGTTCAGGCACCTCGTCCATGCCGGAATCTCCCTGTCACCGGGGTCTGGAGTGACAGGGCTGATTTTAGCGGCTGCGGTGCAGTGCGCGCACTCTCAGATCAGGTGCCCGCAGCGCTTGCACCACGCGCCGGGCTGGACGCGGTGCTCGCACGGGCCCTTGCCGGCGGGCTTGCGGGACCGCTCGGGCTGGGCATCTTCGGCACCGAGGGAGAAGGGCTCTACCGAAACCGCGTCGCGGCCCCGGCTGACGAGAGCGGCGGTGCCGGGCGGCATCCTCTCGTCGGTGATGATCGTGATGCCGTGCACCCGTTGCGGCGGCTCATCCTTCACGAACTCCTCAATCGCCCGGACGATCACGTCGGTGACCGTGCAGCCGATCCGGGCAGCCTTGGCAGCGGCGGCATCGTCCAGATCGCCGTCTATACGGTAGGTCTTGAGCCGCTTCGCCATGCCCTCTAGTGTATATACGCTCGGGCCAGAGTGCGGCTAGACTGTATATACAGACCCGACTGAGGGGGGCACCATGACCGAGATCAGCGACCGGCTGCTGCGCATCGTCTTCGACGTCGCGGTGGGGTCCATGGACTTCGGGTCCGGGTTCCTCGATGACGAGGAAGTCGGCGCGCTGCGCGAGGTTGCCGTGATCCTCGGCGCCGATCCCGCCGATGCCACGCCGCGTAACTTCCTGTGCAAGTTCCGGCAGCGGCATGACGTGCACATCGGCCTGCATACACCCATGTTCACCGGCCCGGATGGCGTCTTGCGCAATGCCTACCGGCTCCGCATCGAGTTCCCGGCGGACGTCCGGGCGAGCCTGCAGGGCATCAGCGGAGCGGATGACCTGGGTATCCTCCGCGCGCCGGCCATCCTCACCTGGTGCCCCGACTGCGGGCGGAACTTCGATGTATTCGAGGACACCCGCTACCGCGCTGGCAATCCCGTTACCGCCATGCCCTGACGTTCCCCCTCCTCCCGTTCTCCGGGTGCTGCTGGCTGTCATCCTGCGGGCCAAAGCCGTCGATATCCCACGGTGCATCTGCAGGCGTTTCCTGACCGTCGTACGCCCCCCCGTGGGCACCGCGCAGACGGCGGCGCATCATGCCGTCCTCCGTCTGGCCGATGGCGTCCAGCTCGCGGGATCCTGCCCACTTGCGGGGACCGGGAGAGCCGGGAGGGCCGAACGACTCGCGCAGGAACTTGGAGGCGGCCCAGACAAGGCTGTCGAGGCGGTCGGGGGACCGTTCCCCTGTCGCCCCGGTGAACGTGGCCATGCAGTCCTCCAGTTCCGGCATGTGCTCATCCACCTGCATGCGGCCGTCCTCGTCTTCCCAGGCGCGGTGGCAGTGCAGCACCAGCGGGCGGCCGTCGTCGCTGTACCGGTCGTACATGACGGCCACCGGCTCCGCCCGTGCCCGCTTGGCGTCGGAGGCGTGCACCGTCTCCACCCGGACGCTGGTCCCCATGTCCTTCTGCGCCTGCCGGAACACCTCGGTCAGCCACTTGCCGCCGTGGTTCTTCTCCACCACGACGGTCGCGTCCCACTCCATGGCCTTGCGGATCACCCGCTTGGCGAACGGCGCCGGGGATTCCTGGCCGCCCCAGTTCTCCCCCACGTACAGGTGATGGTCATCGGGCGGGCCCTTGCCGAACACCGTGTACGCCTGCTCGTCGCTGTCCTCGGAGCCGTCGGAGGGGTCGACGCCGATGCAGGCCCTGAACAGCATCGGCGGGCCGCCCGGCATGCCGACGCCGGGGACCTTGATGGAGTCGAGCAGGTCCCGGGTCCACAGCGCGTTGGCGACATCGTCCAGCAGCTCGCCCTCGAGCTCCTGCATCTCCAGCCTGGTGCCGCGGAACCCGCCGACGACGGCGCGGACGAACGCAGCGGACAGGTTGGCGATGTTGTCGCGGGTGCGCAGCTTGCGGATGACGACCCCGCCGTGCTCGGGGTCGTCGCGGATCAGGGAGCGGATCAGCTTGCGGGCCTTGCGGGATGCCTTCGGCGTGCCGTCCGCGATGATCTGGGACCGCCCGTCGCGGACGGCGAAGTTGACGGACTCCTTCCAGGCCATCTCCCACTTGTCCCACAGCCCGATCTCCGAGCACCACGCCCCTTTGAGGTTCCGACCTTGGACGCGCAGGCCACCCTCGGCGGCGGAGTCGACGTAGATGATGATGCCGTTGTGCATGACCACCTGGCCGTAGGTGCGCCACGCGGCCTTGACGGTCCTGCTGCGGTGATCCTTGATCTCCGACATCGACGTGCCCAGCGCCCGCAGGATCCCGGTCTTGCCCTCGACACATTTTGTCCACGCATCGGCGTACGTCGGCCCGATTATGCCGTATTCGCCTTCGCCGTCGGTGTCGGACAGCACCCAGTCGGCCATGGCGTTGGAGCAGCTGGCATTCTTCCCGGCGCCACGTCCGCCCTGCCAGTATGTGACCCTCCAGCCGCCCGCGTGCGCGTCATCGGGCGGTAGCAGCTGCTCGGGCCGGGCAGTGCGACGCCATACGGCGCGCGGATCGGCCGGGGCGTCCCCTAGCCTGCGGTCGAGCGCGTCCAGCACCGCCAGGTCGGCGGCGTCGGGGGCGAGGACGGTCACGGCCTACGCCACGACGCGGAGGCGGCGCTTGAACTCCTCCCGGGCCGCGGCCTGGCCGCCGATGTCGGCGCCGGACTTCTGCAGCGCCGCGGTGAGTGCCTCCTCCAGCATGCGGGCGGTCGCCTCCCTGACACCCGCCAGCCGGTCCTCGATGTTCAGCCGGGCCATGGCACCCAGAGTCGAGATGCACCGGTCCAGGGACCGTTCCCACAAGGCGATCTCGGCGCGGAGCTGCTCGCCGCCGCCGAAGGACTCATACCGGAGGGAGGTCAGCTCGTTGACCTTGGCGGCCATGCTGTCCTTCCATGCGACAGCCTGGCCGGCGAGGCGGGCCAGTTCGGTGAGGGGGTCGGTGACGGGGGGGACGTCGAGATGGGCCAGTTCGCGGGCGGCCTGGGCCTCCAGCGCTGCCGTGCGCCCGTCTGCGCGCAGCTCCCCGATCGTCTTGCCGCCGTGCTTGCGGCACACGTCAAGGCCGGCGACGAGGCGGTACTGGTGGCAGGGGGTGCCGTCCTGCCGTTTGTGGCGGCATTCGTGCCGCTTGTGTTCCTCGCACCAGCGGCGACGGGCGGGTGCTGCTATGGGGGCGCCGGGGGGTTCATCCGCTATGGGGTCAGCGGGGATGCGATCCAGCCCGAGCGACCGCGATGCCCGTGCCATCGCCTCGGCGGACTTGCGCTGGATCGCGAGGGCCGGGTTCTCCATCGCGATGCCGTCGCGGGTGATCATCACGTTGGTCTGGGCGAGGAGGCGGGATGCCTGCCGGTGGGAGCGGACCGCCTCCACGTAGGTGCCGAGGACTTCGGGGTCGGCGCGGAAAACCCGGCCGCTGGAGGTGAGGCGGGTGACGGTCTCGGCCCAGATCTGGCGGCGCTCGTCATCGTAGTGGGCCGGAGGGTCGAGGCGGGCGGTCATTGGTGGTCCAAACTTTGCGCCCATGTGTTGACAACGTTTCGCGGCAGGGGTATGGTCGTGAACAGAGGGCTGACGGACCGGGATCTTGAGGGCGAGCCGGTGACGGTCCTCAGGGCGGGAGCCTGCAGCTCCCCTGCCTGAACCCGGTCTGGCCGAGGACACGATGGCCAGCCAGCGCAAGCGGCGGTGCATGAACGCCCGCCGGCCGGGGCTTCACCCCTTCTCAGCGAGGAAGCCGTGCCTGAGCAGTACCTGAGCGTCTCCGACATCGGGGCGCTTCTCGGCGTCTCGGCGTCGGCGGTGAAGACGTGGCGGCTGCGGCATCCCGGCTTCCCCGCGCCTGACGCGCTCACCGGCCGGACGCACCCGGTTGCCGGGTGGCTGCCGTCCCGCATCCCCGAGATACGGGCGTGGCGGGAGACGCTGCCCGGACGGGGCGCTGGCGGGGGCAGGCCGCGCAAGGACATCACGACTCCCCGGTGAAGCTGACGGGCTCGGTGGTGCCGTCGGGGAGGACACGCTCGGGCTTAATGCCGGCGTATTTCTCGAAGCGGCGGCAGATGACATCGGCATAGGCCGGCTCGATCTCCATCAGGTTCGCGCGGCGACCAGTGTTGTGCGCAGCGATCAGGGTCGACCCGGAGCCGCCGAACAGATCGAGGACGAGACCGCCCTCGGGGCTGCTGTTGCGCATGGCGCGCTCGCCCAACTCGGTCGGCTTCTGGGTTGGGTGCCACTCGTTTTTGTTCGCCCGGTTGGCTTCCCAGACGGTGACCTCATTGTTCGGCCCGTACCACTTCGCCGAGCAGCCCTTGCGGTGAGCGTAGTAGCAGGGCTCATGCTTGCCCTTGTAGTGGGCCGAGGTGACGAATTGCGCGTTGTTCTTGACCCAGATCACCTGAGCGGAGATAACGTACCCGGCTGCGGCTGCGGCTGCGGCTGCGGCGTGAGCGTCTGCGTACCAGAGGTACAGGGCAGCGTGGTCGGCCGCCGCCACCCGGAGCATCGGCAGCGCGTCGGCGTAGATGGTCGTGCCTAGCTGGTCGCCCTGGAGAGCCGTGCGCAGCTTCGCGCCGCCCGTGTAGCCGACGCCGTAGGGCGGATCGGTAAACACGAGGTCGGCTAGTTGCCCGTCCATCAGGCGCTCAATGTCGGTGACCACCGTTGAGTCCCCGCACAGCAGCCGGTGCGGCCCGAGCAGGTACAGGTCCCCTAGCGCGCTGACTGGTTCCGCTGGCGGTTCCGGTACGTCGTCAGGGTCACCACCGGGTTGCGGCCCGCCGCCGCCCGGCCCGCCGAGGGTGGCGATAAGCGCATCCAGGTCTTCGCCGTCAAAACCCGTGCCCTCAAGGCCCCGAGGTTGCTGCGCCAGCCCCGTCAGCAGCGCCACCAGCCGCTCCTCGTCGTTCCTGCCTTTCCTGGTGGCCTCGTTGTCCACCGACAGGATGCGATCCCTGGTGTCGTCGTCCACGTCGCACCAGAACCCGGGGATGCCCGCCATGCCCTTGGACCGCGCGGAGCGGAGCCGGGTATTGCCCGCGAACACGATGCCGGTGGACTCCTGCACCAGCACAGCGCCGTAGAAGCCGTGCGCGTCGAGGGACTGGCAGACCGCGCCCTCGTCGCCGTCGTTCGGGTTGGCGGGGTGCTCGACCAACTGGCCCAGCGGGATGCACGGGTCGTAGCGCTGGCCGATCACGCCGGGGATGCCGGTCACGGGGCTTCCGCCGCCCAGCCCGGCCCGCCGGAGTGGCACTGGCACCCGCAGCCCTGGCATTCCAGGTGACGGCCCGTGTCGCACTGCTCCGAGATCGCGCGGCGGCTCATGTTGCCGTCCCCCCGAGGTGGTGGCGGAGACGGTCCTCGATGTGGTGCATGATCCTCGCCTCGCTGCGGCCCACGTGGAGACTGGCCAGGCCGGAAGTGAAGAGGCTGAACGTCGCCGCGAAGAGGGGCACGATCAGGAAGTACTCCATCGCCGTGATGACGTACCCGGCCGTGGTCCTCGGGGCCACGTCGCAGCCGTCGGTGACGGCGTTGGCCAGCCCGCAGAACAGTCCGTGGGCCGCCGGGATCCGCTGGGCTTTCGCGAACGCCAGCCCGAGCGCCGCGTCCAGGATGATGGCGATGAGGATGGTGCAGGCCGCGATCCGTCTGTGGGTCACGGCGCGACCCGGTCCCGGTGCTCGCGGTGGAGTCTCAGGATGTGCTCGTGGCTGACCTTCCCCGCGCGGACCTGCTCGTCGGGGTGGTGCTTAGCGCAAACCTTGAACTGCCCCCCGGCTACCGGGTACCTGGCCAGCCGGAAGCACCGGGTCACGTGGCAGTTCGCGTGACGGTACAGGCCGATCGCCGAGGCGAGCAGGCCGGTCACGGTCAGGGCCGGGATGAAGCCGGACCAGAGCTGGTACGTCCACGGCGTGGACGAGCTGGCCGGGTAAGGGTGCACGCCGAGCCCGTACAGCCAGCCCCAGGGATGCGCGGCGGCAGACCAGATGACCAGGCCCGCGACGGGAAGCAGCAGCCAGCGGGGTCTCACAGCAGCCCCGCCGCGGTGCACAGCACGGCTGCGACGACCAGGACGCCGTAGGTCTGCACCACGGCCAGGATGCCGCGCTCGGGCCGCAGCCACGAGATCACCGCGGCGATTCCCGCGACCAGCACGATCTCCGCGGCGAGGGCCGCGGCACCGCCGGCCACCAGGGACGGCACTGCCGGAATCACGCACGCCAGGCATGCCGCCCCGCCGTTCGCCAGGGCCAGCGGGAGGCCGCACTCCGCGTCGGACAGCCACTTGCCCGCGGTCATGCCGACCAGTTCGGCCAGCCCCGCCCCGGTCGCCGCGTGCCATAGCGCGTGGCGCTGCCCGATGAGGCTGACGATCAGGCCGAGGGCGATGGTCACCCCGTCGGCGCCGCCGAACACCGACTCGCACTTGAGCGCTTTCGGCGTGATCGCGGCGCGGGCGGGGACGGCCATGCCAGCAAGCGTAACCGCTGCACGTTACGATGCAATTGCAGCGGGGTCAGGTCCGCCGCCTGCCCCGTCTCCTGCGCAGCGACCGCCACCCAGCTAAGGCCCAGGTACTCCACGCCGCCCGGCCGGAACGCCATCGCGGCCAGTCCCCGCGCCAGCACCGTCAGCCCCGCGTCGTCCTCATGCACCCGCAGCCTCACCCACGACCCCGCATCAACCCGGAACCCTGCTGCTATCTCCTCCCGTGCTGCCCGGTCGGCCTCCAGCGCGGAGATAGCCTCGGGGACGGCCCATTCGAGGGCAAGGCGGGCAAGCGGTCGCTTCTGCTCTAGGGCCAGCTCGGGGCCGGGGGGACGCCTCACCCGAGGATGCTAGCGGGGAAGCAGCGGCGGACGGGAATCAGGCGAGCCATACCTCGTCCGCGTGATGGGCACAGTCGCAGCCGGGCACGCAGGTACGCCACCAGGCCCAGCCGAAATGCTCCTGTCCGGGCGGGTAGCGGCGCCACTCGTAGCAGGACCGGCAAGTGCCGTCATCAGGCGCGGGCAGTTCCGGGCCGATGTCGCGGGCAGCAGCACGAGCGGCCATGCGGTCTTCCCAGGTGCTCACGGGTGCCTGCGGGCTCGCCAGATCAGCCACGCCGACACGCCGAGCAGGGCAGTCACGGGAATGTAGGCCCACAGGCCCGGCACGATCAGCTCGGATGTGAACGCGGCGAGGACGATGAGCAGGAGCTGGTCGAACAGCGGGAGCTTCCCGTCCGCGGCCCGGCCGCGCTCATGCCAGCCGATGACGGCCCCGGCGAAGACGCCGAACGGCCACTCGACACGGCCCACGGCGGAGCCGGCCGCGGGGACCACCGTGATCAGCGCGCAGGCCGCAGCACAGCAGGCCCAGACGGCAGCGATGAGGAGGACGCGCGTCCGCTTGCTCACGGCCCGATCGCAGCCGGTTCCGTGACTACCTCGCCAGCAACTACGGTAGTCCTCCCCGCCAGCGTCATGGACCGGGCGGACGTGCACCGTGATCTCCCGGTGGGCGGACTCGGCGCTCTCGCGGTCGCCGAACGGGACCGTGATCTCGCGGACCCCGGCAAGGAAAGCCCCGTCACCGGTCTGGATGTCGAAGGGGCGGCCGAGCCTGATCACGATCTCGTGAGCGGTCACGGCGCCACGCCGTCCACCCATTCGCACGCCTCCTGCAGCGCGTTCCATGCCCCCTCGTGGCGGTCAGCAGTCGCACTGAGGCCCCGTTCGCGGTCCCGGCGGATGTCCTGCGCGGCGAGCACCGAGAGATAGCGGGCCTGGCTGGCAGTCAGCGTGACCTCGGCCATCGCGGCTCCCTCCCGTCGCTGCTTATCCTAGATCCCGTGGCTAAGGCTGCGGGTGCGCCTCCGGGTCACGTCCGGTTAAGCCCCGCACCGCTATCCTGACACCATGGGCTTCCCCCTGGTTCCGGTCCCGACGCCTGTCCTGCTCGTAGCGCTCCCCCCGGGACCGCTGTTCCAGGCCGCGTGGTCGGGTCGGTTGCCCAATGTCAACGCCGGGGAAGCGTTCTGGGCAAGCTCCCTGGACGCCCCTGATCTCGTCGCTGCGGGCCTGGCCGAGCTGGCACCGCCGGATACCGTGGCCCCGCCCGTCGAACCGAAGTGGTGCGCTCACGGGACGGCCGGGTTCGGGGCCGGGACCAGCAATTGCACGCACTAACCCCGTCCTCCGGAGCGGGTGAGCTTCGTGCCAGTCGGCAACTTCCGTCATCGTCATCCGGTACTCAACGTCTGCCGGGTAGTCCTCCGCAGGCGTGGCTCCCGTCAGCGCTCCCGGGCAGCGGATGCCCTCCCAGCCGCCCCACCGCGCATGTGACCAGCCCGGTTGGTGACCGTCCCGCCGATGCGGTGTGCCGGGTGATCGGCAGGCCGTCGTGCTCGCAGACGGGGATCACCCGCCGCCCCCGGTGTGAGGCCGTGGCGTGTACGCACCCGATCCACCCGCCGCCCAGATTTCCGGGCTGACCCCCGACACGCGGACTGGCGCCGGATGCAGCACCAGCTCCAGCAGCACCGGGGCGCACGCACCGCAACATGAGGTCCCGGCCACGTCCGTCACCGCCTCAACCTTGCTGGCCGCCCCGCAGCCGTGGTGATCACACAGCCCGGCCAGGCAGCGGGCGCACTTGCCGTCCATTACGCCGTGACCAGCCCGGCCTTGCTGACCGTCCCCAGCTGCTGCTGACGGCAGGCAACACAGACGCCCATCTGCACCGGGGCGGCCATCTGCTGCCCTCCGGGAGCCGGGAACATCTGGATGACGGTGACCAGCACCACGGCGTCAGGCACGTCGCCGATCGGCTTATCCGCAGTGAGCGCGGCGTCCAGGCACACCGCGCACAGCCCGAGGGGGCCAACAGGGCGCGAGGGCCGCAGCGAGGGGCCGACTACGTGACCCGATAGGGCGGTCTTCACGTCGTTGCTCATCTAAGATCACCAGTCCCTCGGGAGTGATGACAAGATTGCCGTGGACCGCGCACCCTGCCTGCGGCGGCATCCGGTCATCCCAGTCGAACCGGGGCGGGCACCCGCAGGTGACCGCCGCGAACCGGTTAGCAGCCCGCTTGGCGTCCACCTGGAGGGCCGACATCCCGGCCTCGTACGCGGCGGCAACAGCCAGGGCGGCCGTGATGTCGGGGGCTGGGGCTGCGGGGTCCACGGGCACATCCTAGACCGCTGACCCTCCTGCACGTGCAAACGGCGTGTGCACGGGTCCATACTTGGCCCATGGTCACCCAGACGGTCCCTGGCTTCGATGCCACGTCGGCCAATATCGCCCACCTGCCAGCAGGACAGGCCGCCGGGTACGTCACGGGCTCCCCGTCTGTCGTGTGGACACCGGCCGACTGGGAGCTTCATCCCGGTGCTGTCCGCATCGACCAGTCGCCTGCCTCCACCGTCTGGGATGCAACAGCGGACGTGGACGACCTCGAGAACGGTGCCGTGACCCTGGGCGAGATCGCGGCGAGAGCGAAGGTGCGCCTCGCCGCCTACCACGCGGGAGTCCGTCCCGGCCAGCGGTCACCTGCCGTCTACGCCTCCGCCGGCAGCATCACGGCCGTCACGAACGCCCTCATCGCCGGGGGGGTCACCTCAGGCATCGGCCTGTGGGTCGCCCACTTCGGCGTCAGCGAGGCCGACGCAATCGCCGCGGTGGCGGAGGCGTCCGGGCCGTTCCCGGTCATAGCGTTCCAGTACTCCGACCAGGGCGGCGGCGGCACGTACGACGAGGACGTCTTCTCCGTGCCGTGGCTGGAGAACGTCTCCGCGGCCAAGCCTCCCGCCCCGCCCGGCCAGTGGCTCGACGCGGGCGCGTGGACGTGGAAGGACGTATTCACCGGGGGTGTCGGGCTGGACGATGCGCTGCACCTGTTCAGGCTCGACGGCGGCACCTGGGTAAAAGCCCAGTGAGAGCGGAGGATGAGATGACCGATCTGCCCGCGCAGGGGGGCGGTTCGCCGATCCCGCCCGTCCCGGCGCACGAGAGCCCGCTGGAGCGCGCCGAGGGATGGTTCCGGGACCACGAGCCCCAGATCCGGGCGGCGGCCAAGGACGGCACCGGCATCGCGGAGGAACTCAAGCCGGTGCTGCGGGGACACTTCGCCGGGGTGCTCGCCCTCGCCCAGCGGGTCATCGCCGACCCGTCGCTGCGGGCACTGGAGCCGGACGTGCTCGTGCTCGCGGAGGACGCGCTGCGGATCACCGGGCTGGCGCTCTGAGCGCGTTCCGCCGCCGCGCCGCGCAGGAAGCCGAGGCGAGGGCGCAGAAGGCGCTGGACCGGGCCGTGGCCGTGATGCAGATGTACCGGCGCAGCGGGATGGACACGGTCAGCATCGAGGACGTCCTGGCGCTGCTCGGGGCGGAGCCGGACGCGGTGCCCGGGCGGCGGGAGCCGGTGCGCGTGCCGGGGGCCGACCCTCTGACCGGGGCTCTGTGGGCGGGGCCGCCGGGGAGCGCGCCGCCGGGAAGCTGAACACGGTACGCCCCTAATTTGTGCAGGGCAGCATAAAGGCCGAGGGCGAGGACGACGGCCGCGATGATCACCCCGTATAGCTGGAGCCGGGCCTGCGCCGCCTGGATCCGGGCCGACTCGATCGCCAGGTCGTCACGGCTGATGCTGGACGTCTCCACCTTGGAGGACTTCTCCCCCTGCTGCTGGTACTGCGCCGCCCGCAGATCCTCAATGGACTTGGTGATGGGCGCGAGGGCCTGGGCGAGGGCGTCGGCGGTCGCGATCCGGGCCTGCTCCACCTGGCCTCTCAGCGCGTCCGCGGATGCCTGCTGCTGGGTGGCCAGGGTGGCGGCCTGGGTGGCGGACACCTCCGCGGCGCGGGTCACGGCACCGACGTCGACGGCGCGGATCGCGTCGATGCGGGCTGATTCCTGCACCCGGAGCTTGTCCTCGTAGGCGGCGCGCATCGCCATCCGGTCATGGTCGGAAGCGCGCAGTTCCCGGTCCCGCTCCTGGTCGGCGACGCGCAGCTGCTGGTCGTGCTCGGCGCGGATGGAGGCCAGCTCGCGGATGTGCCGGGACTCGGCCTCGCGGAGGTTGTCCTGCCGCTCGATCGCGGCCCGCACCAGGTCCAGCACGTTTTTCGTGGGATCCACCACGGGGGCGCCGTACCGGTCCACGCCGGGGCCGGGACTGGCCGTTCCCGCCGGCGGCCCGGAGTCGTGAGCGTCATCGCCCGCCATGCCTCACCCCCACCGGGCCGGGCCGTCAACTCGCATCCCATTTTGCCACGCGCGTGCACGGAACGTTTGCACGTGCAGGAGGGTCGGCCGACGGGCGCTCAGGCTGCGCGCCGGGCTGCCAGCGCCACGCCCTCGTCGTCCCCGGCGCTGTCCTTGTCCTCGCCCGAACTGTGGGTGTAGCCGTTGTCGTGCCCTTCGGGGATGAGGGCGCAGGCCACCGGGAGCACGATGAGGACTAGGGCACAGAGGAGGATCCAGAACATGCGGGAGCACACCGATCGAGGGGGGTCTAGCAGCGGAAAGGGGTGGCGGAATCGCCTGGGCTAAGCCTACCGGTGCGGCGCCCTTCGCCCGCTCCGGCCTCTCCCGCCCGGTGAGGGCGTAGTACCTCATCCTGACCCCGGTCCTGGACATGTGGACGCGGCGGGCGATCTCGGCGAACGACAGGCTCTCGCGGTCGCGCAGGTCGAGCACGAGCTGGTCGCGGACATCGGGGCGCTTGCGCGGCCCGCGCGGCCGGATGACGTCAGCTACCCACCGCTGGACGGTGCGCGGGTCGGCATCGACCTGGGCGGCGATGGCGTACGTGGTGAGGCCGAGGCCGTAGAGGCGCTTTGCCTCCGTGACCTTGGCCTCGTCGCGAGTGCGGGTCATCAGGCACCGAGCAGCTTGTCGATCTCGGCGATGCGGGCGGCCAGCCGGGCGCGCTCGGCGCGCAGTGCCCCGGTGCTGTCGTCGTCCATGGCGGTGACCTGCGCGCCGTAGGACTGCTCGGCGGTGCGCAGCAGGGCCAGCTCGCGTGGCATGTTCGTGGTGTTCCGGGTGCCGGCGCCCTTGCACTCGGGGCAGGTGTAGGCGGCGTGCTTGTGGGGGCCGTGCTGGGTGCAGGGGGCGCCGGCGCACTCCTGGCCGTCCCGGCTCGCCGCGTTCAGGACCGGGTGGCCAGTGCCCATGCAGAGCGAGCATGTGCGCGTGGTGGTCGTGGTGTCTCCTGCGACGACGGTCCACGTCCTGGTGGCCTCGTCGTACGTGCCGCCCGCGTCCTTGACGAGCTTGAGCGCGTCCTGGAATCGCTTGCCGGAAAGCTGGCCGGCGAACCGGACCTTGTAAGTGGTGGTGCTCATCTGAGACTCCTTCGGGCTGTTCCTTGCTGACATCTCCATAATGCCGCAATGGAGCCGGTTCCGTCAAGGGAAATCCCCGCGCCGGATGAACAGCCAGGTGTCAGCAAGGATGCTCGCCCCGAATGGAGCCGGCGCGGGGACGATCCCAGCCTACGCCCGGTCCCTCCGCAGCCTGCGCGGGAACGGGATCACGGCCCGGCTCCCGTCGTCCAGGTACTCGACGGCTACGTTCCGGGGTCCTCCGCCCGGTCCCCATCCGGTCAGGACAACGCAGCGGCGAGGAGGGTCGTAGCGGCCCGAGGCGCGGGAGCCGGGGTCGAGGTAGGCGGTTCCGGTCATGTCCCGAACCAGTGCTCTGACCCCCACGAATCGGGAGGCTGCGGAGCGGACACCGGGTCAACGTCCACGATCAGCCTGACGGCCGCCACCGGGACGCCGGGCGAGCCGGGATTGTGCGTCGTGACGGGACACAGGTAGCAGGCCACGCTCTGCCCGATGCGGCGCTCGGAGTAGCTCAGGCTGTAATGGCCGCAGTTCATGAGCTCCCGCCAGCCGTGCCACTCGCTCACGACCACGCCCCTTCCGGTATCTCAGACGGGTCCGGGTCAACCGCCCAGTCCTCGTACTGCGGATCGCCCGGCTTGCACGCGCAGGCACAGGCGGACGGCTCGTCTACAGGCGGGTCGGCGAAGGGGCGGCGCGGGGGCATCTCGGTCCAGGCTTTCCGGCATCCCCGGCAGTAGATGACGTGGCGTTCCCCGGAGTCGTCGTCATCCTCGCCCGTGAATGACCCTCCGGTATCCAGGCTGCCGGTGAGGCGGGCGCGGCCCTCGGGTCCGTCGTACGGCCACGGGCGCTTGACCTGCGGATTATTAATCTTAATAGTCGCCTCCGGTCGGCGGGGCGGGTGGATGTCGCCCTCTTCCCCGGTCCACACGACCACGGGCGGGAAGGCCGGGTGCAGCTTCCGGTCGAGGTCCAGCGCCCGCTGCCACAGTTCCCGCTGGCGGCTGGGATGCAGCCCGAGGTAGCCGATCGAGCACAGGAGATCCACGGCCTGCTCGGCTATGGCCTTGTAGTCGTCGCGGGTCATGCCGTGAACCGCCTTGTCTCAATCCCCGCCTTCTCGGCGAGGTCTGCACAGTGGGAAGCCCCGTGGGAGCCGTGGGGTTCCACGTAGCGGCAGGGCCTGCCACGGCAGGGGGCGATGAAGGCCAGGCAGAGATCAGCGCCGAGCGCGACCATCTCCGCGTTGCGGCTGAAGCCTGCCGACTTGCCGCGCCCCCAGTCGGCCGGATGGCGCTCCTGTGAGACTCCCGGCCACGGGAGCCTGCGGTTGGCGATCACCCACCCGGCCGCGAACAGGTCGGCGCCCTGATTGCACGCGCCGTGGATCACGAGCAGCGGACTGGCGGTCCGCGCCAGCACAGAGTCCAGCTCGGCCCATACCCGGTCCCGCGACGGCCAGGACCGGCTTCCGGTCACCAGGACGCGGAAGGTGTCAGCCATCGCGGTTGCCAGCCAGTGCGTCCCATTCGGCCTTCAGTGCCTTGATCTCGGCGATGATCTCCTCGGCCTCGGCAAGGCGGGCGGCGTCCAGGCCAGTGGCCTCATCGATGAGACGGTCAAGCGGGGTCAGCCGCTCGTCCTCGGCCCCGAGCTGGCGGCGCATCTCGTTGAGCAGGAAGATCCGGTAGTCGATCTCGGCCGCCAGTTCCAGCCAGCGGGGAATCCCGGCCGCCTCAGCCATGTCCCTGATCCTCCCCCGCGGCGCTCTTGCCCGCGAGCAGGGTCAGGTCAGCCGCGTTCGTGGCCGCGCTTCCCCGCTGCCTGCCGTAGCGGACGAACACGTACGAGCCGTTCACGCTGGTGATGGTGCCCTCCTCGGTGCCGCGATCACAGTGGGGGCACGGGCGGTAGACCACGGCGGTCTCGCCCCGCCTCAGCGCCTCGCGGGCCTCGTCAAGCGTCATCGTTGGCCTCCAGGGCACACCGATGGCAGGTGGCCGGATCGCCGGGGATGAAGTCCGGGTGACTGTGGCCGGCTTCGGGGATCGGGGGCTCAAGCCGTTCGCCGCACGCTGCCGCGAACGCCTCGGCCACGGCGCGCTTGTGCGCGACGCCGAACCCGCTCAGCCGGAACTCGTCCTCGCCGAGCGCCACGGCCACGCGGAGCACGGCCAGCTCCGACGTGGATGCGCGCGTGCCCTGACCGGCGAACCCGCGGGCCTTCCGCCAGTTGATGACCGGGCCCCGGCGCTCGATGCAGGCCCGCTGGAAGTCTGCGCGCCGCAGCCACGTCTCGTGCCAGATCAGCAGCTCGACCGCTGCCTGCTCGTGCCTGGTGCTGTCGCGGACCCAGCCGCGCAGGTCCTTGGCCAGGTTCTCGAAGCTGACATCGGCGCTACTCATCGGTGCCGTCCTCCACCCCGCCCAGTTCCGCCAGCACGTGCCCCGCATACTCCAGCGCCCCGTGCAGCTCGTCTGCCTCCAGCCGGGCCGCGTCCAGCCGGAGCCTCGCAGCGGTGACGGCAGCAGCCGGGCGCCCCGCGTACTGGCCGGACGTGACCTCAACCCCGCCCGCTGCCTCCTCATCCGCGAGCCAGGACCCGACCTGCTCCAGGAGCTGCGGGAGGCGGGAGGCCATCGAGGCGAGTTCGCGGACAACCCGGTCAGCGTCGGACGGGTGGCGCAGGGACTCGTGGTGGCGGGTGCGGTGATTGAGCACCCTCGCGAGTTCGGCCATGGTCTCCGCGAGCTTGCGTGTCTCGGCAGGGTCCGGCGGCGCGCCGGTGCTGAGGTTCAGGTCCGTCATTCCCGGAACTCCCCGAACGGGCGCTGCAGCGCCGCCCCTGCCTCGCCGGGCTCGTCCACTGCGGCCTGGAGTTCCGGCCGCAGTCCCGCAGGCAGTGAGGCCTGCACCATGTGCTCCCGGATCGCGGCGAGGGAGATGAAGCCCTCGGCGATGGCGAGACGGCGGTCGTTGACCTCGGTCAGCACCGGCACGTCCGCTGCAGTGAGCCAACTGCGCCCGGCGCCGGCGCGGGCCTCGTTGGCGGCGCGGGCGAGCCTGAGCTGTTCCGCTGCCTCTTCCAGGTAGCTCACGGCGCGATCCCCTCATCCCAGCCGCCGAGGTCGCGCGTGAACCTCTGGTACTCCTCGGACTCGCCCTGCGCCTCGTAGGTGTAGTCCTTGCCGTTGGCGTCGGTCGCGGACCTCGGGACCATGGGGCAGCCGGTGAGGGCGCGCACCATCTGGTCGATGACCCAGTCCTTGTGGTGGGCTCCGTCGTAGACGCCGTTCTCGGCGTACTTGAGCGCCTTGAGGATCCGGTCTGCCAGGACCGGTCCCGGGTCGGCCTCAACATGCATGTCGCTCATGATCGTTTCCTTTCCAGGGTCCTGACGTTGGCATCACGCCGCACCTCTTCGAGCAGCGGGCGCACCCGGTCGCGGCTGCGGTGAAGATGGTCGGCTGCGGCGTTGATGGAGATGTGCGGGTCAGCATCGAATAGCGCCCGGATCTCCTCTTTCAGGTCAGCGTCCAGGATGCGCCGCGGCGTGGCTGCGGCCTTGCGCCGGGACCTGGCTTGAGGCGTGGCCGGGACGGTGACTTCGGGCTGACCGGAAACCTGACTTCCGGCCACGCCTGAAACTGGCTCGGGAGTGACCTGAGCGGGTGGCGCGGAGGCGGCTTCAGGCGTGGCCGGGCGACTGACCTGAGACGCCGCCTCGCGGGCCGCCGCGAGCTGAGCCGAGACGCCTTCCGGCAGTGCCAGCGAGCGGGTGATCCACGCCTCCACGGCGGGCTCCCACTTCGACGCCCCGCCGAACGTGACACCGCTGGCGATGGCCTCGGTGACGGCGGCGGGCAGGCGGCGGGAGCGGAGCTGGCGGCGCAGCAGGACCGGGGCGCGGAACCGCCACCACGGGTCGGCGGCGCGCAGGATGTCGCGGGCATGGTCGATCGCGTCACGGGCCGCGACGTCGCGCCGGCGCTCCTCGTCGCTGACCGTCAGGCGGGTGACCGCGGCCTTCATCGCCAGCAGCGGGAGGAAGAACGCGACCGTGACGACGCCGTGGCCGACCATGCCCGGCAGGTTCCCGCGGGCGCTGTAGACGTTCAGCCACAGCGACGCGGTGGCGAACGGGTAGGGGGCCAGCCGTAGCCAGCCCGGTGCCCGGTCCCGCCACTCCAGCAGCACCCACAGCAGGAACAGGAGGGTGAAGCTGATCTCCGTCGCCACCGGGACGGTCCAGGACCAGCTGCCGAACGAAGCGGCGAGGAGGCGGGTCACGGCGGTGAACATCACGGCGAAGAAGACGGGGGTCAGCGCGGCGGCGAGGATGACGATGAACGCGGCCAGGGTGCGCTGCCCCTTGCTGAGCCTTGAGTGCTTTCCCATGTCCGGCATCGTTGCCCCTGATCTCAGTCGTGTCCGGTATTCCGTGGCGGGTGTTACGGGAGGTGCCCGATCAGGCCGCAGTCCCGCGTGAGCAGGACCGCGAGCGCCAGGAGCAGCAGCGGGGAGACCACCCAGTGCTCGGCGGCCTTCCCCGTGGTGAACCGCAGCGGACGGGGCAGGGCATGGAACTCCCGCATGGTCACAGGCCACAGCAGCGGGCAGCCAGAGCGCGTCAGGCAGTCACCGAAAATATGAGTCGCTGCGCCCGTCGCGGCAGCGAGAGGGACAAGCGCGAGCCCGTAGCCCGTCCAGCACATCGCAGCCGCCCCCGCGAGGGCCGCGATGTTCCCCGCATGGCCGCCGATGCGCAGCGCGTCCAGGGCGGAGGCGAAACCCGCGGCGAGGATGAGGAACAGGGCGATCCGTCCGGGCACGGTGTTCCGCCAGTGGCAGGCGAGCCACGCGGCCCCGGCGAACGCGGCGATTCCCGTCAGCGAATGGGTGCCATGACGGTGTCCTCCGCTGAGCTTCTCCACGCACCACGCCAGGGCCTCGGTGACGAACCCGAGCGACCGGGCCTCCGTCGCGTGGCAGGCGTCAAGGTCCGGCGCGAGGGCGTAGGCGGTCACGAGACCCGTGAACAGGGCCAGCGAGGCGGGCGGCTCGTGCAGGGCGAAGGAGCCGGCCGCGAGGCCTGCGACAAGACCGGAAAGCGCGTGCGAATGCCCGAGCACGTCCTGTCACCTCCCGCTCTTGATGTCGGCGAAGAAGGTCCCGATGTGATGGACGGCCGTAGCCGCTCCGGTCGGGTCGAAGGCGGCCCACAGGATGGCCAGGATCACCAGCAGTCCCGGCAGCAACTTCTTCACCGGTCGCCCTCTGCCTCTCGGTCACTCTGAGTGCTTGTCCACTTGTCCACGGCACATCGTCCGCTTGTCCGCAAAATCGTCCAGATGGACGATCCTCGCGCGTGCGCGTGCGCGCCTGCGCGTAGGAGCGGGTCCGCCGGGAATCCGCGGACGAGTGGACGACGGCTGGTCATCTGGTCACGCTGCGCTGATCTTCTGCCGGGCCTCGCCGAGAAGCCGCTTCCGGTCGGCCTCGACCAGGGTCATGGCCTCGTGGATGTCGGCGCCGGGCGCCGGGACGTACAGGCCGCGCTTGAGCTGGGTGATCGCGCCGCGCTGGGCCAGTGCCGAGAGCTGGGGATGTATCCAGCTCGTGCTCATTCCGGATTCCGCGGCGAGCTGGCTGGGGGTGATGCCATCGCGGGCACTGGCTCCGGAAAGGGCATCGGCGAAGGCGGCCCGCTGCCGGACGATGACCGGGCGCAGGTCGGCCCTCGGCGGCTTCCAGCCGTCCGGGACGCGCACGGCGTCGAGCTCGGCGTCGATCCGCGCGGCGGCGGACCGGCCGTCCCCGGTTCCGGGTCCCGCGGAGGGGGGAGGGGCGGCCGACTCCGCGGCGTGAGCGAGAACCTCCGTGGCAGCGTGCGGGTGCTCCGCTACGGCGGCCTGGTACTGGGGGGAGACCGGCTGGAATGCCGGGTGCAGCCGCAGCCAGCGGGTGTCCCACCATTCCTGCCAGGTGCCCCCGGCCGGGCACGGCTCGGCGCCGCAGAACAGCCGCAGCGGGGGCCGGGCGCCGAGCAGTGCCGCGTTCTGGGCGGTGATCCGCCTGAGCAGGTCATGGGGCATGTGGGGGGCGCGCACCTGCTCGGGGAACGACTCCGGGCCGTCCTTGACGTAGCAGGTGCCGAGTTCCTCGAGCCTGCTGGCGTCGAGCTTGCTCCATTCCTTGATGGCGAACTGGCCGTGCTCGGGCATCTCCACCCGGTAGACCACGCGCAGGCCCAGGTTGCTGCGGGTCTGCTCGGTGCGGACGGATTCCTCCAGCGCGCCGTACTGGGTGTCGACGTCGAGGTACATCTCCACGCCGCTGCCCTGGCTGGCCAGCAGTGCCATCAGGGCAGCGCACTCGCCGTCGCCGTTGGCTACGGACGTCAGGCCGTGGGTCTCGTCCACCTCGGTCCAGATGCCCGGCATCTCCGGGGTTGCGTGCAACTGGTCGTCGCCCGTGTAGGCGTCCCGGCCGCGGGCGTTGATCTCCGCGATGCACATCCGCAGGTACATGCGCGCCTCATCGGCGGTCGTGATGACGTACTCGATGCCGCCGGCCTCCAGCACGGGCCGGCCCGACCTGCCGCCCTTGAGCGCGATGAGCACCACCCGGGCGTCCGGGCAGCCGGACAGGGCTGCGATCCGCACCAGCAGGTGGTTGGTTTTCCCTGATCGGGTCGTCCCGATGATGAAGCTGTTCCGCCGCAGGGTAGTCATCTTCCACGATCCGCTCTCGGACAGGCCGAGGGGGGCGGGCTGGTGCACCGACTGCGGCGCGATCGACGGATCCCACCCCACCACTTCGGCAAGCGGGTTGGCCTGCTTGAAGTACAGGTAGAAGCGGGCGCCGCTGATCCACTCGCAGCGGACGCGGCCGACATCCACCATGCCGTCCAGCCCGGACTCGATCAGGTGCAGCACCTGATCGACGTGCTGTTTCGAGTGCCGGCCGGGCATGCCCGCCACCTCCACCTTGACCGTGACCCCCATCAGCCACACGTTCACGATCGCCGACCCGCCCAGGTTCCAGTGCCAGGAGTGCGACTGCCACCAGGCGTCCCACTTGCTGATGAGGGCGGCCCGCTTGCGCTGCCCGCGGGGCCGCTTGTGCTGCCACCAGAAGAACCCCCACGCGACCCCGGCGGCGAGCAGGATGGCGCCGAGGACGATCCCGGCCATGCCGAGGGCAGGGCCGAGCCGGGAGGCGACGATGAGCCACAGCGCCGCGAGTGCCGCAGACAGGCGGGCGTACCAGACCTCGCGGGCGCGCGGGGAGCCGTCCGGCTTCGTCCACTTGTGCGGGGCGAAGATCCAGACGCACGCGGCGGCGACGGCCAGGCCTGAATCGGCGGCGAGGGCGGTGCCGGACGGCAGCCGGGAGAGGGCGAGCGCGGTCAGCCACAGGACCGGCGGGACGGCGAGCGGGACTGTCACGTGGCGGTTGCGCAGCAGCGCCCGCACGAACAGGCGGACGCCGCTCTCGCCGGCCCGCTTCGGAGCCTCCCACGGCGGGAGGATCACCGCGGGCGGCGCGGCGGCCGGGCGCGGGACGAGTTCCTTCGATGCCATTTACCGGCTCCCGTTCTCGCTCAGCTCGGTGTGGTGCGGGGCCTGCCGCGGCGAGTCGGCCAGTTCGCCCACGGTCATGTGGATCAGCGACGTGAGCGCGTTGTCGGACTCCCCGAACGCCATCGCCGCGGCCTGCAGGTGCTGGGCGGCCTGCCCGAGCGGCTCGGTGATCTCCGGGCCGTAGTTGTTTCCCGGCTCGGACATGGTGCGGGCGATCATCTGGGCCATGCCCGAGAACCGGATCGACGCCTCGTTCGCGGACTTCAGCGCGGCCTGCTTGTGGCGGATGCCGCCCGCTGCCGCCTCGGCGTGGATCCGGTTGATGCCCTCGATCATCTGCTCGGCGCCTGCGGTGGTGGGTGCCACTGTGGTTCCTCCGTTGGTGCTGGTCGGTGGTGCTGGTACCCGTGGCACGGGAAGCGGGACGGTGCGCGCAGGCGCGGGAGGTGCCTGCGCGCTGCCGTGCCCGCCGTCCTCGATCGCCACGCCGATTCCCGCGCGGCGGAACCGGTCCGCCAGCGGAGTACGCGGGGCCTCAGCCGCGGTGCCGCCGCCGGACGTGATCGCGGTCCCGTTCTTGCGGGCGAGGCGGCGTTCCTCGAGCCAGTCAGTGGCCGCCGCCTTGTGCCATGTCGTCGTGATGTCCGCCCGTGCCTTCGCGCGGGCCTGGCGGTCGCCGGGATGGGTCACGGCGGAGAGGACAGAACGGCCCGTCCCCGCCCGGGCAGCGCGGGGGATGCCCGGCGAGCGCATGGCGGTGCGGGCACCGCGCGGGGCACCGTGGCTGAACGCGGCGCGGGACACGGCGCTGAGCGCCATCCCCGCCGCGGCGACGAGGACGAAGCACAGGAACAGCTGGCCGAGGACGTGCACCGTGATCAGCCTCCCAGCCAGGAGGCGACGCCCTGCGCGAGCTGGCGGCCGGGAAGGGACGTGACGACGTAGAACTGGTGCAGGAACCCGCCGGGCACCAGCGCCAGCAGGAACGCCAGCGCCACGGCGAGGGTCGCGGCACCCGCGCTCGGGACGCTGATCACGGCGATGACGACGGTCAGCAGCAGGAACAGGGCGGCCAGGACGATGCCGACCTTGCCCAGCCCGGAGCCGAGGCCGCCGAACCAGCCCGCCACCGTCAGCGCGGCATCGATGGCGTACCGGCCGAGGGTGGTCACCAGCAGGGCGGTGGCACCGCAGTACATGCCGACGATCAGCGCCCGGTGCACCCACGGGTGGGACCACTTCGGCAGGTGGCGGACGAACAGGACGGCGATGAGGCAGGCCCCGATCAGGATCAGGCCCGCCCCGGTGCCGGCCCACCCGGAGATCGCGGTCACGGATCTACCTCCCCGATGATGAGCCCGGAGTCGTAAGAGAACGGCTGCCGCTCGTTGCCCGCAGGCTGGACTTCCGGTCGCGGCACCGCCGCCCCCCGCCCGGTGACAGCCGCTGGCGGGGGGCCGACGGGCCTTCCCGCCCGCTGCGCTATACGGCCGGAACGCAGGCGACGGGAAGCGAACGGCGCGGCAACCACGAGCGCCATGACGAGGAGGGCGAGCGCGACCGGACCCATCAGGCACCGTCCTTTGGCCAGCCAGAGGGACGCCCGGACGGCCACGGCAGCGTCTTGTAATCGAACAGGACCGGCAGGCGCAGCCAGCGATGGTGGAAGATCCACGGGCGAAGCTTGCGCACCGCCTCCGGGACGAACCTCGTGACCGGCTCCCAGGTGACCTCCGCGCCGTCGTCATCGATGTCCTGCACGAGCAGCCACGGGCAGTCAGTGCCCTCGCTGTCCCACCTGATGACCTGGTAGCGGTGGTGGTCGTCCTCGTGGCGGTGGCCGCGCCGGGCCACCCACGCGCGGGTTCCGTACCAGCGGCGCGTGACGCGGACGCCGAGACGCCCCTTGCGGGTCACCTCGTACTGGCCGTCGAACCAGTCCTGGACGATGCCCAGGAGCCACGCGGCCACCATGAAGGCCACGATGACCCAGCCGAGGTCCGGGACGGTGAGGTGCCACGGCGCGGCGTGCGGCGCGAACGAGTAGCACGTGCCCGGCCGGAACGTGGCCGGCGGCGGGGATGGCCATGGCTGGCAAGACTGGGCTGCGGTCAGGGTACTCATGCTGCTTCCTCGTGAGAGATCGGGCCGAGCACGTAGTCGACGGCGGCGGTCACGTCGCCGTCGAACCGCTGGCCCAGCTGTATGCGCTGATCGGGGGACGTACCGCCCCAGTAGCCGTAGCGGCCGGAACCGTAGTCGGCCAGGTGGCCCATCGCGTCGGTCAGGCACTCGCGCCTGACCGGGCAGGCATCCCGGCAGACTGCCGTGACCGCATCAAGCGGATCGCCCTTCGGCGGGTAGAACAACTCCTGGCCAATGCCTGCGCAAGGTGCCTCGTCCTGCCATCTCAGGTCACGGCAGAAGCCGTCGCCGTCCAGGATGGCAAGCAGGGGCCGCGGATCGCCGCTGACGACGCTGATGCCCGGCCAGGACTGCGACATGGGCGAGCCTGCGGGCATCCTCGCGGTGCCGTCGCTGCGGGGCCGGGCGGTCATGGCCTGCCACCCCCCGGAGCGCCGGGGAAGACCGCTCCGGGGGGAACGGTCACGGCCGGGAAGCGTTCAGGATCAGGTCCGACCCGTCCGCGGCGGCGAGGGCGAGACGGCGCCTGCAGTCCTCCTCCGCCGCGATGCCCGCAGCCGTGACGAGGCGGAGCGACCGGGCGAAGGAGAGCATGTCCGCTATCTCGCTCTCGGTCAGGCCAGCACGGGAGAGCAGGGTGGCTGCCGCTTCCGCATAGAGGCCGGGTGCCGGTTCCGTGGTTTTGACGGACGGGTCGTGTATGGTGGCGTTCATCGCTTTGCCTTTCGGTCTGTGCGGCTGTTCGGGCATGGCTTACGGCGGCCCGGTGTGCTAGCAACGGGCCGCCTTTCTCGTTGTCGCTGCTGGTGAGCCCGGAGCGCGGGGACGCCTGACAGCCGCACGTGCGTCCAGCCGTACCGCTGAACCGCGCTCCGGACGTTGTGGTGGCGGCCCTGGGGCCCGGGCAGGCGTGCCCGATTGCGGTCCAGAAGACCTCGCCGCAGACCGGGCAGGCCGTGGTCATGGGGGCCATCAGGCACGCGCCTTGCGTAGCTTGCGGTTCCACGGCAGGTCATCGCCGGCCAGTTCAATGGCCTGCTCTGTCCAGTGGGCACAGGCGGGGGTGCCGGCGCCGAGCGACCCGGCGTAGCGGAACAGCCCCTTCGCCGCCTCGCTGCGGGTGACCGCGGTGAATCCCCCCGCCGCCTCGTCCTGCACGAGGACTCGGTAACGGTCATCGTGGGCGAGGAGCTCGGCGAGGGGGAGTTCCATGTCGGTGTCGGTGGTCATGTCGCGGACCATCACCATGCGATCGGTCATGGCCACGTCACCACGTCAAGTTCGGCAGCGATGACGGAGACCAGTTCCCCGCCGTCGTCCAGCCGGACGGTGGCGTCGTCCCCGTCGCGGGAGATGACGATCCCCGTCCGGCCGTCGGGGATGCGCACGTTCTGGGTCCAGTCGCGGGCGGTCATCTAGGCCACCGCCTCAAGCTCAGCGATGAGGGCGCGTACCTCTGACTCCGGGTAGCGCCGCTGGCCGCCGACCGTGCGGCGGAAGCGGAGCTTGCCAGCCCTGGCCCAGTCCGCGACGGTGCGCGTGTCCACGCCGAACAGCCGTGCCACTTCCGAAGGG
>Ga0181525_10000515_pt1 | contig 33683 bp, 31 predicted proteins | sample PEATcosm2014_Bin_48_FD_121100 | JGI IMG/M metagenome (GOLD analysis project Ga0181525, IMG submission 121100) | Peatland microbial communities from MTU Mesocosm Facility, Houghton, MI, USA - PEATcosm2014_Bin06_10_metaG | ecosystem: Environmental > Terrestrial > Soil > Wetlands > Peat | place... | reverse complement strand
TAGGCGGCAAAGATCAGCCGGTGTCCGTTTGCCGCATCCACATATCCCACCAAGCCCTTGCCCAGCAGCATCACCCCACTGTTCAGCGAATTCGCCACCACGTAGGAGCCGGTTTTGGCGTGGACATGACCGGCGGCGGGCGCATCTTTCAGCATCTCCGATAGCGTGCCATCGCGGCCCAGCACCGGCAGCGCATCGAAAAACAAGCGGCCGTATGGCTGTCGCGACATGTAGGCAAGATAGCGCACCATGAAGTCAGGCGAGAAGGCCGAGCCTACGCCACCCTCGCCATCGAGTTGAGAAACCGATTCCGGATCGAGTCCGGCATCGGTCAGGAAGCGCTTCTCCAGTCCGAGGCCTTTACGAAACGCGTCGGTGGAGCTGTGCGCCAGAATTGCGCCGAGCAGATAGGGCGTGGTCGCCGCGTGCAGATTCTGGCTGACCTTGAGAGTGAGTTTCACTTCTTCCTTGAAGGGAGGAGATACGTGTTCGGCGAGCAGTTTTCTTTCCGGGTTGGCTGGGGGAGTCGAGGCCGTGGTGCTTGCCGTAGCGGGCTCTTCCAGATCAACCTGAGCCCAACGCAGGGCTTCGCGAAAACCCACGGTGGCAAAGCGCACCGGATCTTTTACTTTGTAGGCGGCCTGCGCCGTCACCCATCCCCCGGCAGGAACGCTGCCCTCCAGCACCACCGTATGGGAGCCATCCGCTTCGGCGATGTCCGAGGTGAATTGCAACTCCGGATCAGATTCCGGATCACCGGTCTTAACCTTGCTGATCACCTTCAAGTACGACAATGCTGGCGATAGTTTCATCGACACAGGGTCGCCCGCGTAAAGACCGGAGGTCACGACGACATCGATGATATTGTCATTCAGGATCACCGGCGAGATGGTGGCGTGGGTTCCGGGTTCGACATGGTTCGAAGGGAATAACGAGGCATCCACGATCACCTTGCCGCGAACGTGCCAGATACCTTTCTTCGTCACCTCAACCGCCAATTCTTTGAAGACTCGCAGCGGGTCGCCGGTCACGGATTTCCCGGGCAAGACGCCCGCGTAAGAGTGATCGAACGGGTTGAAGTCCAGGGTATTGTCCTCCTCCACGCGTCCGGAAAGATTTGGGTCGCCGCTGGCGACCAGCACCAGATCGCCTTGCAGCGTGCCGTCAGGAGTAATGCTGCCGGTGGAGTAAACGCGCGTGTGGAAGCGATAATTCTCGCCGAGCAACGCCAGTGCCACGCCTTCCGTGATGAGTTTGGTGGTGGAACCGGAGGTGAACAGTTTGTCTTCGTTGAAGGCGACCAGAGTTTTTTGCGCGGTCAAATCATAGACCTCCACGCCCACCGTGGAATGCTTGAAAACCGGACGCGTAGTGAGCTGCCGGATGCGTTGCAGCAACGTCGATGGGTTTTGAGCAGGCGCTGGGATTGCGACCCACAACATGACACACAGTGAAACGAAAAGCTTTCGCAAGTCTTTCTCCGGAGAACAGAGTGAGTGCAAAACTCACAGCGTAATTACAGGCGATGGATTTCACCGTCGCGCAACGAGCAGTATAGAGCTTTGAGGCGAGGGTTAGATTTCGGTTTGCTGCAGGGCGTGCTCGATGCGGCGGTCGGGGACGAGCCAGAGCAGCGCGACCAGGACGTAGATCGCCTGCGCACTCGACGGCGACCGGAGGCTGATGACGATGGCGCACGCATAAAGGAGGGGAGAAAGTTTTCCCTTCCAGTCGCTGCCTATCGCCTTTTTTAGAACGGAGGCAGGGCCTTCCGCCGCGATGATGAGTTGCTGCAAGATCCAGTAGGCAATGGCCGCCATCAGCAGAACGAGGCCGTAGAGCGCCGATGGGGTGGGCGCGAGATGGTTTTCGCCCATCCATGCGGTGGCGAACGGAAAGAGCGAGAGCCAGAACAACAGATGAAGGTTCGCCCAGAGCATGGCTCCGGTGACGCGTCCGGTGGCATGCAGCATGTGATGGTGATTGTTCCAATAGATGCCGACGTAGACGAAGCTCAGCACGTAGTTGAGAAAGACAGGCAGGAGCGGAAGCAGCGCCTGCAGGTTCTCACCTTGAGGCACCCTCAACTCCAGCACCATGATGGTGATGATGATGGCGATGACCCCATCACTGAATGCTTCGAGGCGGCCCTTGTTCATCGCGCCCTCCATAGGCGCTAGATGCGTGCTGGAAGGCGCGAGTTCGTGCAGTTCCGCGAAAGTCTACACCATCGCCAACAGGTGCCCCAGCCGCTGCTTTTTTGTGGTGAGATAGAAGAGCGCGTCGGGACCAGGTAAAACTTCGCAAGCCACGCGCTCCACCACCTGAATTCCGGCATCGGCCAAGGCTTCGAGTTTTTGCGGATTGTTGGTGAGCAGCCGGAGTTGATGAACGCCAAGGCGTCTGAGAATCTCAGCGGGCAAGACGAAGTCGCGATAGTCCACAGCCAGCCCGAGGTGTTCATTTGCCTCAACCGTGTCCAGACCTTGGTCTTGCAGTGCGTATGCCTGGAGTTTGGCCATGAGGCCGATGCCCCGGCCCTCCTGCTCTTCGTAGATGAGGATGCCGGCGCCTTCCTCGGCAATCGCCTTCATTGCGTGATCCAGTTGCTCGCCGCAATCGCAGCGGAGGGATCCAAAGACATCGCCGGTAAGGCACTGCGAGTGAATCCTCACCAGGGGGACTCCGGTGGAAATGTCTCCCATGATCAGGGCGACGGCGTTCTCCACCGTGTGCTTGGTGGAACGCTCAAATCCTAAGGCTTGAAAATGTCCCCACCGGGTCGGCAAATCCGCCGTCGCGACCTGCCTGATCGGGCTGGTGCAAGGGGCCGGCGTCGCGGCCACAGAGGCTTCGGAGCGAAGGCGGTGCTCGACAAGTTCGGCAATGCTCAGCACAACCATATCGTGCTCCCGGGCAAACTGGTCGATATCATCGCCCTTCGCCATGGAGCCGTTGGGATTAGTGATTTCGCAGATCACCGCAGCGGGCTTCAGTCCCGCCAGGCGCGCCAGGTCCACCGATCCTTCGGTGTGTCCGGCGCGGGCCAACACGCCGCCCGAGGCAGCTCTGAGAGGAAAGATATGGCCGGGACGAACCAGGGCTGAAGGTTGCGCGTAATCGGCAATCGCCGCCCGGACGGTGGTGACCCGGTCTTGCGCGGAGACGCCGGTGGTGACTCCCTCGCGGGCATCGACGGTTACGGTGAAAGCCGTCTGGAAGCAGCTCTCATTGTCCTGCACCATCAGCGGCAGTTCCAGACTATCAGCGGTCTCCCCGGTCAGACACAGACACACGATCCCGCTGCATTCGCGAATGAGAAGCGCCATGGCCGGTACCGAAATTTTTTCGGCGGCGACGATCAGGTCAGCTTCGTTCTCGCGATCGAAATCGTCGACAAGAATGACTGGGTGCCCACGACGCATATCGCGGAGGGCTTGGCGGAATCTGGTTTCGAAGGGAATTGCCGCAGATTCAAGTACGGCGGCGACGGCAGGCAAGAATGACATTTTGAAACGCTCCTCGTGCGCTAATCCGACGAAAAAACGTTTCAGGGCTACCTATGCACCAATTGCGACACCGCGGCGAGATCGCCGCAGGCAGCATGACACATCTTCTTTCATCCGGACTGTTACCGTCGGCCCTGGAATTTCACCAGATCTGCTGACCCTGCAAAGGCAGGCGCTTGCGGGCTTTCACCGCCGGTGGGGAATCACACCCCGCCCTGAAGACGTACGTCTACTTCAGCATTGATTCTAAGCCTGTAGGGCAGGGCGGGCGCGGTGTGTATCGTCACATTACCGTGTGATGGCACGCAGTTCAGAGTTTACCTGGGAACGGCGAACGGGCGGAGGCGCAACGAACAGCAACAGGAATCATGCAGAGAAACGAGCGGGGAGGAAGCGCGCCCTAGAACGCGCTCAGCAGGTTATTTCCTAATTCCGGGGCGAAGATCAGACACATGCGGCAGGCGGCACTGGCCATGTCTTCATAGTGGGCCATGACGTCGCAGGCGTCCTCGACCTTGCTCATGGAGAACAACCAGCGCTGGCGGAACATGATTCGCGAGATCATTCCATTGATGAGCAGACACTCGCGGCGCACTTCGTCGATGACGTGCCGAAGCTCTGGGTCGCTTGCCATATCCACCACAGCGGAATGGGAAGTGAATGAGAGCACGGCGGTAATGTTGCTCTTCATCAGGCGCAGTTCACCGATTGCGGCTTCGAGCCGGTTGGAATTGATGGCCGACGATTGAACCGGGTGCAATGCCAGAATCAATTCCTCGATCGACTGCACTTCGATTTGTCGTATGTCAATCATGTCGTGCCTCTTCAAGAATCAAACCAGTAAACCTTACGTCGTTTGTTGGAAAGATTCTGCTTTCTCCGCGGTGTAGTCAAGTGCCTTTCGTAACTGTCTAAGCTGTTCGAGTGTTGGGGTGCAGAAAGAGATGTCGGGTTTAGCGAAGTAAATTAGCCAGGTGATCAAGGCCAACGAGTAGCCCAGCATGGCAATCAGGTTGAGTGCGAAAAGAATCGCAAGGCCATAAGTTGCGCCCAGGCTGGCGGTGAACAGATCCACGGACATGAAGAGCAGGAATCCGACGCCGATCCCATACGTACGTGTTTGCCAGGGAATCCCAAAATAGGAAGAAAAAAGAGCGGTAAAGCCGAATGCCCCGCAGAAGATGATGGAGGCGGAACGGTTCAGGACCATGACTAAGTTGACGATGCTTCCAGGACCGGCGCCGGGAAAAAGCAGGGCGAGGGCTGTGGTTAGGAGGACCAGCACGGCAACGGCGATCCGAAACCAGAGAACGGTGCCTTTGGGGAGGGTGGAATAAGGCCGGAAGACCCTGGCGAAAACTTCAATCAGAACCGCAATCATCAAAGGGAGGACAACGAGTCTAGTGCCCCAATTCACGGAAAAATACAAGGGTCGTTCAAACTGAACGACCCATATGAGCAGACTCGTTTTGCAGCAGCAGAAGGCGACGTAGATGGCGAATGCGGGATGTTGACGCCAGCGATTCTTGCCTAGAACAATCGCCAGCAAAGCCCATTGCAGCAACGCGTTGATGATCCAGATCCACCAATCCCATCGCACCGGCTCACCTGTCTTTCAGCGCGGCTGCACGCGCCCATGTGAACCGGTCAGTATTACTATCTTGGCGGGCCGGAGGGGTCGCCGTCGCAGCACATGACGCTGTTGTTGTGGACGGACGTGTTAGCGGCAGGGCTGGAAGCATAAGTAGCAAGCGACAAAGCCAGAATCACGAAAATAGTAATACGAGCGATCATTATTCTAATCTCCGGGCGGTGATTGCCGCACACCGAGGAGATTAGAACGCCTTAATACTAATTCCAATACGGGCGAACCACCCCTATTATTAGCTCGGTAGACACGTGTCCGCCAGGCTATTAACAAGCCGGTTCTCTCGACCCCCGAAAAAATCTTACGAACTACACAACTTTTACGGGTTGAAGTTAACACGAACGTTCCGGGTCAGAAAAGATTACGAGCAGGGTGCAGGGTGGTTACTTCGGTGCGGAAGCATGAAGTTTTCAGGGGATCCGGGAGGCTTTTGAGCAAGCCTGGCGCGGGTTCTTGAACTTGCGGGGCAGAAATGTGTGGAGCAGAGTGCCAGAGAACCTGTATATATTGAGACATTGATGCGCTTCCCAGAGCATCCGCTAATCGCCGGCGGCGAGGAATGGAATCAGCAATGGATGGGCCCGAACTCAGGCTTCTTCGAGACTTATTAAAATATTGTGACCAGCGCTGCAAAAAGTTGGTGGAGCTGGCAGAAGAAGGCGTGTGGGTCTTCAGTCGCGATGAGGTTACGGTGTTTGCCAACGCGGCGATGGCGAGAATGCTCGGCTATGCCAGCGAGGAAATGTTAGGGACGACGCCGCAGCAGTTTCTGCCCGAGGCTGAGCCGGACAGCAAGGCGGAGAATCTGGTCAGCCTGCTGCAGTCGGGGAGCAGGCCGCTGCACGAAATCCGGCTTCGCCACCGGGATGGCTCTGAGGTATGGGTCAGTGTAGCGCTATACCCGGTCTTTGGCCGCAATGGAGAGCTGTCCGGACGGGTTGGGGTATTCAGTAACACCACGGCGCGCAAGCGGGCCGAGAGAGCTCTGCGGGAAAGTGAGCGGCGTTATCACGACCTGTTTGCTCATGCTCCGGTAGGGATTTACCGGACCACCAATGACGGCCTGATTTCGATGGCGAATGAAGCCCTGGTTTCGATGCTGGGATACACCTCGTTCGAGGAGCTGACCGGCCAGAATCTGGACGAGGAGGGCTGTGGACCGATTTATCAGCGCGAGGCCTTCCGTGCCCAGATTGAACGGGACGGAGAGACCCGCGGGGTCGAGTCGGTGTGGAAGCGGCGGGACGGTTCGGTGCTGTTTGTCCGCGAAAACGCCAAGGTGGTGCGCGATGCAAACGGTAAGATTCTCTATTTTGAAGGAACGGTGGAAGACATCACCGAGCGCAAGCTGGCGGAAGAAAAGCTGCAGCGCTCGGAGGCGCAACTGCGCTCGCTGATTGACAATGCTCCGTATGGCATTTACCAAAGTGATCCGCGCAGCGACGGTTTTCTGGATGTAAATCCGGCGCTGGTTGAGATGCTTGGCTACAAATCGAAGCAGGAGCTGCTGGCGCTGGAGGTTTCCAAGAAGCTTTATGCCGACGCCGACGAATACGAGAGATTGGTGCAGGAGTGCCGACTGAATGGACGCTTCGAGTCTGACATGGCCTGGAAGCGGAAAGACGGTAAGCAACTGCGGGTCCGGGTACGCGGCCGGCAGGCGAGGGCGGCCGACGGAAGTCTTCGGCTTGAGGTGTTTGTAGAAGACATTTCCAAGCGGGCGGAGCTCGAGCAGCAGTTGCGCCAGGCGCAGAAGATGGAGGCCGTGGGAAATCTGGCAGGCGGGGTGGCCCACGATTTCAACAACTTGCTGATGATCATCTCCAGCTATACCCAGATGATGGAAGATGAGCTGGCACCGGATGACCGGCTGCGTCACAATACCCGGCAAGTCCTGAAGGCGGTGCAACGTTCCAGCGCGCTGATTCAGCAATTGCTGGCCTTCAGCCGCAAACAGATACTGACGCCCCGCATCCTCGATTTGAATTCGGTGGTGGAAGAGACGGCCAAGATGATTCGCCGCCTGATCGGCGAAGACATCGAACTGATCCTCTCCTGCCAGCAGCGGCTGTGGATGGTGAAAGCAGATCCGGACCAGATCGGACAGGTACTGCTGAACCTTTGCGTCAATGCCCGCGATGCCATGCCCCGCGGGGGCAAGATGACGATCACCACCCACAGCGCGAGCATCGACCCTGGAGCCGATGGCGGCATGCCTGGATTCGTTCCCGGAAGGTACATCATTCTGACGGTCAGCGATGACGGAATGGGAATGTCGCAGCAGGTGCAGGCCCGGGTTTTCGAGCCATTCTTCACCACCAAGGCGCTGGGCAAGGGGACAGGACTTGGGCTGGCGATGGTATATGGCATTGTGAAGCAGAGCGGAGGCTACATCCGGATCGACAGTGAACTGGACCGGGGTACTACGGTTCAAATCTTCTTTCCGGCGGTGGACGAAGCGGCGAGTGCCGTGGAGTGCGACGCCATTGCTTCAGTCCGGGGGCGGGGCGAGACGATTTTGCTAGCCGAGGATGAAGACGCATTACGGGAGTCCATCGCCGCGTACCTGAAGAAACACGGCTACCAAGTGCTGTCCGCCTCGAATGGCGACGAGGCCTTGCAGGTCGCGGAGAAGTACTCAGGACAGATTCACCTGCTGCTGACGGATGTGGTGATGCCCAAGATGGAAGGCGCCGAGTTGGCGCGCGAGCTGGCGAAGCTTCGGCCTAATATCTCGACCCTGTTTATGTCCGGCTATACCGACCATCGTTTGCTGGAGCTTCTGCCGGCGATGCGCCGTCCCGCCGTGCTGCAGAAGCCGCTGAATCTGCAGACTCTGCTGGAAACCATCGGCGGAACGATGAAACCGAATTCCTAAGTTCCAGCCCTTCCTGTACTTCGTGTCGGCTTAAGGCTGCACGATCTGAATCGCCTGGGGATGAACCTGCTGCTGATTCAAATCGCTGGCCTCCCATCCACCGCCCAACGCCTTGACCAGATAAACCGAGCTGACCATCTGCTGGCCGAGTAGCTGGGTGGCCAGCCGTTCGCTGGCGAGCAGGGTACTTTGCGCGGTGATGACGTCAAGGTAGGTGGCAATTCCGGCGACGTAGCGGTTGTTAGCGATCGCCAGCTCACGGCGGGAATCCTCAACGGCAGCGGCCTGGGTGGCGGCGGCCTGGGAGAGAGTTTGCAGGTTGCTGATGCCGTCCTCGACCTGTTGGAAGGCGGTGAGCACGGACTGCCGGTAGTCTGCCACGGAGGCGTCATAGGCCGACCGTGCGGCCGCCAGATTAGCGCGGTTGCGTCCGCCCTGGAGGATGGGTTCCAAGGCATCGGCCCCGAGCGACCAGAAGAGGCTGGGGGCGTTGGCCAGGGTAGCGATGTCGCGGCTCTGCCAGCCGCCGGAGCCGCCGAGGGTGATGTGGGGATAAAAGGCGGTGCGGGCGATTCCGACCTGGGCGTTGGCGTAGGCGATCTGGCGCTCGGCGGTGGCGATGTCCGGGCGGCGCTCGAGCACGTCAGAGGGTACTCCGAGGGGCAGGGGCGGCGGGGTGGCGCGCAACGGCGCGGCAGCCACGTTCAAACTCGACGCGGGCTGGCCGACCAACACGGCGATGGCGTGCTCATATTGTGCGCGCGACTGTTTGACCAGCGAAACCTGGCTAAGGGTGGCGTCGAGCAGGGCGGCCTGCTGGGCAACCTCCAGCCCGCTGGCGATGCCTTCGTTATGACGGTTGTTGACCAGCTCAAGACCCTTGCGCTGGTAGCCCACCGACTCCTCTACCACCTGCAATTCGGCGTCGAGTTCGCGAACGCTGAAGTAGTCGGCGGCCAATTCGGCGGTCAGCACCAACTGCGCGTTCTGCAGATCGGCGGCGGTGGACTGGAGGGTTGCGTTGGCGGCTTCTACGTTGTGCCGCACAGCTCCAAAGAGGTCGACTTCATAGCTGACCGAGAACGGGACGGTAAAAACATTCTGAGTGTAGGGCAAGAGCGGGACGCTGGAGCCGTTCATCGGACGATTGGCTCCCGCGCTCTGACGCACCGCACTGGGATCGGTCGAAAGCTTCGGGAAGAAGTCCGAGGTGGCGACTCGAGCGATGGAGCGCGCCTGCTCCAGCCGGTTGCGGGCGGCGAGCAAGGATTGGTTGGCCTGCAAGAGCTGCTGCTCGTAGGCGTCCAGTGTGGGATCGTGGAAGACCTGCCACCATGTACCCTTTGGAATCGAATCCTTGGGCGCGGCCTGCTGCCAGGGAGGTTGAGTCTTCCAGGCGATGGGTGGCGCGACGGTGGGCGCAGTGGCGGTGGGCCGCTGATAGCGTGGTCCTACGACGCATCCGGTGGCGAGGCCCAGGAGTGCGAGGGCGGCGGCTAGGACGGTTGGGGTAGCGCGGGGTTTCCCGGCCTCCCACCTTAGGGGCAAGAATCGCGGCGAGCCCGGCTTTGCGTTTTGCTTTGAATCGCGACTTGTCGCGTGCTTGGCGTCGAGCGTCACGAGATGCTTCCTGTCTGGTTCGCGGATTGCTGCTGCTGTCCCGGCGAGGGCTGCGCAACGTTTACCTGTTGGCCGTTTTCCAGCGAGTCCGGAGGGTTCACGACGATCTGGTCGCTGACGGCGAGGCCGCCCAGGACCTCCAGCCTAGTGCCGTAATCGCGGCCAATGTTGAGGGGGCGCAACTCTATCTTGTTGCCGGGGCCGACGACGGCGACGCGGGCGCCCTCGGTGCGGAAGAGCATGGCGTTGACCGGAACCGTGAGCTTCTGCACGTTGGAGCCGACCGCGAAATGTACCTGTCCGTAGGAGCCGGGGAGCAGGCGGCCATCCTTGTTGACGACATCGACTTCGGTGAGCAGGGTGCGGGTTGCCGGGTCAATGGATTCGGCGGTGCGCACAACTGTGCCGGTGAACTTCTCGCCGGGAAACTCCTGCAGGGTGACGTTGGCCTTGGAGCCGACTTTGATGTAGGGCGCGTAAGCCTGGGGAACGCTGGTGAAGACGCGCAGGGTATCGACCTGGGCGATGTCGAAGAGCTCTTTGCCGCCCGCTCCGGCATTGATCAGCGCACCGGGGTCGACGTTGCGGCGGGTGAGCACGCCGGAGAACGGCGCATAGACGTTCTTGAATGACTCAAGCTGTTCGAGGCGGCGCACGTTGGCTTCGGCGGCGGCCAGGTTGGCTTTGCTCTGCTGGTATCCGCTGGTTTGCTGGTCGGCCTCCTGGGCGGAGACCGAGTCGGTCTTGCGCAGGATTTCCCAGCGCTCGGAGCTGATCTTTGCGAGCTCCATCTGGGAGACAATTTGCTGCCGTGCGGCGCGGCCCTGGTTCAGCTCCTGATCGACTTCCGGGGTATCGATCCGGGCCAGCAACTCACCTTTTTTCACCGGGCTGCCAATGTCCTTGTACCAGCGCACCAGGTAGCCGTTGGTGCGAGCATAGATGGGCGATTCGACGAAGGCTTGCAGAGAGCCGGGCAGGACCAATTCCTCATCGGGCTTCTCCGCCACCGGATGCACGACGGCGACCGACGGCACGGCGTTGCGCTCGGTCTCCTTGGCGAGGGCGCGGCTATGGCCCAAACGTTCGAACAGGGTGTAGCCCCCGGCGACCAGCAGGACGAGCAAGGCCACGGCGATCATCTGAAGCGCTTTGCGCGGCGGCGCCGGAGGAAGCTGGGGCGGGCGCTCAATGCCCGGATGCTGATGCCTGGAGTGTTGCTGGATAGCCTCGATCTCCTCGTCGCGCTGGGCCTGCGAACCGTGCGCATAGCGAGGCACTTCCGGGTTTGCGGGCTCTTCGGTCTGAGGATTTCTAAGTTCGTTCTCTGCACTCATGCTTGACTCCGATTTCATAAAAACTGTTTACGCCTATTAGATCTGCTCCAGGCGAGCCTGCCGGGCTTCCCGCCGACTATGGAAAATTGCAAATACGCTGGGCACAAAAAATAAAGTGGCAACCGTGGCGAACAACAACCCGCCAATCACGGCGCGGCCCAGCGGCGCATTCTGTTCGCCGCCCTCGCCCAGACCTAACGCCATCGGCACCATGCCGATCACCATGGCGAGCGCGGTCATCAGCACCGGCCTCATGCGGGTGTATCCGGCGGCGATGGCGGCCGGGATAGCTGCCATGCCCTCGTCCATCTGCTCGCGCGCGAAGCTGACCATCAGAATTGAGTTGGCGGTAGCCACGCCCATGCACATCACCGAACCGGTCAGCGAGGGCACGCTCAGGGTGGTGCGGGTCAACAGCAGAAACCAGCAGATTCCGGCCAGGGCTCCGGGCAGCGCGGAGATGATGATGAAGGGATCAAGCCACGACTGAAAGTTGATGACGATGAGTAGATACACAAGCACGATCGCGCCCAGGAGTCCGATGCCCAGCCCCAGGAACGAGGAGCGCATGGTGCTTACCTGGCCACGAAGCACGATATGGGTGCCGCGCGGCAGTTGTCCATCGAAGTCTTTGATGATCCGGTCGGTGGCCGCGGCCACCGCGCCGAGATCGCGGTCCTGGGTGCTGGCGTACACGTCGATTACAGGTTGAACGTTCCAGTGATTGACCACGGCGGGACGCGCCACCGGATGCACCTGCACCAGGTTGCCGAGCAACTGCGCGCCCTGCGTGGAATCCACCGGCACCGCCATCAGGTCATCAAGACTGGTCATGCGATACTGCGGCGACTGCACGGCCATCTGATAGGTGACGCCGTTCTTGGGGTTGAGCCAGAAGTTCGGGGCCGTCTGGAAGCTGCCGCTGAGCGAGATCAGAACGCTCTGGGCCACGTCGCGCGCGGTCAGGCCTACCTGGGTGATGCGGGTGCGATCCAGATCCATGTGCAAGGTGGGTGAAGAGAGCAGTTGCTGTACGTGCACATCGGCGGTGCCGGGAACGTGCCGCATCCGGTTGGCAATCTGCTGGGCGATGAGATAGTTGCTCTGCATGTCCGCGCCGATCACCTGCACGTCAATGGGAGCGGGTAATCCGAAGTTCAAAATCTGGGTGACGATGTCGGCCGGCTGAAAGAAGAACTCCACGCCCGGAAAGCGCTGTGGCAGCACCTCGCGCAGATGCCGGATGTGGTCCGCGGTGGGGTGGTGATGTTCGGGGTCGAGCGAGATCAGGATCTCCGCATCGCTGCTGCCTACGGTTCCGGCTGAACTATAGGACTGGTTGATGCCGGAGTTGGGCAAGCCGATGTTGTCGAGCACCGTCTGGATCTCATTGCCCGGAATCTGCCGGTGCAGTTCGGCTTCGACCTCGTCGCAGAGGCGCGCCGTTTCCTCCACGCGCAGACCGGGACGAGCGCGAACATGGAGGCGCAACAGGCCAGCGTCCACTTGCGGAAAGAAGTCCTGCCCGAGGAAGGTGATGAGTCCGAGGGAGAGCAGGCAGAAAACCAGGAAGAAAGCTACGAAGATGCCGCGATGCTCCAGGGTGGTTTCCAGCAGTGCCTGGTAGGCGCGGCGGAAGTCTTCAAACTTGCGCTCAAAGCCGCGCTGGAAGTGTCCCAGAATCGTCTTTGGTCCGGCGGCGCGATGCTCGTGGCCGCGCATGATGTACATGACCAGAGTAGGGATCAGGGTTCTGGAGAGCAGGTAGCTGGCCAGCATGGCGAAGCTTACGGCCTCGGCGAGCGGCACAAACAGGAAGCGCGCCACGCCGGTGAGGAAGAACATGGGGACGAAGACGATGCAGATGCAGAGGGTGGAAACGAATGCGGGCACGGCGATCTGCTGGGCGCCGTCGAGAATGGCCTGCCGCATCTCCTTGCCCATGGCAAGGTTGCGCTCAATGTTTTCAATCTCAACGGTGGCATCGTCGACCAGGATGCCGACGGCGAGCGCTAGTCCCCCGAGGGTCATGATGTTGAGGGTCTCACCGATGGCCGCCAAGGCGAGGATGGAACAAAAAATAGAGAGCGGGATCGAACACGCGATGACGATGGTCGGACGCCAGTCGCCGAGGAAGAGAAGAATCATGACCGCGGTGAGGGCCGCGGCCAGTAGCGCTTCATGCAGCACACCCTGGATGGAGGCGCGCACGAACAGCGACTGATCGAACAGCGCGCTGATCTTCATCTCCGGCGGCAGCGATTGCGCGGCGAGCGGAACAATGTTTTTGATTCCGGCGACAATTTGCAGGGTGGAGGCGCGTCCGTTTTTGTAGATCGACATCAGCGCGCCGCGGTTGCCGTCCTGCCGCACAATGTTGGTCTGCGGCGCAAAGCCGTCGCGGATGTGGGCCACGTCGCGCATATAGAGGGTGGAACCGTTGGTGGTCTTGACCGGCAGATCATTCAATTCGGCGATGGTTGCGGGCGTGCCATTCATCTCGACGTTGTATTCGAGGGGGCCGAGTTTGGTGGTTCCGGTGGGAAGAATCAGATTCTGCGCATTGAGGGAGTTGACGATATCGATGGGAGAAAGTTTGTAGGATTGCAGTTTCGGCATGTCCAGATCGACCTGGATCTGCCGGATTTTTCCGCCGTAAGGATAGGGGGTGGCGGCTCCCTGGACGGTGGCCAGTGAGGTTCGCAGGAAATTCTGGCCGAGATCGAAGAGTTGCTGCTCGGGAAGAGTTTTACTGCTGAGCCCGAGCTGAATGATGGGCGTGGTGGAGGCGCTGTAGGAGATGACCAGCGGAGGCGTGGTGCCCGGCGGCAAACCGCGCACCGTGGTCTGCGAGATAGCCGTAACCTGCGCAATGGCGGTCTGGATGTTGGTGCCGGGGCGGAAGAATATCTTGATGACGCCCAGTCCGTTCACCGACTGCGATTCTATATGTTCGATGTTGTTGACCGTGGTGGTGATGCCGCGCTCGGAGTTGGAAACGATGCGGTCGGCCATATCCTGCGGCGCCATCCCGGTGTAGAACCAGAGCACGGAGACGACGGGGATGTCGATCTCCGGGAAGATGTCCGTAGGCATCATCAAAACCGTGATTGGCGTCAGGAGAAGGATGACGAGCGCCATCACGATAAAAGTGTAGGGACGCCTTAGGGCTAACGCAACAATCCACATGGATAGGATTCACTCCAGAGTTCGGCCGAGCGAGAGCAGGAACTCCCTACTAGAGATCAGGGAATGTTCTGCACTGGTTGTTAGATTCGATACTATGCGTATTGGATCGAAATTTAATAATACCCCGCTTTGTTATGCTAGCATCGGGCGATGGGCAGGAAAGTAAATATTGGTAACGCGAGCGCCGATGGCAAACGGGCTCCGGGACGTCCGCGTTGCGAGCGTGCCCGGCAGGCGATCCTGAGCAGCACGCTGAAATTTCTGGAAGCGAAAGAACAGGGATTTGCGGACCTGACGATTGAACGCGTGGCCGCCGAAGCCAATGTCGGCAAGGCTACGGTGTACCGCTGGTGGCCCTCCAAGGCGGCGCTGGTGGCCGATGCCTTCGCCTCGAGTGTCACGCCAAAACTGCGCTTTCCCGATACCGGCTCGGTGCGCCAGGACATGAGCCAGCAGATGAGGCAACTGGTGAAGATTCTGCGCGGCCGCCGGGGTCGCGTAGTCTCCGCCATACTTGGCGCCGGGCAAAGCGATGCTACGCTCATCCGGGCATTCCTGGAACGCTTTCTGAAGCCGCGCCGGGAAGAAGCATACGCTACCTTGCGGCGGGGAATCACGCGCGGCGAGCTGCCCGCGAATATCGACCTTGACCTAGTGCTCGATGCTCTCTACGGCCCACTCTACATGCGTTTTCTGGTCCGGCATAACAGCCTGACCCCGGAGCTGGTGGATCAGCTTTGCGGACTGGTGCTGAACGGTACACTGGGCTGCGAGTTCCCGCCGGCAAGCCGCGGTGCCTCCGGCGGAAAATGAAGAAACCCCGCTGGAAAAGCGGGGTTTCGTACTTAGCGAACGGCACAGAATCAAATTAAAAACATCATACCCACAGCAGTTCAATCGATTCTGGAACCGCTTTACTCGCTCCAGCGCTTGAAAAGCAGCGAGCCGTTGGTGCCGCCGAAGCCGAAGGAGTTGGAGAGCGCATAGTCCAGCGACGCTTGGCGGGCGTGGTTGGGAACGAAGTCCATACCGGCGGTGCGTTCGTCCGGATTCTCCAGGTTGATGGTCGGAGGAAGCGTCTGGTCGCGCAAGGCGAGCACCGAAATGCCGGCTTCGAGTCCGCCCGCGCCGCCCAGCAGATGGCCGGTCATCGACTTGGTGGAACTGACGGGAACATTGTAGTCGCCGAACAGATTGCGGATTGCGATCGCCTCCAGCTCATCCCCGATGGGAGTGGAAGTGCCGTGGGCATTGACGTAGCCGATGTCGGTGGTCTTCAACTTGGCATCGCGGATGGCATTGCGCATGACCCGGAAGGCGCCCTCGTGCTCGGGAGCGGGAGAAGTGATGTGGTAGGCGTCACCGCTCATGCCGTAGCCGACAATTTCCGCAAAGATTTTCGCGCCGCGTGCTTTGGCGTGCTCCAGCTCTTCGAGAATCAGAATGCCGGAGCCTTCGCCGACCACGAAACCATCACGATCCTTGTCCCACGGACGGCTTGCCCGCTCCGGTTCGCTGTTGCGGGTGGAGAGGGCGCGCATAGAGGCGAATCCGCCGACGCTCATTGGCGTGATGGCGGCTTCGGCCCCACCGGAGATCATCACATCGGCGTCGCCGCGCTGGATGATCTTGAAGCTGTCTCCGATGGCGTGGGCACCGGTGGAGCAGGCAGTGGCACTGGCCAGGTTCGGACCTTTTGCGCCAAAGCGGATGCTGACCTGTCCGGCGGCGAGGTTGACGATGGTTGCGGGAATGAAGAACGGGGAAATCTTGCGCGGGCCACCTTCCATCAGAGCCGTGTGCTCGCGCTCAATGATGTCAAAGCCGCCGACCCCGGAGCCAATGTAGACGCCGACATTCTCGGCATTCTCCGGCGTAATCTTGAGGCCTGACATATTCATCGCTTCGGTGGCAGCGGCCAGCGCGAAGTGGATGAAGCGGCCCATCTTCTTGAGTTCTTTTTTCTCGACAAAGTTCAGCGGGTCGAAGTTCTTGACCTCGGCCGCGATCTGACAGGTGTATTGAGCGGTATCAAAAAAAGTAATTGGGGCAACGCCACTTTTGCCAGCCAAAAGGCTAGCCCAAACTTCTTCCGTGGTGTTGCCGACACCGCAAATCAGGCCAAGACCAGTGACTACTACTCGGCGGCTCAAGCTTGCGCCCCACCTTTTCTATGTTGATTGATGTAGTCGACCGCGTCTTTCACGGTTTTGATCTTCTCGGCATCCTCGTCCGGAATCTCGATTTCGAAGGCTTCTTCAAAAGCCATGACCAGTTCGACGATGTCCAGCGAATCCGCACCCAGGTCGTCCTGGAATGAAGCGCTGGCGGTGACCTCGCCTTCCTCCACCCCAAGTTGCTCCACGATGATCTGTTTGACTTTCTCGTCCGGGGAAGCCATTCAACTCTCCTTGTGAAAATAAGGACGGCGTGCGCCGGGCAGCGATGCCCGGCGGGTTAGGCACGGTGGCCGTTCTTTCATTGTACCGAGGTGCGCGAGTAGCTGGTTATTTCGAGGCCTTGGAGTGTGCGCTGATGTAATCCACCGCATCCTTCACGGTCTTGATCTTCTCAGCGTCTTCGTCCGGAATCTCAATGTCAAAGGCTTCTTCAAAGGCCATCACGAGTTCGACGATGTCCAGCGAATCGGCGCCCAGGTCATCCACGAAGGAAGCAGAGGCGGTGACCTCAGCTTCATCCACACCCAACTGCTCCACGATAATCTGCTTCAGTTTTTCTTCCACAGCAGCCATTTTGTTGGCGCCTCCTGCAAAAATTGAGCTGCCCGGCCAAAGGGTCGCGCCATTTGGAAAACGTTCTATGCGCCGGACGATGCCGATTAGCATCCTAACTGTTCGTTTTTATGAAGGTCAATGCGCAATTTGGAGAGGATGGGTGCGAATCGCCGATCCATGGTGGCGGACGGTAGCCGGAACGCCACTATCCAACCTGCTCCCGGATGGGTTCTACTGAGGGAATGCGAGCAGTTGTGCAACGGGTTACAAGGGCCAGGGTTACGGTTGACGCAGGCTCCGTGGGGCAGATTGAGCGGGGCTTGGTGGTGCTGCTGGGGGTAGCGTCCAGCGATGGCGAGAGCGATGCGGATTACCTGGCAGAAAAAATTGCGGCCCTACGGATTTTCGAGGATGCGGAAGGCAAGATGAACCGCAACGTGAGCGAGGCCGGAGGGGCGGTGCTGGCCGTAAGCCAGTTCACGCTGTATGGCGACGCCCGGCGGGGAAAACGGCCTTCGTTCGATGCGGCGGCGCGGCCAGAGCAGGCTCGCGGGCTGTACGAATACTTTGTGGAGCGTGTTCAAGCCTTGGGATTACGCTGTGAATCCGGGCAATTCCAGGCCGCCATGAAGGTCGAACTGGTGAACGACGGACCGGTGACGATTCTGCTGGACTCACAGAAACTCTTCTAAACCGTACGATCAGAGCCGCTTGCTGGCCGTGGAGGGGCAGAACGTCCGGCCAGCGCGTACATCTCGCGGATGTATTTGGCGGCGTCGAACTTCCTGGATGCGGCAGCCCCGGACATGTAGCGGATGACTCCGAAGATGGGACGGTCGAACCAGGGCCGGTCAAATTTGCCGGCAATCGACCAGGCGACGCCGGCGTAGCCGTTCGGATCGCGGCCATCAAGAAAATATTTATCGTTGAGGTAAATGGCGGTCTGGTAGGCGGACGGTGGCGAGGGCGACCACTCCAGGATCTTCTTGGCCCAGTACATGCGCATGTAGTTGTGCATCCAGCCGAGGTACAGCATCTGAAACTGGGCGGCATTCCAGAGCGGATCGTGGGTTTCCGCGTTCTCCAGCTGGAGCCGCGTGTAGAGGATGGGGCGGGGATCTGCGGCGTGGGCGGCCAGGGACTTGTGCGCCCAGGGCTCGGCGCACTCGATGGAATCGTAGAGCGGCTGGAAGTGGATAAAATTGATGGCCAGTTCGCGCCAGGTAATAAGCTGGTCGAGATATTTCTGCTTGGCCTCCTCAGGGACGTGGGCGGCGCGGACCGCCAGAGCGATCGTGACCGGGCTGATGTGTCCGAAGTGAAGATAGGGTGACAGGCGGCTGGTGCCTTGGCGCTCTGGCGCGCCCTGGAGGATGGGATACTCGGCGAGGCGGTGGGCGGAAAAATCCTCCAGAAGGCGCAGAGCCTCGGTGGTGCCCGCGACAAAGCTGGAGACCGGCGCGACGCTGCGGTCCAGGCTCCGCCATCCGGCGGTAAGGTCGGAGGCGGGATCAAAGGATTCTGGCGACGCGGAAAAACCAACATTGGCGCGCGGGTTGCGGCAGGGGATGAGGTACTCATCGAAGAGAGCCTGGAGGCGAGGGCGGATGGTGCGCGCGGCGTACTGCGCTTTGAGCAGGAGCTTGCTGGGAACGACGACGTCGGCATCGACGGTGAAGTAGGGGATGCGGAGTTTGTTGGCCAGCACCTCGCGCCAGTGGAGAGCTTCACGGATCGGGTTTTCATCGCCGACCAGGAGGGCGGCTTGAACCTCGTCGCAGAAGCGGGCGAGATCGCTGTGGGGATAGCGGCGCAGGACGAAGCCGATGTTGCGCGCGGCGAGGCGGCGGGCGGTGTCCGGAAAGGCCTGTTGCATGAAGGCGTAGTGGCGAAGGTTCGCGGGAGGATAGGGGACAACCGCGAAAAAAACTACGACTGGCAGCCCAAGGCCGTTCGCCAGATCCACGGCTAGATCAAGCGCGGAGTTGTCATGGGCGCGCTGCGCCCGCTGCATCCAGTAGACAACGCACCGGCCCTCGGGAGTGGCGTGGCAGGGGCGGCGGATGGTGACGCGCTCTTTATAAGAAGCGATGATGGCGTCGATGGTGGACATGGAAGCACTACAACGCGGCGTAGTGTTTTGCTACCCGAAGCAGAGGTTCATCCGGACCTTTTGCCAATAAATTAGCGAAATTCAGAAATTCTTCTCGCGCCTTGGCGATCGGTCGTCCCAACATCGACTCCAGCAGCTCAGGCTTGCCGGCAAACAGGTTGTACCACTCATTGCAGGAGATCGCCCAGCTTCGCTTGGCATCGGTCAACACGTAGCGGAAGACTCCGCACTGGGCGTTGAAGTTGCGAAACTCTTCCTCCGAGACCGGGAAGGAATAACCAGGTACCCCGTCCGGCTCCACGGATTCCGTGGCGATGGCAATGCACCGGTCAAAGCCTGCCTCGCGTAAGGCAGCAACGAGCGTCGCTATCTCCTCGGCTGCGAAGTGGCCGGTGTCTTCCACGGGAACCACTTTCCATCCATGTTTCTTGATCCACTGAGGATCAAAGTCGCATTCGTTCACGGTGATCGCGGCCACCAACTTCTGGCAGCGCAGGAGTTCTTTCGGGTTCGAGATTATATCCATCGCGAGTCGCCTTAGATTGACAGACTAGAGTACAGCAAAGCGCGGGATTCAAGCGCGCCGGCGGAAAAAACAAGCTCAGGATGGAGTCTCGGCGCGGAGGATCGCATCCGCGACGGCAAGGGCCTCGACGGCGGGACGGACGGCGTGGACGCGGACGATGTGGGCTCCGGCAAGGGTGGCGGCCACCGTGGCGGCCAGGGTTGCGATGTCTCTTGCAGTGGGCGGGATGGGGGTAGATTTCGGGGGATCGCTCGGCAATTCCACATTTGCTGACTGCGGCAGTGGTGGGTCACCGGCGAGTTCGCTGAGGCGGGCGGCGACCGTGCGGCCAAGAAAGCTCTTGCGCGAGACGGCGGCAAGCAGGGGGAAGCCGAGCGAGTGGAGCTCGGTAAAGCGGGCCAGCAGCGGATAGTTCTCATCGAAATTTTTGCCGAAGCCGAAGCCGGGGTCGAGGACGATGGAGCTGCGAGTGATGCCCGCATCGAGCGCTGCGGAAACCCGGTCGCAAAGCTCCTGGCGGACCAGGGAGACGATGTCCGGGGCGGGAGACAGCGTGCGCCACTGATGAGGCAGGCCGCGCACGTGCATCAGGATGGAGCCGCAAGGATGGGCGGCGATGGTAGCGGCCATGGCGGAGTCCCAGGTGAAGCCGCTGACATCGTTGACGATTTCGGCTCCGGCTCCGAGGGCGCAGCGGGCGACCGCTGATTTATAGGTGTCAATGGAGACGACGGCCTGCGGGCGCTGCTGCCGAATGGCTTGGAGGATGGGCAGAACGCGGTCGATTTCCTCCTGGGCGGAGACGGCTCCGGCAAGCGAGGGAGCGTCGCTGGAGGCAGTGGACACGCCGGGACGGGTAGATTCGCCGCCGATGTCGAGGATGTCGGCACCCTCGTCCAGCAGCGTCAGACCGTGGGCGATGGCGGCCTGAGGCGAAAGGAAGCGTCCGCCGTCGGAGAAAGAATCAGGAGTGACGTTGAGCACGCCCATGATGAGCGTGCGCTCCCCGAGCGCGAGCGAGCGGCGGCCGATGTTCCATTGGAAGCGGGGGCGCATGAAAGGGATTGTATCGCGGGACATGTATCGCGGTCCGATCAGCGCGAAAGGCACCGCAGCAGAGTCTCAGGCGGCTACGGCGATTGGATTCCACTCTGAAACCGGTTCACTGGCGGGGTTTTTTGCCGGAGACGAAAGGATTGCCGGTGATGAGGTAGCGCCATTCATCGAGCGGGGCGCGGGTGACGTTGATGCGGGGAGTGGCGGAATAGTCCGCGGCGGCCGAGCCATCGTCGGCGATGTAGAGGTCGCTCGCGCGTGAGCAGAGGTCCCGGTCGTTATCCCGCTGGCGGGTGATGCCGAGAGCCTGCGAGAGGCGTCCTGGGCCGGAGGTGAGCAGGCGCAATTTCGCGGGAGGCAGGTCGGAGATTGGTGTGTTGGCCGGAAGGGTGAGGTTGCGCCGGGCGGCCATCTCCGGGATGCCGCAGACCGGCTCCAGGGCGCGCAGGAGGACGCCTCCGGCGCTAAATCCTGCATCCACCAATTCTGCGTCCCCCAGGGGATGGCAACTGACGTTGGTGCAGTAGTGATTGCCGTAGATGAAATAGATATAGGCATGGCCGGGCGGGCCGAAGAGAACGGCGTTGCGGGCAGTCTGTCCGTTGTAGGCATGGGCACCGGGATCGATGGCGCCAAGGTAGGCCTCGGCTTCGACGATGCGTCCGGCGAGGAGTTCCCCACATTCGCCGAAAGAAGGCGGATGTGGGCCACCCTGGGCGTTCAGGCCACCTCGGCGGATGAGCAGCTTGCCCAGCAGCTCGCGGGCAACGATGCGGGCGTCGCGGGCGTAAAAAGATCGCGGCAGCGGGGTGAGGCGGGCGAGGGTACGGGATAGGGGAGTGGGTGCGGTCAAATCAGTATTCTCAGGTTGCCGGTTCACGATGGCTGCCATGATTGGATTCAGCGCAACGGTACGCACAATGGCAAGATGAACTACCCCATACCAGCCAACGGAAGGCGAACGGGGGGCACCCAACGTTTGTCGGGTCGTATCGGCGCGTCTAATATCGGTGCTGGCTATTTATGGGCCTTGGCCTCGGCGAGAACCTGTTCGGCGTGGCCTTCCGGTTTAACCTTTCGCCAGACGTGGGTGATGGTTCGGTCGGGGGCGATGAGAAACGTGGTGCGCTCGATGCCCATCACCTTCTTACCGTACATATTCTTTTCCTTGAGCACGTCGAAGAGCTTGGCGACCTCTTTGTCGGCATCAGCGAGCAGGGGGTACGGGAGCGAGTATTTTTCCTGGAACTTCTTCTGCGCCTTCGAAGTATCCGGGGAGATGCCGAGGACGGTGAGTCCGGAGCGGGTGAGCTGGCTGTAATGGTCGCGGAAGCCGCAGGCCTCGGTAGTGCAGCCGGAGGTATTGGCGCGCGGGTAGAAGAATAGGACAATGGGTTTACCCTGGAGAGCAGAGAGGGTGACCGGCTCTCCGTTTTCGTCGGGTAGAGTGAAGTCGGGAGCTTTCTGGTTGACGTCCATGACCAAGTATCTATACCGCAAAACGTCCCTTTATCGCAAAGCAGGGCAGGCCGTCGTGCTGGCGGCGGCGGTTGCGGTGCTTGCGTTTCCCTTGGCCGCACAATTCCGGGTGCCGCAACCGGAGAGGAAAACTCCCCGGGCCGTGGCGGTGCTGGAGACATTCAAAAACGGCTCACGGCGGCTGGTGCCGGTGAGCTTCTTCTACGAGAGCCATTACTACGACGCCAACTTCTACCATGCGACCCCGGTGCCGTTCACGTTGTACTCAGAGACGGTGTATGAGGTGCAGCAGTTTGGCAAGCCGCTGGGGACGTTCACGGTGCAGAGCGCGACCGAGAACTCCGCCGAGTGGTTCGGCAATGGACGCTTCAAGGTCATTCCGGATGCGGCGGCGCTGGCGAAGAAGCGCGCGCCGCGTGCGGTCGTGGTGCAAGACCCATCGCGGCCTGTGTTGCATCGCCGTGAGGGAAGCGAGGGCGACAATCCGTCTCCGCATCCTGCGGCCTCTGCCAGTGCGCCAGAGGTGGACGATGACCCCGATCGGCCGAAGCTGCACCGCCGGGAAGGCTCAGACAGCACTCCGGCGGCAGGGCAGGATTCGGCTTCGGCTCAGACTTCTACTCAAATTCCGGCGGCGCAGAGCGGGAGCCAGACCAGCCAGCCGGAAGAAACTTCCGGGCAGGACCCGAATCGGCCGAAGCTGCATCGCAAAGACGATTCGAGCGAGGGCAAGGGTTCGACCCCGGCAACTCCCCCGCCGGCAAGCCAGCCGGCAGCGCAAGCTCCAAGGCAATCCCCGAGCCAGCCGACAAGCCAGTCTGCCAGCCTGACGGTGAGCGCGTCGGCGGAGTTGACCCCGAGCGAGGACCCGGATCATCCGATTTTACGGCGAGGCAAGCCGGTGCAGGAGCAGAGTGGACACGATCTGCCGGACTTCAAGCGGGAAGAACCGGTCACGCGACAGGTTGCGGTCAGCGACGCGGGACGCTCCGAGGTGCAGCCGCTGATCTATGTTTGCCACGAAGAAGAGCGCCAGCAGATGGAGGAGTCGGCGCGCGAACTGGCGCGGGCAGAGTTGCGCCGGGTGGCGGCTCAGCGCGGTCTGGTGCTGCCAGCCCCGGCCAAAACAACCCCGGTGAAAACAGCTTCGAACAAAAAGGCAGCGGCGGCGAAGGCGGTGGCGCTGCCGGAGTTGAAGCTGGAGGACGAGCAGTTCGTTCCCTATGACCTCGACTACAACAACTATGCGACGGTGGTGTATTCGGCACGTTACGCGCCGGCCTCGCCGAGTGCGAGCGCCTCGGGCACCGGTGTCCACGGCAAGGGATGGGTGGTGACCGTGGTGGCTCGGCAGGACGAAGACAAGCTGGTGAAGCTCTACAGTTCAGTGAGCGATCCTCGTGAGTTGGATCTGTATCCTGAGGTGCGGCTGGTGGATGCGGTGGACCCGGATGGATACGGACGGATGGCGCTGCTCTTCCGGGAGCAGAAGCGCGACGGCGTGAGCTGGCTGCTGGGACGACCGACCGGGTATGAACTGCAGACGGTCTTTGAGACTTCGCGATGAGGAAAAGTCGATGAAAACGGTAAGAGATGCTCTGCCGCCCGAGATTCTGGAGGGCGCCACGCAGCGCGGACACGAGTATGGCTGGAAGTTAGCTGCGTTTCCGGACGTACTGCGGAAGGCGGAGGCATTGGGTTATGCCTGCGTGGGCGGACAATTCCAGGCTTGCTGGTCCGATGGCAGTGTCTGCGAAATGTATTGGCTGAACGCCGACTCCCGGGAGCGCGCAGCAGGCGAGTCGTGGTCCGACTACTCCCGCCGCTCCTGTCAGGAAGTTTCGCGCGGTTTTCAGCGCCTGATGGCCAGAACGGATTTTGCAAAGGAAGTCGCTAGCTGGCGCGGTGATCTGAAGGCTGAGCTGGCACGAGGGCTGGACGCGACGAGCATCCTGATGTTCGTCGCCTACTTTATCAGTGAAGCCGAGGCAGATCGGCTTTCTGCCAAGCCGGAACCAAAACCGTTAACCCGGATAGATCTGTGACCAAAGTCGTCGCTGCTCTGCCCGAGCAGGAGCATCGTACTGGATGCGAGGAGGTGGCAGATGCAGAACGAAGCGAAGATCCTAGGAAAGTTGCCGGTTCATCCTGGTGCGCAGCGAGGGGCTGGTGTTCCTGTGCTGCGGGTTGACGGACTGGTCGGACGAACCCTGGAGCTGACCGAGTCCGATTTCGATGGCTTGCCGCAGCGCGAGGTGACAGAGGACTTTACCTGCGAAGAGGGTTGGACAGTTCCGGCGGTGCAATGGTGGGGAATTAACTTGGAATTCGTGCTCGCCCTCGCGGAGATCGACCCGAAAGCCCAATGGATTCAGGCGAGCGCTGGCGAGTTTACGGTTCCTATCCCCTTGCATGATGCCAGAAAGGCCCTGCTTGCCAACCGCCTGGGAGATGCCGCTCTGCCCGCTGAACACGGTGGACCGGTTCGCCTTGTGGTGCCGGGCGGAGATTGCTGGACCAGCATCAAGTGGCTGGATCATCTGGAGCTGCGCAGCGAGCCAGGAGAGAATACCGGGAAGACCATCGCGCTGGGGCGGTGCCAGGCGAAATAGGCTGCCGGGGAATATTTCTGCATCGTCGGGGCGAGTTCAGGAATCTGACTACAGTGAATAGTTGTTCTAACAACTAATGTGAGATGGAGAACGCGATGAAGAAATTGTTGCTGCTGTTGACCGCGATGCTGACGCTGAGTTCGCTGGCGCTGGCCGCTGATGTTTACAAGATTGATGGCGCACACTCGTCCGCCAACTTTGCCGTGAAGCACATGGGAATTTCGACCGTCCGGGGACGCTTTACGGATGTGAGCGGCGCCATTCTGTTTGACGAGGCGGCACCGGAGAAGAGTTCGGTAACGGCCGTGATCCGGTCCAACTCGGTGACCACCGACAACGCGACGCGCGACAAGCATCTGAACACCCCGGACTTTTTTGATACCGCACAATATCCCGAGCTCCGGTTCCAGAGCACGAGTGTTCGCAAGGTAGGCGGCGACCAGTATGTAGCGATGGGCAATCTGACGATCCGGGATGTGACCAAGCAGGTGGAGCTTCCGTTCACCCTGGCGCAGGGCAAGGGTGCAAAGGGCGAGCCGCGACTCGGCGCGGAAGGTTCGCTGACGATCAATCGCTTTGACTATCACGTGAGCTACGACCCTACAGGTCTGGGCGTGGGTAAGGAAGTGAAGATCGACGTAAGCGTAGAAGGAACCAAGTAAGCGGAGAGTGATGAACAGATCGGATTGGCAGAGACTCCCGGCGTGGTGCCGGGAGTTTTGTTTGGGCGAAGATCGATGGGACTCTATACTTTTGGGATGACGGAAGAAGCGTTGCAGACGGATGCGCGGTTGGGGCGGGCCCTGCTGGCTTTGCGGGAGTCACGTGGCGTGCTGAGCGCGCGCGCGTGGGCGGCGGCTGCCGGGGTTGCGGCGGGCGGCGTCTGGAAGCTGGCGGAAGAGCTGCGCGCCATGGGCGTGGAGGTGGCCGGCTCGGCGGCCGAGGGCTACCGGCTGGCAGGCGAAGCAGATCTGGCGTTGCCCGAGGTGCTGGAGCCGATGATTGCCGACACGATTTTTGCCGGACGAGTGCGGCACTTTCTGAAGATCGGCTCAACCAACGCGGCGGCGATGCGCGCTGGGGCCGAGGGCCTCGCCCACGGTGGCGAGTCACAGAACGCGGCGCAAAGCGCCGACCAGAACGCAGGCCGGGGCGCGGTGTGGCTGGCCGAGGAGCAGACGGCGGGCAAGGGACGCGCGGGGCACGCGTGGAAGTCGAATCCGAGGGATGGAATCTACTGCTCGGCCTTGCTGCGGCCGAAGGTGGCTCCGGAGGACGTGATCATTCTGTCGCTGGCGGCAGGGCTGGCCGTGGTGGAGGCGGTGCACGAAGTCACCGGGCTGTGGGGCGATCTGCGCTGGCCGAACGACGTGCTGCTGGGCGGACGGAAATTCTGCGGCATCCTGACGGAACTGAACGCCGAGGTGGCCCGGGTTCGCTACGTGGTGGTGGGCGTGGGGCTCAACGTGAACAACACGGAGTTTCCGCCGGAGCTGGAGGCGATTGCGACTTCGCTGTACCTAGAGGCGGGGCAGAGGTTTTCGCGGGTCGAACTGGTGGCCGCACTGTTGCGGGCGCTGGATCGCGAGCAGGCGGCGCTGAGCGATGGAACGAGAACGGGCGTGACCGCGGCGCGGCAGCGGATCTTGCGGCGCTTCGAGCAACACTCATCCTACTGCCGGAGCTGCGCGGTGGCCGTCGAGGAAGACGGCGGTTATGAGGGCGTTACCCGCGGATTGGACGATCGCGGATTTTTGCGGGTGGAAACCGCGCATGGGACGCGCACGGTATTGAGCGGCGGTGTGAGGAAACGGTAGGAGCCTGGCCTTGAGCGGAAAGTGGATGAAGCAGCGGTTTCTGCGGTGGATCAACTGGTGGCCTCCGTTCCTGGGGATGGGGGTGAAGGTGCGGCGCATCTCGGAGGATTTTCGCGAGGTGGATGTGGAGATGGTGCAGCGCTTCTGGAACACGAATTACGTGGGCGTGCATTTTGGCGGCTCGCTGTTTGCCATGACCGATCCGTTCTACATGCTGATGCTGATCGAGAATCTTGGCCCGCAGTATATTGTGTGGGACAAAGCGGCGTCCATCCGCTTCCGCAAGCCGGCCAAGGGAAAGGTGCGGGCGGAGTTCCGGCTGAGCGAAGCGCAGATCGACGCGGTGCGCTTCGCGGCGGAGACACAGGCGAAAGTCGAACCGGTGTTTGTGGTGCAAATCATAGACGGCGATGGCGAAGTGGTGGCCGAGGCCGAACGGACTCTGCATGTAAGGAAGAAGAAGCCGCTGCTGATCACTTCCGGGCTGCCGGGGTAGTGGACTGAGTAACGACGCAGGGCTTACCGCTGCGGACCCTTCGTCCAATCCTCCACCTTGAGCTTTTTGATCCGGCTGAAGGCTTGGTCATTGGTGACGAGGGTCGCGCCGGTGGCGAGAGCGTGGGCGCCGATCATGGTGTCAAGGTTTCCCATCGGCTGGCCCTCGTGTTCGAGTGAGGCGCGAAGCTGGCCGTAGTGCTGGGCGGCATTGGAGTCCCAGGGCAGAATCGCGACATGCAACAAAAAATCATCCACAATTTGTTGCAGGTGTGTGGCTTCGGGACAACGGGCTACTCCGTAGCGCAACTCGCCCTCAGTTACGGAGGAGATGGCAAGCTGCGCCATCGAGACCTTGGCCACACGGCGGCGTACGGAAGGGATATTTCCCTTGACGATGAAGCTGACGGTGTTGGTGTCCAGCATGTAGCGGCGAGCCATCAGAAGAGCTTACGTTTCTGCGGCGGCCCGTCCTGACGTTCGGACATGAAATCTTCAGGTACTCCAGTCTGCTTGGTGAGTTCGAAGAAGCTGTCCCAGGATTCGGGGCGGCGCGAGAGGATTACGTCCCCGGTCTCTGGGTCTTGCCGGATAAAGACCTCACCACCCTCGAATCGAAAATCGGCGGGCAGGCGCACAGCCTGGCTGCGGCCATTGGTAAAAAGCTTTGCGGTGCGCGGCATGAGAACCTCCTGCGTGGTATATACCGTAGTCTATCACAGATTAAGAAAAGCAGGGCACGCGGGAGCACATTGCCACCATCGTAGCGTCGGAAAATCCTGGCATGACGGTTGGGCCACACGGCCATCAGATCTGCTCCGCCTCCTCCCTGTTTCCCGTTTCGCCGGTTCGGAATACACTTGTAAGTTCGGCTGGTTTGGCGGCTCGCGGCGGGGTGTCGCGGGAGCGGGGCTGGCTAAACGGGCGGCGCGGCGGGGTGGCTGCGCAGGGTCCGAAAATTCCACACTGAAGGCGACTTATGGACACGTTTGGCAGCCGGTCTTCGCTTCGCGTCGGCAGCAAGCAGTATGACTTCTTCCGCATCTCCTCTTTGGATCAACATGGGTTTCAAACCGCGCGGCTGCCGTTTTCGCTGCGCATTCTGCTGGAGAATCTGCTGCGCCGCGAAGATGGGGTGACGGCGACTGCGGAGATGATTCGCGCGCTGGCCGGGTGGACGGCGCAGACCAAGAGCGCGGAAGAGATTTCGTTTATGCCGAGCCGAGTGCTGCTGCAGGATTTCACCGGGGTTCCGGCAGTGGTGGACCTGGCGGCGATGCGCGATGCGATGGCGCGGCTGGGCGGCGATGCGACCAAGATCAATCCGCTGCAGCCGGCCGAGCTCGTGATCGACCACTCGGTGCAGGTGGATGAGTTCGGCACGCCGCAGGCATTCGATGTGAACGCCGCGCTGGAATTTCAACGCAATCAGGAGCGCTACGCGTTTTTGAAATGGGGGCAGGGCGCGCTGAAGAATTTTGCGATTGTGCCGCCCGACACCGGGATCGTGCACCAAGTCAACATTGAGTATCTGGCGCGAGTGGTGTTTGTGCTGGAGGAGGCGGGTAAGAATCCACTGGCTTATCCTGACACGCTGGTCGGGACCGACTCGCACACCACGATGGTGAATGGGCTGGGAGTGCTGGGCTGGGGCGTGGGCGGAATCGAGGCCGAGGCGGCGATGCTGGGGCAGGCGGCTTCGATGCTGATTCCGCAGGTGGTGGGAGTGCGCTTTACCGGCGAGCTGCGCGAGGGCTCGACCGCAACCGACCTGGTGCTGACGGTGACCGAGGCGCTGCGCAAGAAGGGCGTGGTGGGCAAGTTCGTGGAGTACTTCGGCCCCGGGCTGGGGACCCTGACTTTGGCCGACCGCACGACCATTGCGAACATGGCTCCCGAGTACGGCGCGACCTGTGGAATCTTCCCGGTGGACGAGGAGACGCTGCGCTATTTGAAGCTAACCGGACGCAGCGAGGAGCAGATTGCGCTGGTGGAGGCCTACTACAAAGAGCAAGGGCTGTTCCACACTGCGAGTTCGCCGGAGGCCGAGTACACGGATGTGCTGCGCATCGATCTGAACCAGATTGAGCCTTCGATTGCCGGGCCCAAGCGTCCGCAGGACCGGGTGGAGTTGTCGCGGGCGGCGGCCTCGTTTGCCGAGGCGTTGCCTTCCTTGCTGAAGCCGGGCGCGAAGGTGCCTACGCGGTCGGCGGTGCGCGCCGACCGGAGCTCGAAGGATTTTGCCACGGCGCTGCGCCACGGCAGCGTGGTGATTGCAGCGATCACGAGCTGTACGAATACCTCGAATCCGTTTGTGCTGGTGGCCGCCGGGCTGCTGGCAAAAAAAGCGGTAGAGCTGGGATTGCATCGACCGGCGTGGGTGAAGACGTCGCTGGCGCCGGGGTCCAAGGTGGTGACCGAGTATTTGCAGGCCGCGGGATTGCAGACCTATCTCGACCAGCTTGGCTTTAACCTTGTGGGCTATGGCTGCACCACCTGCATTGGCAATTCGGGACCGTTGCCCCAGGAGGTTTCCGACGTGGTGGCGGCGCACGACCTGGTGGTGGCGAGTGTGCTGTCGGGGAACCGGAATTTCGAGGGACGTATCAACTCGGAGGTACGGGCGAACTACCTGATGTCGCCGCCGCTGGTGGTGGCGTTTGGGCTGGCTGGCGAGCTGATCGACATGCATTTTGATCCGATCGGAACGGGGACGAAAGGGCCGGTGTATCTCAAAGACATTTGGCCGACGCAGAAGGAAGTAGAAGAAGTGGTGCGCAAGGTGATTACGTCGGAGATGTTCCGCGAGAGCTATGCCAGTGTGCTGGAAGGCGATGCGCGCTGGCGCGGGCTGAAGGTTCCGGCGGGCGATACCTATGCGTGGGATGCGCAGTCCACCTACATTCAGGACCCGCCATACTTTGAGGGAATGACGGCGGAGCCCAAGCCAGTTGCGGCCATCCGGGGTGCGCGCGTGCTGGCGCGCTTTGGGAATTCGGTGACCACCGATCATATTTCGCCGGCGGGATCGATCAAGCCGGACAGTCCGGCGGGCAAGTATCTGGTCGCGCACGGCGTGCGGCCGGCGGACTTTAACTCGTATGGCTCGCGGCGCGGCAACCACGAGGTGATGATGCGCGGAACGTTTGCCAATACGCGCATCCGCAACCGGCTGGTGCCGCACATCGAAGGCGGATTCACCAAACACATTCCCGACGGCAAGGAGATGACGATCTACGACGCGGCCATGCAGTACCGCAGCGAAGGCGTGCCGGTGATTGTGGTTGCGGGCAAGGAGTACGGCGCGGGATCGTCACGCGACTGGGCGGCGAAAGGGCCGCTACTGCTGGGAGTGCGAGCGGTGATCGCTGAAAGCTTTGAGCGCATTCATCGCTCGAACCTGGTGGGGATGGGAATTCTGCCGCTGCAGTTCCTGCCGGAGCAGAACCCGGAGACACTGGGCATCAGCGGCGAGGAGAGCTACGAAATCCTTGGCCAGGATGCCGCGCTGGCAGCGTTCGCCCCGGGCAAGACCGCGGAGGTGAAGGCAACGGCTGCCGATGGATCGGTGAAAACCTTCCAGGCTACGTTGCGGATCGATACTCCGCAGGAGGCGCTCTATTACCAGCATGGCGGCATCTTGCAGTATGTGATTCGGCAGTTGCTGAAGTAAGGCAGGTTTCAAAGATAATGCGAAAGGCGCGGATTCGAGTCCGCGCCTTTTCTTGCTCTAGGCAAAACCCTCGCGCTAAATTCCGACCGCGGTGTAATCGTCCTCGTCGGGACGGCGTTTTTCAAATTTGCGATAGGCGTTGTACGGGCGTTGGGCGAAGCGGCGCTTGCGCAGCTCGTATCCCGCCCAGAGGCCGAGTCCGACGGCGGCGACTACGCCGACGGCAGTGGTGATGGTGAGTGCCGGATGCTCAGTGATGGGGCGCGCCATGCGTCCTCCGCGAAGCACGACGCGGCCGGGAATTCCAAGTTCGCCGCGGAAGTTGACCACTGCGTCGTAGCCTCCGCGCTCGATGGCGCGATAGGCGTTGAGGAAGGTTTTTAGCGAGGGAGTGATGGCATCCTCGCCACCATGGACCACGGCGTGATGGACGCCGCGTTCCTTCTGCCGCTCCAGCAATTCTTCCAGGGCTGCGCCGAGTGAGCCGCTGTGGCTGGCTAGCGAGCGGTAGGCGACGCGCCCACTTTTATCGACGATGAACGAGGCGTTGGAGAGCGCGCCGTAGCGGCGATGAACTTCGCCGCCGAGTTCGTCGACGAGGATGGGGAAGTCGATCTGCTCCTGATCGCGCAGCAGCATGGCGGCCCTGGCCTTGTCCTCAATTGAGTGATGCGGGGGGAGCTCGACGCCGGGGTGAGCCTCGCGCACGTAGATGAAGAGGAACTCAACGTCGGAGACCGGGAACTCGCGGGAGAGCGAGCGCAGGCCGCCGATGGAGGCCGCAGTCTGCGGGCAGGTGGCGGAGCCGAAGGTGACGACGACGTTGCGGGAGTTCTTGAAATCGGAGAGCTTCACCAACTCGCCGGTGAGCGAACGCAACTCGAAGGCGGGCGCTTCATCGCCGGGCTCGGGAGCGCGGCTCCAGCGGTCGGCCGGACTGCTCTGCAGCATCTCGCGGTGAAAGCGGTCGTAATTGTAGCGGGAGAATCCGAACATAAGTGCCTCCGGCGGGGGCGTCAATCCCCGCACAAGATGATAACGGTTTGCACCGAACCTTGCGAATGAATGGCGATCTGCGAGATGAGATGCAGAGCCGTAGTGGAACGTTGACCGCAGTGGGGGCGGGGCGCCATGACTACGGATTCTCCGTGGCTCGGATGCATCTTGCCTGATGGCCCGGCGCGATCTCGATGAACTCGGGCATGGCGGCTTCGCATTGCGGAATGCACAGGGGGCAGCGCGGGGCGAACGAACATCCGGGAGGCAGTGCGCCGGGCGAGGGAACCGCGCCTTCAATGGCGCGTAGAGGTTCATGGCGATTGGTCTTGAGCGTGGGGATCGAGCCGAGTAGGCCACGGGTGTAGGGATGCGCAGGGCGCTCGAAGAGCTGGCGCACGGCTCCGGTTTCGACAATTCTTCCGGCATACATCACGGCTACGCGGTCGCTGACGCGGCTGACTACGGCGAGGTCGTGGGAGATGAAGAGCATGGCGAGCGAGAGGCGGCGGCGCAGCTCCGCTAGCAGTTCGAGTATCTGCGCCTGCACGGTTACATCGAGCGCCGTGGTGGGTTCGTCGGCGATGAGCAGGGCGGGGCGATTGACGATGGCCATGGCGATCATCACGCGCTGGCGCTGGCCGCCGGAGAGTTGATGCGGGTAGCTGCGCCCGCGGCGCTCAGGATCGGGGATTGAGACCTCGCGCATGGCTTCGATGGCGCGCTGGCGGGCCTGGTCGCGCGTGATGATGGAGTCGTGCGCATGAACGGCCTCGGCGATCTGGTCGCCGACGCGCATCACGGGGTTGAGCGCGGTCATCGGCTCCTGAAAGATGATGGCCATGCGCGCGCCGCGCAGCTTTTGCAAGTCGGTGGGACGGGCAGAGCTGAGGTCGCGGCCCTCAAGCTGCACTTCGCCGGAAAGCCGCGCCTGCGGCGGCAGCAGCCCCATGATTGCCAGCGCGGTAACGCTTTTGCCGGAACCGGATTCTCCAACCAGAGCGAGGGTTTGTCCGCTGTCGAGCGCGAGCGAGATGCCGTGCACGGCAGCCACCGGCCCACGTGCAGACGGAAACTCGACGGTGAGGTTGCGAAGCTCTAGGAGCACGAGAGGTATTGAAACACAGTTGAGGCGGTTCAGGTTTTTGTCCCCACATTCATCGGAGGAAGGCGGATGCGGTGGGGAACTTTAGAACTCACGTTAACTCGGCGTTTGGGGAATGGGCGTAAACTTTCTGCGCGGAGGCCGCCAAGTGAAACGCTCGCGATTATGTGAACTGTTGCTTGGATTGTTGTTTGCCCTGGCATCCAGTGGAGCGGAGGCGAAGCTCGCGGAGTTTCCCTTCGGGATATCGAGCACGACATCGGCGAACAAAAGATACACACTGGAAGCGTCAGTCTGTCAGCCGGGATACGGACAATGCGACCGCAAGCTCTGGTTAGTTGATCACAGAACAAACCGTCGGCGCTTGTTCCTGGAAATCTCCCGCACGGTTCGCGCTGCTTGGGCTCCCCACCGCAGTGTGCTGTTTGTGAATGACGACGAATCGAGCAGCGACTCGTTTGCGTTTCTCTATTTTCCGGACAGAAAAAAGCGGGTTGATCTTGGTGGGGTGATCGATCATGTATACCCAGCGGACCGTCGTTACGAGAAGGATAGTCATCACTACCTGAATGGTATTCGCTGGGTTAAATCAAATTCCTTGATCGTCAGGCGCTTTGGGCACTTTGATCATCCGGCAGCGCGTGGAGACGAATTTTCGGTCTGCTATCGCGTAAATACGAGCGGGACGGTGCGGCGTTTGAAGCAGAGCCGCCAAGAAAAGGACGTGTGCGAGGATCGCTGACCCCCACATTCGTCACCGGATGGGCACCACCCTGACTACTTCTTGTTGTTTGGCCCAGCGGGCACACCGGGCGCGGTGTCTCCCTGGACGGCGCTACGAGCGGGTTCGTTGACCAGCTTGCGCAGGAAGCTGGGGGGGATGGTAGCGGTGACT
>Ga0181525_10000514_pt1 | contig 33727 bp, 29 predicted proteins | sample PEATcosm2014_Bin_48_FD_121100 | JGI IMG/M metagenome (GOLD analysis project Ga0181525, IMG submission 121100) | Peatland microbial communities from MTU Mesocosm Facility, Houghton, MI, USA - PEATcosm2014_Bin06_10_metaG | ecosystem: Environmental > Terrestrial > Soil > Wetlands > Peat | place... | reverse complement strand
TTTTGCCGCGATGTCGGTTGCGATCTTCATCGGGTTTGCCGTGCGCTACAAACTGTGGTTTGCCGGCGGATTCGTGCTCGCGATCGCCGCCATCGCGCTCGCCTACGGCGTCACGTGGAACGAAGGAACGCTGCCGGCCGTGCCGTCACTGCAATCGTACTGGGCGAAGGTACACGTTCCCATCGTCGTGTCGTCGTACGCCGCGTTCCTAGTGGCGTTCGTATTCTCGTGCATCTACCTCGTGAAGTACTACGCGGAACGCAGCTTGACCGGTGAAAAGATTCTCGGCGCCCTTACATTCGACATTATCCGCGACAGCAAAGAATATGCGGTCGCAACGGTCGCGTTGGAAGACGCCGGCATCATTGCGCGCCCAGTCCCCTATGCCGCCTCAACGGGTGACGCCGCAACGGTCGCCGCTGCAGCCGCCGGCAATCCCCTCGCACAATGGCTGCAAACGTTACCGAGTCTCGCGCAACTCGACGTCATCGTGTATCGTGCCGTCGCCATCGGTCTTCCGCTTATTTCGATCGGCATTATCACCGGCGCCGCATGGGCCAAAGAAGCCTGGGGCGCCTACTGGCAGTGGGATCCGAAGGAGACCGCGGCGCTCGCGACCTGGATCGTCTATCTGGCCTACATGCATCTCCACACGCGCAACGCCTGGCGCGGACTGCGCACCAATTGGGTGAGCGTGATCGGCTTCGCCCTGGTCGTTTTCACCTACCTCGGCGTGAACATCTGGATCAGCGGGCTCCACAGCTACAAAATGTAGGCTTCCCCTGCGTAAAGACGCTCGAAAATAGTCTTAATCTACCGAGGTGAGCTCGGTAACCTAGCGCAACGTTGCTCCTACCGTGTCGCGGTTCGAAATCGAGATTTTAGGGGACGTGCGCTTCCGGTTCGACGGTGTCCCCTGGCGGCTCGTCGCCCCACCGAAGTGCCTGCCCTTGCTTGCCCTCATCGCGATGCGGCGCGATCCGATTCCTCGCGCGGCGCTCGCCGGCTGGCTATGGCCGGACGAAAGCGACAGCGACGCACGGGCGAATCTTCGCCGCCACCTCTACGCGCTCGGACGAGCGCTGCCCAGCATCGACGGCGTCGAATGGATGGGCGGCGCGTCTCAAAACGTCGCGTGGAATCACGCCGCTCCCGCTCGGATCGACGCGCTCGTGTTCGAGGAACTTCTTGAAACCGGCGCGGCCGCTGCGGCGACTCAGTTGTACCGCGGCGATTTTCTGGCGGGCATTTTTGACGAAGCCATCGTCGCCGAGCGCGAGCGGCTTCGAACGCTCCAGTTGGCCGCGCTCAAGAGTCTCGCGCAGCAGGCGCGCACCGCCCGCCAGTTCGCGCCGGCGGCGGCCTACGCCGAGGCTATACTCGCCATCGATGAGTTCCGCGAGGATGCGGTCCGTCTGCTCATTGCCGTGCGCCATGCGTCGGGCGATCGCTCCGGCGCGCTCGCCACGTTCGAACGATTTGCCCGGCGCCTGCGCGACGAGCTCCAGGCCGATCCGATGTTCGAGACGCTTGCATTGCGCGATGCCGTGCTCGCCAACGCCGCGCTCGACGACTCCGGCGCGATTCCAATCCCAGTCGCGCCTTCGCGCCCGTTCTTTGGACGGGTCAAGGAACTCGACGCGCTTTCGAAGGTCTGGCTGCGCGCCGCGCGAGGTCACGGAAGCGCCGTATTTCTGGCGGGGGAACCCGGAATCGGCAAGTCGCGTCTTGCCGACGAATTGTTGCAACTCGTGGACGCGCAGGGCGGGCGTTCGGTACTCGGCTCCACTTCGTCACCCGAGTCGATTCCGTACCAGCCCGTCGTCGAAGCGCTTCGTTCGATCGTGCCGTTCGTTCCGCGCGAAGCGCGTCACGAGCCGTGGCTGGCGGCGTTGGTTCCGTTCGTTCCCGAGATTCGACGGCTGCATCCCGACTTGGCCGAAGCCGCGACCCTCAAGCCGGAGCCGGCGAAACTGCGTCTTCACGAAGCCGTCGCACGCGCGATCGAAGTGTGCGCACGCATTCGCCCGCTTGCGATCTTACTCGAGGACGTTCATCACGCCCACCTCGAAACGCTCGACCTCATCGCCGCCCTCGCCGAACGGATCACGGGCTCGCCGGTCCTGCTCATGCTCACGTATCGCAGCACCGAAGTCGACCCCGACAGTCCGCTGCGGGTGTTGCGCCGGACGCTGCAACGATCCGGGCTTGCCTCGCATCACGCACTCGCTCGGCTGACCGGCGACGACGTTGCGGCTCTCGTCGAGAGCGAAGGCATTGCCGACCCAGGCGAGTTCGCCGCGCGCGTGTTCGCATTGAGCGACGGGAATCCGCTCTTCGCGTGGCAGCTCATCCATCACCATCGGGAACGGCAAGACGCGCCGACCGAAGACGTTGCCGTGAAAACCGTAGGCGAAGCGATTCGCACGCGTCTCTCGTTTCTCTCACCCGACGTGCGGTCCGTCGCCGAGGTCGCGGCAACGATCGGCGAGGCATTTACGGTCGAAGAAATCGCCGACGTCTGCGGTTCGGATGAATCCGCGGTATTTGCCGCACTCGCAACGCTCTTGGATCGGAACCTGATCGCCGAGCGCGCCGGCGCGGCTTTCGAGTATGGATTTACGCACGCGCTCATCGGTTCGGTGATCTACGACACCACGGGAGCCGCTGCGCGCACCGCGCGGCACCGCCGGGCGGCCGGCGTTCTCGAACGAACGCGCGGGACTTCGGGCAGAGCTCTTCCGCTCATCGCTCGGCATTGGGAGCGTGGCGGCGAACCTGCCCTCGCACGCGCCGCGTACCTGCGTGCCGCACGCGCATCGCTCGAGCGCTTTGCTCGCGACGAAGCGATCGCGCTCGCAGCCGCCGCGCTCGCGCTCGAGCCTCCCGCCCAGGAGCGATTCGCCGCACTGCTGACGACTCTGCAGGCCACCGCCAAGGACCGGCAATCGACCGAGGCGGACCGTGCCATCGCGAATCTCGAAGCCGTCGCAACCACGCTCGGCGTCGAAGAACGCTTCGAAGCCATAGCGGCGCGAGCGGAACTACACAGCACCCGCAGCGAGCGCGAGCAGCAGGGCGTCGCCATCGCCCGGCTCGTGACGCTTGCAGGGAACGACACGCGTCTGCGTGCGCGCGCGTCGCTTGCGCTAGCGCGATTTCTCTTGCAGCGCGGAGATACGGCCGAAGCCGTGAAAACGCTGCGTACCCTCGAGCCCGCGCTTCCCACTTTCGAGCCGGAGCAATGCTTCGAATATTACCAGGAACTCGGCAGCGCGCTGTTCCGTTCGCTGCGATTCGATGAGGCGCGCGCGATGCTGGCGGAGTTCCGGGCTTACCTCACCGCCCATCCGAGCGTCGAAGGTGAGTTCACGTACGCGGCTACGGAGCTGACGGGCGCTTGGGTTTCCGATAACCCCGCGGCACTTCGCGCGGCAGCGGAGCGCTACATCCGCCACGCCGAACTACGCGGCGATCTTTTCGCCGAGGCGCTCGGCCGCGCGCACCTCGCCTACGTCAAGCATCAACTGCACGATACGAGCGGAGCGCGCGAAGAGTACGCACGCACGCTCGCAATGTACGAACGCCTTGGGCACGGGGCCAACGTGTTGATCACGCGACTCAACTACGGGATGGTCGAATACGAAGTCGGGCATATCGATCGTGCGGCCGAGCAGTGGGAACTCATCGGTAAGGAAGCCGGGAAGTTCAATTGCGGCACGATCCAAATTGCGGCGAACGTCAATCTCGCCGAAGTCGAGCTCGTGCGCGGCAACGTCGCGAAGGCGCTGGCGTACGCTCGTGCCGCGCATGCCGACGCCGAACCGGCCGGCGATGTGTGGATGGTGACGAACGCGCGCGCGGCGATCGGCGCCGCCTGCTGCCGCTCCGGAAACACGCAGGAGGGCTTAAAACACCTCCGGCACGCCGTCGAGATGGTGCGCGGAAAGCCCGAACAGTCGCGTACGTTCGTCGGCTACCTCGCAACCTACGTCGACGAGCTCGTGCGCGCGAATGAGACGGGGGATTTACCACCGTTGATCGACGAGTTACGCGACGCGTTCGATGCCGATCCCCTAGAACCGCAATATCCCGGATTCGTGAGTTGGGTTCTGGCTCGCGCCGCGGACGCGAACGGCGACTCGGCGCTAGCGGCTCGCGCGATCGAGCGCGGTCGCGATCTCGTCGAGGAGCGCGCGCGCGCCTTCGAAGATCCGCAGGACCGCCGCGCGTTTCTCGCCATGCATCCGCATCCGCTGCTGCTCGCACGGGCCCATGTCCCGGCTTGAGATCGAGATACTCGGCGAGGCGCGTTTTCGATTCGATGGCCGGCCGTGGCGCCTCACCGCACCGCCTAAGTGCTTGCCGCTGCTCGCACTGCTGCTCGTCGACGCAGAACCGCAACAACGCTCGGCGCTCGCATCGTCGCTTTGGCCCGAGGAAAGCGACCGTATCGCGCGTGCCAACCTACGGCGTCACCTCCACGCGTTGACGCGGGCGCTTCCGCAACTCGACGGCGTCGTTTGGATCGAAGCCGACGCGACGAGCGTGCGCTGGAACCCGAACGCGCCGGCGCGCTCGGACGTGGGCGATTTTCTCGCTAGCGTCGTCGATGCGTCGACGCGAAGCGATGCGACGCAATTCTATCGCGGCGAATTACTTTCGGGCAGTTTTGACGAAGCGATCGTCGGATTGCGCGAGCGATTTGCCGCGCAGCACATCGCACTGCTCGCGGAGCTCGCGACCGCGGCAAAAGCCGAACGCAGCTATCACGAGGCGATCGCCTATGCCGAGGCGGCGCTTGCAATCGACGAATGGCGCGAGGACATGGTTCGCCTTCTAATGCTCGTCCGCCACGCCGCGGGCGATCGTTCGGGCGCGCTCGCAACCTTCGAGCGCTTCGCGCGGCAGCTTCGCGACCAACTCCGCACCGAACCGATGTTTGAAACGACGGCGTTGCGCGATGCGATTCTTTCGGGAACGCTGCCGGCCGAATCCGATGCGCCGCCCCCGGCCGCCGCGGTCGCGCGAACGCTCGTCGGTCGCACGAGCGAGCTCGACGCTCTGCACGCTCACTGGCTGCGCGCCGCGCGCGGCAATGGAACCACGACCTTTATCTTCGGCGAAGCCGGCATCGGAAAGACGACGTTGACGCTCGAGTTGCACGGCACCGTCGAGGCGCAGGGCGGCCGGGCCGTCATCGGGCGCACGTCGAAGCCCGAGTCGGTTCCCTATCAACCAATCGTCGAAGCCCTGCGCCAAGTGATTCCGTTCGTCAAACCGGAACCACGCGACGACCGGTGGCTAGCGGCGTTGCAGGCCATCGTTCCGGAAGTGCGGCGGCTCAACGACGGACTGCCGGAGCCCGCGCGACTCGAGGGCGAACGGGCTCGATTGCGCCTGAACGACGCGTTTGCGCGCGCCTTTGAGGCCTGCTCGCGCGTGCGCCCGTTGACGATCATTTTGGAAGACCTTCACTACGCGCAAACCGATACGATCGATGCGATCGGAGCGCTTGCGGAGGCCATTGCCACCGCTCCCATCCTGTTGATCGTCACCTATCGCTCCACCGAGGCGACCGCGGATTCACCCGTGCGCGCGCTGCGACGAAGGCTGGCGCGCTCGTCGCTTGCCAACCAGGTGTCGCTGGGACGGCTCGCCGCACACGACGTGCGCGCGATCGTTGCGGCGAGCAACGTCGCCGAGGGGGAGGATTTTGCCGACGCGATTTTCTCGCTGAGCGAAGGCAATCCACTCTTCACCTGGCAGCTCATTCACGATCGCATCGAAGGCGGCGCGAGCGTGCAATCCGAGGTGCACACGGTAAGCGATGCCATCCGCCGCCGTTTGGAGCACGTGGATCCGCAGGTGCGTATCGTTGCAGAAGTTGCGGCTACGATCGGCGATGCGTTTACCGTCGAAGAGATTGCGGAGGTCGGCGGCTGGAGCGAAGCCGCCGTGTTTGGCGCACTTGCCGATCTGCTCGATCGCCAACTGGTGAGCGAACGCGCCGGCGCGTCGTTCGAATACGGGTTCACCCACGCCCTGATTCGCGGGGCAATCTACGACGCGAGCGGGCCGGTCGCGAGACAGATGCGTCATCGTCGCGCGGCCGACGTCCTCGCACAGACGCGAACCGAGCGGGGCGGCGTTCTGCCCCTCATCGCCGCGCACTGGCTGAGCGCCGGCGAGACGGAGCTGGCTCGCGCGACCCTGCTGCGCGCGGCGCAATCGGCACTCGAAAGCCACGCGCGTCACGACGCGCACGACAATGCGATGCGGGCACTTGCGCTCGATGCAACGCCGCAGGAGCGCCTGGAGCTGCTTCGCGTGATCGTACGTGCGGCGGACAAGCGTGCCGATTTGCGCGTAACCGAAAAGATTCTCGAAGAATTCGAAACCCTGGCGGCATCCCTCGGACGTTCGGCGCGCTTCGACGCCCTCATCACGCGTATCGCGTTCCACAACGATCACGGGCAACGTCACGCGCAAGCTGAGGTCGCGGCGCGGCTCGCCGCGTTTCTCGCTCCGAGCGATCCCCCGGCTTGGCGAATCGAATCCGTCTTGCAGACCGCCATCGTCGCGATGCAACGCGGTGAAACGGCCGCAGGTGAGGCGATGCTCGGCCCGCTCGATCGTTCGACCATCACCGAACCCCGGCAGATTCAGCTCTGCTATTCGACGCTCGCACAGTCGCTGGTGCGTCAAGGAAAGTACGTCGAAGGCGAAGCCTTGCTCGCCGAATTTCGCGCGTACCTCGACGCCCATCCAAGTCTCGACGGCGAATGGCTCTACGCATATTCCGTTCACAAGAAAACCTGGCTGACCGACGACTCTTCCGTCATCGCTCGAACCGCAACGCGCCTGATCGAAATCGCGCAGCAGCGCGGCGACGTCACCGACGAAGCCGCCGGCCTCATGGACCTCGCGACCATCAAGCATAACCTTCACGATACGGCGAATGCCCGACGCGACTACCACCGCGCCATGGAACTGTGGGCGCGAGCGGCGCAGTGGCAAGGCTGGTCGAACACCATCGTCAATCTCGGCGAAGCCGAATGCGAGATCGGTCATTACGAGCGGGCGATCGCATGTTGGGAGCAAGGAAAGCTGCGCGGCCTCGAGGCCGGTGCCAGGTTCGCGCCGATCATCGCCGACATCAATCTCGCCGACCTCGAATTGATGCGCGGCGAGAACCAAGCCGCGCTCGAACGCGTCGCGCCGCTGCCGAAGCTTCTCGAGGGTACCGGCGAGCAGCGATCAATCGGCGAGACCGAAGTGTCGGTTGGGCGCGCCCTGTGCGCTTGCGGCCAAATCGACGAGGGGCTCGCTTTGATGCACCACGGACTCGGCCTGCTCCGCCCGATGGTGCAGGGCCGCTGGCGTGCGTCGCTGCTCGCACATTACATCGAGGCGATGATCGCGCACGAACGCACGGAGCATCTAGAAATGGCAACGCGCGAACTCGAGACGATCTTTGACGAAGACCCGCACGATCACGTGTCTCCCGCTCGCATTTGCCTGGCGCTGGCGGCGTCCGCTCGCTTCAACGGCGACACGGATCGGGCGCAAGCGTTCATCGAACGGGGCCGAGAAGCCGTTGCGGCGCGACTCGACGCTCTGACCGACAAAGAGGATCGGGCCGCCTTCGTCAACGTGGCCGCCAACCGGGCGGTCCTCGAAGGGAGCGCCCCGCAGGTGTCACGTTCGAGGTAGGCGCTCCGTCCAGGCGTCAGGAGGTTCGATCGACTGATGTTTACCTGGTTCTTTCAACGAATGCTCGACAAATTCGAACGCGAATGGAACTACGACGTCGGCTACATGCGAAGCATACTCGCCGAGGGTGGCCCGGAGGCGTTGATCCCGATGAACGGCCTGACCAAGATGCAGAAATACCGGCGCGACGTTCCGGCCGACGTCTACTACACTGCCGCGCTTCTCGCTACGCGCCACGGAGACTGTGGACCGTGTTTGCAACTCGGCGTGAAGATGGCGCAGCGCGAAGGCGTGCCGTCGGAGACCCTTCGCGCGATTCTCGACGGTGATCGCGAGGCGATGAGCGATTCCGTGCGCGTGGCCTACGATTTTACGCGCGCGGTTCTCACCCGCGACGGATGGGACGGCGCCGCGCGCGAAGAGTTGAGAAAACGCTATGGGCCGCGCGCGATCATCTCGCTGTCGTACGCGATCGCCCTCGGCGGATTCTATCCGGCATTTAAGTACGCGCTCGGCGCCGCGCACGCGTGCCACAAAATCCGAATCGGCGATCTCGAGGTTATTCCGCAACCGGTATGATCGAGGACCTCTCACTAGAGCGCGCGGCGTTGGTGCGCCATGCCTACCACATGCTCGGTTCGCACGCCGATGCCGAAGACGTGGTGCAGGATGCATTCGTGCGCTGGCAACGCGGCGATCGATCCAAGATTCGCGACGCGCACGCGTATCTGCGCGCTACCGTCACGAATCTCGCGATCGATCGTCTGCGCGAGCGATCCAAAGCGCGGGAAACCTACATCGGTACCTGGCTCCCCGAGCCGATCGTCGTCGACGACTCGGCCGTGCCGGAATCCGTCGTCACACTCGCCGAGGACGTGTCGTTCGCATTCCTGCTCGCACTCGAGCGGCTCTCGCCGCTCGAGCGGGCGGCCTTCCTGCTGCACGACGCGCTGGACGTACCGTTTGCCGAAATCGCGACGCTGCTCGAGCGCAGCGAAGCCAGCGTTCGTCAACTCGCCTCGCGCGGGCGCCACGCCGTCCGCGACGCGCGTCCGGCAAGGACCGCGAACCGAAGCGACGCCGGCGCAATGCGCGACCGATTCACGAAGGCGTTGCTCTCGGGCGATATCAATCAATTGATGGCGCTGCTGGGCGATGACGTCCGGCTGCTGAGCGACGGCGGCGGAAAAAAGCTCGCCGCGATCAATCCATTGGTCGGCGCCGACCACGTCGGCCGCTTTCTCCACGGTATCGCGCGCAAGGGCGCCGCCCTGGTGGTGGAAATCCGTCCGCTGTGGATCAACGGCATGGCGGGGTTCGCGGCGTTCGGCCCGGACGGACTCGACCAGACCCTCGCGATCGAGACCGACGGCGAGCGGATAACCGGAATCTACGTGTCGCGCAACCCCGACAAACTCGCGGCCGCCGCGAGGGCGCTCGGCACCCGGCCGGTTTGACTTTCCCGCTAGCATCAGGGAAGAGGGCGACCGTACAATTCCTGGGAATGCCTACCCCCAAGCTCGATCCCGTGGAGAGTGTTAGCTTTGTCCAAACAAGCTACCGGCGCTTCTGAAGGCGCCCAGCGTAAGATTTTCAGCGCCTACGACGATCCCGGTACGCCCGAAGAGATCACGCGGCGCGGCTTCATGGCCAACGCCACGTTAACCATCGGCGGGATCATCGGTCTCGGCCTCGCGATCCCAATCGTCGGCTCGCTGATCCCGCAGGGTTCGACGAGCAAAGGGAGCTGGTCGCCGTTAACCGCCGACGAGTTTAAGTCGCTGCAAGACGCAACCAGCAAGCCCGTTAAGCTCGAGTTCACGCTGAAGTCGAAGGACTCGTACCTGCCGATGGAATCGTCGGGCGAGTACGTGTGGGGCATTAAAGTCGCCGATCCCGCGAAGTTTGCTTCCGTCTCCGGTCTGCCGAAATCGCTCCCGTACTCCGATGGAACGTACGACGTCGTCAACATGAACTTCGTCATTCTAAGCTCGATCTGTCCGCATCTCGGTTGCCGGCCGTTGTGGAACGACGACGCGAACCGGTTCCAATGTCCGTGTCACGGGTCGCAATTCGGTCTCGATGGCCAGCATCTCGCGGGCCCAGCTCCGCGCGGAATGGATCCGCTACCACTTCAAGAGAAGGACGGCACCGCGTCCATCATGTGGATCCGCTACGAAACGTCGATTCCCGATCGCGTCATCGTCTCGTACACGTCGTAAGGAAGGATTCGCACACCGATGCTCAATTGGCTCGAGTCGCGCACCGGCCTCGTCTCAATGGCGAAGGACTTCCTGACGGAAGATATTCCGGGAGGCGCAAGTTACTGGTACGTGTTCGGAAGCGCGACGCTGTTCGCGATGATCGTTCAAATCACGACCGGCATTTTTCTCACGATGTTCTACGCGCCGTCCGCCGCAACCGCATGGGAATCGACGCGCGCGATTTACTTGAATCCGGCCACGCACCTGTTGCTCTCGATTCACTATTGGGGCAGCTCGGCGATGATCGCACTCGTCTTCCTGCACTTGTTGCAAGTACTGGTTTGGGGCGCGTACAAATCGCCGCGGGAACTGCAGTGGATCGTCGGCGTCATCCTCTTAATCGTAACCCTCGTCCTGGGCCTCACCGGCTACCTGTTACCGTGGGATATGGATGCGTACTTCGCGTCGCAAGTCTCGCTCAATATAGCCGGGCTTCCACCGGGCGGTGCGATCTTACAAACGATCGCGCAAGGCGGCACGGTCATGGGGACCAACACGATCAACCGCTTCTTCGGCTTGCACGTGTGGCTGATGCCGGCCGTGCTCGTGATGCTCGTCGGCCTCCATCTTATGATCTTCCGCCACAACGGCGGCGCCGGGCCGGTCGTCGACGATCCGCGTAAGCTAAAACCCGGACGCTTCTGGCCGGACCAGATGTTCATGGATGCGTTCGCGTCGTTCGTGGTGTTCTTGATCATCTTGGCGCTCGCGCTGTTTGCTCCGCCGTTCCTAGACGCCAAGGCCGATCCAACCAACGGATCATTTATCCCGTATCCGGCGTGGTATTTCTTGTTTCTCTTCGGTCTACTGAACCTGGTGCCGATCTTCATGGGGAACGGCCCGTTTCCCGAACTGCTCGCGGCTATTATCGTGCCGACCATCGGCCTGCTGATCGTGCTCGCGCTGCCCTGGATCGATCGCAGCACGACGCGCTCGTTCAGCGCGCGCGCGGGGATTTTATGGACGACGTTCATCACCGTCGTCGTGATCGTCGCGCTCTCGATCTACGCGCAAATGGGCATTCAGTCCAAAGAGGCGGCGGCACCGCCGTCGCAAAGCGAAGCCCAGATTCTTGCAGCGCAACCAGCGGAAGCTGCAGCCCCAGCCGGCGGAGCCTCCGATGCGGCGGCGGCCGGCGCAAGGGTCTACTCGTCGAACTGTTCGGGTTGCCACGGGGCTAGCGGACAAGGCCAGGCGGGAGTGGCACCGCCGCTCGCCGGCAATCCGTTCGTCAGCGGCGATGAAAAGGCGGTCACTGCGGCCGTCACCAACGGCCTGCATGGCGTCGTGATCATGGGCCAAAGCTACGGCGCGCAGATGCCGGCGTGGAAAGCTTCGCTCTCCAAGACCGACATTGCCAACGTCGTCGCCTATATCCGCACCCTCGGGAAGTAACCCTCGACAAGCTCAGGGTGATACTGGGTTACACGCGGGGCCGCTGTACAGAAACAGGGCCCCGCTTCCGTTTGTCTCGATCAGTTTGCGCGTCCGTCCGTACGTCGGATCGAAGTCCGGCCGCTTCTTCGGGGCGACGAGCCACACGCGATCGTGCGCGCAGATCAGATCGCGCGGATTGAGCGACCAAGGGAAGAAGTGTTTGCCGTTGGCGAGCCCCAGCACGTACACCGGCGGCATCGTATAGAAGAGCAGCGCGTTGGAGCCGCGGAAACTTTGAATCCCGATCGCATCGCCGTTCTCATAGCCGGCCCGGATGGTTGCTGCAAAAAACGGAATCGGCTTGAACGCCTCGGCTTGCGGAAGCGCGATGACGGCGAGGACGTCGATCGCGACGAGCATTGCCGCGCTCAGGCCAAACGGTGCCCACGCCATCAACTCGCGACGCGCGAAGAGCACCGCGGTAACGATGGATCCCACGAAGATGGAGCCGCCCATGATCGCGAGATCCGGAGCGAGCACCAGCGCGGAACTGGCCAACCGGTTATCGCGCACGAACACGGCAATCGCCGCCGCGCACAGACCGATCGTGAGCGACACGCACAAGCTTGAGACCACAACCGACCGGCTCGAGCCTTTACGCACGGCCGCTTCGAAGTAGAGGGCCGTTACGAGCGCGAGTGCGGGAAACTCAAGCGCGACGTAGTTCGGCAATTTCGTGCGCGCGAAACTGAAAAACAGCAACGGCATGACGATCCACGCGAACGCGAGCCGCCACAAGCGCGCGATATTCGGCGCCGTATCCTCGGCCTTTAGCGCCCGCACGCCATAGACGATCGCCATCGGCAAGAACGCGATCCACGGAAAGAATCCGAGCAGAATGACGGGCAGGTAATACCACAGCGGCCCGGCTTGATTTTCGATCACGCCGGTGTAGCGTCCGATCGTGTAATGCCCGAGCAATTCCACCAGCGCGCCGGGCCCCGACGTCGACGCGATGGCGACGAACCATGGAGCGACGATGCAACTCGCGACGAGAATGCCGGCAATCCACGCGCGCCACGACGGCAGCCGCGTCGCCTCGGCCCGGCGATTCCAGAACGCGTAGAGGCCGATCACTAAGATCGGTGCCACCAGCGCGATCGGCCCTTTGGCAAGAAATCCAAAGGCCGCCGCAACCCACCCATAGACGAAATACCGGTCGCGCCCCGCCTCGAGCGCGCGGAACCAGAAAAAGATCGTCAGGGCGACGGCGACATCGAGCAGCGCATCCATGATCGCGAGGCGTCCGATAATCGCCTGCATCAGGCAACTCGAGAGGACGGCGCTAGCAAAAATGCCGACGCGCGTTCCCGCCTGCCGCGCGACCGCATATCCCGTCATCGCACCCATGACGATGGTCGCAATCGCCGCAGGAAGCCGGAAGGCAAACGACGTGATGCCGAGCGCCTTTGCAAAAAGCGCCCCGATCCAGAAATACAGCGGCGGCTGGACGAACCATGGCTGGCCGTCGAGGTGCATGACGACCCAGTCGTGGCTCAGAAGGATCTCACGCGCAACCTCGGCGTAGGCCGTTTCGCTGTTGTCCCACAGCGTGCCGGCGCCGAGCCCCGGAAGCGTGATGAGCGCCGCAATAATAGCGCCGATAATAGCCGCCCGCGCGGGTTTCTCCATATGTCGGCTGGTGTTTGGCGTATCGGCGCGGAAACTCATCCGCCAGCTCATGCCTCCCACCGATCGCCTTTTCCAAAAAGCCGCGGCGGCGCGTACGCTCGCGCGTATGCACGCCTACGTTGAGACCGTGCTGCCCCCGGCGGAACGCGAACGCATCTTGCACGATCTCGAGGCGTTGCCGGTCGATCTGCTCGCCGCGCTGAATCCGGCGGATGCCGAACACGAAGTCGATGCCGCCATCCTTCGCGCGCGCATGCAACCGGCACAGCCGTCCACTCACGCCGCGGTCTGCGCGACCCGCGGGAGCGCGCTCGCGCTGGCGCAGTCGCGGATGGTCGCGGCCCGGCTAGCCGAACGCGGAACCGCAACGACGATGCTTACCATCACCACCACGGGCGATCGCGTACAGGATCGCCCGATCGCCTCGATCGGCACCGACAACGTCTGGGTTAAGGAAATCGAAACCGCGCTGTTCGACGGCCGCGCAGACTACGCGGTGCACTCGTGCAAGGACCTTCCGGGCGCCCTGACCGACGGCATGCTGCTCGCTGCGATCACCACGCGCGAGGATGCGCGCGATGCGTTCTGCAGCGAACGCTTTGCCCGCTTTGAAGATTTACCGGAAGGCGCGAGCGTGGGAACGTCGAGCCCGCGGCGCCGGGCGCAGTTGCGAACGCAACGGCCCGATCTCCGATACGACGATATTCGCGGCAACGTCGACACGCGTTTACGCAAGTTGCGCGAGGGCCGCTATGATGCGATCGTTCTCGCGATGGCCGGGCTCAACCGGCTCGGCTTGCGCGCGACGCATACGGTGCCGTTTGACGTCGACGTGCTGGTTCCGTCGGTGGCGCAAGGGGCGCTCGCGGTGGAAACGTTAGCGGCGAGCACGGGCCTCGCGGATCGCCTGCGCGAGGCGTGCAACCACGACGCTACCGAACGCTGCATCGGCGCCGAGCGCGCCGCCCTGCGCGCCTTACGCGCGGGATGTAATGCGCCGCTCGGGATTCACGCACGTCTGCACGGAACGCGCATGACCGTCGACGCCGTCTACGTCGTCGAGGATTCTCTCGTTACCCTGCGGGAGCGGGACGAAGCCGACGTCACCGCGCAACCAGAGGCGGAAGCCCTCGGCGCGCGGATCGCGCGCGCCCTCGCCGCACGGATCGGAGTTTCGAGATGATCAATCGCCCGCGACGTCTGCGGCGCACGCCCGCGGTTCGCTCGCTCGTGCGCGAACACCGCGTTCGCGTCGATTCCCTCGTTCAGCCGCTCTTCGTCGCAGCGCGCACGGCGGACGCGGGGCCGATCTCCTCCATGCCGGGGATCGAACGTTACACGGTCGAGGGCGCGGCCGCGGAGGCGCAGGTACTGCACGCGCTCGGCATCTCGAGCGTCTTGCTCTTTGGGATTCCCGAATTCAAGGATGCCGTCGCAACCAGCAACTACGATCCGAACGGCGTCGTGCAACGCGCGATCGCGGCCATTAAGACCGCCGTCCCCGAGATGGTTGTCATCGCCGATCTGTGTAACTGCGAGTATACCGATCACGGACACTGCGGCATTCTCACCGATCGTGGTGAGGTCGACAACGACGCGACCGTGGCGTTGCTGGTGCGTACCGCGCTGACGTACGCCCAGGCCGGCGTCGACGTTATCGCCCCCTCGGACATGATGGACGGCCGCGTCGAAGCGCTGCGCTCCGCGCTCGATGCCCACGGCTATACCGACGTCATCATCATGGCCTACAGCGCAAAGTATGCGTCGGCGTTTTACGGCCCGTTTCGCGAAGCCGCGGGATCGTCGCCGCAGTTCGGCGACCGGCGCAGCTACCAGATGGATCCGCCCAACGCGCGCGAGGCCTTGCGCGAAATCGCGCTCGACATCGAAGAGGGCGCCGACGTCGTCATGGTCAAACCCGCGCTACCGTACCTCGACATCGTGCGTTCGGCACGCGACACCTTCGAGGTGCCGATCGCGGTATACAACGTCAGCGGTGAATATTCGATGGTCGTCGCCGCCGTCGAACGCGGCTGGATGGAACGCGACCGCACCGTCGACGAGTTGCTCGTCTCATTCGTCCGGGCCGGCGCCGACATCATCATCACCTACTTTGCCAAGGAGTTTGCGCAGCGACATGGAGGTTCGTCATGACCGACGTTGCGATCGTGATTTTGGCGGGCGGTAGGGCCACGCGTTTTCCCGGAAAACTCGAGGCGCAGATCGAAGGGATGCCGTTACTCGCGCGCGTCTACGCAAATCTGCGCGACAGCGGGCCGGTGGTTATTGCCGCCGCGGCCACGTTCTCACCGGAACTCGACGCCAAACTCGATTGCCCGATCGTCGTCGATCGCTGGCCGCAGCGCGGCCCGCTCGGCGGCCTGCTCTCCGCCTGCGGCGAAATCGGCGCGCGCCGAATGTTCGTGGTGGCCGGCGACGCGCCGCGCGTCAATCGCAACGTCCTAGAATCGTTAATCGAGCGCTATGCCGACGGCGATGAGGCCGTCATCCCGATTCACGATGGACGGCGCGAACCGCTCGCCGCCTTATACGACCGAACGGCGGTCCTGCGCGAAGGTTTCGACGTGTTACATGAGGGTAACGCGTCGATGCATGCCCTGCTCGATCGGTTGCGCGTCAGGGAAGTGCCGCTTTCGGCCGATTACTTTTCGAATATCAATACCGCCGCCGATCTCGTGCAAGGAGCCACCACCCGTTGAATTTCGAGCGTTCGATCTCCGCCTTCGCTCGCGCGAAGAACGTCATTCCGGGTGGCGTAAACTCATCGGTTCGTGCATTTAAAGCCGTCGGGGGAACGCCCGTCTTCATACGAAGCGGCTCGGGCGCGCGCATCACCGACGTCGACGGTAACGAATTCATCGACTACGTGCTGTCGTGGGGCCCGCTCATCTTGGGTCACGCGCATCCAGCCGTCGTGAAGGCTATTGCAAACGCGGCGGCGCGCGGAAGTTCGTTCGGCGCGCCCACCGAAGCCGAGAGCGAACTAGCCGAACTCATTGTTGCGATGGTTCCGAGCGTCGAACGCGTTCGCTTCACGTCGAGCGGTACCGAAGCGACAATGAACGCCATTCGTCTCGCTCGGGGCTACACGCGGCGCGAACGCATCGTGAAGTTCGCGGGATGCTACCACGGTGCGGCCGATCCGTTTCTGATCGCGGCGGGATCGAGCGCGCTGACGCTCGGCGTTCCCAACTCGCCGGGCGTTCCGAAGGGTACCGCAGCCGACACGATCGTCGTCGACTACAACGATCCCGAGGCGCTGGCCGCAGTGTTTCATCGCCATGGCGCGGAGATCGCCGGCGTCATCATCGAGCCGTACGTCGGAAACATGGGACTCGTGCTTCCGAACGACGGCTACCTCGAGCGCGTGCGCGAACTGTGTACGCAACACAAGGCCGTCTTGATCTTCGACGAAGTGATGACGGGATTTCGCGTCGCGCGCGGTGGGGTGCAAGAGCGCACCGGCGTGATGCCGGACTTGACCACACTGGGCAAGGTCATCGGCGGCGGGCTTCCCGTCGGCGCGTTCGGGGGGCGGGCCGACATCATGGCCTACCTCAGTCCCGACGGCCCGGTCTTTCACGCGGGCACCCTCTCGGGGAATCCCCTCGCGATGGCGGCCGGCATCGCAACCCTGAAGATTATTCGCGACGACCTTACCCTCTACGAGCGGCTCGAGGTCCTGTCCCGGCTGCTGGTCGAGGGACTGCGCGAGGTGCTGAGCAAGCACGGGGTCGCCCATACCGCGGCGTATGCCGGCTCGATGTTCGGCCTCTTCTTTTCGGACGGGCCCGTTACGGATCTCGATTCGGCCATGAAGTCGGACGTGAGCCGCTACGCGAAGTACTTTCACGCCATGCTCGACCGCGGAATCTATCTCGCCCCGGCCCAGTTCGAGGCTGGGTTCGTTTCGAGCGCCCATACGACGCGCGACATCGAAGCCACCCTCGCGGCGGCCGATGCCAGCCTGGGGGCGCTGCAACATTCCTAGGAATTGCGATGAATCTTCTTGTTCCCCGCGGCCCGGGCGCCTAGGATAAACCGGTATGCCTCTGGTCTGCTTAGGGCTTTCCCATAACACGGCTCCCGTTGAGGTCCGCGAGCGCCATGCGTTTCCGGCAGCCCGGGTCATCGAGGCACTGACCGCCCTATGCGACTACGAGGCCGTCGACGAAGCCGTGATCCTGCAGACGTGCGGCCGATTGGAAATCTATGCCGAGGTCGCCGAATATGAGGCCGGCGTCACGCAGCTGCGGTCGTTTTTGGGGAATTTCGGTCACGGCGTCGCGCGCGAGCGCTACGATCTCGACTCGTACCTGTACACGTTCCTCGGCCGTCAAGCGATCGAGCATCTCTTCCGCGTTGCAACCGGTCTCGATTCGATGCTCATCGGGGAGGCGGAGATCCTCGGCCAAGTCAAAGACGCCTACGTCCAAGCGCAGGAAGCGAAGTCGCTCGGCGCCACGCTGCACCGTCTTTTCCGCGAGGCGTTGAACGCCGGCAAGCATGCGCGTACGCGCACGTCGATCGGCGATGAATCGACGTCGATAGCAACCGCCGCTATCGAGGCTGCGAAATCGCGTCTCGGTTCGCTCGACGGCCATTCCATTTTGATCATCGGCGCGGGGAAGATGGGCCGCACGGCGGTCCGGCGTCTGCGCAGCGAAGGCGCCGCGCATCTGATCGTTACGAATCGTTCGTTTTCGCGCGCGCAAGAGTTAATTGCCGAGGTCGGGTTCGGCGAAGCGATTGAAATGCCGGGACTCACCGACGCGCTGGCCGCCGCCGACATCGTGGTCACCTCGACGGGCGCCTCGAATTTCGTCGTCACGCACGACAACGTCGCGGAAGCGATGCGGCGACGCCCCGATCGGCCGCTCTTCGTGATCGACATTGCGGTGCCGCGCGACGCCGATCCGGCCATCGCGTCGATTCCCAACGTCGCATCGATCGACATCGACGGACTCAAAACCGTCATCGACGAAAAGCTCGAGACTCGCCGCGATGCGATTCCGGCGGTCGAAGAAATCATCGCAGAGTTCCTCGAGCGCTTCGGCGCCTGGTATCGCTCGCGTCTAGCGGTGCCGGTCATTGCGGCCGTCACGCAAAAGGCCGAGGCCATCCGTATCGCGGAGCTGGAACGGCTCTTCGCCCGTACGCCGGAATTGAGCGAGCGCGAGCGCATGCTGGTGACCGGCATGTCGATGACGGTCGTTTCGAAACTCTTGCATTCCGTGATCGTGAAAATTCGCGAGAAGGTCGCGACGAATCACCCCGAAGCGCTCGCGCACGCGCGCGTGCTCGACGAACTTTTCGAGTTAAACCTGGCAAGCGCTATGGCGGACATCGTTCCGCTCTTGACGGCTCGCGACGGGGATGAGTAGCGAACGGGGTCCATCGTTACTTGCCGGCAAACGCGTGCTCGTGACGCGGCCGGCGCGGCTAGCCGAACAGTTCGTCCAAGACCTGCGCGCGCGCGGCGTCGAACCGGTGCTCGCCTCGACGATTGCGATCGTTCCACCGGACGACCCCCAACCGGCGCACCGCGCAATCGACGATCTTTCGACCTATAGCTGGGTCGTCTTTACCTCGCAAAATGCGGTCGATGCGTTCTTCGACCGGCTCGCATCGCTCGACGCCGACGCACGCTATATCGGAAAAACCAAGATCGCAGCCATCGGTTCGAAAACGGCTGACCGCCTGCGGGTGCGCGGCGTGCGGGCCGATCTGGTTCCCGCGGCGTTTGTGAGCGAAGAGATCGGCCGCGCGCTCATCGAAGCGACGCGCGACGGCGAGCGCATATTGATCTATCGCGCGCAAGAAGCGCGGGACGCGCTACCCGCCATGCTCGAAGAAGCGGGACGCAGCGTGACGGTGGTCGCCGCCTATAAGACCACGTTCGACGTCGATCCCGAGTTTGCGGCGAAGGTTGCGAGCGCGGACGTCCTGACGTTTACCAGCGCGAGCACCGTTCGTGGTTTCTGCGAACTGCTCGGCGGCAACGATGCCGCAAGCGCGGCCGCCCGGGGAAAGCTCGTCGCATGCATCGGGCCCATCACGACCGACGCTGCAGACGAAGCCGGCATCCACGTCGACGTCGTGGCCGACGTCTCGACGACCGAGGGATTGCTCGACGCACTTGAAGCTCACCTCGCGCTGCTCGCTTGACCCAAGTCGCGATCGCCGTCGCACTCGCAAGCATGGTCGCCGGCGCTGCCTATCGCGCGCATGGACTTTCGGTTAGCGGTGCGATCGCCGCGTGGGTGGTCGGAGCCGTCACGTTTGCAGTTGGCGGATGGGGCGCCGCACTCGTGCTTTTTGCTTTCTTCGTACCCTCGTCGATCCTCTCGCGCGTCGGACGCGCCCGAAAACGCGGGCTCGTCGACATCGGAAAACACGGAGCGCGCGACGCGTGGCAGGTGCTGGCAAACGGCGGCGTCGCGGCGCTCTGCATGCTGCTGTCGTTGCACTATGGCGCGCTCGCCCTTGCCGCATTTGCCGGCGCATTTGCCGCCGCGTCGGCCGATACGTGGGGGACCGAGATCGGCACGCTCGCGCGCGGACTGCCGCGTTCGCTGCTCACGTTACGCTCGATCCCAACCGGCCTCTCGGGCGGCGTGTCGTGGCAAGGAACCATCGCCGAATGCGCGGGTGCTGCGTGCGTCGCGCTCGTCGCGCAGGCCACCGCGGTCGCGCCGTTCGTGCCGGTTGCGATTGCGGGGATCGCCGGAGCGACGATCGATTCGCTGCTCGGTGCGAGCGCGCAAGCCCTGCGGTTCTGCCCAGCGTGCGAACGCGCGTGTGAAACCAACCCGCACGCATGCGGTACGGCCACAACGTTGCGGCGCGGGTTTGCGTGGCTTGAAAACGACGCGGTGAATCTGGCGGCCACCGCGAGCGGAGCTCTTATTGCAGCGTGTGCGGTTGGCTTTCTCGGACGGCTTGAATGAAGACCTCGCCGTAGCGCTCGAGCTTCACGTCCCCGACGCCGCTAATGCTGCGGAACGCCGCGAGCGTCGCGGGTTTCCGCGTCGAAATCTCGCGTAGCGCCGCGTCTGAGAACACGACATACGGTGGCACGCCGGCCTCGTCGGCGAGACGCTTGCGCAGCGTGCGCAATTCTTCGAACAGTCCTTCGTCGCCCGCAAGCACCTCGCTTGCGGCTCCGCGTTTGCTCTTCTTTTTCGGGCGCCGGACGAATCGCGGCCGCGCGAATTGCACGGAGCGCTCCTCCGAGAGAGCGCGGCGCCCCTCGGCGGTCAGCTGCATCGTGCGATGCTCGCCCTCCTCGACGTAACCCAGCCGCAGCAGCTCTGCCGAGAGCGCCATCCATTCGTCGCGGTCGAACTCCGTTCCGATACCAAACGTCGAAAGCCGCGCGTGGCCCCACGAGCGCACCTTTTCGGTCGCCGAGCCGAGCAGCACGTCGATCACGTGCTGCGCGCCGGTCGAAAAGCCGCGATGTTCGTGGATGCGGTAGACGCACGAGAGAAACTTTCGTGCCGGCAACGAACCATCGAGCAGTTCGGGGGGCTCCAGGCAGTTGTCGCAGTTGTCGCACGTCTCCGCCGCGGGCTCTTCGCCAAAATAGCGCAGCAAATACGCGCGCCGACAGCGTGCGTCGGCCGCGTAGTCGAGCAAACGCTGGAGCAGGCGTTCGGCCCGCCCACGTTCGGCCGGATCCTCAACCTGGCGAATGAAATGGCGCTGCTTGGCCGCGTCGCCGCCGTTAAAGAACAACACGCAGTCGCTGGGCAACCCATCGCGCCCCGCTCGCCCAGTCTCTTGATAGTACCCTTCGAGATTCTTGGGCACGTCGTAGTGCACGACGTAGCGCACGTTCGGTTTGTCGATGCCCATGCCGAAAGCGATCGTCGCGCAGATCACCGCGACTTCGTCGCGAATGAACAGGTCCTGATTGCGCGAGCGCTCCGCGGCGCTCAGCCCGGCGTGGTAGGGTCGCGCCGAAATTCCCGCTGCAGATAGGCGCGCGGCGAGGTCTTCGGCGGCAGCTCGGCTCTGAACGTACACGATGCCGCTATCGCGCCGGTGCGCATCGCACCATGCAGAGAGCTGTTTCCAGGCATCGCGTTTTTCAAAGACGGCGTAGCGCAAGTTAGGACGGTTGAAACTCCCGACGAACCGGCGCGGCGAGCGCAGCGCGAGGAAGCGCTCGATGTCGTCGCGCACGCGTTCCGTCGCCGTGGCGGTAAGCGCCAGAACGGGAACGTCTGGAAAACGCTCGCGCAACGCGTGCAGGCGCCGGTACTCGGGACGAAAGTCGTGCCCCCACTCGCTCACGCAATGCGCTTCGTCGACGGCGATGCGGCGCAGATTCCACCGTTCGAGCCGTCCGAGAAATCCTTCGGCGGCGACGCGCTCCGGCGCCACGTACAGTAACCGGTAGCGTCCCGCATCCAATCGGTCGAAGCGCGCAAGCGACTCGGCACGGTCGAGGGAGCTGTTGAGAAACGTTGCGGCAATACCGTTGGACTCGAGCGCATCGACCTGATCTTTCATCAGCGCGATGAGCGGCGAGACCACCAGCGTCAAGCCCGGCGCCACGAGCGCGGGCAACTGGTAGCAGAGCGACTTTCCACCGCCGGTCGGCAGGAGCGCAACGGCGTCGTCGCCTGCGAGAGCCGCTTCGATGATCTCGCGCTGGAGCGGACGGAACGAGTCGAAACCAAAATGGTGCTTTAGCGTCGTATCGAGCATGGTCGATATCACAATGCGACGTTTGCTTCGATAATCAAGAACCACGGCTTCGTCGCGAGCATCCGTTCGTCCGCCGTACGGGCTGCGGCTAGGTCCAAATGCGGCTCGATCAGCCGGGCGATGGTAAAGCCCGCCTCGAGCACGGGGGTGACAATCGCTTCCATCGAGCGATGCACGAATCGTACTTCCCGATCCACGCCGCCGACCCGCCACGTGTCGCTCACCGCCTGCGTGCCGAAATAGTTCTGAACCAACGGCTCGGTCATGGCCGGATGATGGACGGAGAACACCACGCGGCCCGGCGCTCGCAGGACGCGACGGAATTCGGCGAAGAGCGACTCCCAATTGGCGACGTAGTGCAACGCGAGCGAGCTTACGATGACGTCGACGCTATGCGTCGAGATCCAACCGAGCGGCTCGGAGAGGTCCGCGACGCGGGCTTCGACGTTCGCGAGGTGACGCGCGCGAACGAGCCGGATCATCTCCTCGCTCGCATCCAGCGCGATCACGCGTTCCGCCATCTTGGAGAGCGCCTCGGCATAAAATCCGCCCGCGCAGCCGGCGTCCACCACGATGAGGCCGCTCACGTCGCCAATGACTGCAAGCAACGCCGGCCGCTCGTAGCCGGCGTTGTGGACGCTCGCGTCGGCGTGTGCTACATAGGCTTGCGCGGAGAGTTCGTAGAGCGGGTTAGGCTCCGCCACCGTACTTCTTTTTGAGATGCGCGATGATCGCATCGTCGTCGTCGGCGATCGCCACGTCGCCATCGATCATCGACGGGATGCCCGTGACGCCGAAGAGCTCCTTGACGACGGTTCGCGATTCGTGGTCGCGAGGAACGTTCACGATGCGATAGTTCAGCAACATGTCCGTCATCGCAGAACGGACGCGCGCGCAGTACGGGCACCACTCGGCTTGGTAGAGAACGACGTTCGTATCGGTCATGGGACCCGGCTTGCGCGCGGGAACGGCCCACCCCTTCGCGCGTCACGGCATGAAGGCGCCGGCCGTTCCTCCAAGTACCTCACTGCGGAGAGGACGTTACCGAATGACCACCTCGTGGGCTCGCGACCGCCGACTCAACCAAGCGCTCCTGGCGTCGCTGACGCTCCATCTCGGGCTCGCTTTGCTGATTCCCGCGGCCGTCGTCATGAGCGGCGACAACTCGGCGATCGAAACCCTTTCCTTCGTACGCGTTGCCCGCGTGCAGATCGTGCACCCCGAGGCCGAACGCCACGCGCCCGCGGTCGCCCCGGTTGCCGCGCCCGTTACGCACATCGTCCACCACTCCGCAACGCCCTCACTTCATCGTACGGCCAGGACTCCCACTGCCAACACGACCGATCGTAGCACCGCGCCGACCGTCGGCTCGATCGCGCGCGGCGACAGTGCCGGCACCCAACCCGGATCGAGTACCGCGCCCGTTGCCGCGGCCCAAGTGGCCGCCCCAACCGAGACCCCGCGCGAGCGTGTCGGCGGATACATGCCGCTCGGCGCTGAGGATCCCGTGCCGGTTCTCGATCCGAGCGTGCGCACGGCGCTTGCCGCACTCAACGTTCACGTGAAGCTCGTGATCACCGTCGACGAGAACGGTCATACGAAGCACGTCACGTTCGACCCGCCGCTCGACGCGCAAACGCAATCGCGCATCTTAGCGCTGCTCGAGAGCGCACAATGGGACCCGGCAACGTGCGGTGCCGGCGTGCCGTGCGAAGCGCCGGCCACGATTACGCTCTGATATAGATCCCAGGGACCGCCAGCGTAAAACCAAGATCGGCAAACCCATAACGGTGTTCCGCCGCATCGAAGCGGTCGATGAACAAAATCGCGGTGCCGTCGCACCGGCGCGCAACGGAGCGCACGAACCGAATCTCGCGCACGTGCGCGCGGTCGCTCGAGAGTTGCGTACCGATCAGCGTCAGCGGATGGCCGTCTCGCTCTCCATCGACTTCGAGCAACCCGCGGCGCTCGAACGGGCGCAACGGAGGCGAGGGAAGGTAGCGATCGTGCACCTCGTGCGCCTGAAACGCCGGAAGCCAAAAGAGCGCTTGCCCCCCGCGATACGCCCAATCGCAATCGAAACGCGTCGCCATCGCGAACGCGTCTCCAGCGTCGATTCCGTGCAAGCAAAAGATCTCCGGCTTGTCGCGGTTGATGCGTTCCGACGCACGGCGCAGCGCACCGGGCTGAGTAAAGTCGTCGGCGACGGAAAGCAGGGACAATTGCGTTAAAGAATCGACTTTCCCAAACCCGAACAAATCAAGCCGACTGCGAGGGCCGCCGTCTGGTTGCGCGTATCGAGAATAGGATTGATCTCCACCATTTCGATCGAACCGAGCTGGCGCGAATCGAACGCCATCTCCATCGCTAGATGGGCTTCGCGATAGTTGAGCCCGCCCTTGACGGGCGTTCCGGTCCCGGGCGCTTCGCTCGGATCGATGCCGTCCATATCGAACGACATGTGAATCGGGCGTCCCCCCGCGCCCACGATCGCGATCGCTTCTTCCATCACCCGCACCATACCGAGCTTGTCGACGTCGGTCATCGAGAATGCGTGCACTCCCGATTCGCGCAGCAATCGCTTTTCGAGAGCATCGACGTCGCGCAAGCCGATTTGCACGGTGGTCTCCTTGAGCGCATAGCCGTTGTGCAGGGCAAACCACAACGGCATGCCGTGCACGTTTCCGCTCGGCGAACTCTGCGGTGAGTTGATGTCGGCGTGCGCGTCGATCCAAAGGAGGCCGGGCGGCGCCTTGCGCGCCCGCGTCAGTCCGGCAAGCGTGCCCATGGCAATCGAGTGATCGCCGCCAAGCACGACCGGGACGCCGTCGTCCAAAACGCTTTGCTCGACCAGAGCGGCGAGCTGCTCGCATACCGCATCGATTACGTCGAGGTATTTTGCCGACGGGTCGTTCGCCTCGAGCGCTTCGCGAATCGGCACGCTCAGATTGCCATGATCGACGATCTCAGAAACGCCGAGCGAACGAAGCTCCTCGTGCAGCTTCGCGTAGCGAATCGCCGACGGGCCCATGTCGACGCCGCGCCGGCTCGCACCCAAATCCATCGGTACGCCGATAATATCGATGCGCTTCGCGCGATCGGCCGTCATAAAACTCACTTCGTCGTACCTATGCGCGAGGGCCAGAGTCGCTTTGCCGTCCAGGAGAAGGCATCCGCAGTTGCGTGAACGATCGGACAGAGCGGCCCAAGCTGGGCCGTATATCCGTCGTCGATATCGAGAAGAAAGAAGAACCATCCGTGCCGCTTGCCCAAATCGTGCCCCCACGCGCGCGCACGCTCGAGGGCCAACGGATCGCGCGCCGCAATCGCTGCAAGCACCGCTTCGTCGTTGCCGGCTCCTGCAATCAACTCCGCAAAGCTGCGATGTCCCAGGCCGAGCGTTTGCAGCAGCGACTTGTCCGTCGGCGACTGGCCGTACAAATACGTTCCGAGCGTTCCTCGCTGCAACGCTCGCGCCTTATCGATCAGACGCGGCAACCACGGAATGCCGTCAATTTCTTCATTCCAGCGACGCGGCGGACCGGCGCGTAAATCACGAGCTTCCATGCCGAGCCGCTTTCGGTACGGAGGCTTCGGCCTCCCCGAGTCGTAGTCAGGCTGCAATGAAGTCCGTTGCGCCTGCCGCGATCCTTGCGCTCGCGTTCTGCGTCGCGCTCGGCGGATGCGGCCGGCACCGCGGACCACAGCCCGGGCAATTGACGCTCGGCATGGTCACGGACGTCGGCGGTCTCGGCGACCGCTCGTTCAACGACTCCGCCTATCGCGGGATGCTCCTCGCACGCGCGAAGCTCGGCGCCTACATTCAGGTGCTGCAATCGCGCTCGGCGGCCGATTACCAGCCCAATCTCAGCGCGCTCGCCAACCTGCACTATCAGATGATCTACGGCGTGGGCTTCCTCATGGCGCTCGATTTGGACTCGGTCGCCAAGGAAAATCCCAAACAGCGCTTCGCGATCGTCGACGCGGTGATCGACGATCCGAACGTGGTGTCGATCACGTTTCGCGAACAGGACGGCTCGTTTCTGGCCGGAGCGTTGGCCGCAATGGTGAGCAAGACGCATCACATCGCCTTTCTCGGCGGCATCGACATTCCACTCATCGAGAAATTTGAAGCCGCATATACCGCCGGTGCGCGCGAAGTCGACCCCACGATAAAGGTCGACGTGAAGTACGCCGGCAGTTTCGACGACGTCGCAGCCGGTAAAGAGCTATCGAATCTGCTCTTTGACGACGGTGCCGACATTATTTTTACCGCGGCCGGGAAGGTCGGCCTCGGTGCGATCGACGCCGCCAAAGCGCGCGACGGCGTCTATATCATCGGCGTCGACTCCGATCAGGACGACCTCGCGCCGGGCAAGGTTCTCACGTCGATGGTTAAAAAAATCGACGTTGCGGTATTCGACGTCGCACGCTCGATTGCAAACGGAACCCCGATGACCGGGCACGTCGAGTTTGGACTCAAAGATGGGGCGATCGGCTTAACCGACTTTCGCTACACGAAAGCGGCGATCGGTTCGACCAATCTCGCGCGTCTCGCATCGATCGAACGGGCGATCGTCTCCGGAAGAATCTCGCCGCCGTCGACGCGCGCCGAGCTCGCGCAGTTCAAACCGGTGGCGCTCTAGTGGAACCTAACGCCGCGCTATCGTTGCGCAACGTCAGCAAACGCTTTCCCGGCGTGCTCGCCGTCGACGATGTGTCCCTCGACTTACTTCCCGGCGAGATTCACGCTTTGGTCGGCGAAAACGGTGCGGGCAAATCGACGCTCTCGGCGATTGCCGCCGGAGAGATGCACGCCGATTCCGGGGACGTCGTCACGAGCGGAACGGTCGGGCTGGTCCACCAGCATTTCGAACTCGTCGGTCGCTTGCGCGTGTGGCAGAACGTCATGCTGGGCCGCGAACCGCGCCGCGGTTGGCGCATCGACGTGCAGGCCGCCTGCGAGCGCGTCGCGGAACTCGCGAAGCGTAACGGTCTCGAAATCGATCCCAACGCTTTCGTCGACACGCTCCCGGTCGGCGTGCAACAGCGCGTCGAATTGCTGCGCGAGCTCGATCGCGACCCCGCCGTGCTCTTGCTCGACGAACCGACCGCAGCGCTCGCTCCAGCCGAGATCGCATCGTTTTTTGCCACGATCGTCGCGCTGGCCGAGCGTGGAACCGCGATTATGATCGTCACCCACAAACTGCAAGAGGTGCTCGACTATGCGACGCGTGTGACCGTCGTGCGTCACGGTCGCGTTGTCGAACGCATGGCGAACGCCGGCGGATCGGTCGACGCGATCGCGCGCGCGATGGTCGGCGGCGAACTTCCGCAGGTCGCCTCGCGCGAGCTCGTCACGCAGATGCCGCTCCTTGCCATTCGTAACGTGTCCGCAGGGTCGGGCGAACGCACGATCCGGAATTGCTCGTTCGAGGTCGCAACCGGCGAAATCGTCGGAATCGCGGGCGTCGAAGGCAACGGACAAACGACGCTGGCCGACGCTATCGCCGGCATGATCGACTGCGATGGAAGCATCGAACCTCGCATTCCGATGGGCATCATACCGCAGGACCGTCAGCGCGAGGCGCTCGTGCTGAATTGGTCGCTGGTCGACAACGCCATTCTCGGACGGCAGCACTCACCCGGCGTGCGGCGCGGCATCACCATCGATCGTGCGCGGGCCGCGTCCGACGCGCGCTGGATCGTCGAACATTTTGACGTTCGTGCCGCGTCGGTCGACGTGCCTATTCGTACGCTCTCCGGAGGCAACCAGCAAAAACTCGTCGTCGGGCGCGCGCTCATCGGCGATCCACGTTTCATCCTCGCGTACAATCCAACCCGCGGCATCGACGTCGGCGCCGCCGCGCTCGTCCAATCGCGACTCATTCAGGCGCGCAACCGCGGCGCCGGTATCGTGCTCATCTCGTTCGAGCTCGACGAGATCTTTGCGCTCGCCGACCGTATCCTCGTGATGTATCGTGGCGAAATCGTTGGAAACTTCGCGCGCGACGTTGCCGATCGCGCGGCGATCGGGCGGCTTATGGCGGGTTCGCAATGATCCGCGTACGTCGCGCTCTCTCGGGGCCCGCCGGCGCGATTCTTCTCGTGCTCGTTTTGATGTCGCTCGCAATGATAGCTGCGGGAACGAGTCCGGTCGAAGGCTTTTCCGCCTTGCTCTACGGCGCGCTCGGCGGGCGAAACCAAATCGGTGAAACGCTGGTGGCAACGAGCGCGTTGCTGTTCCCGGCGCTCGGCATCGCGCTCGCGTTTCGCGGCGGCCTGTTCAATATCGGTGCGGAGGGGCAGCTCCTGATCGGCGCGCTATTTGCGGGTGGCGTCGGTGCGCAGTTGCACGTACCCGGGCCGATCGGCATCGTGCTGCTGCTCTGCCTCGGCGCGATCGGCGGCGGACTGTGGGGCGCGATCGCGGGATGGATGAAGGCGCAATTCGGGGCAAATGAGATTATCGCGACGCTGATGCTCAACTTCGTCGCCGCGTATCTCGCGCTCGACTTAGTGAGCGGCCCGCTCAAAGGGCCGCTCGCAGCCGGCGCCGAGACCGCGTGGCTCGATCCGACCTACTGGCTGCCGACGCTGTTGCCGCACACGCGCTTGTCGATCGGTCTTCTCGTGGCGATCGCGATCGCGTTCGTTTTGCACTGGGTTTTTACGCGCACCGTTTTTGGCTACGACCTGCGCGCCGCGGGTGAAGCGCCTGAAGCCGCGCGCCGCAGCGGCGTCAACATCGCGCGCCTAACGTGGTTGTCGCTAGCGATTTCCGGGGCGATATCGGGCGTCGGCGGTGCCACGATCGTCACGGGCGAATTGCATCGCTTCAATACGCAACTCTCGCCCGGCTATGGATTCATCGGCATCGCGGTCGCACTCGTGGGCGATCTGCAGCCGCTATGGATTTGCGTCGCGGCATTCGGCTTCGGTATCCTCGAGGCCGGCGGCCTGGCCATGCAGGCAAGCGCCCAAGTGCCCAAGGACGCCATACACGTGATCGAAGGAATCATCATCCTCGTGCTTGCGGCGCGGCGTTACGTGGCCGCGCGCGGCGTCGGAGACATAGAATAGGATGGAGCTGATTGCGACGCTCGTTCTGCTCACGTTGATTAAGGGAACGCCGCTGATTTACGCGGCGCTTGGCGGCGTGATCTCCGAACGATCGGGCGTCATTAACATCGGCCTCGAGGGCATGATGGCGATGGGGGCCTTCACCGCCGTGATCGTGTCGTTCGCGACGCACTCGCCGCTTCTCGGCTTGGCGTGCGGCGTGATTGCCGGTGCGCTCGTGGGATTGCTGCTCGCGATCGCCGCGACGCGATTCAAGGTCGATCAAATCGTCGCGGGCACCGGCATCAACATCATTTGCGCGGGTGGCGCGGCCTACGGCCTCGTTCTTCTCTTCAATCAGCCGGGCGCGAGCGTGCAAGTTGCCGCGCTCGGTGCAAACTATTGGATCCTCATCGTCCTCGCCTTCGTGCTGGCGATCGCCATGCAGGTCGTGCTCTATGCAACGCCGTGGGGACTGCGCGTGCGAGCCTGCGGAGAGAACCCGAAGGCCGTCGCAGCCGCCGGCCTCGATCCGCTCTTGCTGCGCGTGTATGCCGTGACGATCAGCGGCGCCCTAGCCGGTTTGGGCGGCGCGTTTCTCTCGATCGGCGAGCTCAATCTCTATTCCGACGGCATGACCGCGGGCCGCGGCTTCATCGCGCTTGCCGCCGTGATCTTCGGGCGCTGGAATCCGCTGGGCGCTACCGTTGCAGCCGTGGTATTCGGATTTTTCGAAGCACTACAGTACGTCTTACAGGGACGCATCCCGTGGCTTCCATCGGATGCCTTGCAAGCGTTACCCTATATTGCCGCACTGATCGCGCTCGCGGGCATCACGGGACGCGTTCGCCCACCGGCATCCGACGGCGTTCCGTACTAGGGTTCGCTCGATACTTCTCGTTGCATCCCGCGCTTGATCGCAGCCAACTCGAGCTGGGTCAAACCATTCGAGGCCACGATGACTTCCTCGGGGCCCACGCGCCAGTGACTCAAGGTCATAGCCCTGCCCGTTTTTATGTGCTCCCGAGCTCGATCGGCACTCGTCATGGTGTTGGGATTCGCGAGAAATATCCAGAGCAGATGATGTAAGCGCCGCTGCTCGCCGGGTAAATCGTAGACGATCCCGATTAAATCTGTACCGAGAAGCAGGTGCGTCGGCTTCGTGCCTTCAGGTAAGCCGGCAGGGAGAACGGCTGAAAAGTTGAGACGTTCTGCTGCAGTCCGAATCTCCGCTTCATCACGAATCGACTGATATCTTATGTTGTCGGCCGAAAATACCATACCGCCCGACGACGGAAACGTGACGTGTGTTTGGTGCAGCACCTCCGCCGCCGTTGCAATCGTTACGAGCGAGAGGCCGGCAACAATCGCCGCGACGATCGAGCGACGGCGCGGCGCGGATCGCTCGAGTCGTTCACGAATTGAGGCAAGCGGGAACGAGGGGACGGCAATCTGCTCCCGCGCAAGGCGGCAACATTCCAAAAGTTCAGCGTGCATAGAGTTCCTCGCCTTTAGCAGCGTATGGATCGGAATCACAAAGGAGCGGTAGCAGCCGTCGTCTTGCCGTCATCAATCGGAAGCGAACGGTAGCCTCGGGGACGCGGAGCACCGCGGCGACCTCGCGGCCCGACAGATCCTCAAAGTACGTGAGCACCACCACGGTCCGAAGCCCATCGGGTAATGAAGCCAAAGCGCGCCAGAGGTCTACGGATGCGCAACGGTCCTCGACGTAGGCAGCCTGAGACGACAGCGGCAAAGTCGCCGCCCGTGCCTTCTTCTGCTTGAGTGCTTCGCGAACCACGATGCGATAGAACCACGTGCGAAAGGCATTGGTGCTTCGAAGTGAGGTGATGCCGCGATAGACACGGACGCAGGCGTCCTGCGCGACATCTTGCGCACCGGCATCCTGTCCGACGATCGAACGTGCTAGACGGTACGCGTCGGGCCACACAACCTCGAGTAAGCGCTCGACGTCCGCAGAGGCGCCGCTCCTAGCGGCCTCGATCAACTCATTTGGGAACATACACAAGAGAGCACTCAACCGGCGGTTTTGTTTGATCGGCTCAGGAAAACTGGCTAGACTTTACGGATTCGGTAAATTTCATTACAATTCTCTGCAACGTGACCGATAGACACCGTATGCGTCGCATATGCGCGATCGTCGTCATGACGCTGCTGAGCGTCTGCTTCGTGCCCTCCGCGGCACGGGCTATGTCTCCGCCGCCCGCGTTGCGCTCCTTGCGCGCCAGCCTCCATTCGCTCGTCCTTGGGTTCCCGGCGACCAGCGCCGTCGAAGTGCTCGATCTTTCGAGCGGCTATCGCGTCGGGTACAACGCCGGAGCGAGCATGCCCGCTGCGTCCACCATCAAGGTGCCCGTGATGGTCGAGGTCTTCCGGCAGCTCGAGCTGGGGCGATTCGATCTGGCGCGACGGATCACGCTGCTCGGGTCGGACAAGGATTACGGTTCGGGCGATCTGTGCGACGAGCCCGCCGGAGGCACGTACAGCGTCAGCGATTTGCTCGCGCGCATGATCGACGTCAGCGACAACACGGCCACCAACATGTTGATTCGATTGGTCGGTCGCTCGAGCATCAACGCGACCATGCTGAATCTCGGCCTCGAACACACCCGCCTGACGACCGACGTGCGCACGGACTCCTACGCGGTGCGTCAAGCGCTGCGCACCTCGCCCGACGATATGGTGCGCCTGCTCTCGCTCATGGCCAAACGTCAGCTCGTCGACGATTGGTCGTCGAACGAGATGATCTCGATTTTAGAAGAAGACCAGATCAATACGCTGCTTCCCGCCGCGCTTCCCGACGACGTGCCGATCGCGCATAAGACCGGTAGTTTCTTCGACACGCTTAACGATGTCGGTATCGTCTACGCCGACGATGCACCCTACGTGATCGCCGTCATGACGACGCATCTGCCGTCCCTCTCGCTCGGCCGGACGTTCATTCGCTCGCTGTCGCGTCTCACGTTCGATCAAGAGGCGCGCCTCGCGACGTGGCGCAGCACGGTCGGTATCAGCACGTTTGCGGGCAGCGCGCCCAGTTCGAATTCGCCGGACATTCGGTATTGGCAGGATCCGAACGCCGCGAATACCGGAACCGGCGGCGGCTAATCCTTCGACAAGCTCAGGATGACACTGGGACCTTCGCGTAGGTCGGGGTAAGCCACGCGCGATACGCCGGCTCGCGGTTGTGCACCGCGCGCTGATAAAACTCGGTGAGCTGCCTTGCGATCGGACCCATCGTACCGTCGCCGACGGGGCGACGGTCGATCGAAGCGATGTAGCCGATACCCGCAGCCGTTCCGGTAAAGAACGCCTCTTCGGCAGCATAGAGTTCCCCGCGAGCGATCGAGCGTTCGATCACCTCGATTCCGAACTGCTCGCGCGCGATGTCGATCACGGCTTGACGCGTACATCCCTCGAGCACGTTCTGCGACGGGTCGGGCGTATACAGCTTTCCTTTGCGCACCATGAACAAGTTTTCTGCCGAACCTTCCGCGACGTGACCGTCGTGCGAAAGGAGGATCGCTTCGTCGAAGCCGTTGGTTACGGCCTCGCTCTTGGCGAGCGCGGAATTTACGTAGAGGCCGGTGATCTTCGCACGCGGCGGCGCCATCGTGTCGTCGGCACGGCGCCACGAACTGACGCACACGTTCAGACCTTTGCTCGTATCGAGATAACTCGAAAACGTGACCGGGACGATCGCAAACGACGCCGGTACGCCGTGAAGGCGTACGCCGATGTCTTCGGCCCCCTTGAAAATGCACGGCCGGACGTACACGTCGCCCTCAAAACGATTGCGCGCGCATAGCTCGACCGTGATCGCGATGAGCTCGTCGGTCGAATGCGGGACGTCCATCAACAACGTCTTGGCGGAGATGCGCAGACGTTCGTAATGTTCGCGCAAGAGGACGAGGTAGAGCTCGCGGTCGTCGCTTTCCCAGTAGCCGCGGATACCCTCAAAACAGCCGGTACCGTATTGAAGCCCGTGGGTCAGGAGACCGACCTTGGCCTCGTCGTAGCGGCAAAACGTGCCGTTGGCATAAACCGTCGTGGCTGCAAGGTCCACAGTGCTCTCCTTAACCTCTATTAACGCCGGAGGTTGCCGCTGCGAGGGCGGCGCACCTCTCCCGGAAATGACGCGCGTGCTGGACGTGTTTCTCAGCTTTCTCCGCCTCGGCTGCACGTCATTCGGCGGCCCGGCCGCACACCTTGCGTACTTCCGTCGCGAGTTCGTCGAACGGCGCGGCTGGCTCGACGACGCCGAGTTCGCACAGTGCGTCGCACTCACCCAACTGCTGCCCGGGCCGGCAAGTTCTCAAACCGGTATGATCGTGGGTTGGCTGCGCGCGGGCCCGGGCGGGGCGCTCGCCGCATGGGTAGCATTCACGTTACCATCTGCCGTTTTGATGGCGTTGTTCGCGCGCGCGACGATCCAGTTCGATCCGCGAACGGGCTGGCTTCACGGACTTCTCCTGGTGGCGACGGGCGTGGTAGCATCGGCCATACTCAGCATGCGATCGAAGCTCGCACCCGATCTCGCACGTCTAGCAATCGCGGTTGCCGTCGCCGCGCTCGTACTGGTTGTTGCCGCGCCGATCGTTGCGCCGCTTGCGATCGGCTTAGGCGCGCTCCTGGGCGTCGTCGCGTTGAAGCCGACGACGAACGGCGAACCGGTCCTCGACCTGCATCTCTCGCATCGCACGGGGATCGTCGCGATCGTTTCGTTCGTTGCCGCGTTCGCTGCGCTCGCCGCGTGGAGCGCGACCGGTTCGCATGCGGCAATTCTCGTCAACACGCTCTTTCGCGTCGGAAGTCTCGTTTTCGGCGGCGGACACGTCGTGCTTCCGTTGCTACAG
>Ga0181525_10000512_pt1 | contig 33759 bp, 27 predicted proteins | sample PEATcosm2014_Bin_48_FD_121100 | JGI IMG/M metagenome (GOLD analysis project Ga0181525, IMG submission 121100) | Peatland microbial communities from MTU Mesocosm Facility, Houghton, MI, USA - PEATcosm2014_Bin06_10_metaG | ecosystem: Environmental > Terrestrial > Soil > Wetlands > Peat | place... | reverse complement strand
GGCGGCGCGGGCGGCGCGGCGGGGCGGCTGTCGGGCGGCGGCGCGGCATCATGCGGCGCGGCGGCGGACGCCGCCGGCCCGGACGGCGCATCGGCCGCCGAGGACATTTCGCCGGCGTCGGGATAGCGCGCCTTCATGTCGCGCAAAAAGCCCTCCAACGTGTCGACCGAGGCCGCGGCATGCGCGATCGCGGCGAATTCCTCGCCGCTCGTTCCGAGCGGCGCCGACACCACGTCGAAAGCGCGCGCGTCCGGCGTCGCCGCCATCTTGGCTGCGTATTTGTCGCGGAAGCGGGCCAAGCCCAGCGCGTCCTCGCCGAGCGCATAGCCGATCTCGGCGCGCAAAATGTCCTGCCGCTCGATTTCGCTCAGCGGCGCAAAATCCTTGTAGCGGTCGCCGTACATCAGCTCGATCTGCTCAGCCGACTCGTCGAAGCGCCGCGCCGCCCAAAAAATATCGGAGCGCAGCCGGATCGCTTCGGGCCCGTCGACATTGCCGATCACTTCGAGCGCGACATCGTGGCGGCCAAGATCGGACAGCGCGCGGCCTTCGAGCAGGAGCCGCTGGTTGCGCAGCTCGTTCGACAGGTCGGCGGTGCGCGTCGCCCGCAATGCCGCCAGCGCCCGGTCGGCCTTGCGGTTCATCAGATAGATCACCGCGAGCCGCGTCGCGACTTGCGCGCGCCCGGCGCCTTGCAGGCGGTGGTCGACCTGGTACTGCAACAGGTCGGCCGCCTGATCGAGCAGATCGACCGACACCAGCCGGTCGGCGAGCCGCCGGATCATCTCGTCGCCGCGGCTGCCGATCGGGGTCAATTCGCGGAAGTCGTAAAACAAAGCCAGCGCGTCGATCGCGGGCATGACGTCGCCCTTGCCGGCGAGGAACAGCGAGTCGAAAGTCGCCGCCGCCTCGTCCTGGATCTGGCGCGTCATCTCGGAATCCGGATGCGACGCCATGGCGCTGCGCATGACGTAGAACGCATCGCGATAGCGGCCGTCCTCGGTATAAAGATGGGCCAGAAGTTTCAGCGCTTCGATCTCGGTCTGATCGCCGCGCCAGATCGTGGTGAGCGATTCGAGCTGGTCGATGACGTCGGCGCGCTTGAGCTCGCCGAGCTGATAGCGCAACGCGGTCTCGCGTAAGAGCCCTTGCGCGGCGGCGGGACGATCCCAGGAATCCGCGGCCGTGCGGTACGCGGCAAGCGCGTCTTCGGTGCGGCCCATGCCCTCGGCGAGACGGCCCATAAGGATGGCCAGCACCGGCTCCATGTCCTGCGGCACGCCGATGGTCTCGAAATCGTTGAGATCGGTAGAGGCGCCATTGTAATCGCCGACTTCGATGGCGGAGCGCATTTCGTCCTTGAGCGCGACACGCTGCAATTCGACCGGCAGCGTCGCGACGGCGGCCTCCACGGTTTTGAAACCGGCGCGGGCTTGCGCCCATTTGCCCTGCCGCGCATAAGCCAGCGACCGCCACAGCGGGGCGTCGTGCTGATCGCCGATGGCGGGCATTGCGAGATCCTTGAGCGCATCGTCGGGCCGGTTCATCATGACTTCGGCGACGGCGCGCAGCACCATGGCGGAGACGCCTTCCGCGCCCTGCCGATCGGTGGTCAGCGCCACATCGAGCACGCCCTTGGCTTCGGGATACATGTCGCGGGCGAGATAGAACCGCGCCAGATCGAGCCGCGGCGCGAGGCGCTGGGTTTCCGGCGCGGCGGCGGCCGCCGCAATGAGGTGCGACTGGCGGTCGGCGAACGAGGCCTCGCGGTCAAAGCCCCAGATTTGCGAATCGAACATCACCGGCCGCAGGCCGCTGCCCTTGAGCAAAATCTGCGACGAAGTCGACAGCGTCAGCCCGGCCGGCCGGCCGACGACGACTTTATCGGTCGCAAGCTCGACATTGACGTCGTCGGCGATCGGTTCGATCGCCACGCCCTGGGTCGAAGCCAGAACGCGGAACTCGATGAATTCCTGGGCGTCGATGAAGCCGCGCGCCGGCGCCAAGCCGGTGACGACATCGAGCGTGTCGCCGGCGTCCGGATCGGTGAGGCGATGCAGCTTTTGCGGCTCGTCGAACCCGACCGTGATGCTCGATCGGTTGGGACCGATCAGATTGCGGGTGACGTCGAGCGCATGCGACGGCTCGAGCACGGCGTCGCCGATCTGCACTGTCCAAACCGGCCCATCGGCGGCGACGCTGGACAGATGCGGACGGTCGAGCTTGAGCCGCACGATGGCGGCACCGTCGGTCTGGGTGAAATCGTAGCCGCGGATGGTGCGGCTCGATTCGCCGTCGAGCGCGCTCAAGTCGAGTGCGGCTTTCGAATCGAACACGATCCACAGCATGTCGGCGCGCGGAAACACCGCCGCCGGCGTCGGTCCCTTGAATGGGAATGTCAGTTTCAGGCTGGCGCCGTCGTGAACGAGCTCGACCGGGATTTTGCCGCCATTATCGGCAGGCGTGGCGGCGGCTGCCGCGGGATTGGTTAGCGGCTGCGGCTGCGGCGCGGCGGCAGCCGGCATTGCCGGTGCCGGCACCGGCGCCGAATTGGATTGCGCGTCGGGTTGCGTAACGGCTTGCGTTGCCGGCGCAGCCTGCGGCGCGGGCAAAGCGGGAGTTGTGGTTGGCGCCGCAGCCGCTTGTGGCGATGGCCCAGCAGGAGTTGCGGTCGGCGCCACAGCCGCCTGCGGCGCGGGCGCAACGGGAATCGTGGCGGGTGCGGCCGGAGCTTGCGGCGGCGGCGCAGGCACTGTCGCCGGCGCCTCGGGATTGGGAAGCACAGGCGTCGGCGCCGCGGCATCGGCCCGGTCGCCTTCCCTCGCCGCCATGGCGGGCACGGTGGCCGGCGCCTGGCTTGTCTGATTTGCATTGCCGTCTGGCTTGACGATATCGACGACGTAGCTGTTGTCGTCGCGGAACGTGCGCAGATCGACTTTGGCGCCCAACAGGAAACGCACCAGCGACGAGTCGGTATCGAGTTCGCTGCTGATCTCCTGCACGCCGGCCGGCATCGCGGCCTGCGCGTCGGCGAGATCGAAGGTCAGCGGCGCGTCGAAATTCAGGATCAGCCGGTCCTTGGCGCGATTGGCGGCGACCGCGACCTGGTTCGGCACGTCGAACACAAAGCGCGTGAAGGTCGGCTCCGTCGCGACATGGACGCGGACCGGCGCAAGCTTCTTGTCCTGCGTCATCTGGCGCTGGCGCTGCACCAGCTGCTCGGCCTCGCGCGCCCGGCGCGCCAGGTCGTCGACGACATCCTGCGGCAGGCCGGGCGGCACGCCGGTCCACGACGCCGGCAACAGATCGACGAACAGCTTCTCGCCGGCGGCCATGGTGTTGACCGTTACGTTCTGCGCCAGCGCGATGCGCACGGCCATGCCGTCGGGATCGGTCCGCGCCGCGCCGATATAATCGGGCGCGCTCTCGGCGACGCGGTCGACGGAAACGTCGACCGGCTCCCGGAAGCTGATGATCAGCACACTGCCGGTGACACGCGCGGAGGCGTCGATATATTCGCCCGCGGTGAACACCAACCGGGCATAGCCGTCATTGACCGTGACGGCGACGTTGGTCTTGATCGGCGGCGGCGCCGCCGCCAGCGACGGCGCGGCGAGCGCGAAGAGTCCAATCACAAAACCGGCGAGGAGGCGAAGGCCAACATTCGAGAGGGTGTGACCGCACGCCATGAAACACTCAAAAATCACTCAACCGACACGGGACCCGGCCGAATGGAGGCCGGCAGACACGACTTCGCGGCCGCTGCGCCTTCCCCCGGCGTCGGCCAGGAGATCAAAGTAGGCCGGCGTGCTTAATGCCGGCTTAATCGAGTTGTTCCAATGCGTTAGATTTGGCGCTGCCTTCCTACTGCGGGATCGGCGCGCCTTCGATCTTCGGCAGATCGGCGCTGCCGCCCTGCGCCGTCTGCTCCGCCTTGGTGGCAAGTTCGACAGTCAGGCGCTGGGCCACGTCGGCCGACATTTGCGCCAGAATTTCCGACATCGCCTGCGGCTTGATCAGCGAGGCCACTTCGATCAGGACGTTGGGATCCAGGCCGTTGAAGATTTTCGCGGCATCGCGCGGCTTCATGTTCTCGTACATGATGACGAGGCCCTTGAGCCGCGCCGCTTCGGCGTCGTCCTTCTGCTGGGTCTCGACTTTGATGCGGTCCTCGGTGTCTTTGAGCTCGGCGAGCTTTGAGTCCATGCGCTTTTCCGCGCCCTGGATCAGGCTTTCGCGGATGTCGAGCTCGCGGGCGCGGGTGTCGAGCTCCTCGCGCCGTTCCTGCAGGCGCTCGAGGATGGCGCGCTCGGCGCCGGTCGGCAGTGCCGTGCCGTCGGTCGGGATGACCGCGCCGCTCGGCATGACCGCAGGTTTGCCGTCCTTGCCGGGCGCCGGCGGCGCGGTGGCGGCGGCCGTGCTGCCGGTATCGCCGGGCGCCGGCGTGGTCGCCACCGAGCCGGTGATGTCGCCGGGGTCGGCGGCGGCGAGCTGCGGCAGGATTTTGGGCCGCTCCGGCACCGCCGCCGTGCCGTTGCCGTCGGGAAAATTGAACATCTGCTGCGCCCATGACGACGGCGATCCGGGCGGCGCCGTCGCATCCGGCATTGGCCGGACGACCGACACGTCGCCGTCGCGCGGCGGCACATCGCCGCCGGCGAAATAAGAACTGTCCAGCACGATATCCGCGGTCTTGAGCGCCAACAGGCAAGCGCTCGCGATCAATGCAATCGGAATAAGCCGCAGATCGCGGATGAAACGCATCATGCCGCGAAACCGTGCACCTTGGTGCGCAGCCGTTCGGCGAAAGCTTCCGCCGCCGCGGCCACGGCCTTGGCGCCGGGCTTGTTATCGGAGTTGTTATCGGACTTGTTATCGGACCTGGCGTCGGCTTTGGTGTCGCCGCGGCCGGCGCTGTTGAGCGGCGCCATGGTTTGATCGGCGCCGCGCCCGGCGGTGACGATCTGCGACAGCCGGCCCAGCAGATCCTTGCCGGCGGCGACCGTACGGTCGATCTCGATGGTGACGCGCTCGGCTTTGCGCAGCCGCTCGCCCAGGCCCATGTCGCATTCGTGCACGGTGAGCTTGAGGCCGCCGATGGCACGCTCGGCGATCTCGGTTGCGGTCACCAGTTCCGAGATGGTGGCGCGCAACGATTGCTCGTCGGCCTTGAGCCGCTTGAGGCGGCGATTGAGCAGAATGCAATAGCCGATCGTGAGCACAAGCAGAAACGCCACCAACATGTCGATCAGGGTCCCGATGCCGTTGGTCATTGTGTCTCCATCCGATTACCGGCGCCGCCCGCGGTCTCGAACATGGCGAAAGTCATGGCGGGCTTGCGCAATGGCTTGCCGACGCGCACCGCAACGCGGTCGCCGACACGGCCCATGCGGCCTTCAGTCAACATCACGTCGCCGCAGCGCACGATCACCGTCGCGTCCGATCTGAGCTCGAGCATCAAGGTGTCGCCGACGTCGAGCTTCATGATCTGCTTTAACGGCAGGCGCGCCTCGTAAAGCACGGCGTCGACCGCGATTTCCGCCTGGCCCAGTTCGGTCGCCAGATGGCCTTCCCAGTTCGGGTCGCGGCCGAATTTCTCGCCCATGAACATCTGCAACAGGACGTCGCGGATCGGCTCGATGGTGGCGTAAGGCAGCAACAACTCGATGGTGCCGCCGCGGTCTTCCATGTCGATGCGCAGCCGCACCAGGATCGCGGCATTGGCCGGCCGCGAGATCGCGGCAAAACGCGGATTGGTCTCCAGCCGATCGATATTGAACTTCACCGGCGACAGCGGGCGAAAGGCGAGCTCGGCGTCGGCCAGCACGACTTCGATCATGCGTTTGACCAGATTGGTCTCGATCGTGGTGTAGGGCCGGCCTTCGATGCGGATCGCGGTCTGGCCGCGGCGGCCGCCCAGCAGCACGTCTATGATCGAATAGATCAGGCTCGAATTGACGGTAACCAGGCCGAAATTGTCCCACTCCTCGGCTTTGAACACGCCGAGGATCGCCGGCAGCGGTATCGAATTGAGATAGTCGCCGAAGCGCACCGAGGTGATGCGGTCGAGCGACACTTCGACGTTGTCGGAGGTGAAATTGCGCAGTGAAGTCGTCATCAACCGGACCAGCCGGTCGAAGATGATCTCCAGCATCGGCAGGCGTTCGTAGGAGACCATCGCCGAATCGATGATCGCGCGGATGCCGGAATTGTCGTTGAGCGAAACGTCGGTGAGGCTGAAGCCCAGCAGCGAATCGATTTCGTCCTGCGTGAGGACGCGTTCGGCGCCGCCCTTGGTGGCTTGCATGAAATGGCCGTCGTCGACCATCGACGACCATTGCGAGGCCATCGCCTCGGTGGAGTTTTGCTCGCCGGACGGCTGCGCGCCGTCGGCGGGCGCCGCATTCTGCTCGCCGTCGGCGGCCACGTTCCACTCGGCCGCAAGAGCATCGCTGTCGAACTGATCTTTTGAGGTCTTTGAGGGCGTGAGTGCCATTGTCTCGTTTCAAATCGTCATGAGGTTTCGGGTCGGACCGTCACTGGATGACGATTTCCTTGAACAGCACCGCGTTGATCCGGCCGGGCGCGATCGCGGCGTTGACGCGGCGCGTCAGCTCTTCCTTGAGGCGGTAGAGGCCGGCCGAGCCGTCGAGATCGGTCGGACGCAATTCGCGCAAGTAGGTTTGAAACGTGTCCATGATGCGCGGCATCACCGGCTGGATTTGCGCCGACAGCGCCTGATCCGGCAATTCGAGCACGACTTTCACCTTGAGATATTGGGTGCGATCGCCGCCGCCGGTGCTGGACAGATTGACCAGCACGTCGGGCATATCGAGAAACACCGGCGGCTTGATTTCGTCGGCCGCAGCGGCCTTGGCCTCGCTCTTGCCGCCAAAAACGAAGTAATACCCGCCACCGCCGATGACGACGAGCGCGGCGAGCCCGCCAACCGCCATCAGCATCACCTTGCGCGACGGAAGCTTGCGCTTGGCCGGGGCGGCGGTGTCCTTGCCCTCGCCGTCGGCTTCGCCGTTTTCGGCTTCAGTCTGCGTTTCTTTTGTGGTTGCCATCACCGCTCCCGCTTGCGTGAGAGCGCACGCAGCCGGCAGGTCCAACGCAAAACCATCGTTGCGAGCGCTACCCGGCGCCAGATCCGGCGCCGTTCGTTCGAAGCTAGGCAGGAATGGTTAACGGATACTTTCACGGCACCTTGCCGCCGCCCCGGCACCAGGAATTATTTGCCGGGCGCGGCCGCAATAACGGCCGTTTCTGCCCCCTGCCCGGCCACCGCGCGTCCTAACAAACTATTGTTATTGCTATATTTTTCCTATTGGCACGGCTTCTGCAAATCACCAGGCGCGAAGTAGCGCCGCACGCGGCTTGGGAGAGCCGCCGGCGCGCAACAGTGATGAAGGTGCCGGCGTGCCGGCGGCTTTATCGGTCAAGGGGAGAGTACCGATGGAGAATGCGCTTCTCGTCGGCCTGTCGCGGCAGATGGCGCTCACGCATGAACTCAACGTCATCGCCAACAACATCGCCAATATCGATACCACGGGCTTTAAGTCCGACAACGCGGTGTTCGGCGAATACCTCATGCCGCGCGCCAGCGATCAAACATTCAGCGGCCGCGACCGGCGCATCGCTTTCGTGCAAGACCGTTCGAGCTGGGTCGACATGAGCCCGGGCGCGGTCGAGCACACCGGCAATCCGCTCGACGTCGCGCTCGGCGACAACGCCTTTCTGGTGGTGCAGAACGCGCAAGGCGCGCAGCGCTACACGCGTAACGGCGCGCTCGCCATCAATAGTGCGGGCCAGCTCGTCACCAGCGGCGGCGATCAAGTGGTCGGCGATTCAGGGCCGATCACCTTCCAGTCCACCGATCATGACGTGAACATCAGCGCGAGCGGCATCATCACCGTGCGGGAGGGCACCAGCACGACCGATTCGCCGCGCGGCAAACTTTCGCTCGTCACGTTCGATCAGCCGGAACGGCTGCAGAAGGACGGCGGCTCGGACTTCGCGGCGCCGAACGGCGTCACCGCCAATCCGGCGCCGCCGGGCACGCGCGTGGTCCAGGGCGCGATCGAGAAGTCGAATGTCAACGGCGTCGCCGAAATGGCGCGTCTCATCGAGATCACGCGAAGCTACACCGATATCGCCAACATCCTGCAGCAGCAGAGCGATCAACGCCGCAGCGCGCTGTCGCAATTGTCGCAGACACCGTCCAGTTCGTAAGGCGTCAGCCGAGGAGGCAAAAAAATGCGTGCGCTCGATACTGCGGCAACCGGAATGGCGGCCATGGACCTTCAGGTCCAGGTCATCGCCGGCAACATCGCCAATATGACGACCACGGGCTTCAAGAGCCAACGCGCCGAATTCCAGGATTTGCTTTACGAGCACGTGCAGCGCGTCGGCGCGCAGGCCTCCGATCAGGGCAACATCCTGCCCGTCGGCATCGAGCTCGGCTCCGGCGTGAAGACCGTCGGCACGCCGCGGCTGATGACGCAAGGCACGCTGGCGCAGACCGGCAATACGCTCGACGTCGCCATTCAGGGCGACGGCTGGTTCAAGATCGCGATGCCGGACGGCACGTTCAGCTACACGCGCGACGGCTCGTTCCAGCAGGACTCCCAAGGCCGCATCGTGACCGCGGAGGGCAATATCGTCCAGCCGACCGTCACCATCCCGGCCAACTCAACCGGGCTCACCATCAACCAGCAGGGCCAGGTTTCGGTGCTGCCGGCCGGCTCGACGACCTCGACGGTGCTCGGCCAGTTCACCATCACGCGCTTTTCCAACAATGCCGGCCTGCAAGCCAACGGCGACAATCTGTTCACCGCCACCACCGCCTCGGGCGCGCCGCAGGACACGCTGGCGGGAACCGACGGCGCCGGCACGCTGCTGCAAGGCAGCCTCGAACAATCGAATGTCGAGGCGGTGACGGAAATCTCCAATCTGATCGCGGCGCAACGCGCCTATGAGATGAATTCCAAGGTCATAACCGCGGCCGACGAAATGCTGCAGACCACCTCGCAACTGATGCGCTGAGAAAGGCACGTAAGGGGAAATCCTCGCCATGAATCGCCAGACGACCCGCCAGATGACCCGTCACACGATGGCAAGCTTCGCGCTCCTGTTCGCGCTCGGCGGCGCGGCGGCCGCGCAATCGTCGGCGCTGACGCCGGCGCTCAAAGCAAGCGTCACCGTCACCAGCGACGTGGTGCGCATCGGCGACCTCATCGACAATTGCGGACCGGTCGCCGACGTACCGATTTTCCGCGCGCCGGACCTCGGCACCAGCGGCGCGGTCGCGACCGACCGCATCGTCGACGCCATCCGGCCGCACCAGCTCATCGGCATCGATACGCACGGCCTGGCGCAAGTGATCGTCACGCGGGCCAGCCGCGCCATCACCGAACAGGAGATTTCCGGCCGCATCACCCAGTCGCTCGCCGGGCAATACGGCTTCGGCGAAGCGCACAACATCTTCGTGCGGCTCGACGGCGGCGTGCGGACGCTGCAGGTGGAGCCGGACGCGACCGGCGAACTGCAGGTCGTCGCGCTGTCCTACGACCCGCGCACGACACGCTTCGACGTGACACTCGATCTGCCGACCAGCACCGAGCTGCACCGGCTGGGCGCACGCTATTCCGGCACCGCCATCGAGACGGTCGACGCGGTCGCCGTCGACCAGCCGATCGAGCGCGGCCAAGTGCTCAAGGCATCCGATCTCGTCGTGCTGCGGCGGCCGAAGGATGAAAGCGGCGCTTTGACCGACCTCGACGCCACCGTCGGGCTCGCGGCGCGGCATTCGCTGCGGCCCAACCAGCCGCTGACCATGGCCGATCTGATGAAGCCCGACGTCGTTCTGCGCAACGACACCGTGACCATCGTCTATCAGGCGCCCGGAGTGACCCTCACGCTACGCGGCCAGGCGCAGGACGCCGGCGCGATCGGCGACACGATCGCCGTGCTCAATGCGGAATCCAAACGCGTGGTTCAAGGCGTCGTATCCGGTCCTGACCGCATCACGGTCGGCCCCGTGACCACGCGCGTCGTCGATAACGGAGCGCAAAGCGCCGAGTAGATCGGGCTCAAGTGCGAGTCTTGTTGAAGGTTTGTGTCTTGTTGAAGGTTAGTACCTGGTTGAAAGGTTAGTACGATGTCGAAACGCGTTTTGCTTTTGCGTTGCGCTTTGCTGTCGACGGTCGCCGTGTTCGCCACCAGCTGCTCCACGATCGACAAGCTCAAAGTGATCGGTCAACAGCCGCCGCTTTCGCCGGTCAGCAATCCCACGACCGAGCCCGGTTACAAGCCGGTGCAGATGCCGATGCCGACGCCGCAACCAGCCACGTTCAATCCCAACTCGCTCTGGCGCAACGGCTCACGCGCGTTCTTCAAGGATCAGCGCGCCCATCAGGTCGGCGATCTCCTGACCGTGAGTGTCAACATCAACGACACCGCCCAATTCCAGGATCAGACGCAGTTGAGCCACACCTCGACCGAGGATTCCGGCATCACCAATTTCATCGGCGCCAATACCATCCCGACTCCGGCCAAAGCCGTCCTGCCGGGCAGCATCCTAACCGCGGACAGCAATTCGCAGAGCAACGCAACCGGGACGATCAACCGCCAGGATCAGTTGCTGACGCACGTCGCGGCGGTCGTGACGCAGGTGCTGCCGAACGGAAATCTTGTAATCGAAGGCAAGCAGGAAATCCGGCTTAACTCGGAAATGCGCGAACTCCTGGTCGCCGGCGTGGTGCGGCCGGAAGACATCGAGAGCGATAACACCATCGACTTGCCGAAAATCGCCGAGGCGCGCGTCGCCTATGGCGGCAAAGGAACACTCAGCAACATCCAGGAGCCGCGCTACGGCCAACAGGCGCTCGATCTGCTGTTGCCATTCTGATCCCCGCCCTCCCCGGGATCGCGTAGCGTAGTCAAGCGTAGATCCCGAACGACGCGGCCTCCGGCAGCTCCCCGCCGGAGGCCGCAACGTTTTGCGGCGCTACGACGCGCGAATGATCAGCCGTGATTCTCGGCGTGCTTCTTCGATGCATGCTCGTGGTGCTCGGTCGCATGCAGCGAATGGCCGTGCGCCACTTTGGAATGATGCGCGGCCTTCTCGTGATTTCCGGATTTGGCGTGCTTGGCCGCTTCGCGATGATGCTTGGCCGCGTGGTCGTGGTGGTCCGCCGCGGCCTCGTGATGTTCATGAATGTCGTGGCTATTCATCGTCGTCTCCCGTGCTTATGGCCTTGTTATGGTTTCAAGCATCGTCGCGATCGATGACGTATTTGCGACCTGAAGATGGCAGTGGGACAAACGCCATCAAGCGGACATTTTGCGCGCCGACGGAACCAAATTCGCTCGCGCCACATGCCGTCGCAATAGGTCTTGTCGCAACAAGTCTTGTCGCAAAGCGGCGATCACGCTGTCCCAGTCGCCGAATTTCGGCTGGCGATAGAGCCGCGCCGTCGGGTACCACGGACTATCCTGCCGCTCGCGCAGCCAGCGAAAATCCGCAGCGTATGGCAGCAAAAGCAGGAGTGGTTTGCCCATCGCACCGGCAAGATGCGCGACCGCCGTGTCGGCAGAAACCACGGCGTCGAGGCCGGCGATCGCGGCCGCGGTGTCGGCAAAATCGCGGAACGCTTGGCCGCTTACAAGCACGTTTGCGCACGAGCGCAAAATGGGAGTGTCCGCCTCGCGCACTTCATGCTGCAAGCTGACGAATGAAACGCCGGGCAGGTCGAGCAACGGCAACAGCGTTTCGAGACGGAGCGAGCGATTGAGATCGTTATCGTGCGATCGGTCGCCGGACCACGCCAGGCCGATGCGCGGCCGGCGCTGCGGCAGCCGCGCCCGCCAAAGCGCAACATCGTCGTCGCGCGGCGCGATATAGGGAATATTCGCCGGGATAGTCGCCGCATCGGTCGCGAAGGCGAGCGGCAGGCTGAGCAGAGGACAGTGCAGGTCGAAAGCCGGCAAGGTCGCGCCGCGCGCGATCACCGCGGCAATGCCTGCCATGCCGGACAGCAGCCGCACCAGCTCGCGCTGAACTTCGACAATGACTTCTTTTGCCCCGCGCTCCGCAAGAAGCGGCGCATAGCGCGCGAACTGGATGGTGTCGCCGAACCCCTGCTCGGCATGCAGCAGGATGGTTTTGCCTTCGAGCGATTCTTGTCCCAGCCAAAGCGGCGCCGCGAAACCGCGGCGCTGCGACGCCAGAAGCCCGACCGACCAACGCGCCTCATAGCCGCGCCAGCCGGCGGCAAAATCGCCGAGCGTCAATCGTGCCACGCTCTCGACAAACCGCGCTTGGGCAAAATCGGGCGTTGAAATCAGCGCGCGACTTGCACTCATTACCGCTTCCAGGGGTCGATCGAGCCGGCGCAGCACCACGGCGCGATTGGTCAAGAGCTGGGCATTTCCCGGCACGACCGCCAGCGCCCGATCAAAAGCCGTAAGCGCCTCGAGCGGACGATTGAGCTTGATCAGCGCGTTGCCGTAATTACCGAGCGCGTCGAGATGATCGGGGTTTATTGAAAGCGCGCGCTCCAGGCTTTCCAGCGCTTCGCGCGGGCGGCGAAGTTCGAGCAGCGCCACCGCGCGCCGGGAGAGCAGCTCGGCATTGTCCGGCGCGAGGCTAAGTCCCGCGTCAAAACTCGCAAGCGCATCGGCGAAACGGCGCAGGCCGTGGAAAACGAGACCCAGGCTCGCGAAACCATCGGCGCGGCCGCGATCGATCTGCAACGCCTTCTGGATGAGCACGAGCGCCGTATCGAAGCGGCCGCGACCATAATGCAGCAGGCCCAGACCGTGCAACGCGTTGAAATTCCGAGGCGCGTGTTGCAGCGCCGCGTTATAGAGCCGCTCCGCTTTGGCGACGTCGCCGCCCTCGTGCGCACGCTGCGCACGGCGCAATATGTGCGATAAATTCGACTGCAAGCCTTCACCCGCCGGCCGATGGTTAACGACCGGTAAGCAAAGATGGTGAAGAAAAACTTAAGAGAGGGTTAGACGAAGCGTCCATCCGCTCATGCCCGCGCAACCGGAAATCTCATCCTAAGTCCCCGCATTTGCGGGACGACGGGAATAAGATCTACTAATCGTCGCGATAAACGCGCTCGCGCCGTTCGTGGCGTTCCTGGGCCTCGATCGACAATGTGGCGATCGGCCGGGCTTCGAGCCGCTTGAGCGTGATCGGTTCGCCGGTCTCTTCGCAATAGCCGTAAGTGCCGTCGTCGATGCGTTGGAGCGCGGCATCGATCTTGGAGATCAGCTTGCGTTGCCGGTCGCGAGCCCGCAACTCGATCGCCCGGTCCGTCTCCGACGAGGCGCGGTCGGCAAGATCGGGATGATTCTGGCTCTCGTCCTGCAGGTGCTGCAGCGTCTCCTTGGCCTCCTTGAGGATGTCTTCCCGCCAATTGAGGAGCTTCTGGCGGAAATACTCCCGCTGGCGCTCGCTCATGAACGGCTCTTTGTCGGTGGGCCGGTACAGTTTGTCGTCCGGCCGGAGACTGAAGTCTTCGATCTTGCCGTTCTTATGGGGCTTCTCGGCCACTCGGCCGTTTTTCCCCTTTAACAACTGCATTTGCGTTTACTCCACCCCACTATCGCGAGGCCCCCCTCGCGGGGCGGCTTATAGCCAAGGTCCATGACACTGACAACAAAATCGTGGAGCCGCCCTGTGCGCCAAGGCGGCGCCAAGGGGTTCCATGGACAGCAAATTATGGCGCCGCCGGGCGGCCCTGGCCGGCGCCTGGCCGAGCCGTGAAAAACCAAAGGAATCGTGGACGTTCTGGCGGTTTAGAAAATGCCGGCTTTGGCCAGTTCGACAGCGACCCGCAGATCGATCTCGGCCATGACCTGGTCGAGCCCATCGTCGCCGGACGGGTCGTGCAGATCGGCGGCGACGGATTTAAGCCGCAGCATCGTGGCTTGGTCGAGGTTGCCCGCCAGCAATCCGAGCTTGAGTTCGTCGAGGGCATCGAGCGCCCGGCGGCCATGCTTGACCGCCCGGCGCCGGCGTTCCACCGGATCTTCCACCCCCTGCAACGCGATCAGCGCATCGATGCCGCCCAGGGTGCGCAACGCGACCGCAGCGCTGTGCGCTTGCGGGGCCGCCGTGTCGCCGAGTGAGAAAGTGCCGCCGGACGCACGTCGGGCGGCGTTGGGCGAGGTGGCGAGTGCCGTTCGGTTTGGTCCGGAGACGCGCATGATAAGAAGGTGTGCTCTTATGGTTAATGGCCGGTAAAGCGTGTCGGCAAGAATTGCCGAAACCGGCAAGGGCTGCTCGCCGCGGGACGCCCCCGAAAATAAATTACCCTGATATTTCATTGAGTTATTTCTTCGCGAGCGTGGCACGCGATTGGCATTGTGGGGCTTGTCCGACCTCTTGGGGAGCAAGAGATGCGAGGCACGTTTCGAACGGCGCTTGCCGTACTGATCGCTTTTGGCTGCACCGCCTCGCCGGCGGCGGCGACGTCGCGCATCAAAGACCTCGCCAATATCGAGGGCGTGCGACAGAACCAGCTCATCGGCTATGGCCTAGTCGTCGGCCTCAACGGCACCGGCGATACGCTGAACAACGCGCCTTTCACCAAGCAATCGCTGCAGGCGATGCTGGAACGGCTGGGCGTCAACATCCGCGGCCAGCAAATCCGCACCGGCAACGTCGCCGCCGTCATGGTCACGGCCGACCTGCCGCCGTTCTCGACGCAGGGCACCCGCATCGACGTCACCGCCTCGGCGATGGGCGACGCCAAGAGCCTCGAAGGCGGTACGCTGCTGGTCACCCCCCTGCTCGGCGCCGACGGCAACGTTTACGCGGTCGCGCAGGGTTCGCTCACCATCGGCGGCTTCCAGGCCGAGGGCGAGGCGGCCAAGATCACCCGCGGCGTCCCGACCGTAGGCCGGCTACCGAACGGCGCCATCATTGAGCGTGAGATCGAATTTGCGCTCAACAGCGTCAGCCAGTTGCGTCTTGCGCTGCGCAACGCCGACTTCACGACGGCAAAGCGCATCGCGGTCGCGATCAACGATTATATCGGCGCACCGGTCGCCGAGCCGCTCGATCCGTCCACCGTTCAGCTTACGCTGCCGAAGAAATATCCGCAGAACGTGGTTGCCATGCTCACCGAGATCGAGCAATTGCAGGTCGAGCCCGACGAGCCCGCGAAAATCGTCATCGACGAGCGCTCCGGCGTCATCGTCATCGGCCGCGACGTGCGGGTGTCGACGGTGGCGGTTGCCCAGGGCAATCTCACCGTCACCATCTCCGAAGCGCCGCAGGTAAGTCAGCCGGCGCCGTTCTCGAAAGGCCGCACGGTCACGGTGCCGCGCACCCAGGTCGGCGTGCAAGAGGACGGCAAGAAGCTCGCGCTGGTACAGGAAGGCGTCTCGCTGCAGCAGATCGTCGACGGGCTCAACGCGCTCGGCATCGGACCGCGCGATCTGATCGTGATTCTGCAGGCGATCAAGGCCGCCGGCGCCATCCAAGCCGACATCCAAGTCATGTGATCAGGTGATGTGATGACGACCATAAATCCCGTCGATCTCGGCAGCTCACTGTCTTCGATCAACGACGCGACGAGCGCGCAATCCGCGGCCGCCCTGAAGCTCAAGGGCAAAGCCAAGGGCGCAGCGGAGAATTTCGAGTCGATGTTTCTCAGCAACATGTTCCAGGAAATGTTCACCGGCGTCGACGGCGACGGCCCCATGGGCGGCAGTGGCGCTTTGAAAGTGTGGCGCTCGTTCGCGATCGACCAATTCGCCAAGAGCTTCGCCAAGGAAGGCGGCATCGGCATCGCCTCGAAGGTCTACGACACGTTGCTCAAGGAGCAGGGTCTAAGCGCATCATGAAACCCATCAGCACCGCCGCCGAGGCCGAACAGGCGATCGACGATCTCACCGCGCTGATCGGGAAATTGGCCGGCTTGGTCGAGCAGGAAACGGTGCTGGTCCATGCCGGCCACATCCGCAGCGCAGCGGCGCTCGAGCCGGCCAAGGCCGAGCTGGCGGGCGAATTGTTCGCCTGCAACGAGCGCCTGAAAGCGAGCGCGAAATTTGTCCGGCAATCGGCGCCGGCGCGTTGCACGGCATTGGCGCGGATGCAGGAAGCGTTCCGCACCGTGCTGCAGAAGAACATGATCGTGCTGGCGACCGCGCACGCGGTCTCGGAGGGCATTATGCGCCGCTTGTCGGGCGACCTTGCCCGCAAAGCCTCGCCGCAAGTCTATGGCGCATCGGGGCGAACCGCGGCGCCGAATCCCAGGCAGGGGCGGCCGCTCGCCGTCAGCCGCACACTCTAGCAAAACCCCGCGGCGCGTTACGGATCAGCCCGGCTTGCCCGAACGGGCGGCGACGTCGGCAAGTTCTTGCCGGAGCCGATCGAGCGGACCGTCCCAATCGCCGGTCGCAGTCTGGCGGAACAGGCGAAAGCTCGGATACCACGGGCTGTCGGTGCGATCGAGCAGCCACCGCCAATCCGGCGCAAACGGCACCATGAGGGCGACGGCTTTGCCCATCGCGCCGGCCAGATGCGCGACCGACGTATCGACCGAGATCAAAAGATCGAGCATTGCCACGACCGCGGCGGTATCGGAAAAATCGGTAAATTCCCGACCAATCTGCATGACACCGTGCTGGCGCAGGATCGAAGCCTGGGCGTCATCGACTTCCTTTTGCACGCTGATGAAATCGAGATTTGGTACGGAGAAAAGCTCGGCGAAGCGCTCGAGCGGCATGGAGCGGTGACGATCGTTCAAATGCGCGCCGCTGCCGGCCCAACATATTCCGACGCGCAGGCGACCGCTTTGCGGCAACCTCGGGCGCCATTTCGCGATCCGCTCTTCGAACGGCCGTAGATAGGGAATGTTCGCAGGTATCGTTGCGACTTCGGTTTCGAATGCCAGCGGCAGACTCAACAACGGGCAATGTAGATCGAACTCAGGCAGCGGCTCGCCTTCGCCCATGACCTGAGAAACCCCCGGCACGGTTGCCGCGACCGCCTTGAGCGGAACCTGAACGCCGAGGATCACTTTGGCGCCGAGAGCGGCGACGAGCGGCGCGTAACGCATGAAGTTTATGGTATCGCCCAACCCTTGCTCGGCCAGAAGCAGCACGGTCTTGCCATGCAAATCCTTCTCGCCGCGCCACATCGGCTGTGGAAATTCCCGCGGCCGCAATCCCTTTCTTTTCCATCGGTATTCGTATTGGCTCCAGCCATTGCGCAGATCACCAAGACAAAGCCGCGTGACCGCGGCGTTGAAATTCGCATCGCCATGCTCCGGAGCGAGCGCAATGGCCTCGGCATAGCTGACAAGCGCCTCCTCCATTCGCGTGGAGCAGATCAAGGTGTTGCCGCGATTCACATGCGCCGCGACCAGCGTCGGGTCGATGCGAAGTGCACGGTCGTGGAACGCCAGTGCTTCGTCGAACCGATCCAGCAATGTAAGAGCGATGCCGCGATTGGTGAGCGCCTCGGCGTGGTCGGGCTCGATCGCAAGCGCTGCGTCATAGGTCACGAGCGCGTCGGCGGAGCGCTTAAGCTTGATCAGCGTATTGCCGCGGTTGATCAACGCGCCGACGCTGTCGGGATTGCCCGCGAGGACTTTGTCACAACTTGCCAGCGCATCATCGAGACGATCGAGATCGAGAAGAGACGCAGCGCGATTGGTCTGGACGTCGGCGCGATCCGGCGCCGCCGACAGAGCTTCGTCGTAGCTTGCCAGCGCCTCCCGGTGACGCCCAAGCTTGGCAAGGACGACGCCGCGCGTGTTGAGAGTATCGATGTGTCCCGCATCGACCTTCAGGACCTTTTCGCAAGCGGCAAGGGCTTCATCGAGAGAACCAAGGTCTGCCAGTGCGGTGGCGCGGTTGTGGAGCGCGTCAAGATGGTCCGGATCGAGCGCCAGAACCTCGTCATAGGTTGCCAGCGCCTCGGCCGGTCGCCGCAGTCCGACCAGCGCCAAACCGATATTGTTGAGCGCGTCGAGGCGTCGCGGCTCAAGGGCAAGCGCCGCCGCAAAGGCCATGCGCGCGTCCTCGAAGCGGCCCAACGCCATCAGAATGTTGCCGCGATTGTAACGCGCGTCGGCATAGTCGGGCCGCGCCGCAAGAGCGCGATCGCAGCTCTCCAGCGCGTCATCGTTTCTGCCCAGTTCGAGCAGCACCACGCTGCGGTTGTTGAGCAGTTCGGCATTTCCCGGCTCGATCGCCAATCCGGCGTCATAAGCGGCGAGCGCCTCATCGCGACGCTTAATCGCCGCAAGTGCGTTGCCGCGCCGGGTTAGCGCCGGCAAGTGCCGCGGCTGGACCGCCAAAACCGTGTCGTAATCGGCCAGCGCCTCGTCGTAGCGCCCAAGGGCGGAAAGCGTATTGCCATGATTGTAACGTGCATCGGCATGGCCCGGCGCAAGCTCAAGCGCCCGTTCATAGCTCGCCAGCGCATCGGCGTAGCGGCCGAGATTCTTGAGTGCCTTGCCGCGATTATAGTGTGCGTTGGCGTCGTGTAAGCGCAGCGCCAGCACTTTGTCGAAACTCGCCAACGCCTCTTCATGGCGTTTGAGCGCATCAAGGATGACGCCGTAATTAATGAGCACGTCGACCGATTTCGGCTGCGCCTTAAGCGCCGCGGCCACCCGGCGCAATGCTTCCACCGATTGGCCTTGCTGGTGGCGGAGCACTCCAGACAGATGTAGCGCGTCAAAATGCGAAGGCTCGGCCGCGAGGATGGCGCCGTAGAGCAGGTCCGCCTCGATCAGCCGCCCGTGCCGGTGCAGCGTCAGCGCCTCTTGGATCGACGGTGCCGGATGCGCGCGCGGCTCGGTTCCATGCTTCGCCATACGTGCTTTACCGGCAGCCCGCGATCTCGATCGATAAAGCAAGGTCGGCCAAGATGGTTAAACGAACGTAAATCCAAGCCGCCCGAATACGGCAAATTAACCGCACTAGGGCATCAACGAACACCGGGGCGAAACAAGAGCGGGATTCGGGCAAATTCGATGAGCGTCGGAAGTATCGGCAGCACCCCCTCGTTCTACCAGCAAGACCAATCTTATTGGAGCCAAGCGCAGAACGAGGCTTCGGCGCAGTCGGCTGACGCCGCGCTGATCAATGTCATGGGTCAGGCCGAAACCAATTTGGCGAAGGGATTGGCGAGCATCGCCAACCAAACCGCTTTGAACCGCACTAACAGCGAGATTTCGACGCTGGTGGAACAGGTGCTGAACCCGTCGGGCAGTTCAACGTCATCGGCCAGCGGCTCGACCGGATCCGCGTCGTCCAGTTCGACTTCTTCGAGCACCCCTGCTGCGCCGGCGACCGCGATCGGCACGACACGGCTTACGACGGGCACTTCGCTGTCGACACTTGGGATTCTTCCTGGCGGCACGGTCACCGTCAGCGCCGGCACGAATGCGACGACCTACACGTCGACCGGGAAAGACACGGTCGGCGATCTGATCAACGCCCTCAACATAGACCTGCCGACCAACGCGCAGGTCGTCGCCTCGGTCAACAATAAGGACCAGCTGGTTATCACCAGCCGGAATGACAGCGATTCAATCGCCATCGTAGGCAGCGGCACGGACGCCGCCGTCCTCGGTTTCGGGATCGGCAATACCGGTTTCCAGCCGACCAAAGCCTCCTCCGGGACTTCGGCCTCTTCAACGGCCTCGGCCTCGTCGACCGGTACGAGCAGTTCGGCCGCATCATCGGCCAGCACCGCGACGGTCAAGCAGAGCTATTCGACAGTTGCCTCGGAGAATGCCGGCAGCGCTGCATCAATTCTGTCCGCTTCCGGCGTCGGCGGTACTTTGGTCGATCTGCTCGCTTGAGGCCGCGCTAGGCCTCGGCGGCGGCAAATTGCGACGATAAATCGCCGCGAAACGCCATCGGCCCGACGTGGGTGAGCCGGCTCTTGAGATCGGCCCATATCTCACCGCCCATATCGGTCCAACGCTTGCAAAAGGCGAAATCCTCGCTGAGATAGGTACCGTCGTCCGCGATCATGCATTCGAATAACGCGAAGCGATTGGCACTTGCGGTCGCCGCGTCGATGGAATGGTCGCGCCTGAATTGAAGCTGCGGATAGTGGGCGCACATCCGCTCCAGCGCCTGGCGCCGGATCATGAGGAAACCAGTCCCGGCATAGCGGACCTTGGCAAAGCCGCCCCGCGCCGTCACCGCGTTCGGGTCATCGACTTCGAATACATATTTCAAGGCCGCCGCGGCGGGATTTGGTCGCGCGGTTTCGAGCGTCTTTTTGACTTTGTCCCAGTCAATTCGCTTGATCGGATAGATCGCCGCGCACATGTCGGCGCCGCATTCGATCAAGCGCAGGACCTGGTCAGGCTCGAAGCCGATATCGGCGTCGATGAACAGCAAGTGCGTGGCGCTCGGATCGTCGAGGAATTGCGAGACCAGGCTCGCCCGTGCCCGGGTGATGAGCGCGTCGCTGTCCTTGAACAGGATCTTGAGTTTGAACTCGCCGTATTTGCGGACGACCTTGTCCAGCTTGAGCAGGGACGCGGCGTAGAGAACGGAAATCTGCCCGCCGAAGCACGGGGTGGCTACCACGAGATTGACAGCCGGCGCCGCGGGCACCGTCGGTGGCGCCGCCATCGCCGCAGTCGATACCGCGACCTTGGATTTGGAACCGGAGGATTTGGCCTTAGCAGTGGGCATAACTGAAGTCCCCGTCGTTGGTCCGCGGCAGCTGCAAACCGGGTGTCGGCGCAAGGACTTGTTCCGGTCGCCGCGTGCAACTCTCAAATCATGGTTAACCAATAGCAAAGGCAAATGGTTAAGGAGACTTTAAGCGCCTACGTAGAAACCGCCGAATAAGCAAAAAGCCTTATGGCGCGGGCGTGTCCGAGCTTGAGGCACCGCAATACGTCGTTTCGGCCGCCAATCGCAGAAATGTGCAGATTTACACGTCTTTAAGCGAATTGCGGCAATCCTCCGGCAGCCGATCACGTGGATCGGGAAATGCACTTGCGAATACCAAGCACAGCAAGCGCTAGCCAGTACGGCCTGTAACCAGAAGGGTAGTTTCATGTCTGATATCACCTTAACCTCGGGCATTCGGCAGAACTTGCTGTCACTGCAGCAAACGTCAGCTGATTTGACCACCACCCAGGAAGCGCTCTCGACCGGCAAATCCGTCAACTCGGCCGCCGATAACCCGAGCGCTTACTTTACCTCGCAAAATCTGACCAACACCGCGAACTCGCTGTCCGCCTTGCTCGACCAGATCGGCCAGGGCCAGCAGACGATCAACGCCGCGACCGACGGCCTCACCGGCTTGTCCAGCCTGTTGCAGCAAGCATTGGCGACCGTGCAGCAAGCCCAGCAGGCCAGCCCCACCGTGGATGCTGCCACGACGGCAACGGTCAGCCTGAGCAGCAGCGCCAACCCGTCAATCAGCGCCAGCAGCCTTTTGATCAACGTCAGCGGTACGACATACACTGTTGCGATTACCGCGAGCGCGACGCTGGCTAACATCGAGACGGCGATCAACGGAACGACAGGCCTCGGCAGTTCCGGCGCCGTGACGGCGAGCGACGACGGTAGCGGACATCTGATCCTCACCGCCAACTCGCCCTCCTCCAACTTCTCCGTCGCTTCGGGCACCGACACCACCGCGATCGGCCTCGCCACCACCACGGCCTACGGACAGAGCGCCACGCGCAGCACGCTGCAAACCAACTACAACGGCTTGTTGACTCAGATCGACCAGCTCGCCGGCGATGCTTCCTACAACGGCGTCAACCTCCTCACTGGCGACAATCTGACGATCGACTTCAATCCGAGCGGGTCGAGCTCGTTGACGATCGACGGCGTGGACTTCACCGCGACGGGGCTCTCGCTGTCGTCTCTCAGCGGCACGGGTGGAACCTCGTTCCAAAGCGACGCCACGCTCACCAGCACGGTTACATCGCTCAATGCCGCGATCAACCAGGTGCAAAGCCAGACCGAAACGTTCGGCACCAATTCCGGCGTCATCGGAACCCGCCAGACGTTCACGACGAACCTGATCAATACCCTGCAGACCGGCGCCGACAACCTCGTGGTTGCGGACCAGAACCAGGAAAGCGCCGACCTCTTGACCGAGCAGACCCAGCAGCAGCTGGAAATCTCGGCACTGTCCATCGCCAATCAGGCGAACCAGTCGGTGCTCAAACTGTTCGGCTAACGTCTTCTGGTACAGGCCTAAGACGAAGGCGGCGGGGCGAAAGCTCCGCCGCTTTTATTTGAAGCCAATGGCGATGGGCCGATCGCCGGTGCGGCCCGCTCGCTTTATTCGCCGCCCGCCAATCCACATGTGTCAGCTTCAGCGAGGATCAGAACGTGCCCCTCAAGATCGAACTCAAGCCCAACGAGCGTGTCATTCTCGGCGATTGCGTGGTCACCAACCACGGCCGGCGCACTCACCTATCGATCGAAGGCGCGATCCCGATCCTGCGCGAAAAGGACATCATGACGGCCGGCCAAGCCAACACGCTGGGCAAGCGCATCTATCTCGCGGTGCAGCTCATGTACACGTCGAACGATCCAGAGAAGCATCACGCGTCGTACGGCCGGCTGGTGCGCGAAATGCTCAAAGCCGCACCGAGCGCGCGGCCCTTTGTCGACGGTATCAATAATCGAATCTTAACAGGCGAACTGTACAAAGCGCTGAAGGAAACACAAAGGCTTATTGCCTACGAAAAGGATCTCCTGGAAATGAACAACGCCAGCAAGGCCTACGCGAAAATCGCCAAGGAAACCGCAGGGCCCCGCGAGTTAGAAGCGACTTTGCTGCTCAAGGCGGCCGCGAAATTGCAAGCTGTTCATGATTCCTGGCGCGAAAAGCCGAGCGGCCTCAATGACGCGCTGATGTATAATCGCCGCCTCTGGACCGTGTTCATCGATGCGGTTGCGAGAGACGACAACAAGCTGCCGGCCACGGTCCGCAGCAATCTTGTCAAGCTTGGTGCGTTCGTCATGGGCGAGACCTTCTCGTTGATGACAAAGCCGAAACCCACCCATCTCAAGACCATCATCAAGATCAATCGCGGCATCGCCGCCGGCCTCAGCGGCAAGGCTTAGCAATAACGAATAGCGCGATTGCGGGCGGCGAATAGAGCCCTGTTCGCCGATCGCTCTCGCTACTCGCCGTTTGCTAGCCGCTTACCCGCTCACCGCCGAGAGGTAATTGACCAGGCTCAATTGCGCGAGCCGCGCCGTAACCGACATCGACGCCGACAGATTGTTCTGCAGCGTCAGAATATCCTCGCCGATCTGGGTTTGATTGATGCCTTCCACGTTTTGCAGCATGTCCTGCAACGTGGTTTGGGTTTGCGTATTCAATGTCGTCGCATTGCTGATGGTTGTCTGTGCGTTGGCGAGGTTGGCTTCGAGGTCACTGATCGACTGCGTGCCCGACTGGCCGTTCAGGTTTGCGACGACGCTCTGGGACAGCGCCTGATAGGCGCTTTGCGCATTGGGGTTGCTCGCCGAGAAGGTCGTGGCGGCAAGCGCGGCGACATTGGCGAGCAACGAGGTGATGGCCGGCTCGGTGGCGCGCATGCCATAGGCGACCGTCATCGAGGGACCGACCTGCGCCGTTGCGGTTTGCAGGGCCGGCGTGCTGCCGTTTTCCCCCGTGTACCACTGCACTGTATTGGCCGATGTCCCGTTGGTGAGAGACGTCGCCGTATCGTAGGGCGGACCGGCGACGATTTGCGGCGGGTCCGAGAAAAAGCCATTCGCCGCGGCGATGGCGGACGTGGCCGGCAGCGCGGTTTGCGCGAGATTGGTGATGGCGCTCGTCAGCGCGGTCTGCACATTGGCCGCCGTGGCGGTGGCCGACGCGCCAATAGTGAACTGGTTGGCGCCGGGAGGCGAGCTCGTCGTCGCTTGCAGTGCGATGGTTTGGCTCGTGCCGTCCGGCAGCGTGAGATTGAATTGGATTGTTTGGCCGGCGGTCGGATTGGACCCGAGGTTGACCGAGATCGTCGGCGGACTGCCGGAGGGACCGGTGGCCGTCCCGCCGGTCAAGGTTGAAGTCACGCCGGCAAGCTGGAAGCCGAACGGCGATCCATCCGCGCTGAGCGTGACGGTCGAACCGGTGCCGCCGACGGTCAGGCGGCCGAGCCCGTTGGCGCCCTGGTCAGCCTGCTGGCGTTGCGAAATCAGCTGCGTAAGACCGGCCTGCGTGCCGGTGCCGTTAAGCATTTCGCTGGCGCTGACAACGGCGGGCTGGTTCACCGCGCTGCCGGAGAAAATATAATTACCTCCGACCTGCGTGTTGAGCAGCGAAACGATCTGATCGAGATAGCTCACGGCGGTTTCTTGTGTCGAAGTCTGGCCGGTATTGTCGAGCGAAAAAGCGCCCTGTTGACTGACCGCGCTCTGCACCGCGCTGCCGGTGTCGCCAAGCTGGGTCAGCACCGACTGAGCCACGGTCAGTGTCGTGCCGACTGTGGTCGCGGCGCCGCTATAGCCGCTAATATCCGAAAGCTGCGCGCCGAGCGCCAAGGCGAGCCCGGCCTGCGAGCCGAGACCCGAATATGTCTGCGCCGCATCCCCGGTGCCAAGCTCCTGGCTCAGGGTATCGAGCTGGTTCATCATATTCGTCTGCGCCTGCACGTTGGCGGCAGTGATCGATCCTGGCCCGGTGATGCTCATTACGTTCCTATTTGCAGCAGCGTCTGCATCATTTGCTCTATCGTCGACATCACCCGCGCATTGGCACCATAGGCGTTTTGCAGCGCGATCAGGTTCGACATTTCGGTGTCAATGCTGACGCCGGACTGACTGTTGAAGCGCTGTTGCAAAGCGGTGACGACGGTATCCTGTCCTTGCTGCAAGTTCGTTGCCGCGGTCGCGGCCTGCGCTTGCTGGCTGACCACCTCGCTCAGGTATTGCGTCAGCGTGCCGGTATAAGGCGCCGATACGGTGCCAAGCCCGGTGGTCGGCGAATAGCTCAGCGTCGCGTCGGTCAGCTGATTGAGTATGAAATTCGGCCGCGTCGGGTCGCCCGCGGCGGTATTCGAGGCGTAGCTGACCAGGCCCGATGGCGAAGCGGCAAGCGCCGAATTGACTTCGATCCGTCCGGCCAGTCCCGTCGTCTGCGAGCCGCTCGAAGTGATCGCGCCGGTGATCGGATTGCCATCGTCGGTGAACAGAGGCAGTTGCGAACTGCCGCTCGTCAGCGACGTGACGGTGGTCGTCGCCGAGAGTGAATTGACGACATTGCCGCTGCCGCTCGCATTGACGACTTGCAGCGCACCCGAGGAATTGGAGAACTGCAGGTTCGTTCCGAGCGCGCTATTGAGCTGCGACACCACCGAACTTATGCCGCCGGAGAAGTCGACGCCGATGGTCTGATTGTTCGAATTGGCCGGCTGCAGCGGCAGCGTGCCGCCGGCGCCGAGCGCTTCGATGGTGATGGTGTGCTGGTTGTTCGAGGCGTCGGTATAGGTGAGCTGCAGCGAATTGCCCGGGATTATCGCGCCGATGCCGACGCTGTATCCGGTCTGGCTGCCCGAACCGGCCGGCGTGCCGGCTGTCGTCTGGTTCGACAAAGCTTGCGACATTTGGTTGGCAAATTCGTCGAGCTGATTCTGCGCCTGCGGCAAGATGGTGTCGCGCATCTGCAGGTAAGCGCCGATCTCGCCGGACTGGATCGCGCCGGTAGCGACCAGATCGGTCGAACTGCCCCCGGGCGAGGTCAGCGTGATCGTGCCGACGCCGTCCTGGCTCGGAGTGGCGCTCCATTGCGATGTCGCCGACAGCGCTCCGACATCGCCGAAGGAAAGCTGCGACGCCTGCGAGCCCGCCACCAATTGCTGCCCATTGCCGGTGAATACCGAGACCTGGTTGCCGGCGCTCTGCACCACATTGACGTTCATCAGCTGGGTGAGCTGGGTGACATCCTGGTCGCGTTCGTCTTCGAGCGTCGCCGTGGAGCTGTCCGGCGATGCCGACAGGAGCTGCTGATTGATTTGCGCGATCTGCTGCAACGCCGTATTGGCCGTTTGCACGTCGTTGGCGATGCCTTGTTCGGCTTGGCTGCGCAGCTGCTGGATGCCCGTGGTCATCGAATTGAGATTTTGCGCCAGCGCTTGGGCTGCGCTAACGGCGCCGGCTTGCGCGGAATACGAACTCGGGCTCGTCGACAGCGTCTGCAACGCGCTGGTGAAATTGTCGAAAATCGCATCGAACGAGCTCGACGATCCCGGCGTGCCGTAGATCTGCTGAAGTTGCTGATAGAGCTGGGACGTCGCGTCGGCGTAGGAACCGCCCGACGTCTCGGTCCACAATTGGCTCTGCAACAGCGTATTGAGATCGCGATTGACGCCGCTGATGTCGACGCCCGCCCCAGCCTGCCCGGCGGTTGCGGTCGCGACCGTGTTGACGGTCTCTTCGATATAGCCCGGCGTGTTGGCATTCGCGACGTTCCCGGCGATGACCGCAAGGCCCTGCTGGGTCACGTTCACGCCCGCCAATGCGGCGGACAATGCCTGGGTGATGCTCATGGCGGCGGTCGTTGCGCCTCACAGCTCGCGAACGAAGAGGCGGATTGCCTCACGGGCGGATGTTACTGAATGACTTGCAGCAAGCTCTGGATCATCTGGTTGGCTGTCGTCATGACACGGGCATTGGCCGAATAAGCCTGCTGCGCCACGATCAACTGGCTGAACTGCGTCGCGATATCGACGTTCGAGGCCTCCAGCGAACTGCCGACGACCTTGCCCGTCCCGGAATAAAGCGGCGTGCCCGATTCAGGCGTCGATGCGTAGGCTTCGCCGTCGAGCGGCTGCAACGAATCCTGACCGTTGAATGTCGCCAGCGTGATATTCGCCAAGGGAATGGTTTGGCCGTTCGAGAATGAGCCCACCACCTGGCCCTGGCTGTCCACCGAGAGCGATTGCATCGAGCCGGCGGCAAAGCCGTTCTGCGTCAAGCCGTTGACCTGCACGCTGCCGGTCGAATTCGCGAATTGCGTCAGGTTCGAGCCGTAGTTCAGCGTGACGTCGCCGACCTTGTCGCCATTCACGGTCAGATTCGACAATGTCAGGCTCGACGACGTAGGCGACGTCAGTTGACCGCTTGAATTGAACGTGAACGACGTGCCGGTGTTCTGCCAGGCCACTTGAGTGCCGGTCGCGCTGGTATTGGTTTGGTAGAACAGTTGCCAGGTATTGCCGCTGGCCGAGGAATTGGTTTCGGCCCATTGGAACTGGACATTGACCTGATTGCCGAGCGAATCGTAAGCGGTGATGGAGCCGCCGCTGAGCGATTGCGCGGCGAAGGTCGAGGCGTCGCTGCCGATCACCGTGCCGGTGCCGCTAGCCAGCGGATTGTCCGTATAGTCGGCTGGAACGACCACCCCCGAGCTAGGCGTGCTTGGCAGGTTTGCCTCATAATCGATCGACGTCGTCGCCTGCGCCGGAAGGAAATTATTGTTGAACTGCAGAACCTGGGGGACGTTGGTCGTGGGATCTCCGGTGGCTGGATTGAGGGGAATGCCCTCGAGATAATAGCCGGCGCCGTTGACCAGATAGCCATTGTCGTCGAGCTGGAAATCCCCGCGCCGCGTATAGTCACTGACGCCGTTGAAAGTCGGTTGACTGCCGGACGTCGAGGCCGGCTGCGCAACAACGAAATATCCGTCGCCGTCGATCGCCATATCGGTTGAGACCGACTCGTTTTCGATCGTGCCTTGCACCGAATTACTGGCCACCGAGCCGGCGAAAACCCCGCCCGCGGTCTGCTGCCCGAGCGCCGCCTGAGAGACGAGATCCTGAAACTCCGTGTCGGTTTCCTTGTAGCCTACGGTCTGAGAATTCGCGATGTTGCCGGAAATGTTTTGCAGCGCGAACGACTGCGACTGCAGACCAGCCACAGCGGTGGTCAATGCATCGAAGATACCCATGACTGATCTCCACAACACGACAGCGGCGGACAGCCGCACTCTGCGCCGAGTGCAGCAAGCCGCGTGCCAAGGATTATGTGTTTCATATCAATAGCTTACGACAGCGGCGTATTTCAGCCTGGTGCAGATATGCCGGTCCGGCGGCAAAATTTGCCGGGACGGCGCGGCATTTGCAGGGTGGTTTTCGGATAAGATCGTGCGCAACGGAAGTCTCGAGGAGTTTCATGCGCTTTGAAGGCACCAGTGCTTATGTCGCCACCGACGACCTTAAAGTCGCGGTCAATGCCGCGATTGCGCTTGAGCGGCCGCTCTTGGTCAAGGGCGAGCCGGGCACCGGCAAGACCGTGCTCGCGATCGAAATAGCCAAGGCGCTGGCGGCGCCGCTGCTCGAATGGCATATCAAATCGACCACCAAGGCGATGCAGGGGCTCTACGAGTATGACGCGGTCACGCGGCTGCGCGACAGCCAATTGGGCGATCCGCGCGTCAAGGACATCCGCAATTACATCAAGCGCGGCAAATTGTGGGACGCCTTCGTCGCCGACGAACGGCCGGTTCTCTTGATCGACGAAATCGACAAGGCCGACATCGAATTTCCGAACGATCTCCTCCAGGAACTCGACCGTATGGAATTCTTCGTCTACGAGACCGGCGAAACGATCCATGCCCGCCGCCGGCCGATCGTGGTCATCACCTCGAACAACGAGAAGGAATTGCCGGACGCATTTCTGCGGCGTTGCTTTTTCCACTATATCCGCTTTCCAGATCCCGACACGATGCGCGCCATCGTCGAGGTGCATTTCCCGGGCATCAAGCATCGCCTGGTCGCGGAAGCCCTGAAGCTGTTTTACGAAATCCGCGACGTGCCCGGCATGAAGAAAAAACCGTCAACCTCGGAATTGCTCGATTGGCTGAAGCTGCTGATGGTCGAGGACATCTCGGCGGAGACGCTGCGCGAGCGCGATCCAAAGAAACTCATTCCGCCGCTGCATGGCGCGCTGATCAAGAACGAGCAGGATGTGCACCTGTTCGAGCGGCTCGCGTTCATGGCACGGCGCGACGGGCGCTGACGCGAACCGACGCGCTAGCTGCTTACCACCACGGGGCCATGTTGAAGGAATAAGTGGCGCCCAGCCCGAAAGTGTATTGGTTCGGCGAGCCGCGCTGGGTCATCAGAGGCGAATCGGCGGCGGAGCCGGTCAGACGCTGGTACTCGACGAGCCCGTGGGCCGACCATTGCGGGCTGAAGAAATATTCGAGCTGTGTTCCGGCGCCGTAGGAATAAATCCCGCCGCTCGCATTGTAGGCCGTCAACGCCGGCAAATTCGGTTGCGCCGCATTGGCGGCGATAGCCTGCGCCTGGCTAATGCTGAAATAGGGACTGACGGCTGCGGCCGATTGCAGCGTCAGGCGCGGTCCGGTGGACCAGCGAAAATTGCCGAACGGAACGACGGCATCCAAGAACAAATCGCCGGTGACGCCGGTTTCTCCACCCAGACCCTGGCGCACCTCGCCCCGAAGCCGTAGCCACGGCACCGGCCAGTATTGGGCAAAACCACCGATTTGAAGCGCGTAGTTGACGTCGCCCAGTCCATTCAACTGGGAATAGGACGACGCTTTGCGCTCCCAAACGATCTGTCCGACCGGGCCGAGCTGAAACTGGCCGAGATCGATGATGCTGAACCCGAAACTGTCGCGCGCTCCGAAAAACTCCGGAGGCGTGCCGGCCTTGCGAATGCTGAAGAGCGGAAAGACGCTGAGCCCAAATCGGCTGTCGGAGGCGCCCGGGTAGGCCGGAACAATGCGGGGTTCGACACCCACCGTGACGATCCAGTCCGGCGCGGCGGGCGTGTAGGTCGCCGGCGCCATCGGCGGCGGCGGCGCTTGTGGCGGCAGATCGGCTGCCGCGGCGATACCCGGCGCGATCGCCAACAGCATCCCAAGCGTAAAGAGCTTCCCAACCGCCGCCATGACTACGCCACCCCACTCCGTCCGGTTTTCCCGGCCGGGCTCCGATCATACAGGAGCATTGACCCACGGCGAAGGCGGGGCGCGCGGCATGGTAAATTTAGCGCATGTCTGTTGCCGAAATGTTCGCTCCCGGCTGATTACGCTTTGGCGTTTTGGCGGCGCTTTCTGCGCCGCGACAGCCGTCCCGCGCCACTTTGCGGCTCCGAACCCGGAATAATGGAGTCAGGCGCCGGGTCCGGTTCACCCATGGGCGCCGCGGCCGGCGGCTTCGTGGCGGTTTCCACCGGCACTTCCGCTTCCGGCTGCGATGCGTCCGGCACTGCGCTGTCGTGCGCGACCACGGATTGCGGCGCTGTCGGTGCCGCCGATGCGATGTCGCGTGCTTGGCGGTGCGCCAGTTCGCGGGCCTTGGCGCGGCGCTCGCCGACGGCATCGCGCAACCGCTTGATCCAGACGCGCATTTGCGCCGCGGCCCGGCCGCAAACGCCGCCCGCCCAGACCAGCTCGAACGGCGTGAATTGCCGCCAGGTCTGATCGCCGTCGACGATCGCGCGGGCAATGATATTGCCGGCCATGGCCGTGGTGTTAAGGCCGTGACCGCCGAAGCCCGAAGCCAGCCAGACACCCGGACCGAGTTCGCCGAGCTGCGGCATGCGGTGCATGGTAATGCCCAAAGTCCCGGCCCAGGAATAATCGACGGTGACGCCGCCGAGCTGCGGATAAGTCTTTTTGATATCGCCGGTCAGCGCGCGAACATAATGGCGGGCGTCTCGCGCCCACGCCGTCGAACGGCCCGACAACATCAGCCGGTCACCGCCGACGATGCGATAATGATTGTCGGCAAGATCGGAGTCGCTCACGCCGCCGCGATAGCCGATCGCCTCGCCGAGACTTGGCCCGAGCGGCGCGGTGGTGATCAGATAGGTCGTCACCGGCAACAGCGTCGCCGCGAGCGTCGGCATCAGCGGGCCAAGCTGCACATTGCCGCACAGCACGACATGGTTGGCGCGCAGCCGCGCTTCCGGCGTGACGATGCGTTTGCGCACCCCGGTCGGATCGATCGACAAAGCCTCGGTGTTTTCGAAAATGCGCGCACCGTCGCGTTCGGCGGCGGCGGCAAGCGCGAGCGCATAATTGACCGGATGAATGGTGAACGCGCGCGGATAATTTATCGCGTTGAAATAGCGCTCGCTGCGCAGCACCGAACGCACGCGCTCGGTCGCCCAGCCTTCGATGTCGCAGCCCAATTCACCAAGCAGCGCGACATAGCTTAGGAATTCGTCGGTGTTGTCTTTCTTGGAGACATAGAGCCAGCCATCTTGGGTATCGACGCCCGTGGCGCCATCGGCGCGGATGGCATTGCGGACATAATCGAGTCCGGCCTGGGCCAGCGTCCACAAATCCTTGGTACGGTCGAAACCGACCCGGGCAATCAGCTTGTCGGCGTCGGTGCCGAAACCGGGCAGCACGAAGCCGGTGTTGCGGCCCGACGCCCTGGCGGCAAGCCGGCCGGCCTCGAGCAGCACGACCGACCAGCCGCCGCGTGCGATCTCCCGCGCGGCGGTCAGCCCGGCAAGGCCGCCGCCGATGACGCAGACATCGACGTCGAGGTCGAACGACAGCGGCGGCCGCGGCGGCGCGGCCACCATCGTCGCGGCGTACCAACTATTGCCATAGGCATCAGCGTCGGCGGCTTTGGTATCGCTGGCTATGGTGTCGGGATCACTCATCACGATGCTGCGCGGGACTTCGGCAACGACTTTGCCGGCGATATGTAGGGACTTTACGCGCACTGCACTAGACTAACCCGGCCGGGAAAGCGACATTACCGCGATGCGCCGTCTGATGCTGCTCCGCCACGCTAAAACCGAGCGCGCCGAGCCCGGCGAGCGCGACCGCGACCGTAAGCTCATGAAACGCGGGCGCGCCGATGCGTCCATGATCGGGGCTTTTATAGCGCATCACGGCCTCACGCCCGACCTCGCGCTGGTTTCGCCCGCGGCACGGACGCAGGAAACCTGGGCGCTGGTCGCCGCCGCGTTCGCCAAAGCGCCGAAAATGGTCACCGATGAACGCATCTATAACGCCAGCACTGCAAATCTTATCGGTGTCATCGGCGCGACACGCCAAGCCCACACGCTCCTTGTCGTCGGTCACAATCCCAGCCTACATGATGTCGCGCGGCAACTGATCGCGTCAGGCGACCTCGCGGCGCGCGAGCAACTGAGCGAAAAGCTGCCGACTTCGGGGTTGGTTGTCATCGATCTGCCGTTCGACGACTGGTCGCTCGTTCATCCGCATGCCGGCCGCCTTGAGCGCTTCGTCAGTCCACGCCTGATCGCCGCCGCGACTGAATAGGGGAAAAGCATGGAATCGGCGCTTGGGCCGTTACCACAAGCCGCCTTCATGAGATTAATTCCAGGTCGACGGTGACTCGATTCGGCCGCGCGGGACCGGCCAGCCGGCCTTTGCACCCACGGTGATATTCGACCATGCCGACGCCGATCCCCAACCTGTTTGCGGCCCTTACGCCCGACCGCTCCGCCGCGGACATAGCGCAGCCGCGGCAGCGGCTGCCGGACCTTGCCTCGGCCGGTCACTTCGTTTTGCCGATCGCGATCTTTGTGGTCTCGCTCCTGATCATCGATCTTGCGCGGCTATCGCATCTCATAGTGATGGTGTGGCCGACGAACGCCATCATGTTGGCCGTGATGCTCCGTCACGATCGCAGCCTCCGCAATTATGCTTTCGTCATCGTCGAAGGCTCTGCCGCAACGGCGCTCGCGAACGCGCTGACGGGCAATAGTCTTGCGCTTTGCGTGGTTCTCTTCGCGGCGAATCTTGTCGAGATCGTTATTGCGCTGCTGTCGCTCACGATATTTCGCATCGGTTCGTCCAATGTGACGTCCTTTCGCGGCTTGTTTGTTTTTGTCGCCGCCGCCGGAGGCATAGCGCCGATTGGCAGTGCTTTCGTCAGCGCTATCGCATTCGGCGGGGAACACGGACTTCCTTGGCTCGACCTTTGGCGGAACTGGTACCCCAGCCATGCGCTCGGCATGATCATCGTCGTGCCGTTCCTGATCAGCGTCACGTCGAGCGAGTGGCGGGCGCTACGCATCAAGGAGCGCATTCCCGAGGCTCTCGGCGTCTTAGCGCTGTTCATCGCCGTCGGCCTGGGCGTGAGTTATTTCCGGTTGTTTATTTTTCTATTGGCGCCGGCAATACTTTTTGCCACGGCGCGATTTGGCATGATCGGCGCCACGGCGGCGACGTTCGTAACCGCGGCCATCACCTGCGCCTTCGTCGCCATGGGCTTGGGTCACCCGCTGATCTCGCTGACCGAATTATCGGATCGAATTTTCGTCTTGCAGGCCTTCCTCGCCATCACCGCGTTCTGGGCCCTGCCGACGGCGGCTTTGCTGACGGAACGCGACCGCCTGTTGGACGATCTGTCGCGCGCCAATTCGCGATTGATGGCGGAGAGCGAACGAATATCCCATCTGGTGACCGGCTTGCGCCGCCATTTGTCGATGGCCGAGGAAAAGGAGCGGCTGCGGCTGTCGCATGAGCTGCACGACCAGGCCGGACAAAGCCTGATCGCCGCGATCCTGGAACTCAACGAGATCGAACCGCTGATTTTCGGCCCCGCGCGGCAACGCTTGCATCTGGTGCGGAAAAAAATGGAGGATATGGGCAAGACCCTGCATCGGATCGCCTGGGAATTGCGACCGCCCTCGATCGACGAATTGGGCCTGCGCAAGGCGCTGGCAAGTTATATCGCCGACTGGGGCGAACGGTGCGGCACCGAAGTGGATTTTCATTGCGAAGATCCCAAGCTCGACGAAGTGCCG
>Ga0181525_10000511_pt1 | contig 33796 bp, 30 predicted proteins | sample PEATcosm2014_Bin_48_FD_121100 | JGI IMG/M metagenome (GOLD analysis project Ga0181525, IMG submission 121100) | Peatland microbial communities from MTU Mesocosm Facility, Houghton, MI, USA - PEATcosm2014_Bin06_10_metaG | ecosystem: Environmental > Terrestrial > Soil > Wetlands > Peat | place... | reverse complement strand
GCGAGATTTACGACGCCATGGTGGAGGAGGTGGCCGCTTTCGTCGAGAAATTTGCCGACGACCACCGCGATCTCGACGGTTTCCACACGCTCGGCACCTCGGGCACGGTGACGACCATTGCCGGGGTCTATTTGCGGCTGCGGCGCTACGACCGGCGCCGCGTCGATGGCTGCTGGCTTTCGGACGACGAAATATCGAGGGTCGTCGCCGAGCTGATGGCGATGAGTTTCGACGAACGCGCCGCCAATCCCTGCATCGGCGCCGAGCGCGCCGATCTCGTGCTCGCCGGCTGCGCCATCCTCGACGCCATCCGCCGCGCCTTTCCCTGTCCGCGACTGCGCGTGGCCGATCGCGGCCTGCGCGAAGGCATGCTGGTCGAGATGATGCGCGAGGACGGCGTCTGGGGCGAGGCCTGATCGGTCATGGCGCGGCTCAAAGACGAGAAACCCCGCACGCTGTCATCGCGCACGTGGCTCGAACGCCAACTCCGCGATCCTTACGTGATGCGCGCCAAGCGCGAGGGCTTTCGCTCGCGCGCGGCCTATAAGCTCGCCGAGATCGACGACAAATATCGCGTGCTCAAACCCGGCGGGCGCGTGGTCGATCTGGGTGCCGCGCCCGGCGGCTGGAGCGAGATCGCTGCACAACGCGTGGGAGCGAAGGGGCGCGTGATCGCGCTCGATATCCTCGACATGAAGCCGATCGCCGGCGTGGAATTTCTTCGGCTCGATTTTCTCGCCGATACGGCACCCGCAGAACTCAAGACGCTGCTCGGCGGTAAAGCGGACGTGGTCCTCTCCGACATGGCGGCGAACGCGACCGGTCATCGCAAGACCGATCACTTGCGCATAATGGCGCTGGCAGAGGCCGCGGTGATTTTTGCGTGTGAAGTGCTCGCCGTCGGCGGCACGTTTGTCTGCAAAGTGTTGCAAGGCGGCACCGAAGCCACGCTGCTTGCGGAGCTCAAACGCGACTTCGAAAGCGTGAAACACGTGAAGCCGCCGGCCAGCCGCGCCGATTCAGCCGAGCTTTATCTCTTGGCACGCGGGTTTCGAGGCAGCGCCGGCAAGCCTTAGGGGCGCTCGCCCGCCGCCTTCGCTTCCAGCGCTTTGCGGCCGGAAAGTTCAGCACCCGCGTTCGCGGGCAGGCGAAAAAAGATCAGCGCGGCGCTCGCCGATATCAGGCTGACGACGAGAAACGCCGGCGGAAAGTCGTTAATCCCCATCGTTGCCGAGTGCCTAAGCCGAAGCGTGATCTCGACCACGAGCGCGCCCACCGCCACGCCGGTCGATAACGAAAGCTGTTGCGCGGCGGCAACCATGGTCGTCGCGCGGCTCATTTTCTGCGGTTCGATTTCGGCATAGGCGATCGTATTCACACTGGTGAATTGCAGCGAGCGGAAAAATCCGCCGGAGAGCAGGATGGCGATCATGGCCGCATAAGGCATGCCCTGCACGAAGGTCGCGCAGGCGGCGAGGAAGGCGCTGCTGATCAGCGCGTTGTAGAGCAGCACATTGCGATAGCCGAAACGACGAAGCACGCCGGCGACGGCCGCCTTCATGAACATCGAGCCAAGCGCCGTCGTAAACGTGATGAGGCCGGACTGAAACGGCGTCAGATCGAAGCCGATTTGCAGCAAGAGCGGCAACAAAAAAGGCAGCGCGCCGATGCCGAGCCGGAACAAAAAGCCGCCGACAATGCTGGCGCGGAATGTCGGCAATCGCAGCAGCGTGAGATCGAGGATCGGCGCCGGCGTATGTTTGGCGTGGATCACATAGGCGATGGCCGCAACCGTGCCGACGCAGAGCAGCGTGGCGACGACGCCGGTCGGCAGAAACTCGAGTCCCATGGCCGAAAGGCCGAAGGCGAGGCCGGCAATGGCAAGCGCGGACAGCACGAACCCGACAAAGTCGAATGGATCGGTCCGTTCGACGTGGACATTGGCGATGTAACGCGACGCCAGCACGATGCCGGCCACCCCGATCGGCACATTGATCAGAAAAATCCAGTGCCAGGACGCGTAGGTCGTGATGAAACCGCCGAGCGGCGGGCCGCAGATCGGGCCGATCAGCGCCGGCATGGTCACGAGCGACATGGCGTTGACGAGAAGCTTCTTGTCGATGCTGCGCACCATGATGAGGCGGCCGACCGGCGTCATCATGGCGCCGCCCATGCCCTGGACGATGCGGGCGAACACGAACTGCTCGAGCGAGTGCGAGGCGGCGCAGCCGATCGAGCCCAGCACGAACACGCCGATCGCGGCGCGGAACACGTTGCGCGCGCCGAGGCGGTCGGCGGTCCAGCCGCTGGCCGGGATGCAGATGGCAAGCGACAGCAGATACGACGTGACCGCAAGCTTCAACGCCAGCGGATTGGTGCCGAGCGCGCGCGCGATGGCCGGCAGCGACGTCGCGATCACGGTGGAGTCCATGTTTTCCATGAACAGCGCCGTGGCGACGATCAGCGGCACGATGCGATCGTAGGGACGTTCCTCCATGCGCGCCTATGAACTCGCGGCGCGCGCCGATTGAAGCGGGCGGCTCGGCGTCATGTCAGCCGCTTCGCCGCTTCCTCGACCATGCTCAGGTCGGAATATTTTTGCACGTCGATGGAGTCGTCGAGCAAGCCGACCGCCTTCTGTTGCGCCAAGTTGCTCTGCAGCGCGGCGAGGTTCGGCGCGCCGTTCGGATCGCGGAATTGATCGCGGCTGGTGAAGGCCCAATCCATCCGCTCCGGCGGCGCCTTGTTGAGCCGCGCCACGATGGCGACCGCTTCGTCGTGATTGTTAGGCTCGGTGTACCACCGCATCGCGCGCACGCTGTCCTCCAGGAAATCGACCAGCGCCGCGCGGTTCTGCTGGATGAAACCGGTGCGCGCCGTCCACATGGTGAGTTGCGTGATGCCGAAGGCGTCTTTCTGCGTGAACAAGGTGCGCGCAATGGCCCGCAAATCGGGATCGAGCGAGAACGGCGGCACGGCGCTGACGAGATCGGCCTTCTTTTCGGCGAGCATGGCGCGCATCGCGGGGAAGGGGGCTTCGACGATGGTGTAGTCCTTGTTGGCTTCGAGCCCGCTGTTGCGCAGCATCGCGCGCATCGCGATATCGACGGCGCTGCCCATGGCGTTGGTGGCGAGCACCTTGCCCTTGAGGTCGGCGACGGTTTTTACCGTGCCGTCATTGAGCACCATGAATTCGTTGCTGCCGTGACCCGGCACGCCGTCCTGAATCTCGTCACGGATGACGCGCAAGTCGTCCATGCGCGCGTTCTGGATGGCAAGACCGAACGACGAAAATGCCAGCGGCCCGATATCAAGCTCGCCGGCCGCCAGTGCAGTGATGACCGGCGGCGTGCCGGCGAAGCGGGTCGCCTCGGCGATGTATGACTGGCCGTAATGCCTGAGGATGTCCTTTTTCTCCAGCACCAACGGCGCGATCGACGCCGGCACCACGACCCAGCCCACCCGTATTTTCACCGGCGCGGCTTGGGCCCGAACTCGCCCCGCATTGCTGGCAAGCGCGGCGCCTGCGGCTATGCCTGTGATGCCGAATTGACGGCGAGTTATGCCCCGTTTCATGGCGATCCTCCCTGTGTTTCGCCCTTAAGGGCCTATCAATTGCAGTCAAGCCGTGCTAACCACCGCCGCCAACCCAAAAGGGGTCCATCGAGTCGGGCGAGGGATTTAGGTCCACTCGTCCGCGAGGCGTTACCTCGATGCGCCGGCCCTGCGTTTCGGGTCATGCGGAGTTGGCAATGGCAGCGACGTCCAGAGACTTACCGCCCGAAGCATACACCTTCGACGATGTGCTGTTGAAGCCGGGCCTATCCGATGTGATGCCGTCGGATGTCGATATCCGTTCGCGCATCACCCGTAGCATCCTCCTCAATATCCCGATTATCGCTTCGGCGATGGATACCGTGACCGAAGCGCAAATGGCGATCGCCATGGCGCAAGCCGGCGGCATCGGCGTTGTCCACCGCAATCTCGAACCCGACGCCCAGGCGGCCCAGGTGCGGCAGGTAAAGAAATTCGAATCGGGAATGGTGGTGAACCCGGTCACTATCCGTCCGGAGGCCACCCTCGCCGATGCGCTGGCGCTGATGCAGGAGCATCACATTTCCGGCATCCCGGTGGTCGAGGGCGGCGGCAACGGGCGCGCCGGCAAACTCGTCGGCATCCTCACCAACCGCGACGTGCGCTTTGCCACCGATAAGCGGCAAAAAGTCTCCGAGTTGATGACCAAGGATCGCCTCGTCACGGTGCGCGAAAGCGTCGATCAGGACCAGGCGAAGAGGCTCCTGCATCAATACCGCATCGAGAAACTCTTGGTCGTCGATGGCGATTATCGCTGCGTCGGCCTGGTCACCGTCAAAGACATCGAGAAGGCGGTGGCCAATCCCAACGCCTGCAAGGACGAACAGGGCAGGCTGCGTGTCGCCGCCGCCACCTCGGTCGGCGAAGCCGGTTACGCGCGGAGCGAAAGCTTAATCGACGCCGGCGTCGATCTTGTGGTGGTCGATACCGCGCATGGCCATTCGCAGCGCGTGCTCGACACCGTGACCCGCATCAAGCGCATGTCGAACGCGGTGCAGGTGGTGGCGGGCAATATCGCCACCGCCGAAGGCGCCAAGGCGCTGATCGACGCCGGTGCCGATTCGATCAAGGTCGGCATCGGACCGGGCTCGATCTGCACCACGCGCATCGTCGCCGGCGTCGGCGTACCGCAACTCACCGCGATCATGGATGCGGTCGAGGCGGCGCAAAAAACAAATACGCCGGTCATCGCCGACGGCGGCATCAAATATTCCGGCGACCTCGCCAAGGCGCTTGCCGCCGGCGCCGACTGCGCCATGGTCGGGTCGTTGCTCGCCGGCACCGATGAGACTCCGGGCGAGGTGTTTCTTTACCAGGGCCGTTCCTACAAGACCTATCGCGGCATGGGTTCGGTCGGCGCAATGGCGCGCGGCTCGGCCGACCGCTATTTCCAGCAGGAGATTAAAGACACGCTCAAGCTCGTGCCTGAAGGCATCGAAGGCCAGGTACCCTACAAAGGTCCGGTCGCCAATGTGGTGCACCAACTGGTCGGCGGACTGCGCGCCGCCATGGGCTACGTCGGCGCCAAAGATCTGGCCGCGTTCCACGACAAAGCTCAGTTCGTGCGTATTTCCGGCGCGGGCCTGCGCGAAAGCCACGTTCACGACGTCACCATCACGCGCGAGAGCCCCAATTACCCAAGCCGGGGATAGTCTCGATGCCAGCCGCGGCCGCCGACCCATTCGCGAAAATACGCAGCGCCACCGACAGCCACCGCGCGCGGCATGGCTGCGGCGCTTATCCTTATGACAACGGCCCGCTATTGGCGGCTCTGGCCGGTGCCGCCAATGCGCGCCGCATCTTGGAACTGGGCACGGCGCTCGGTTACACCGCCTTGTCGTTCGCCTCGGGGGCGCCGGACGCGACGGTCGATACCGTGGAGCGCGATCCCGAGCATGTACGCCTTGCGCGCGACAATATCGCGGCCGCCGCCATGGATCATCGCATCACGGTGCACGAAGGAGATTTCTCGGCGATTTTGCCGACGCTCGATCCCGGTTATGACGTCGCCTTCTTCGATGGCGGTACACCGGTGACGGCGCTGCACAAGACATTGCGCGGCTTGTTGCGCACCGGCGGTACGCTGATCACCGCCAATCTCAACCACGGCGGCTCGGCGGACGCGGTGCGCAAGGCGCTGTTCGACGGCAAGGCGTGGCTCAGCGCACTGGTCGACGAGGATGGCGAGACGGCGATCAGCATCAAGAGATAGCGATATTGGTGGCGAAGTGCGGGCGTGTTACCAGCCATAAGTGCCCGGGAGACGACATGACCGTTCAAGAAATCCTGCTGCCGCTGTTCGTCGAGGTGATTCTCACCTTCCTGCTGCTGTTCTGTCTCGCGCCGCTGCGCGGCGCCGATATCGGTTCCGGCGCGACGCGGCCTGAAAGTGTCGCGTTACGTGAGCCCAATTGGTCGGCGCGCACGCTGCAGGTCGGCTATGCTTTCAGCAATCAGTTCGAGTTGCCTGTGCTTTTCTATGTTCTGACTATTCTCGCCTACGTCACGCACCTGGCCGGTCTCGTCTTCGTGGTGCTGGCCTGGATATTCGTGGTGTTCCGCTGCCTGCAGGCTTTCGTGCATGTGACGAACAACAATATCCGCGTGCGCGGCGCGATGTTCAGCGTCGCGGCTTTGGTGCTTGCGATCATGTGGGTAGTCTACATCGTCGAGGTGCTGACACTGCCGCGGCCAATTTAGGATAAACGGGCGACGTTTTCGCGATCGTGCTCCAAAGGACAAAGCCATGCCGCTCGACTTCTGCCATCCCACCGCCCCGCACAAGAAACTGCGGCTCCCGGAGTGGTACGTCTCCAGCCTGATGATGGATCGCGCGCTCGATGCGATCTGCCGGCGGGTGAAAAAGCTCGATCGCAAGCACGACATTCCCTATCTCGCGGGCTACAGCCTCGACGGCAAGACCATTTATATCGACCGCCACATGCCGCCAACCTTCAAGTTCGGCGGGCGCGTCATCGACACCGATCGCTTCCTCATCCTGCACGAGGAAGTCGAGAAGACGCTGATCGATCAGCTTGGGCTGCATTATCTGCATGCGCATCAGATTGCGACGCGTGCCGAGGAGGCGGCCGTCCGTGCCGCCGGCATCACCTGGCGCGATTACGACCGCTTCATGCAAAAGCATGTCAAAACCATCGGCGACGAACGTCTCACCAAAGTGCCGAAAGATCTCGATCTAAAACCTTATCGCGACGAGCAGGACGACGATCTGTTGCGGCGCATGTTGAAGAGCGTGCATGCCGGAAAATGCCCGAAAGGCATTCACGTCAAGGATTTGGCGGAGGCGATCGGAGAATTGCGTGCCCGCGTGCGGCGGCATGATACGCCCGGCGCGCATCGCGGCGCGGCCATCAAGCGCACCAAGAAGTGACCCCCTCGGCCCGACTTTCCGCGGCGATCGAAGTTTTTGCCGATATCGAAGCGCGCCGGCGCCCGGCGGTTGAAGCGCTCAAGGATTGGGGCCTGTCGCATCGCTTTGCCGGCTCGGGCGACCGCGCCGCCATCGCCGGGCTGGTTTATGACGCGCTGCGCCGGAAATCGTCGTCGGCATGGCTCATGGGCGAAGCGAGCCCGCGCGCGGTGCTGATCGGCATGCTGCGACGGGAGCGCGGTGTTGCGGTTGCAGCCCTGGAGACATTGTTCAACGGCGTGCGCTTTGCGCCTGCGCCGTTGACGGAAGCGGAGAAGTCGGCGTTTGCGTCCGACACACTTGCGGACGCGCCGCCTTACGTCCAAGGCGACTATCCGGATTGGCTCGACCCGCAGCTGTCGCGCGTATTCGGCGACGAGCGGGCCGCCGAAGGCGCGGCGCTCGCCAGCCGCGCGCCGCTCGACTTGCGCATCAATACGCTCGCCACCGATCGTGAGGCAGTGCTGCCAAAGCTTGCGCACCTCAACGCTGAACCGGCACGGTGGTCCCCGGTCGGACTTCGCATCCGTCAGGCGGCCGATGCCAAAAGCCCGGCCATTCACGCCGAGCCGACGTTCCTGAAAGGTCAAATCGAAATCCAGGACGAGGGCTCGCAGCTTGCCGCCTTGTTTGCCGGCGCAAAGCCAGGCGAGCAGGTCATCGACCTTTGCGCCGGCGCCGGCGGCAAGACGCTGGCGCTTGCCGCAGCCATGGAAAACCGCGGCCAGATCTACGCCACCGACACCGATAAGCGCCGGCTGGCGCCGATCCACGATCGCATCGCACGCTCCGGCGCGCGTAACATCCAGGTCCGCACGCCCAAGAGCGTGGGCGACGCTCTCGCCGATCTCGCCGGCCGCGCCGATCTCGTGCTGATCGATGCGCCATGCACCGGCATCGGCACCTGGCGGCGCAATCCCGACGCCAAGTGGCGGATCCGGCCCGGCGCGCTCGCGGAGCGCATCAAGCAGCAGGACGCCGCGCTCGCGCACGCGGTGGGGCTGCTTAAGCCGGCCGGCCGAATCGCTTACATCACTTGCTCGGTTTTGGCGGAGGAAAACGGCGATCAGATGCGGGCGTTCGTCGGCCGCAATCCCGATTTTTCCGTGGAAAAGCCCGCCGACATGCTCAACGCGCTGGGCGAGCGCGCCTATCTTTTCAGCCGCGCGGCGCTTATCTCGGACGAAGGCGTTCTGATGACGCCGCGACGGACCGATACCGACGGGTTTTTCGTCAGCATCTTACGGCGGTCAGCATGACTTCTGTTGCCAAATCTCGACAGTTTGAGGCAGGTGCCTTAGAAGCCGCTATGGCGCAGGATTCGCAATCCCACGATAAGATTCTCATTGTCGATTTTGGTTCGCAGGTGACCCAGCTGATCGCGCGGCGGGTGCGCGAGGAGAAGGTCTATTGCGAAATCGTGCCGTTCCAAAAAGCGGAGAGTGCGTTTCGCGAGATGAAGCCGAAAGGCGTCATCCTGTCCGGCGGTCCCGCTTCCGTGCTCGACCACGACGCGCCGTTGGCGCCGATGGCGATTTATCAGTCCGGCGTGCCGGTGCTCGGCATCTGCTACGGCGAACAGGCCATGGCGCAGCAGCTTGGCGGTAAGGTCGAGGCCGGGCATCACCGCGAATTCGGCCGCGCCGAGATCGAGGTGACGACGCCGTCGGCGCTCACCGACGGCGTCTGGCAGGTCGGCGAGCGCTATCCGGTGTGGATGAGCCACGGCGATCGTGTCACCAAGCTACCGGACGGATTTGTCGCGGTCGGCACGTCGGCCAATGCGCCGATCGCCATGATCGCCGACGACAAACGCAAGTTCTACGCGACGCAATTCCATCTCGAAGTCGTGCATACGCCGCACGGCGCCGCCATCCTGCGCAATTTCGTGCGCAAGATCGCGGGCTGCACCGGCGATTGGACGATGCGCGCGTTCAAGCTGGAAGCGATCGATAAAATCCGCCGCCAGGTCGGCAAGGGCAGGGTGATCTGCGGACTTTCCGGCGGGGTCGATTCCGCCGTCGCCGCGGTGCTCATTCACGAAGCGATCGGCGAACAGCTCACCTGCGTATTCGTCGATCACGGGCTGTTGCGGCTCGGCGAGGCGGAAAAGGTCGTGGCGCTGTTCCGCGGCCATTACAATATTCCGCTGGTTCACGTCGATGCCTCGGATACTTTCCTCGCAGCGCTCGCGGGCATCGACGACCCGGAAGCGAAGCGCAAGACCATCGGCAAATTGTTCATCGACGTATTCGAGGCCGAAGCGAAGAACATCGGCGGCGCGGATTTTCTGGCGCAGGGCACGCTCTATCCCGACGTGATCGAGAGCGTGTCGTTCACCGGCGGCCCGTCGGTGACCATTAAGTCGCATCATAATGTCGGCGGGCTGCCCGAGCGCATGCACATGAAGCTCGTCGAGCCGCTGCGCGAATTGTTCAAGGACGAGGTGCGCGCGCTCGGCCGCGAACTCGGCCTGCCGGACGCCTTTGTCGGCCGCCATCCGTTCCCGGGGCCCGGCCTCGCGATCCGTTGCCCCGGTGCCATCACCCGCGAGAAGCTCGATATTTTGCGGCTCGCCGACAACGTTTTCATCGAGGAAATCCGCCGGGCCGGTCTCTACGACGATATCTGGCAGGCCTTCGCGGTGCTGCTGCCGGTGCGCACCGTCGGCGTGATGGGCGACTTCCGCACCTACGATTTTGTCGTCGGCTTGCGCGCGGTGACCTCGACTGACGGCATGACCGCGGATTTTTATCCGTTTGAGATGGCCTTCATCGGTGCGGTCGCGACCCGGATCATCAATGAGGTCAAGGGCGTCAATCGAGTGGTTTATGACGTGACGTCAAAGCCGCCGGGGACGATCGAGTGGGAGTGAGGGGAGCGGTTGCTCTGAAAATTCTCTATATATTTCAATAGCTTAGAGTGACGTGCTGATGATCGACAATGCATCGTTAGTCACGCGACCAGATCTCATAACCGATTGAACGACAAAGGGAATAAGTAATAAATCGAGCAGGTTTGAGCTATCGATAGCTATATAAGTTGACGGTATTTCTGACGGTCTTTTTTGAAATGCACGCCAGCCGAAACCATAAGACCGTCAGATTGAGCACATAGCGCTGACGGTCTTTTCCGTAAGGCGTCTTGTTCTGGAAAATGCGTTGGAAGGGGTAATTAATAGCCTGTTCGGCACGCTTTTCACGACCGATCGGGCGACCGCTGGGCCTGTTTTCGGAGACGAAATAGTTGACAAATCTGCGTCAGAATGGGCAATTAATAGCTGTTCTGACGCAGAACTATCGACTCTCCATGCAGCCTCGCCAGCACAAGACCGCCACTTTCCTGTCGGCTCACCCGGTCTTCACCCGGGCCGAATTTGCGGCGGCCTTCGGCCATCCGGCGAGCGCAGCCAATGTCACCAGTCTGCTCCGGCACCATCTGCGCGCCGGCAACATCAAGCGTGTCAGTCGCGAGGTGTTCGCCGCCGTACCGGCCCATCTGGCGGCGGACAGGATGGTGGTCGACCGCTTCGCCGCGGCGAGCAAGCTGCGCTCTGACGGCGTTCTCGGGTTTCACTCCGCGCTTGAACTGCATGGCATAGCCTATTCCGAGTTCAACGAGGTTCAGCTTATCAGCGCTGGACGGACAGAACTGGTGGACCTGCCCTTCGGCGCCTGCCGCTTCGTCACCCCGCCGAAGGCGTTGGTGGCGGCCGGTAAGGCTGACTACCTGACCATGACCATGGATCGGCAGGGAGTGGCTGTCCGTGTGACCGCGATCGAACGCACCGTCGTCGATGTCCTGCACCGCCCGGAACTCGCGGGCGGCGCCGAGGAAGTCCTCAAATCCCTGGATCTGGTGCGCTATCTCGACCCGGCGAAAGTTGCCGACTATGTCGAGCTGCTGGACAACCGATCGATCTCCTCCGTTTCCGGCTGGTGGCTCGAGAAGAGACGCGCAGCGCTCGGTGTCACCGACGACGTCCTAGCGCGCCTGCGGCACCGGCTTCCGCGATCGAAGCACTACGCGCTGGGTGCTGAACCAGGTCATGCCGTGCTCGTCGAGCCGTGGCGCGTGCTTTTGCCGCCGCAGGCTGTCGACGCGGCTTTTGAGGGCGTCTGATGGTCGCTTCGCGAGAAACGCTTCAGGACCTCGCGGCCGAGCGGCAGCTTCAACCGGCGACGCTGGAGCGCGTAATCCGGCTGATCGACATTCTCGACGCGTTCGGTGCCGATAGGCTGATCGGGCCGCGCATAGCCCTGAAAGGCGGCACGGCGCTCAACGTTTTCCATTCCGATCTGGACCGCCTCTCGGTCGATATCGACATCAACTATGTCGGCGCTATCGAGAAGGAGCGGATGGATGCGGACCGGTCGGGATTGGAGGACCGGATCTCGCGGCTGATGGAATCGAAGGAGGCGGAGAATTTGGATGACGATGAGGGCAAGCGCGGTACGGCATGGTGTTCGCTTCCTGAGGAAATCGCACGCGATCTCAGCTTCGTTTAGAAGCGGACCGTGACCTGACTGAGAGCGATTTCCAGTCGGATAGAATGGTGATACAAACGCTGACGGTATTTTTCTCTGGCGGAGCTATAGCACCGTTTTCGTCTGAGTTCTCACAAAATCGACCGATCGTTGTCGATAGATGCTGAAACGTCGTTGAATTCGAAGCGCGCGAATTTCCCTTTGAAATCAAAAGCGAAAAATTTCGACGGACTGGCAGTCGGATTTAGACCGTCAGAAGAAATATTTTGCGATTATAAATCAGCGCGTTACGATGCGTTGAGAGGATCGAGTGGGAGTGAGGGTAATCGCGGGAGACAGCCAGTCCGCGCGGTTCCGTCCCGAAACGTCGACATCCTGAACCTCAGATCACGCCACTGCGCCGAGACCGTAGGCCTCTTCGATCATGAATGCCGACAGGGTCGTGTACGCCCCGGTCCAAGCCGCCGCGAGCGCCGGCGTCCAGTCCGGACCAAGTCCTTGCGTCAGCGTCCATAACAGGGCTTCGCCGACTGGTTTGTAGTGCGACGGCTTCACGCCGTAGTTCACGTGGCGTTTGGCGAGCGCGCCGGCCGCCGGAAGGATGGTGTCGAGCTTGGACAACCCGCCGACGACGACCGCCAGCGTGCCCATCAGTTTGCGGCCCTGTTCGTCCATGTCGACGTGAAATAGCGACTTGAGCTCGGGCGCGATTTCAAAGAGGCGGCCATAGAACAGCTTGGCCGCTTGATCCGATATGGGAGCCACCTTGGCGAAGCTCTGCTGAACGAGCTGGACCTGATCTGGGGTCATTGGATTTCTCCGCCCTTACGCCGCACTGTGTCTCATTCAAGCGGTGTGCCAACCGGCATCGACGGCAAAAATCCATGCATATTCAACGTGTGTATTCAAAAGGGCGGTCTCGCGCCGTCGCCAATCTGTCGATTTTTGTAACCGTCACCGGTCATGGATTGTGCGCTGCATAAGTTTATGCCGCAACGCACAGAAAGCGCGCAATTGGCGCAGCAGCAGGACGAAAACAGACTATAAATCAATCAGATAAGCTTGGCACGCGCTTTGCGAGGCATTTCAGCAGATGGCCGGGTTCAGGGAGGAATTCCCCGACTGGCTCTGGGCCGCAAGGAGCACGCGATGAGCACCTCGAACACGACCTGGATCTCAGATTGGAACCCTGAGGATGAGACGTTCTGGCAGACCAAAGGCAAAGCTGTCGCGCTGCGCAATCTGATCTGGTCGATTGTCGCCGAACATGTCGGTTTTTCGATCTGGCTGATCTGGAGCATCGTCGCAACAAAGCTGCCGCAGGCCGGCTTTCACTTCACGACCGATCAATTGTTTCAGCTCGTGGCGCTGCCCGGATTGGTCGGCTCGCTCATGCGATTCCCCTATACGTTCGCGGTGGCGACGTTCGGCGGCAGGAACTGGACGATCTTTAGTGCGTCGGTATTGTTCATTCCGGTAATCGCACTCGCTTATTTCGTCAGCCATCCCGACACGCCGTTCTGGGAGATGCTGCTGGTGTCCGCGACGGCCGGTCTCGGCGGCGGCAACTTCGCCTCGAGCATGGCCAATATTTCCTTCTTCTACCCGGACCGCATGAAAGGCTGGGCGCTTGGCTTGAATGCGGCTGGCGGCAATATCGGCGTCAGCAGCGTCCAATTGCTCGCGCCGATTCTGATGGGAGTGGGCCTGATCAATCTCTACCAGGCAACCCCGGTCGGCGGCGTCTATCTTCAGAACGCCGGGCTGATGTGGCTGCTACCGCTCGCCATCGCGCTGTTCGGCGCCATATTCTTCATGAACAACCTGACTTCGGCGCGCTCGACGTTCAAGGACCAACTCGCCATTGTCGGGTGCAAGCACACCTGGATCATGTCCTATATCTATATCGGGACGTTCGGGTCTTTCATCGGCTACTCGGCCGCGTTTCCGCTCTTGATCAAGACGCAATTCCCGGCCGTGACAGTGGCCGTCGCCTTCCTCGGGCCTCTAGTGGGCTCGCTCGCGCGTCCGCTCGGCGGCTTGCTCGCCGATAAAATCGGCGGCGCGATCATAACGTTCTGGAATTTCATCGCCATGGGGGCCGCGACAATCGGTGTCATGTATTTCGTGGAGATCAAGGACTTTGCCGGATTCTTCGCGATGTTCCTGATCCTTTTCGTCACGACCGGGGTCGGCAACGGCTCGACCTTTCGGATGATCCCGTCGATTTTCCGCGAGGAGAAACTCCGGGAGGCGAAGGGTTCGGGCGAGTCGGGCCGGGTTCTCGCCGTGAAGGCAGCCAGAATCGAAAGCGCAGCAGCGCTCGGATTTGTCAGCGCCATTGGCGCTTGCGGCGGCTATCTGATCCCGCGCGGCTTCGGCGCGTCGATCGCCGCCACCGGTGGTCCGCACCTGGCGCTGGAAATCTACCTGGCATTCTACGCCACATGCCTCGCGCTGACGTGGTGGTACTACATGCGCAAGAGTTCTGTTGCTTCGGGTTCGCCGAGCCTCGCCGAAGCACGCGTATGAGAAAGCCATGAGCAGCGGCCGCTCCCGGCGTGCGCGGCTCTTGGTCGTCGGCAACGGAATGGCCGGAATGCGGGCGGTGGAGGAGTTGCTGTCGCGCGCTCCCGACCGCTTCGACGTTACCGTCATCGGTGCGGAAGTTCATCCAAACTACAACCGCATCCTGCTGTCCTCGGTCCTGGCGGGCGACAAGACGCTCGACGAAATCGTCATCAATCCGCGGAGCTGGTATGACGAGCACGGGATTCGCCTGATCGCCGGGACGTCCGTCACGGCAATCGATCGCGCGGCGCGGCGGGTTGCGCTTGCTGACGGCACTGCCGCGCCCTACGACAAATTACTCCTCGCCACCGGATCCAAGCCGATAGCGCCGCCCATTCCGGGCCTCGGTCTGCCCAACGTGCGGGCCTTCCGCGACATCGCCGATGTCGAGGCGATGATCGGGGCCGCGGGCAGCGACCGGCGCGCGGTTGTTATCGGCGGCGGGTTGCTCGGCCTCGAAGCGGCATGGGGATTGAAGCGGCGCGGCATGTCGGTTGCGGTCGTGCATCTGATGCCGACATTGATGGAGCGTCAGCTCGACGCCGCCGCCGGCGAACTGTTGCTGCGCGATCTCAACGCCCGCGGCATCGCCTTTTACACCAACGGCCAAACCGAGGAGATTGTCGGCACTGACCGGGCCGAGGCGGTGGTGCTCGCCGATGGCCGCCGCATCGGCGCCGACTTCGTCGTGCTGGCGGTCGGAATCCGGCCCAGCATCGATCTCGCGCGCGATGCGAAGCTCGATGTCAATCGCGGCATCTTGGTCGGCGACGACATGGCGACGAGCGACCCGGATATCTACGCGGTCGGCGAATGCATCGAGCACAACGGTCAGGTGTTCGGTCTGGTTGCGCCGATTTGGGATCAGGCAAAAGTGTGCGGCGCGCGCCTTGCCGGTGACGCTGACGCCGTCTATGTGCCGTCTGCGGTCTTTACCAGCCTCAAGATCACCGGCATCGACGTCTTCTCGGCCGGCGCGCTTGCCGCCGCCGACGAGACCGATGAGGAGATCACGCTGCACGACGCCGAGCGCGGCCTCTACAAAAAGATAATTCTGCGCGACGACAGGGTTGTCGGCAGCGTGCTCTACGGCAGCGTGGCTGACGGCCCGTGGTATGTGCAATTGATGCGCGACAAGGTCGACGTCTCGTCCTTCCGCGATCAGATCGTCTTCGGCCGCAGTTTTGCCGAAGCGGCCGAAGCGGCGCTGCAGCAGCAGACCGGCATCCAGGCAACGGCCGGTGCCGACGCCGGTCCGGCAGGTGCGGGGCTGCGATGGCAGGCAGCGTAATCCGCACCACATGTCCCTATTGCGGCGTCGGTTGCGGGTTGGGCGTCGCCGCTGACGGCGTTCTTTCGGGCGATGTCGATCATCCCGCCAATTACGGGCGGCTGTGCTCGAAGGGCGCGGCGCTCGGCGATACGCTCGCCAGTGACGGACGATTGCTCTATCCGCAGATAAGCGGCGGAAGCGCGAGCTGGGACGAAGCGCTTGATCGCATAGCCGACAATTTCACCCGGACCGTTGCCGATCACGGGCCGGACGCGGTGGCGCTCTATGTCTCCGGCCAGTTCCTGACGGAAGACTATTACGTCGCCAACAAACTGATGAAAGGCTTCATCGGCAGCGCCAATATCGATACCAATTCACGGCTGTGCATGGCGTCGTCGGTTGCCGGTCACGTCCGGGCTTTTGGCGAGGATATCGTTCCCGGCTGCTATGACGACATCGAGGAAGCCGATCTCGTCGTTCTCATCGGCAGCAATACCGCTTGGTGTCACCCGGTACTTTATCAGCGCATCGTCGCCGCTCGCGAAAAGCGCAGCACCAAGATCGTGGCAATTGATCCGCGGCATACTCCGACCTGTGATATCGCCGACATTCACCTTGCCCTACGCCCCGGCTCCGACGTCGTCGTGTTCGCTGGCTTGCTGGTGCATCTGGTCGCGAGCGGGGCGTGCGACGAAGCGTGGACCCGGGAATTCGCCACTGGTTTTGCCGCCGCGGTGGAGGTGGCGCGCGCCACGGCGCCATCGATCGCCGAGGTTGCGAAGATCGCCGACGTGCCGGCAGCCGATCTTGTGCAATTCTACGAATTGTTCGCCGCCACCGAGCGTAGCTTGAGCCTCTACTCGCAAGGGACCAACCAGTCCTGGGCCGGCACCGACAAGGTCAACGCGATCATCAATTGCCATCTGGCGACCGGCCGCGTCGGGCGGCCGGGCATGGGACCGTTCTCATTGACCGGCCAGCCGAATGCGATGGGCGGCCGCGAAGTTGGCGGCCTCGCCAACCAACTCGCCGCGCATATGAGCTTCGCCGACCCGGCCGACATCGATCGCGTGCGCCGGTTCTGGCAGGCGCCGCGAATGGCGACGACGCCCGGTCTCAAGGCGGTCGATCTTTTTGACGCGGTGCTCGATGGCAAGGTCAAGGCGCTGTGGATTCTCAACACCAATCCGGCTGTCAGCATGCCGCGCGCCGAACGCGTGCGCGCGGCGCTGGGCGCATGCCCGTTTGTCGCGGTCAGCGACTGCTGGCCGACCGATACCACGGCCTTCGCCGATGTCGTCCTGCCGGCGGCGGCCTGGGGCGAAAAGGATGGCACCGTCACCAATTCGGAGCGCTGCATTTCACGGCAGCGCGCCTTCACCGCGCCGCCCGGCGAAGCGCGGCCGGATTGGTGGATGATCATAGAGGTGGCGCGGCGCATGGGTTGGCAGACGGCGTTTGCCTATCGCAGCGCGGCGGAGATTTTTCGCGAGCACGCCGCCTTATCGGCCTTCGAGAACGGAGGGCCGAAACGCCGGGTCTTCGATATCGGTGCTCTCGCCGACTTGCGCGACGAAGATTATGACCGATTAGCGCCGATCTGCTGGCCGGTGCCGCGTGGCGCTTCGCAGCCGTGGTCGGGCACCAAGCGGCTATTTGGAGACGGCAAAGGTTTTACCACCGCAGATCGCCGCGCGCGCTTTGTACCGACGCCGTATCGGCCGCCGGCCATGCCCGCCGACGACCAGTGGCCGCTGATTCTCAATACCGGGCGTGTCCGCGACCAGTGGCATACGATGACACGCACCGGGCGATTGCCGCGGCTGATGGCGCACCAAAGCCAGCCTGCGCTCGACGTTCATCCGGCCGATGCCGCGCGGCTGCATCTCAAAGACGGTGGGTTGGCGCGGATCGAAAGTCCTCATGGCGCGACGATTTTGCCGGTTCGCTTGTCGAACGATCTGCGCGCGGGCGAGGTCTTCGCCTCGATTCATTGGACCGACAAGTTTACGTCTGCCGGGCCGATCGACAGCATCGTCGGCGCCGCGACGGATCCCGTTTCCGGACAGCCCGAACTTAAAGCGACGCCGGTGCGGGTCGTGCCGGTGACACCGCAATGGCACGGTCTGTTGCTGGGCGGCTTCGAACACGTGCCGCGTGGCCCGTATTACTGGGCGCGAGTCCCGCTCGAAAGAGGACATGCATTCACACTCGCCGGATGGGAACCGCTGCCCAGCGGCCGCGGCACGGAACTGTGGATCGCGGCGCTCCTCGGTGCGCCCGCCGCCGCGCAGCTCGTAATCTATGCCGATCCCGCCCGCGGCACATTCCGCTATGCCAGCATGGTCGGACGCCGCTTGGACGCATGCTTGTTTATCGCCGGCGAGCAGAGCGCGCTGCCCTCGCGAGATACATTGGCGGCGCTGCTCGGCACGCGGATCGAACCGGAAATGCGCAGTTACGTGCTCGCCGGCAGCGCCACGGGTCCCGCCGCGCAAAATGCCGGCGGCCGGACCATCTGCGCGTGCTTCGGGGTCGGCTTGAATACGCTGCACAGCACGATTGCGAGCCGGCGATTGACCGACGTCGGCGAGATCGGCGCCATTTTGCGCGCCGGAACAAATTGCGGGTCTTGCATTCCGGAACTCAAGGCCATTCTGGCTGACGTCCGGATGGCGGAAGCTGCATCGGCCTGAAAGCCCAAGGCCATCCGGCTCGGCCACCGGGGAGCGACCAGCGAAAACGATCCATGTGAAGGCGACAGTGGGCATTTGGCGCCCACCGCCGACTACTCACATTTCGAACACGCCGCCTCAATCACTTCGGGAAATTCGCCGCGATGCGCTGCTGCAGATAATCGTGCGCGGTGATCGGCGCGTAGCGCTTGGCGGGGCCTTGGATGACCGCGTCCTTGTTGGCCTGGCAGAAAAACGGCAGCGAATAGCGTGGTCCAAGATACTCGTCGGCACGCGGCATGCGCACGCGATGCAAAGTCGACAGCAGCTTGTCGTCGCTCCAGCGCATCAGCATGTCGCCGATATTGCAGGTGATGACGCCCGGCAGCGGCTCAACGTCGGTCCAGGCCATTTCCTCGGCCTCCTTGCCGGGGCAAAGCTGCAGCCCGCCCTGACCGGTGCGCTGATGCAGCAGCGTGAGACAATCGAAGTCGGTGTGAGCGCCGGCGCGCCAGCCGGTGAAATCCGCGGGTTTCGCATTGACCATCGGCAGATAGTGCAGAAGCCGCAGCGTGCTCTGATATTCGCCCGACAGCGGATCGTGACGGTCGGTGAAAAAGTCCGCGGAAAAGCCAAGCTTCATTGCGAAGCACGACAACACTTTCATTCCGAGCGCCCAATTGGCGCGTTCGAAGGCGAGCATCGCCGCCTTGAAGCCCGGCAGTTCGTCTCCCGTCGGCCACAGCCCCATCATCCGCGGCAGCGTGATCTGGTAGGACTCCTTCTGATCGGCGGTGCCGGTCGAAGGTCGCACCTGACTTTTGTATTCCCAGCCGGTATTGGTGCCCTTGCCGAGCGGGTACTGCGCCTTGGTCTCTTGCGGTAGCGCGAAGAAGCGCTCCGTCATCGTGAAGGCCTCGTCGACCTGATCTTGTGGAATGCCGTGATTGACGAGCTGGAAGAAACCGATCTCGGTCGACGCGTTCCAAAGTTGCTCGGCGATCTCGGCTTTACGCGCCTCGAACCGGCTCATATCGATGCGCGGGACCTCGCGGGCTTTGGTTTGGCCGCTGCCGCCGAAAGTCTGCTCCTTCTTGAGCTCGGCGAGATCGTAAGCGGCGGTGCTGGGGCTGGTCATGAATCGTCTCCATACTGGCGGTGTTTGCCACGGGTGAATAAGGGCAAAGACCGCCCGAGCGCTGGGCTGGAGTCTCTGGATTTGGCGCCTGCGGTAGTCGAGAAAGTAAAGAGAAAGCGCGTCAATGCCGGGCTCCAGGACGAGGGGGTCGCCTTTGCCGAGCAATCTCCCGGGCCATATCCCAAACAGTCGACCCTGAGCGCTTCTACTCGCCGTCAATGAAACAAAAGCTGCTTCGAGAGGCAAGCGTATATGTTAGGCAATCCGCAGCGCAGTTGCCGCCAATTTGTGTTACGCGCGGCCGGGGAGCAGGACAGGCATGACAAAATCCATCACCATCTACGGCATCAAGAACTGCGACACGATGAAGAAGGCGCGCGCCTGGCTCGACAAGCACGGCGTCGCTTATGCGTTCCACGACTACAAGACCGCCGGCATCGAGCGGCAGCAGCTCGAACAATGGGAAAAGAAAGTCGGCTGGGAGACTTTGCTCAATCGCGCCGGCACGACATTCCGCAAACTGCCGGACAAGGACAAGATCGGTCTCAACGCCAAAAAAGCGCAGACGCTGATGCTGGCGCAACCGTCCATGATCAAGCGGCCGGTGCTTGATCTCGGCGGCGGCAAATTGGTGGTCGGATTCCAGCCGGAGACCTACACCAAAGCCGTGGCTTCGCGGCGCTGAAAAGATCCGGCGCGTTGAATAGCGCGCTTCAACTTTTGTGTTCCAATTCCCGCCGTCGATGCCGTCTCCCGCGGCCGGTCGTCAATGACGGCGCAGCGTCTGGCCGATGCAAATTTGTCACGTCCGCCGATTCAAATGCGGCGGAAATCCGACGGGCGGAACCAAGCCCTCGTTACTGAGTTTTCACCTCGATATCGGCAGCCATTTTCCGGCCACCAATCGACCATGCTTTGTCCGAAGAGGTTCGGCTTGGTGTTGTGCCACGAGCGACGGGGTTTTGGCTGACGGCACGTGTTTTGGTTGGCGGGACGTAGAGCACTTCGTCGGGGGCGCGCATGTATCGGGGACAATCTTGGAGGTTGATATGATTTCGCGTGTGTTTGTTGGCGGCTGCGCGCTCGCCGCCGGCGCTGTTGCATTCATGTGTGCCGCGCAAGCGGCCGATCTGCCGCCGGCGCCTCGGCCCGCCTATGCGGCGCCGGTGGCTTATGCGCCGCCGGTATACAATTGGACCGGCTTCTACATCGGCGGCAATGTCGGCGGCGGCTTCGCCGACTCGTCGTGGACCGATCCCTTCGGCGGGGCGAACAACACATTCAGCAAGGATGGCTTCATCGGCGGCGGCCAGATCGGCGCCAACTATCAGTTCAACTGGTTCGTTGTCGGTATCGAAGGCGACTTCGATTGGACGGGCCTCAAAGGCACGGGCACGGATTCGGCGGGCGATAGCATCACCGGCGAGACGCAATGGACCTCGACGGTTACCGGCCGCATCGGCGCGGCATTCGATCGTGTGCTGGTCTATGGCAAAGGCGGCGTCGCCTTCGCGCATGACCGCGACAGCATGAACGACGGCTTCTTTACCGCGACCACGGACTTTACCCGCACCGGGTGGACCGCAGGCGCCGGAGTTGAATACGCACTCAGCCAAAATTGGACCGCCAAACTCGAATACGACTATCTGGGTTTCGGCTCCGAGACGCTCAACCTGGCGACGCCGACCACAACGCCGTATACGACGAATGCTTCGCTCAATGTCCAAGAGGTCAAAGCGGGCATCAATTACAAGTTCGGCCCGTAACCGGCCGTGAGTGGCGAATAGCAAATGGGGCGTTTCTTCCGCATTTGCCGGTTCGCCGATTGCGCTCGCTAATTAATCATGATCTTGGCTGCCCCGATGACCGGCGAGTCGCATTGACAATGAGACCCCGGTCGCCATGATCCCGGCATGGGAGTTGCGACCGGACTTGCGATTGAAATCCTCGGCCTTGTCATATTTCTCGGCGCGCACGTATTTGTAACGATGCGCAACGAGCGCGCTGCGCTCGTCGCCAGGCTCGGCGAATGGCCGTACCGGGGCCTGTTCTCGCTGGTCTCGATCGTCGGCATCGGACTCATCGCTTACGGATTCGCCGGCTATCGCGCGGCCGGCATGATCTCGGTGTGGGATCCGCCGGCCTGGACGCGTCACATCGTGGTTGCGCTGATGTGGCCGGCGAGCATCATGATCGCCGCCGCTTATATCCCCGGCAACATCAAACGCGTGCTTAAGCACCCGATGCTGGTCGGCGTCAAAACCTGGGCGTTCGCGCATTTGTGCGCGAACGGCGATCTTGGCGGCATCATCTTGTTCGGGTCGGTGCTGGCATGGGCGGTGTTTGACCGCATCACGCTCAAGCGGCGCGCCGATCCCGACGCTCCGGCGATTCCGGCCGGCGGCGGCAAAAACGATATCATTGCCGTTGTCGTCGGCACGATTATTTACCTGGCACTGGGATTCGTATTTCATCCGGTGGTTATCGGCGTGCCGGCATTTGGACAATAGCAATGTCGACCCAAAATGAAATTCGGCGACTGACCGCGCCCGATATCGGCGCCCGCAAGGGCGGCGAGCCGATCGTATGCCTGACGTCCTACCACGCTCACACCGCGCGCATCGTCGATGCCTATTGCGATGTCATTCTTGTCGGCGACTCGCTCGGCATGGTGATGCACGGTCTCGAAACCACCATACCGGTCACGCTCGATATGATGATCCTGCAGGGTCACGCGGTGATGCGTGGTTCGAAGCGGGCGCTGGTGGTCGTTGATATGCCGTTCGGGTCTTACGAGGCGTCGAAAGAGCAAGCTTTTGCGTCGGCGGCGCGAGTCCTGAAGGAGACGGGTTGTGGCGCCGTCAAGGTCGAGGGTGGCCGGCGGATGGAAGAAACCATTGCGTTTCTGGCCGAACGCGGTGTGCCGGTGATGAGCCATGTCGGTTTGACGCCGCAAGCGATCAATACGATCGGATCGTTTCGGGCGCAGGGCCGTGACGAACGCGATTGGGCGCCGATCGAGGCGGATGCGCGCGCGGTGGCGGATGCCGGCGCCTTTGCCGTGGTGCTCGAAGCGATTGCCGAGCCGCTGGCGCGACGTATCACGGCGCAGATTCCAATTCCCACCATCGGCATCGGCGCGAGTGTTGCTTGCGACGGCCAAATCCTGGTTTTGGAGGACATGCTTGGGCTCTCGCCGCGGGTGCCGAAATTCGTCAAGCGCTTCGGCGAGCTCGGACCCGGAATCGAGCAAGCGGTCCAGTCCTATGCCCAGGAGGTCCGGGCGCGCACCTTTCCGGGTCAGGACCACGTTTACCCGATGCGTAAAACCGCAGTGGGACAGGCGGCGGTGACGAAGCTGCCGGAGCGGAGCAAAGGCCCGTCGCGGGCCTGATCCGTCTCAACCATGTGCCATGGGAGAGGGGCCTCGCGGCGCCTTTTGCCTTGCTGGCGCCACATCATTAAATTAGGTGCGGCAACGCTTTGCGGGCGCCGGACCGCCGGAATTTTCGGATTAGCCATGTTATGTTCGAAGCCGGCTTCCGCCTCGGGCTTTGGCGGGGGCGAGTGTTGCGGCTAGGGCCAGGACAGGTTTCGTGAGCGACATATTCCACGAAGTCGACGAGGAAGTACGCCGCGAGCAGCTCCACAAGCTGTGGGAGCGGTACGGCACTTACCTCATCGCCGCGTGTGTTCTCGTCGTCGCCGGCGTGGGCGCCTGGCGCGGCTATCAATGGTGGGAAGCCAAGCAGGCCGCGCAAGCCGGTGTTGCGTTCGAGCAGGCGGTCGGTTTTGCCGAGGCCGGAAAGCACCAGGAGGCCGAGGCGGCCTTCGCTAAGCTGGCGAGCGACGGCACCGCCGGCTACCGCGTGCTGGCACGCTTGCGTGAGGCGGCCCAGCTTGCGCCGACCGACAGCAATGCCGCCGTCGGCGCTTACGACCAAATCGCCGCCGACTCCAGCGCCGGACAGGTCATGCAGGATTTGGCGTCGGTGCGTGCCGGTTTTCTGCTCGTCGATACCGCGGCTTATTCCGAAATGCGCAGCCGGCTTGAGCCGATGACGGCGCCCGACCGTACCTTTCGCTACAGCGCGCGCGAGCTTTTGGCGCTGTCCGCCTGGAAGTCCGGTGATATGACGGCGGCCCGGCAATGGACCGACATGATCGTGGCCGACCCACAGACGCCGGCGGGCATACGCAGCCGCGCTCAGGTTTTGAGCGAACTCATCGCGGCGAACGGCAAAGGCTAAGACGATGCCGGCATCTTACAAGCCATCGCTGTTTCGTGTCGGCTTTGCACTCGCGCTCCTGATCGAGCTTGCCGGCTGCACACCGGGCGGCCAGTTCGATCCGACGGCAATGTTCAGTTCGGACACGTTTGACACCAAGAAGAAGCTTCAGGGCCAGCGCGAACCGGTATTCCCCAACGGTGTGCCCGGCACGTCGACAGGCGTACCGCCCGATCTTGTCAAAGGCTATCAGCCGCCGCCGGACCAAGCTGACGCTACCGGAATCCCGCCGGAACCCACGCCGCCAGTGGAAGCGGCAAAACCAAAGCCAAAGATGAAGCCAAAGCCGAAGGTCGCAACCGCTCCGGCGCAGAATCCGAATTCGGTGTGGAACCAGACGCCGGCCGGCGCGGCGCCGACGCGTATCAGCGTCGGATCCAAGGCTGCGCCGAGCGCCGCGCAACAACAGACGCCGTCTTCGCAAACGGCTTGGCCGGCGCCAACCGCGCCGGCGCAAGGCGGACAAACAGTCTGGCCGGCGTCACCGCCAACTGCACCGGCGCAGTCCTCGCAATCGATCTGGCCGAATCCGCCGGCGCCCGGCACGTCTACGCAATAGGTTGGTACTACGTCCTAGTCTTCGGCGCCGGGCGCAGTCGCGCTCACCTGAAAACGCGTCAGGGATTTCTTAACAGCGCTCGCCTTTGCGGCGCTCGCGCGATAACAGCTAGTCTTCGCGAAGCTTTTCGTTACGTCTTGGGTCATTAACGCGATGTCTTTCACCGCCGTCATTGTCGGCCGCCCCAACGTCGGCAAATCGACGCTGTTCAACCGGCTCGTTGGCCGCCGCCTGGCGCTGGTCGACGATCAGCCGGGGGTGACGCGCGATCGGCGCGAAGGCGATGCGCGACTGGGCGATCTGAATTTCAAAGTAATCGATACCGCGGGCCTTGAAGATAGCGAGCGTGAGAGCCTGTCGGCACGAATGCAAGCGCAGACCGCGGCGGCGATCGCGCAGGCCGATGCCGTGCTTTTTCTAGTCGATGCGCGGGCCGGCGCGACGCCGGCCGATCGCGCATTCGCCGATCTCGTGCGCAAATCGGGCAAGCCCGCCATCCTCGTCGCCAATAAGAGCGAAGGCCGCGCCGGCGCGGCTGGCGCGCTCGAAGCGTATGCGCTCGGTCTCGGCGAGCCGATTGCGATCAGCGCCGAGCACGGCGAGGGCCTGGCCGACCTTTACGACGCCCTGCGCGCGGCGCTGCCTGAGGCAACCGCGCAGCCGGAGGGCGAACGGCCCGAGAGTGCTCCAGGCGAGCAACCGATCCGGATCGCCATTGTCGGCCGGCCCAACACCGGCAAATCGACACTGATCAACCGCTTGCTCGGCGAGGATAGGCTGTTGACGGGACCGGAGGCCGGGATCACGCGCGACGCGATCGCGGTCGATCTGGTTTGGCAAGGCCGGCATTTTCTGATCCACGACACCGCCGGCCTCCGGCGCCGCTCGCGGATCGAGGAGAAGCTCGAAAAGCTCTCGGTCGCCGATGCGCTCAATGCCATCCGCTTTGCCGAAGTGGTCGTCGTGCTCGTTGACGCCCAGGCGCCATTCGAAGAGCAGGACATCCGCATTGCCGACCTGGTTGAGCGGGAAGGCCGCGCCAGCGTGATCTGCATCAACAAATGGGATCTGGTCGCGCCGGAGGCGGGCCAGCAATCGCGCTTGCGCGCGGAAACAGACCGCGTGCTGCCGCAAATCAAGGGAGTCCCGGTCGTTACGCTATCGGCGAGGAGCGGAGAGGGCCTCGACCGATTGATGGCGGCGGTGATGAAGATCCATGCAGTCTGGAACCGGCGTGAGCCGACCGCCGCGCTCAACCGGTTTCTGGCGCAGGCCATCGAGGCGCATCCGCCGCCTGCCGTTAAGGGCCGTCGGATGCGGCTTGATTACATCACGCAGGCAAAGGCCAGGCCGCCGACTTTTGTGCTGTTTTCTTCGCGCGCGGCCGCGCTGCCCGAGACTTATCGCCGTTATCTGGTCAACGGCCTGCGCGAAAAGTTCGAGTTGCCCGGTACGCCGATCCGGCTGGTGCTGCGGGCCAAGCCCAACCCGTATGAAGGCAAGAAACGCCGTCGCTGAAGGCCGCGAGTGTTCGGCCGTGCAATGCTCAGCGCGTGCGATTTTCACGCGGGCGGCAAGAATTCCAAGAGCTTGCCGGCGCGGTAATCGTAGAGCTTGCCGGTTTCAGAGAGATTCGGCAGGCACAATTCCAGGATTTTCTCCGAAACCTGCTCCGGCGTCGGCAGCGTCATTGGGTCCTCGCCCGGCATGACCAGAGCCCGCATGCGGGTGCGCGTCGGGCCCGGGTTGAACAGGTTGACCCGCACCGGCGTCGAGGATGTCTCGTCCGCATATGTGCGGGCCAACACGTTGAGCGCGGCCTTCGACATCGAATAGGGCCCAGCGTAAGCGCGGGCATGGGTGGCGGCGCCCGACGTGATGAATACCGCGCGTCCGGCCTTGGCGCGCTTGAGCAGCGGATCCATGGCGCGAATGAAATGCCAGTTGGCGGTGACGTTGACCGCCAGCACCTCATCCCAGTTCTGCGGATCGACATGATCGAGCGGCGAGCGCTGGCCCGCCACCGCGGCGTTGCCGATCAGCACGTCGAGACGCTGGTAGCGCTCGTTGAGCGCGGTCGCGAGCCGGTAGATGCCGGGGTAGTCGCGCATGTCGAGCGGCACCAGCGTCGCCGAACTGCCGGCGGCGCGCGCCGCGTCGTCGACTTCTTCCAATGCGCCGACGGTACGGGCGACCGCGACGACATGCGCGCCGGCGCGCGCCAGCGCAATCGCCGTCGCGCGCCCAATGCCGCGCGATGCGCCGGTGACGAGCGCAATAGAGCCGTCGAGCGGTTGCGGCATGCTTTAGATCGCCTCGGCGAGCAACGAGAGCTGTCGCGGCGCCGCGTCCTGCGCGGTCCGGTCGGTGAGCGGGGTCGGATATTCGCCGGTGAAGCAATGGTCGGTGAATTGCGGCCGCACCGGATCGCGCGCTCTTTCGCCCATGGCGCGGTAGATGCCGTTGACGGAAAGAAAAGCCAGCGAATCCGCACCGATGAATTTGCGCATGTCTTCGAGATCGTGGGTGGCGGCGAGCAACTTGTCCCGCTCGGGCGTGTCGATGCCGTAATAATCGGGATGGGTGATTGGCGGCGAGGCGATGCGGAAATGCACCTCTTTGGCTCCGGCGTCGCGCATCATCTGCACGATCTTCACCGACGTCGTGCCGCGCACGATCGAATCGTCGATCAGCACGATGCGCTTGCCGGTGACGACGGCGCGGTTGGCGCTGTGCTTGAGCCGAACGCCGAGCTGGCGGATGTGCTGCGTGGGCTCGATGAAGGTGCGTCCGACATAGTGATTGCGGATAATGCCGAGCTCATAGGGAATTCCGGATTCCTGGGCATAGCCGATGGCCGCCGGGACGCCGGAATCGGGAACCGGCACGACCACGTCGGCGGAGGTCGGCGCCTCGCGGGCGAGCTCGGCGCCGCTTGCCTTGCGCACGTTATAGACGCTGCGGCCGCCGATGGTGGAATCCGGCCGGGCGAAATAGATGTATTCGAAGATGCACGGCCGCGGCGGCATCGGCAGGAATGGTTTGTGCGAATGGGCGCCGTCCTCGTCGAAGATGAGGACCTCGCCGTTTTCGACGTCGCGGACATATTGGGCGCCGATGATGTCGAGCGCGCAGGTCTCCGAAGCGAGGATCGGACAGCCGTCGAGTTTGCCGAGCACCAGCGGCCGGATGCCCAACGGGTCGCGCGCGCCCACGAGCTTCTTATTGGTAAGACCGACGAAGGCAAACGAGCCTTCGAGCATGCGCAAGCCTTCAATCAGGCGGTCGACGAAGCGGTTGCGGTGCGACCGTGCGACGAGATGAAGGATCACCTCGGTGTCGGTCGTGGACTGCATCATGGCGCCTTCGCGCACCAGCTGACGGCGCAGCGTCAGGCCGTTGGTGAGATTGCCGTTGTGGCCGATGGCAAAACCGCCGGCGTTCAATTCGGCGAACAGCGGTTGCACATTGCGCAAAATGGTTTCGCCGGTGGTCGAGTAGCGCACGTGGCCGACTGCGGCGGTGCCCGGCAGCCGATCGATCACCTCGCGCCGCGAGAAGGCATCGCCGACGAGACCGAGCCTGCGCTCGGAGTGGAAACGCTTGCCGTCGAACGACACGATGCCCGCCGCCTCCTGGCCGCGGTGCTGAAGTGCATGCAGGCCGAGCGCGGTAATCGCCGCCGCGTCGGGATGTCCGAAAATGCCGAATACGCCGCATTCTTCGCGCAGCCGGTCCGCGTCAAGATCGAGAACGGCGGGGTCGGTCATGATCTTTGGCCCTCCAGCCTATCGAGCTCGCTGTGCTGATCCGGCGGTGCCGCTCCCGGATTATCGCTGTCGTCCGGATGCGGCTTCTTCAGCTTGTTTAAAATGGTGCTTTCAGGGTCATCCGGCAACATGGACATCAGCCATTGTCCCGCGCCGGCCAGCACCACGCGCGATTTGGCGGATTTCACCCAATCCGGCTGGCTGCGGTCGGGGACGAGCCAATTGAAGAACACGAAGGCCACGACCACGATGACCAGCCCGCGTCCGAGCCCGAACAGGAAGCCGAGCGTGCGATCGAGCGCGCCGACGCGGCTGTCGAGCACCATGTCGGAGACCCTGATGGTCAGGACCGAAACCACGAGCAATGTGACCAAAAAAACGCCACCGATCACGGTGACGGCGGCGACGATGTCGTTATTGAAGTACTGTTTGGCGAACGGCAGCAATTTGCCGTAGGAATAAAGGGTTGCCGCAGCCGCCAGGACCCAGGCGGTAATGGAAAGCACCTCGCGCATGAAGCCGCGCACCATGGCGAGCAGCCCCGACACCAGCATTACGACGATTAGTACGATATCGAGCAGCGTAATCGGCATCGGCTGCTGGTCCGCCCGCTAGTGTCCCGGCTCGCTTTCGCCGGGTGTATAGCCGGGCTCCGGCGCGCCGTCACCCATCTTGTCGGACGCTCAACAGGTTCCGCCGGGGCATAGCGACAAAGCCCGCAGATATCGGCTGTTAACCTATTGTTAACCGTGAATTCGCTTTTCGGGCGCTGCCGTCAGCCGTCCTGACGGCCGACTCGCCGCAGCGGCGGCGTGCCGTCACGGGCGATGTCGGCAACGAGATTGGCGAGTGCGGCGATGGGGAAGAGCGAGAAGCCGTCGGGAGCCTCGTTGCGCGCGGCTTCCGGGACGACCGCTTTGGTGAAGCCGAGTTTCTGCGCCTCTTTGAGCCTCGACGCGGTTTGCGCCACCGGGCGCACCGCGCCGGAAAGCGACACTTCGCCGAAATAAACGGCGTCCGAAGGAAGCGGCGCGTGCGCCAGGGACGAAACCAGAGCGGCCGCGGCGGCGACATCGGCCGCCGGCTCCTGGATACGCAGGCCGCCCGCGACATTGAGATAGACGTCATGGCCCGACAGGCGAACACCGCAATGCGCTTCGAGCACCGCCAGAACCATCGACAGCCGATTCGGGTCCCAACCCACCACGGCGCGGCGCGGTGTCCCGAGCGAGGTTGGAGCGACGAGCGCCTGAATCTCCACCAAGAGCGGCCGAGTGCCTTCTATCCCGGCAAAAACGGCGGTGCCGGGACTGCCGAGATCGCGCTCGGAGAGGAACAGCTCGGACGGGTTTGCGACCTCGCTTAGTCCCGACCCGGTCATCTCGAACACGCCGATCTCGTCGGTCGGCCCGAATCGGTTCTTGATCGCGCGCAGGATGCGGAATTGCTGCGAGCCCTCGCCTTCGAATGACAGCACCGCGTCGACCATGTGCTCGACGACGCGAGGGCCGGCGATTTGACCGTCCTTGGTGACGTGGCCGACCAGGATGACGGCCGCGCCGGTGCGCTTGGCGAAGCGGATCAGTTCGCCGGCGGAGCCGCGCACCTGCGTGACCGTGCCGGGAGCCGCTTCGACGTTCTGCGTCCACATAGTCTGGATTGAGTCGATCACCAGAAGCCGCGGTACCGTCCCCTGCGACAGGGTTGCTACGATATCTTCGACGGAGGTTTCGGCCGCGACCTCGACGGCTGCGTCGGCGAGGCCAAGCCGCTCGGCGCGCAGCCGCACCTGCGCCACCGCTTCCTCGCCGGAAATATAGACGGCGCGGTGACGGCTGCGCGCAAACGCAGCCGCGACTTCAAGCAGCAGGGTGGATTTGCCGATTCCCGGATCGCCGCCGAGCAGCAGGACCGAGCCGCGCACCAGTCCGCCACCGGTGACCCGATCGAATTCGGCGATACCGGAGGCGAGCCGCGGCGCTTCGTGCGACGCACCCTGGAGCGGCTCGACCGCGAACAGCCGTCCCTTGCGGGACGCGCGCCTGCCGACTTCGGTGCCTTCCTCGACCAGCGTGTTCCACTCGCCGCACGCTTCGCACTTGCCGGCCCAGCGCGGGAAGGCCGCGCCGCAATTCTGGCAGATGAAGTTCTTTGCGCGCGCGGCCATGTCATGTGCCCCTAAAGTCATCCGCCCTTATAGACGAGCTGACAGCGCGGACCGAGCCGCGTGAGAATCTCATAGCCGATGGTGCCGGCTGCGGCGGCGACGTCGTCGACGGTCAGTTCGCCGCCAACAAGTGTCGCGAGATCGCCGCGATGGACGGCGCCGTCGGCAAGGTCGGTGACGTCGATGCAGACCAGGTCCATCGAGATGCGGCCGACGATGGGGCAGCGTTTGCCGGCGACGATCGCGGCGCCGCCGGGATGCTGGTCGGTGCCGCTACCGGCGCGCACCAGGCCGTCGGCATAGCCGAGCGCAACCACGGCGATGCGGGAGGCGCGCTTTGCCGTCCATGTGGCGCCGTAACCGACGGTGTCATCGCGCGCCAGGCGGCGTAATTGCAGAATGCGTCCGGTCAGCTCGACGACGTCCTGCATCGGATTAGGCCGGCTGGGCGTGGGATTGACGCCGTAAAGCGCAGCACCCGGCCGCCCCACATCGAAATGTGCCGACCTGCCGAGGAAGATGCCCGAGGAATTGGCGAGCGAAGCTGGAATGCCCGGATAAAGCATGTGCAATTCGCGAAACAGCCGGATCTGGCTGGCGTTGAGCGGATGATCCGGATTTTCGGCGCAGGCGAGGTGGCTCAGCAACAGCGCAATGCCGTGATTTTCAGTTTGCGCGCGCGGCGCCAGCGCGGCGGCTTCCTCCGGCGAAATGCCGAGCCGATGCATGCCGGTGTCGACATGAAGCGCGGCGCCGCCTTGCCATCCGTGCGCGCTCACGAACGCATCCCATTCCGCAAGTTCGGTCGTCGAGTTGATGACCGGCCGCGCATTGATCTCGATGAGGCCGTCGCCCCAATCGGGCGTAAATCCGTTGAGCACATAGATCGCGGCCTCGCCGGCGCGCGAACGCACGGATCGTGCTTCGGCAAGATCAGCGACAAAGAACGTTTTGCAGCCCGCCTTCACCAATGTCGCCGTTACCGGCTCGAGGCCAAGCCCATAGGCATTGGCTTTGACGACGGCGGCGCATTCGACGGTGAGAAGTTCGTGCGCCAGCGTCCGCCAATTCGCCCCGATCGCGGTGAGGTCGATGGTGAGCATGCCGCCGGTCTCGGGCAATGCCGCGGCCGGGGTGGGCACGGGTATGGACAGCTTCTTCGCGCGAGCCATGACCGCGTTATATGGACGCCGCGGCGGCGGCGGTAAAGCGGGCAGAAAAGCTTTGCCTAAAAGCTCGGCTGATGTCGAGATTGGCGACGCGTGTGAGATAAATCCCGAAGCGCTGCAATTGTATTCGTCAACAGCGGCTTAGGTGACGGGATCATATCCCCAAAAATCTCCTTTTCCGCAGCTAGATTGCGCAAAGCGAATCACAGTATTTTGGTGCCTTACTCACAGCCTTATCCACAAGCGGTTGCGTCGCGTCATCGAGACGTTGAAGGAGCAGCCCTATGCCGCGCGTGTCGAAAGCACAGCTTAGAGCAGATCAATTTCGCGCACACGCAGCTGAAGTGTTGAAGGATTCTGATTGGCTCGACGACGGTGTGCGGTATTGGTTGGAAAAGCAATTGAGACGCGAGCGCCACCACGAGTATACGGAAAACGAGCACGCCGCGCTTGCGAGGATTATCGCTGCCGGTACGCTCTTTGACGGCTGGGACGGCTACAGCGTTCCTGAGCTTCTAACTGCGGCCGGCCGCTACAAGGCAGACGGCGACTATGAGGACGAACGACTCTTTGACGAACTCGCAGCCCGAAATGCCACCATGTTGAGACTTGCAGAAATGGGCCACTTAGTTGGCTTTTGTCGGAACGTCGCGGGTTTGCCCTCGGCGCCATTCAAGCCTGAGATAGCGAGATACGCAGACGTTGCGTAACTCAACTGTCCTGGCGGCTTCGTAGTCCGTTGTTTTGTTCAAAGCGGAAGATGGCCCGCGCACCGAGCGGGATGTCCGACCGTTGTCGCTTAAAAATCGGGCTGATGTCGCGTGTCCGGATCAGCGAAACGTGTCACTCGGGCATCAAACTGTAGGGGAACTGTTGCGGTAGGCCCGTGTCGCTGTTTGCCAATAATGACTTCAGCTTTTCCGTGCACTTCGTTCATTTCATTTTGCCACTTCTCATGCTCGGAGGTTCCGGGACGCGGCTCCTTCGTCGTCAAGTAATATTCCTCACGATATACGAATAGCACGACATCTGCGTCCTGCTCGATCGAGCCCGACTCTCGAAGGTCGGATAATTGCGGATGTTTATCTTCTCGATTCTCAACCTGACGGGACAATTGCGATAAGGCCAAGATCGGAACATTAAGCTCCTTTGCCAGCGCTTTTAAATTCGTCGTGATCTCGGTGACTTCTTGAACGCGATTTTCCATCGCGCGGCGGCTCGACCCTTGCATCAGCTGAATATAGTCGATGACCAGGAGATCGAGGCCTCGCTGCCTCTTAAGGCGCCTGGCTCGCGCTGCGAGTTGTGCGATTGAAACTCCGCCGGTTTCATCGATAAAGAGCGGAAGGTGTTGGATTTCGACCATCTTTTGTCTAATGACATCAAAGTCACTGTCATTGATATCACCACGCCGCATCTTGTTGGATGGAATGGCAGTTTGCTCGGCAATTATGCGGGTTGCCAACTGCTCGGCGGACATTTCCAGCGAGAAGAAGCCGACGATGCCGCCGTTAATAGTTTTCATGTGCCCGTCGGCGCGTTGGTCGCCCTGCCATGCGCTTGCGACGTTATACGCGATATTTGTAGCAAGCGCGGTCTTTCCCATGCCGGGTCTTCCAGCGAGGATTATTAGATCGGAGGCCTGTAGGCCACCCATCTTTGCATCAAGATCCCGGAGGCCTGTTGCGAGACCAGATAACTTGCCGTCGCGTTGGTATGCGGCAGCCGTTAAATCTACGGCCTTGGTCAGCGCCCGCTCGAAATTTTGGAAACCACTGTCATAGCGGCCTGTCTCGGCAACTTCGTAAAGCTTACGCTCGGCGTCCTCGATATGGGTCGCAGGTGTAGCTTCGACTGGAGCGTCATAAGCAAGATTGACTATGTCTTCGCCGATGGCGATCAAGGACCGTCTGACTGCGAGATTGTAGACAAGACGTCCATAGTCCTCAGCATTGATAACAGTTGTCGCCTCGGCCGCGAGCCGGGCCAAATATTGGTCTAGTGAAAGACCTTCGATGTCGAGGTCTGCCGGCAGAAACGTTCTTAACGTGACTGTATTTGCAGTCTTACTGACGCGAATGAAACGCCCAATCAATTCAAAGATTTGCCCATTGATTGGCTCGAAGAAATGCTTCGGTTCCAAAAAGTCTTGGACGCGATAAAACGCCTCGTTATTGATAAGAAGCGCACCAAGTAAGCCCTGTTCGGCCTCGATGCTGTGCGGCGCCATGCGGACCAAAGGTTCCGCTGGTATTAATTTTCGTGCGGCCGAATCGAATGCTGGCATGGTCCCGGTCAGCGGAATCGCGAGGTGTGGCCAATTTGCGGCGGATGGCCAGTTTGAGGTTACTCATCGCGGATTACTCAACGACGGCGGCAGGTGCGACCATTCGCAACCGTCCCGCAATCACCAACGCTTACCACGAATGGCCTTGTCGATAGTCGAACCGCGCGGCAATGGGAAATCCTCATTGCGGCTGTCCCCATTACTCACCGACACCACAGGACCGTTCTAACCGACGCTTGACGCTAACTCATACCTGACAGCAGTGCGCGGCTACTCGCCGGCGAGTCGCAGCGGCGCGGAATAGCCGGCTTCCCTGCCGCGCAAACGCGCCTCTTCGCGCACGATGTAGTCGCGCGTCTCCGGCAATTGGCCTTTGTGCTTGGCCAT
>Ga0181525_10000509_pt1 | contig 33881 bp, 26 predicted proteins | sample PEATcosm2014_Bin_48_FD_121100 | JGI IMG/M metagenome (GOLD analysis project Ga0181525, IMG submission 121100) | Peatland microbial communities from MTU Mesocosm Facility, Houghton, MI, USA - PEATcosm2014_Bin06_10_metaG | ecosystem: Environmental > Terrestrial > Soil > Wetlands > Peat | place... | reverse complement strand
TGGTGTTGCTGCTGCCGCTGTTGGCTACGTAAATTTGATTGGTTGCCGGATTTACGGCTACCGCCGCGGGACTCGATGCCTGCGTATCTTGAAGAGTGGCTGTCACCGTGTTGCTTGAGCCGTCGATCACCGAGACATTGTTCGAACCCATGTTGGCAACGTAAATCTTGTTGGTGGCCGGGTTCACGGCGAGGGAGTAGGGAGAAGAACCCACTCCAACGGTCGTTAGTAAGGTATTGGTGCTTCCGTTGATGACCGAGACGTTGTTCGAATCACTATCCGCAACGTAGATCATGTTCGTCGCCGGATTTACGGCGATAGAGTCCGGGGCGTTTATGCCACCCAACGCAATAGTTGTCGTTACGCTGTTGGTACTTCCGTTTATCACAAACACGCGGAAATCGCCGTCGTCGGCTACGTAAATCGTGTTTGTTACTGGATTGATCGCAATAGCATAAAGATTTGAGCCGCCGGTGGTGATTGCCGTGACGAATTGCGCGGGAGTGGTCGCGGTCGCGCCTGTGAATACGTCGACCTTATCCAAGCCACGGTCCACGGTGTATACCATGTTGGTTACCGGGTTTACTACGACGGCCCAGTTGCTATTAGCGCCATAGGAGAGGGACGATACCGCGTTGGTCGCGCCGTCAACGACGGTAAGCGTGCCGGCGTAGTAGTCCGCGAAGTAGATCTTGTTGGTAACCGGATTGATAGCAATGCCACGGGGCTCATCGTTGTCCGTCACGGTGGTTGTTATGGATTGGCCTCGCGCCGGGGAGGTGACGAGCGCTGCAGCGGCAACGAGCAACGCGCAAAGTCCGGCGCGCAATCTTCCGCGCCTCGGGCTGCGCTGTTGCGAGTCAGCAACTGCTCCCGTTCGATCGCGTGGGATCATGCCAGCAGGGGGCTTTACCATGCAGCCTAAGATCAAACTCATTCGTGCCTCCAAAGAGGGAAATACCGCTCGAAAGGACTCAGAATTGGTCGTAGTTCCAGTACTGTTTTCGCCGCCGTCAGGAATTGGCTGGGGCGTTTGCGCTGAGAAATCTTGTAAGGCTTGCTTGATCAGATAGGGCCCGTGGCGATGCTAGACACACACCGCCTGAGAGGTAGAAACAAGAGCGGACATCATGCATGAAAGAAGTCGCTGGCGCAATCGGCACTTCGGGACAAATCGGGACAAATCGGGGTAAGACCCTTACGAATCCACTAGCCTGCGTCCTGATCGACGGATTGTTAACAGGAATTCATGCGGAAAAAGGAGCGTGGTCCCTACATTCCGCGACGAACCAGACTAGGAAGAGATGCCGCCAGAAAGGATTCAGGATCGGTAGTAGTCCCAGTACTTTTTGAGGGAGGAACCGCGCGCGGCCTACCGCTCCGAGGCTAGCCAGCGAAGACCTCGGCCGCGTTCGCGGCAGCATCTCGAAGATTCGGGAAGCGCCGCGCAGCTCGAGACGAACATTCCGTTAGGCTGAGGCTAAGTACGGAAGAAAAATTTCCGTTTTGGCGCAAACTTGCAGAAGAATGCAGCAAACGCCCTTGATTTCGCAGCACGGAAGCCGTAGTGTTTCTGATGGCTCGGGCCTTTAACACGCCGCGAAAATAATGGAATGCCCTCAATGCCACACCGTCAATCCGCCATCCGCTGAGCGCTGCTCCAAATGCAATACGGAGTTTGAATTTGACGGCGCGACGATGGCGGCAGGGCCCCACGTATCGCGGCCTGCCAGCGAAGTGGGCAAGGCCTGGTCAGTTGCCGCTGCTACTCCGGTTACTGGAGGACTGGCTGCCTCCGGAACATCGCTTGCGCCCGGCACGATCCTCGGCACGCGATACGAAATCCTGCAGATGCTGGGCCAGGGCGGCATGGGCGCAGTCTACAAAGCCCGCGACAAAGAACTCGATCGCTTCCTCGCGCTGAAAGTGATTCGCCCCGAACTGGCAGTCCATCCGGACATTCTTCATCGATTCAAGCAGGAACTGATTCTCGCGCGGCAGGTGACGCACAAAAACGTGATTCGAATTTTCGATCTCGGAGAAGCCGACGGGATCAAGTTCATCACCATGGAGTTCATCGAGGGCCAGGACCTGAAACACATCGTGGACGAGCAAGGAAAACTGAAAACGGAAGAATCCGTCCGGATTATGGAGCAGGTGTGTCTGGCGCTGGAGGCGGCGCACGCGGAAGGCGTGGTGCATCGCGACCTGAAACCGCAAAACATCATGCTCGACAAATCCGGCCGCATCTCCGTGATGGATTTCGGCATCGCGCGCTCCACCGAGATGGGCGGAATGACGCAGACCGGGGCGCTCCTCGGCACGCCGGACTATATGTCGCCGGAACAGGTGATGGGCGAGCATGTTGACGCGCGCTCCGACCTTTTCACCATGGGCGTTATTTTCTATCAACTGCTCACGGGCGACTTGCCGTACAAAGCGGAGACTGCGCAGTCCTCAATGTTCAAACGAACGCGCGAGATCCCAAAGCGCGCGATCGAAGTCGATCCCACGGTGCCCAAATTCCTGAGCGATGTGGCGGAAAAGTGCCTGCAGATCGATGTGAAAGTGCGGTATCAGAGCGCGCAGGAGTTACGCGCGGACCTGGAAGCGTGGCATGGCGGCACGTCCAAAACCGTGACGATTGCCACTCCGCCGCCGGTGGTTGTACCCAAATCCAAAAATTGGCTCGCGATTGGCGTGGCTGCGGGGGCGATTGTTCTCGCGATCGCGGCTTTCGTTTTCCGCGGGCGGCTGTTCGCGACTACGGCGGAGACGGGAGCCAACGCGCCGCCGGCTATGTCGCTCGCGATCCTTCCCTTGCGCAATGCATCCGGTGATCCGTCGCTGGATTGGCTGGGGTCGAGCATAGCTGAGATGCTCAGCACCGATGTGGGCCAGTCGGCGCAACTGCGCGCCGTCTCGTCCGAGCGCATCGGCCAGATTTTTAGGGATCTGCGGATTTCGCCGGACACTACGCTCGATGCGCCGACGATTCAGCGCGTAGCTGAGTTCAGCAACGCCGACACGATCGTCTGGGGTCAGTACGCGAAATTCGGAGATCAGATTCGCATTGATGCGACCGTCCAGGATTTGAAACACGGGCATACAAGCAAGCTCAAGACGGAAGCTGCGAGCGATAAGGAAATTCTTACCACCGTGGATCATCTGGCTTCGGACATCCGCCAGAAACTCGACCTATCGAGCCGGGCGGTGAAGGAGCTTCAAGCGCAATCCTTCAAGCCTACTTCCTCTTCGCTGCCTGCCTTGCGGGACTACAGCGACGGGCTTCAACTTCAGCGCCAGGGGAAAAATCTGGAAGCGGCGAAACTGTTCGAATCTTCCGCCAAGGAGGATCCCGAATTCGCGCTGGCTTATTCCCAGCTCGCGCGGGCCTACGAAGACCTGGGCCAGGACAACGAGGCCGAGCAGAATTCGAGAAAAGCCGTCGCACTGAGCGACAAACTTCCGGACATGGAGAAGTACCTGATCGCCGCGCGGAACGACGAGATTTTGAACGATTATCCAAAAGCGATTGAGGCGTATCAGAGCATCGTAAAGGTGACTCCCGACAATGCCGACGTTTTGTTCGACCTTGGACGGCTGCAAGAAAGTTCCGGAGCTTTCGAAAAGGCGCGCGATACTTTTGCGAATGTGCTGAAGCTGGATCCCAAGCGAGTGGATGGCCTGCTGGCGATGGGCCGTGTGGAAATCGAACTAGACAACGCACAATCCGGACTCGACTACTTGAACCGCGCGCAGTCCATGGCCATCGAGCTCGGCAATGACGAAGAGAAGGCCCAGATTCTGCAAGCCATCGGCGTGGCGTACTCTGTGTTGAACAAGCCGCAGGATGCGCTGCAAAGCTTTCAGCAATCTCTGGAAATCAAGCGCCGCCTGGGTTTGAAGAAAGGCATCGCCGACAGCCTGGAAATGATCGGACAGATGGAAGCGATCCTGGGCAAGAACGACGCGGCGCTCAAGGATTTCAACGAAGCGTTGCAAGTGCGGCGCGACATCGGGGACAAGTCGGGTACCGGCGACGTCTTGAACGATATCGCGCGCTTCTACAACGACCACAACCAGTTCGATAAGGCGCTCACCCTCTTGAAACAAGCTTTGCAGATTCAGATGGACGCGGGAAACGAAAACAGCGAGGCGCTGGCGTTGGGCAATATCGGCAACACCTATCTGCAGAAGGGCGATTACGAGGACGCGCGAACTTATTTTTCCCAGGCTCTCTCGATTCGCGAAAAGCTCAACGTACCGACCGACATCGCGGATACGCTCCACAATCTCGCGGAGACTTCCACGAGGCTTGGCCAATTTAATCAGGCCGTGGATCAATACCTGCGCGCGCTGGACCTCCGCCGGAAGGCGAATGACAAGAGAGGCGGCGCGATCGAATCGGCCAGCCTCGGAGTGCTTTTCGGCTACCAAGGGCGCTACGGCGCGGCGCTTAGTTCGGCGCAAGACGCGCTGAAAACGATGCGTGACATCAACGAAAAAGGCCAATGGCTCGGGGAAGTCTTGATGGACTACGGCCGGGCGCAGTCACAAATCGGCCGCAGTGACGACGCGCGCAAAAGCTTGAACGAAGCGCTGCCGATTCTACGGGAGGCGAAAAACGACATTTTGGTGGCACAAGCGCTGAACGATGAGGGCGATAGCTTTTTCTATCAGGGAGATTACAAATCCGCCGAGCCGATGTATCAACAGGCGCTGGCGTTGGCGTCGAAGACCGGCGATAAGCAAATGACTTTGCTTTCGAAGGTCAACCTGGCGAAACTCGCGATCCAGCAAGGCGGGGCGGCATCGGCGGTGAATACGCTCCGCAGCCTCTCCGACGCAGCAGATACGCTCGGTCTAAAATATCTCTCCGTGGAATGCTCGGTGTATCTTGCAGAGGCGCTGATACAAACGAAGAATTATGCGAAGGCGCGGGATGAACTTAACCGCGCACTAGGCCGCAGCGAGAAGCTCGGACTTCAGGCGCAGCAGGCACGGAGCCAATACTTGCTCGGCCGTGCTTTGCAGCTCTCGGGTAATGCGAAGGAAGCAGCCGGCCATTTTGCGGACGCGCGCCGCATCCTTGACGACATTAAAAAGGACGCGGGGAGCGACAGCGTTACAAAGCGCAGCGACCTCGCCCCCATGTACGCAGCAGCCAGTTGATTTCTCTTCGAACCGGACTCCTGGACAGCAATGATAAATCTCGCATGATCCCATTTCTATTAACTAACGCCTTCGGTCTGACAGGCCTCTACTTGTGGCCCCCGGCCGATTCTTTGCCGCCCTCGCAGCTGAAAGCGACTTGCGAGATCTGCTGCGCCTCGATGGTGAGATAACCTACGCCAGTCGTTGAACCCTCGTTGTAGAGACCGTTCTGGTTGGCGAGGGCGTCGTTTTTACCGACAATGCCCACTACCTTGATAGTGCGACCGGTTTTTCCTTTCAGGGACGAAACGTCGCCGGAGACGATTCGAAACTGCTTCGGACCAGGCGCACCGCCCGCAATGACATAGGTGCCCGCAGTCATTGAGAGGCAGCCGACTACAGTTCTAAGGCCGAGAGCCTGAGGCACAGTTTCAGACTGATTGGCATTCATCGCCTCCTGCGAGCCAAAGGTGTGGAGTCCCGAAAGGAACCCTGAGCTCATGGCGACGGAAGTTTGTCCAGGATCGATCGCTTTCGTTTGCGCCTGAAGTGCGCAACTTACAAGTGCGAGTGTGGTTCCCAAAATCGCTGTTTTTACCAGGTGCTTCATAGCAGTTTCTCCTTTTTTCTGTATGCCCACGATCCATGCGAGTTTCCGCGTCTCTGTCAGCAGCAGATTTAACTATAGAGAAACCCTATTTGACGGCAAGGAAAATACGTCCTGCAACGAAAGTCGAGTGAATCGGTGTCAAATCTTCGCGGATTTTTTGCTTGCTGGTTAAATACGGAGGAATTTTACGGTGTCAGAAGCATTACAGCGCAGCGACCTCGCCCCATCTACGCAGCAGCAGCGAGTTGATTTAGAAGTCGCCGTTGTCTCGCGGTGGGACTTGATCTGAGCTTAATTTAGGTTCTCGTTCCGGGTCTTTGCAAATCCGTACCCGGGAGCACTCGAAACGGTTTGTTCTTGCCCCAGCGGTAGATTGCGAAATCCTGGTCCAGCGTCAGAATGTCCCCGGTCCCAAACTCGTCGGCCAAACGAATCAGACAGGCATCCGCAAGATCAATCTTCCGGTCCTTATATTTTTGCAATACTTTTCTGACACCGGCAGTATCTCGAGAAAGCTGAAAAGGAACCTGGAAAATCCCGGCGGCAACGTTCTCGATCACCGCCCCCGACGCGCCTGACAAGCTGCGCAACAAGTAGCAACTCTCGGTGATGACCGCTTCGCAAGTCACGAGCGGCGCCTCCACTTCTCGAACCGCTCGAGCGCACGCCTGGTGGAAGCTCTCGCTGCGGTCCAGCAGCGCAACGATGACACCTGTGTCGAGCAGGACCGGCTTCATCGCCCGAATTTCCGTAGATGCTTTTTGTTCGATCCCAGATCTCGCACACCGGATTCGAACTTGCCCAGGCCGATGACGCCGGCCTTCTTGCGCCGCAAGTAGCTCGCTTCCAGAACACGCAACCCCTCGCGCACAACCCGCGAAGGAGTCCAACCCAATTCTCGCACCAGAACAGCGAGCCTCTTCCGCGATCGGTCATCCAGCCTAGCTTGAATCGCAAATCGCATGCACCAATTGTACTACAAATCGCCATTTGTATGACATAGAATTCGCATCTTCGCGTCGCAGAGGCTAGGGCGCCCGAATGAGATTTTCGGTACGGACGATGCTCTAGTGACGCCTGTTCCAGAACGGCTGATCGGGCCAGCGTTGTTCCATGCGGTAGTAGGAGGCGCGCAACTCGAGGTAGCGAGCGAAGTGACTGGCGATGGACTGGGCATAAGCGGACGCTAGCTTCCCCGATCCGGTCAAGATATTGTGTGCGACACGCCCGGCCTCGATTCCGGATAGCACCGCGTAACCGATTCCCATCGACGCAAGCGGATCAAAGGTGACCGCGGCATCGCCAGAAGCGATCCAGCCCGCGCCCGCGGGCGGCGATGTAAGTCCCGAATAGGCGGCGTGGAGGCGAAGGGGAGTTCGAAGTTGGCCGCGCTGCAAGCGGTCGCAAGTGTGAACGGCTTGCGTGAGGTGTCGTTTCCATGAAGCCGGCTCTCGATAGCGGTGGAGACGCGCAATGTCCGCATCGGTCATAAACACTGCGATCGTCTGATTGTCCGGTAAGGGCGCGGTGTACCACCAGCCGGAGGGAACTGCCTCAACAAAAGTAATTCCGGCGTCGGGCGCCGGTCCATGCATCTTATAAAGCCCGGAGATGGCGACCAAGCTATCTCGTGATTCGAACTTCGCAGCTTGGCCGCGTGCGATCGATGCTCGTCTTCCGGTCGCATCGATTACGTAGCGCGCGTTGAGTAGTATGCGGCGGCGGTGGGCAGCCTTCCGGATCACAAGATGCCAAATGCCGTCGCTGGCACGCTCTGCTGCTTCAATTTTCGACTGCGTGAGAATTATTCCGCCGCGGCGGCCAGCTAGGTTCGCCAACGCCTCATCAAACCGCCGCCGGTCCAGATGCCAACCCAGTCCTCTGCCGGTGAACAGGAAGTCCTGAAGCCTGAGGTCCGATGTGCCCCACGCCGCAGCTACTCCATGCGCTGGACAGGGCTGCGATTCGGCGAGGGTTTCCTCGGCGCTGATGTAGCGCAGCGAATCGGCGACGCTTGGTGAAAGGCATTCGCCGATGCGAAAGGACGCGTAGGAGGAACGCTCGATCACGGCCACGCGGAGGTCGGAGTACTTGAGAAGTGTCAGCGCTGCCGCGCTGCCCGATGGACCGCCGCCCACGATGGCAACGTCCGCTGAGAGCCGCTCAGGTTCCTCGGTGGTGTCGAGCCCCGAGACGTACGGGAGTTCGTCGAGCATTTTGATCCGTCAAGTACCAAACGGGCGCAAAGGTGGTGTCGGTGGCGAAGACCACGTTTGCCGGGCCACCTACAGCAATGCTGCCGACAACGAATTCGGCGTGTTTGCGATCGGTCTCGACGAAGTAGGGATACGAAGCGCGGTCGGGGCCGCGGTTTTGGTTGAGGATGAATCCCAAATAGCTCCAAGCGATGATCATCTCCTGATAGCTGTTGATGCCCCGCGAAAAATGTACCTGCGCGCCTGCGCTGATTCCCGCGAGCCTTTGTTCCTCGAGAGTTGTAGCCCCACTAAGGACGTCCACCGGGCTTTGTGGCGGCCACCAGTAGACGTAATACGTCGGCGGGGCGGGTAGAAGCTGATCGTTTACGCAGATATCGGGATCCACGAAATTCACATGCTGGACGGTGCACCACAGGAAGTCCGCCTGCCAAGGAATGGACATGCGCTTGGTCATATCTCCCGGCTCGCAGCCTTCTCCGGAAATCGTTTCGTCATAGCCGTCGGCGTTCAAACCGAACTCATAGTAATGTGCATCATCCTTGAATCGCGGCTTGATGCGGTAAGGCCGCTCATAGATGACGGGATTGCGCGTGTTCCAGGTAACTTCAATACCCGGACCCATGGGGTCGCCGACGCAGTTCCCGACGCTCACTCGGTCGAGTGGATGGATCCCCGAAGGTTCGCCGGCTCTATCGCCGCGTTTGAATTTTCCGCAGGCCCACTGCGACATCAGGAAATACTGCGTCTGAGTCAGAGTCATGAACTTGTCGATATTAATGTTCATGAATGAATTGGAGGCTGAATTCAAGGGCAGGAGCGGCACATTGTTACTGCCGGTCAGCTTCTGCTCTTCCTTGGCCAGGCTGCCGGGCTGCCGGAAGTAACGGAAAAGATTCTCGCGGTTCGGGCGGTTCTGCTCGGAAGGGTCGCCGAGGTCAAAGCGGGGTGAGGCGAGGCGGACCATGGAAGGAACGTTGGCCACCCAGATGTATCCGGCGATGCGGTCAAAGATGGGAGCTATATCGCGCTCGAAATCGGCTCGATAATCGAAATTCCATCCCATGCCGGGCGCATACATTCCAGGAACGAGCCCCTGATAGCGCACCGCCACGTCAAAGATGATGTCGTCCAGGGTGATGATATTAACTAACTCCGGCGCAAATTTCGGAGCCCCAACGATTACCCAAGCTTGCAGCGAGAGCGTCCGCCCGTCTTTCAGCGTGAGTTTACAGGTGACTTGCCCGTCAGAAACATCGTCGTACCACCCTACTCCTTCCAGTAGGCCAATGATGTTACTGCTGCCGGAGGCGTGGCCATGTCCTCCTAAAACAATGAGGCGGCCCTGCGCGTCAGTAATAATGTCTCCCAACGTATCAATGGGGAAGGGAGGTTCTGATGGAGGGAAAGAGCCGTGGTGATAATCAAGTGGGATAGTGGAACGCGAGAAGGCAGCGCGCTGATTCGCACCGTTTACTACACGCGGACCCGGATCGATGATTAGCTTTTCCCGCTCCGGCCCTTTCACGCCGGGGTTGCGGAACTTGACGTGGTGGTCCGCGTAGGTGTTATTTGGAAACATTACGTCTCCCACAAACACCCGGAAGGGATACCAGGAGGCTTTTTTGTTTGCGAGATGAACGGTCCACTCGACGGCGGCTACTTCCGAATCACCGAGCGTCACTTCATGCCCTGGGTCGGACGGATTCGCATCCTGAAAGGCGAACAGGCGGAAGCGCGCCCCTTGCCGTCGTACGAAACCCTGACTATCTCGAAAGTGCTCGACAGATTTCTGATCGGCACCCTCGGGCACAGAGTTTCCGAATTGGTCGCACTCGATAGGAAGGCCTCCGATCGTTTCCGGAGCCAAATAAAAACTGTCGGGGCTGTTTCCTACTCTGGCCACCCCGATGGAGGGATGAATCTCGTAGCGTAGTCCCACGGTGCAGTCCCTTCCCGCGTCAAAAAAGGCGCGAACCGCAGGATAATATGGCAAGAGTCGATACGACTGTATGCGTTTTTGCCACCGGTGCCAGCGTAATCACGGCGAAGGCTATCACGGAACTCCGGAGAAAATCCACTTTCGCAGGATTCATCGGACGTTTCACGGATTACACTTGGTTGAAGGGCTCGGCCTATCCGCTCCGACGGACAAGCACCGATAGGTATTGACAAGTAATGAGGGCGTGAGTGACACTTCGGGTCGGTTCACCGTCTCTAAACTTTAAGCGCAAAAACGGGAACTAATTGGCGACAATATGGGAGAAAAGTCGATGAGCAACTTGGATCAACTCGCGAAGGCGGGTGTACCGATAAAAGATATGTCGGCGGAAGAGAAGCAGGTAGTGGAATCTCTCAGCCAGCCAGAACTTAGTGTTCTTCTGGAAGTGAGAACCAAGTATGAAGGTGTGTGCAAGGGGAATCGTCCGGTAACCTCGCTGAAGATTCTTTAGGAGCAACGCCGTTATGGTGCAACCATCCCCAACTCTGGAGGATTACCGCGCCGCCGGAGTTGCGGGGCTCCCGGCGAGTTTGCTGTTGAAAAAAAAAATACTGCTCGTAAGTCCACACACTCACGAAACAACCCCTAGCGTCCTCACTCATCCCCAGTTAAGAGAGTTTTACCCCGAGATGCTCTTCACCTTGTATTCCACCATCTGGGCTACGGTGCCGTTGCTGGAAGCTGCGTTGACTGTTTCGCGCGAACGCTCCGCCGACGATGCAGTGGCTGCGAAACTCGTCCCCTACTTCCAAAATCATATCGCGGAAGAGTTGCATCACGATGAATGGATGCTGGAGGACATGGAAGTGCTGGGCATGAAGCGCAGCGAGATACTAGAGCGGCTGCCGCCTGCCGGCATTGCCGAAGCGGTGGGCGCTCAATACTATTGGATTTATCATTATCATCCGGTTGCATTTCTTGGATATCTGGCGGCGCTGGAAACCGACCCTGTCTCGGCCGAGGTGGTGAAGAAGGCGGCGGCAGAAAGCGGCATACCGCCGGCTGCCTTTCGGACCCTCCTCATCCATTCAGAGCACGACTTCGACCACTGCGAAGATCTCAACCGTCTGATAGACGGGCTCCCCCTTCAACCGCAGCACATCAGGCTGATGTCGCTAAGTGCCATGCAAATCGCAGCGGCCTACGACAAAGCATTCACCGCAATGCTTCCGGGATAGCAGATCTTCGACTCGATGGAACACAACGACATTTCGAGGGCCCTCGGAATACCCGTCCCGGGAACGATTATTTCGCATTATGAGATCGTCGCTCCCTTAGGCGAAGGCGGCATGGGAGTTGTGTATCGGGCAGTCGATACGCGGCTCAAACGGCCCGTGGCGTTAAAGTTCCTCAACCAGCAGGCCCTCGAAAGTGATCAGGGAAAGGAGCGGCTGGTTCTTGAAGCGCAAGCCGCCGCAGCTTTAGACCATCCGAATATCTGTCAGGTCTATGAGATCGAAGAGGCCGACGGACACACCTTTATAGCGATGGCCTGCATCTCCGGCGTCAGTCTTAGAAAGAAACTAGCGTCCGGACCGCTGGCGGTGGAACAGTCATTGGAAATTGCCGTGCAGATCGCACGAGGGTTGCTGGCCGCACACGAGAAAGGCCTGGTCCATCGAGACATCAAGCCCACCAACGTGATTATTTCCGATGAAGGCGTTGCTAAGATTGTGGATTTTGGGTTAGTGCAAAGGCCCGATTCCTCCGTTCTCACGACGCCCGGTGCGCTCGTCGGTACTCTGACTTACATGTCGCCCGAGCAAGCCGCCGGTGATCGCGTGGACCACAGAACAGACCTGTGGTCTTGGGGCGTGGTGTTGTACGAGATGCTTACCGGTGTTCGTCCTTTTCGTGCAGAGAATGCGTTGGGTCTCATCAATGCCATTTGCCACAGGGCGCCAGAGCCTATGCGCACCTACCGGGATCCCTTGCCACCTACGCTTGAACAAGTGGTGAATCGTGCGCTCGAAAAATCTCTCGACCTTCGCTATCAAAACGCGCGGGAGATCCTGGCAGATTTGGGAAGCCCAGCGGGCATGGCAGTTGAACATTCAGCCAGGAGCAGCCTTTCAGCTTCCGGGCTCGCTTCCGAACGGTCCGGAGCTGTATCGATAGCGGTGCTGCCTTTTGTCAACAACAGCGGGGACAAAGAAAACGAGTTTTTCAGCGACGGCTTAACCGATGAATTGATCAATGTGCTGGCCCATTGCGAAGGCATGCGCGTCGTCTCCCGTACTTCCGCCTTCGCCTTCAAGGGAAAGGTCGAAAACATTCAAAGGATCGGAGAACAACTACGCGTTCATGCCATCCTCGAAGGCAGCGTGAGAAAGGCCGGCGAGCGACTACGCGTGACCGCGCAACTCATTAACGTAAGAGACGGCTACCATATCTGGTCGGGAAAATTCGACCGCGAACTAAAGGACATCTTTGCGATTCAGGACGAGATCGCTCAGACGGTAGCAAATGCGCTGGAGATCTCGCTCAAACCCGGCCAGTCGCTCGCGCCGCGGGGCGTGCAGACGAATCTGGATGCCTATCATCACTACCTGAAGGGCCGATACTACTGGAATCAGATGACGGCGGAAGGATTTCAGAAGGCACTATCCCACTTTCAAGAAGCGCTCAAGCTTGACCCGACGTACGGAGCGGCCTCCGCGGGGATCGCGGATTATTTCACCATACTGGGACTCTGGAGTTTGGCGCAGCCCTCCGAAGTGTGGCCCAAGGCAAAAGCCGCAGCGCTGAAAGCTCTGGAGCTTGACAGCTCTCTGCCGGAAGCACACATCTCGCTCGGGTACGTGCACATTTTTTACGAATGGGACCGCCAGCAAGCTGAGCAGGATTTTAGGAAAGCGGTCGAACTCAATCGCGGGCTGTCGGTGGCGCACTACAGCTATGCCATTTACCTGATTCAAACCGGGAAGCTGGAGGAAGCCATCGCCAGCATGATAAAAGCGAAGGACCTCGATCCTCTTTCATTGCTCGTTTGTTCTGGGCTCGCCTTCGCGTACTACTACAACCGGCAATACGATCGGGCGCTCGAAGAACACAAGAAGGTTCTCGAACTTGATCCTAACTATGTTTATTCCCTCTTCGGCATCGGACTCGTGCACCAGGCGCTCGGGCGATTCAAGGAAGCCATCGAAGTTCTGGAGCAGTCGTGGAAATCCTCGGGCGGGAGTTCGCTGCTGCTCGGATTCCTGGGGGGCTGCTACGGCAGAGCGGGCATGAGCGGCAGATCGCTTGACGTATTGGAACAACTCGGCAAACAGGCGGAACAAATGTACGTTTCGCCGGTTTGTCAGGCGCTCGTGTACACGGGCCTTGGCGAAACGAGCCGCGCGCTTGACTGGCTTGAAAAGGCGGCGGAGAGCCGTGCGGCACTACTTACTTATATTTCCGTGATGGCGGCTTTTGATCCGTTGCGCGGCGAGCCGCGATTCATCGCTATCGAGCGGCAGATGGCGAGTCCGCTTGCCGATTCGCCCACGCGCTGAATGAGTGCCGCGGTAACATTTAAGCCGCCCATGAGCGCTCACAAAGACTTGCGCGGGGTGGGACGGAAAAAACGATGAACGCTGAAGTCGCACTGATTTCAATGCCCTTCGCCGCCGCGAGTATGCCTTCGATTGGCATCAGCTTGCTTCAGGCGGAATTGAGGCGAGAAGGCATGGAGTGCGACGTGTACTACCCGAACCTGCGTTACGCCGCGCAAATCGGCCTTCCGCTCTACTCCTGGCTGGCAAACGCTTCGGAAGTGACACTTACAGGCGAGTGGATTTTTTCGCACGCGCTGTTCGCGGGCGAGGGCCCGGCGGATGAGGCGTACCGAAAGGACATCTTGCTTGACAGATTACGCGGGAAGATCGACATCGAGCGATTTTTGGGCATTTTCCGTGCCCGGAAGGGGGCCGCTCAATTCCTGGACGATTGTTTAAGCGCCATCGACTTCTCCCAATATCGCATCGTGGGATTCACATCGACGTTTGAGCAGAACGTGGCGTCTCTCGCTCTGGCTCGCCGCATCAAGGAAACCTACCCCGGCGTCGTGATCGTATTTGGCGGCGCCAATTGTGAAGCAGAGATGGGCATCGAACTTCACCGGCAGTTCAGCTGGGTGGATTACGTTTGCTCCGGCGAAGGCGATAAGAATTTTCCGGAACTAGCGAGGGGGATTCTCCGAGGGGAGCCCATTCGCGAACTCGACGGCATCATCAGTCGCCGCAACGGCGAGACCGTGATCCCGCCGAAGTTGGTTTCCCCGGTTACCGACCTCGATGCCCTTCCGATCCCTTCCTATGACGATTATTTCGCCCAGCTCATCGAAAATCATTTGGAAGGAGAGCTGGAGGCGATGATCCCGATCGAAACCGCCCGCGGGTGTTGGTGGGGAGCCAAGATGCACTGCACCTTTTGCGGATTGAACGGCAGCACAATGGCGTATCGCAGCAAGTCGGCCGATCGCGTGCTGGAGGAGATTTCGTTGCTTGCTGGAAAGTACGGAACGAAATTTGTTTCCGTGGACAACATACTCAACCTGAAGTATTTGGAGTCACTTTTTCCGGAGATTGTCTCAAGAGGAATGAATTGCACCTTCTACTTTGAGACGAAGGTCAACCTGAAAAAGCCACAATTGAAATTGCTGAAAGAAGCTGGAGTGAACGAAGTCCAGCCGGGGATCGAGAGCCTGAGCACGCCGATTCTGAAGTCCATGAAAAAGGGCTGCACCATGTTGCAAAACGTGCAATTCCTAAAGTGGGCCAAGCAATATGGAATCAGGCCGCTGTGGAATCTTCTCTACGGTTTTCCGGGCGAGGACCCTTCGGAATACGAAAAGATGGCGCGTTTAATTCCTTTTCTCCATCACTTGGTGCCGCCCGACGGTTGCCTCCGCGTCCGCGTTTGTCGTTTCAGCCCTTACTTCTCGCGATGGCAGGAATACGGGTTCCGCGAGCCTCGTGCGGATCAGGCCTATGCGTATATTTACCCGCTGCCGCAAGCCGCCATTCACAACCTCGCCTATAATTTTCAGTTCGATCATGACCTGGCGGGATCGGTCGATTCTTATGCACGGGAGTTGGTAGCGGCTACGACTGCTTGGCAGAACTGCGCGCACGTGGCTGATCTGACGATGCAGGAGAATGGATGCGATTTGGTGCTGATGGACACACGAAACCCAGGACCGCCGCGGAAGATCACGCTGAACCAACCGTTGAGCACGGTTTACCAGGGCTGCGACGAAGCCATGGCGCTTAGCCAGATATGGCAGTCGCTTCCCACTCCGAATCGAATCGCACTCGAGGAGCTGGAAAAGTCGCTCGATTCCCTGGTTGAAGAGGGGCTGATGGTGAAGGAGGGCTCAACTTTTCTCAGTCTGGCTGTTCCAGCCGGCGAGTCTGAGACGGCTTCTGGGAAGAATGGCTCCCCGGGCTAGATTCGAACTAGCAACCCTTCGGTTAACAGCCGAATGCTCTACCGTTGAGCTACCGGGGAGTAGATTGATTAGCGGAATGACTCCGGTCATTCTACGCAAGTGGTTCACTCACTGCAACTCGCGGGTGAGCGATGGCGGCGCGGGCGACGCCGCCGCGGATTGCGATTGGCATTCGATAGGCGCCGACGCAGGAAAATTATTTTTTGCGAGATTCAAACTGCTGGGAATGCGAAACAGCGGAGCTACTGAAGTTTCTGGGTAGTGGCGTCGTGGCAGATCAAGTTTTCAAAGATGGCCAGGACGTGTTGGCGATAGCGGACGATGGTCTCCAGGATGGGACGAAGCTGGGGCTCGCGCACCGTTTCGCGGTCCCATTTAGCGAGAACCGCTGCGGGGACTTGAATATCCTTGCGCAGCTCTTCAGCCGAATGGCCACGCAGGAACAGGCCGTAAAAAAAGGCGGCCTCACGCTGCGGGAACTGAAAATCCTGCAGCACTTCCTCTAGCGGGTTTGCTTGCGTCGCCATTGTAGAAAACCGCAGTTTACAGTTTTCAACGCGCACGTCAAGAGTACACGCTGCGTAAGAGAAAATAACCCTAGGGCTATAAGACTACTCAACCCAGCGAGTGGCGGCCCGCATGCTGGAGATGGAGCGCACAGAACTAGGCTGGGATCCACGGTGTAGCGCAAGCTCCTGTTCAGAATGGGTTTATACGCGGGGCCAACCGGACTAGGTTCTAAGCATACGCTTATCTCGCGCGACGCCCGCGGGATGATCGATGCCAAACTCCCATAGTTGTCTGTTGCGAAGCAGAGGCGAAGGGGGCGCGTTGGAGTGTGGCGGAGGCTATGCTATAAGTAGCGGGCTGGCTAATTCGAGGAAATAGTGCCATTTATTAATTTTCCCGCGCGGGAAATCAACTGCAAGCTGGTGTATTACGGCCCCGGCCTTGGCGGGAAAACCGCCAACCTGCAGTGGATTTACGACCACACGGGAACAAATCAAAAAGGAAAGATGGTTTCGCTGGCGACCGAAACGGATCGCACGCTGTTCTTCGATTTCCTTCCGCTGGATTTGGGGACGGTGCGAGGATTTCGCACGCGCTTTCATCTGTATACGGTTCCAGGGCAGGTGTTTTACGAAGCGAGCCGGCGGCTGATTTTGAAGGGCGCGGACGGAGTGGTATTTGTGGCAGATTCGCAGGAAGAACGGCTGGACGCGAATCTGGAAACGATGGACAACCTGCGCGAACATCTGAAAGATCACAACCTGAATTTCGAGACGATTCCTTACGTCTTGCAACTCAACAAGCGCGACTTGCCGAATATTCTGCCGGTGGAAGAATTGAAGACGCAACTTGGAGTGAAAGGCGAGCCGACGCTGGAAGCCGTCGCCATCACGGGCCAAGGCGTGTTTGATACGCTGAAGGAAGTGGCCAAGCTGGTGCTCGCCGAGTTGAAGAAGAACGCCTGAAACATTTCCTCAGTAGAGATGAAAAGTCATTTCGACCATTTGCCGAACTGAAGCGGGATTGCCGTTCTGATCTACAGCGGGCTTGAACCTCCATTGTCTAAGGACTTCAATAGCTTTGCTATTCAGGCCGCACGAGAGTCCTCGCACTACCGAGATGCTGGACGGATGGCCGGTGGAATCAATAATTACAGTGAGGAGGACTGTTCCCTGCGCTTTGGCTTTAACTGCCAGGTCTGAGAACTGTGCGTTCGGGCAGTAGACGCAGGTCGGAACAGAGGTCTTTACATGTGCTGGAGTGCGCACCGCGGCTGCATCGACGGTACTAAGAGCGGCATCCGGGCTGTTCCAGGAATTCTTGTCGCTTCGAGAGGAAGCGGGAGAAGTATCGACAGGCTTGGATACGTCAGCGCGAAGTTCGGACCTGAGAGGCAGTGAAGCGGAGCCGTCAAAAATGCGTTTCCAATCGGTGAGGCGCGTCACTCTTAGATTGAGTCGGTTTGAGCCCGCACTAGAGTCGATCATCCCTTCGACTACAAAATCGGCACCCAGCTGCCGGCAATAGCACCTCGCTGACATCTCGTCAGCGCGGGCTTCCGGAGTGAGGATGTCCTCTGCCGTCGCGCTGGCGTAATCGGCACGGTCGAGCACGACGAGATCTTGGGTATTCTTGCGCAGCGAATCCGCGAATCGATCTGCTAGTAAAGCACCTAGTCCGCTCGCCTTTGCCTGTGGGTCCGCGAAATCGATCACCAGAATTTTATTGCCGTGTGATTTAACAGATTTGTGGATTTGGGCAGCGGCTTGAGCGGCCAACGCATCGAGATCCGATTGTCCTTGCGCCCGCACAGAAGAAGGAGCGAGCAGCAGGATTGAAATAAGGGACGAGAAGATTAGCGACACACTGTGGCGCGCGACGGACCTCATTAGAAGTTTGACATCAAGCATAGGACAGCGCTAGGCGTGGGCGGTGCCGCCGCGGAAGGCGGAGATGGCTTTTTTTTCGTCGGTGAAGGTGGGGATAGACTGGATCAGGCGCGTGAGTTCGAGGACTTCGCGAACGTGGCCGGTGGGATTCAGAATTTTCAGGCTGCCGCCCTGGCGCTCGAGGCTGACGAACGAACGCACCAACGTGCTGATGCCGGAGCTGTCCATCTGCGTGACGCCGGCGAGATTGACGAGGACGTCGGTTGGACCGGCTTCGGCGAGTTTTCGCAGTTCCGTGCCCAGCGCGTCATTGCTGGCGCCTATGATAATGCGGCCTTGCAAATCAAGAATGGTTATGCTGCCGGATTTCCGCGCGGCAATCTGCAGGCCCATGACAGCCTCCTTCGCAACCTACCATGCGCCGTCAAGCGAACGACCCCTTGGCCGCCGGTATTGCGAAACAATCTGCGCATTATAACCCCAGCACGCGCGCGGGAAGCAAGGTATCAAAACGGCGCTACGGATGCGACAAGCTTGCGAAGCGGAGGTCGAGCATTTCGCGAACTTTGCGGCCGAGGTCCCGGGGAGAATAGGGCTTTTGCAAAATGGGCAAACCTTGCTTCTGTACGGTATGGAGCAAGGGAATATCGGAACTGTGCCCGGTGGTGAAAATCACGGGCATTTCAGGTTTCTCCGCCCGAATTTGAGAGAAAACTTCGAGGCCGCTTATTTTGGGGAGCATGACGTCGAGAAGCATCAGGTGGGTCCGATCGGAGTTGGTGTGAAATAGCTGCACGGCTTCCCGGCCGTCGGTTGCGAGCAGAACTTTGTATCCTAGGTTCGTGAGCGTTTCGCGGGCAAGTTCGCGCAAGCCTTCGTGATCTTCCGCGACAAGAATCGTTTCAGACCCGCCCCGCATCGGGCGAGAGTCTTCCAGCGCACTCGCCGTTTTTTCCATCATGGCGCTGGCCGGAAGATAGATGCGGAAGGTGCTGCCCATTTTGAGTTCGCTATAGACATGAACGAAACCCTGATGCTGCGTGACAATGCCGTACACAGTGGCGAGGCCGAGCCCGGTTCCTTTGCCTGATTCCTTGGTGGTGAAAAACGGCTCGAAGATGCGCTCCTGGGTAGCCGCATCCATTCCCGTACCGGTATCAGTGACCGACAGCATGGAGTAGCGGCCCGGGCGGGTCAGAACGTGAAGCGAACAGTATTTTTCGTCGAAGGTGACCGCGCGCGTCTCAATGATCAAGGAGCCGCCCTCGGGCATGGCGTCTCGAGCGTTGATGCACAGGTTCAACAGCACTTGATTGAGTTGCGTGGCGTCGGCGAGAACCGGTGCAAGATCCGCGGAAAGCGTGGCCTTGATTTCAATGTTTGCTCCAATCACATCTTCGAGCGAGTCGAGCGTTTCGGTGACGCTACGGTTCAGGTCCACCTGCCGGGGCTCTAGCGTCTGGCAGCGGGCAAAAACGAGAAGCTGTTTTGTGAGAGCAGCGGCGCGCTCGGCCTGATTGCGAATTTTTTCAAAATGAAGCTTGGCGCGCGAACCGGCTTTAGCTTCTTCCACTCCCATGTCGGTCCAGCCGATAATGGCGCCGATCATGTTGTTGAAATCGTGCGCTATGCCGCCGGCCAGTTGGCCGATGGCCTCAAATTTCTTCGCTTCCAGCAGTTGTTTTTCGAGCGCCAGACGCTGGGTGACATCTTCGATGATCACCTCCAGGTGTTCCTCATCGGCGGCGGAGTGTTTCACACGACGGCCATTCATTCGTACCGTAATGATCGCGCCATCCTTGCGCTTCCAGTCGACGGTGGTATCCACGCGGCCGTTGCGGATGCATTCCGCAACAATTTTTTTCGTGACGGAAGGGTTGCGATAGGGTGCGGTGGAAGCCGGGATTGAAAGGAGGTCCTCCGCTGAGTGGTAGCCCAGCATCTGAACCAGTGCGGGATTCACGCGAACCAGCTTGCCTGCCAAAGTGACGCTGCAGATCCCGTACGTTGCGTTCTCTACCAGACCTCGATAGGCCGCTTCGCTTTCGCGCAACGCTTCCTCGGCGCGTTTTCGGGCGCTGACAGTTACGCGAGACTTCGTGTAGACCTTTTTCACTGATTAACCTTGCTTCAAAGAGCGAACAAACGAGAACGTTGTTCCCGCGCGCATTTTGCACAGCGAGAGCTTGGTCGGAAATCGAAGGGGAAATCCGAGTCAGAAACTGGATATTTTGGAAGGGAGTTCTATTGTGGGCGCAAGATTGGCCATGTTCAAGATGAGAAAGCGCATTGTATCGGCGCTGCCACCGTGCCAATACAGCACACCTGGAATGGAACCCTCAGTTTCCGGCGGGTTGCGGAGCCGGCTGTGGAGCCGGATGGCTGGCGAAGTATTCGCTAAGGCCTGCGGTGAGTTGCTGCAAACCCGCTCGGACATTCTTGTCCATCGCTTCTACCACAGACTGTACTGTTTTACCTTGTGCCGGCTCGTCATGTTCATATCTGCTGGACCAAACCGTGGTGCGAGTGCTGGGGTCAAACAATTCGAGTTGTAAAGAGAAGCGCGCCATCAATTCAGGCTTGTCCACTTCGGAAATGGCCCACAAGTGACCGCGAACCACATAATCGCCGCGGATGTTGCTGCTAAGAGTGGATACAGCGCGATACTGCCCGGTGGACCTTAAACTGTTAACCAGCAAGTCCTGAATCATGTCGGCAGGAGGTTCGGCCCAACGGTCGTAGGAATAAACTCCCAGTTGCACTGGTCCAGAACCGTAGACGAGACGATCGTCGCGATAGAGATGCGAGGCAGTGATGCGCCCGACCAAGAGAGTCACCGGGTACTGCGCGCTCCCTGACGCGGCGGGGACCGGGCCGGGATCGAGGATGTAATACTTCATCGGGCGCGTTGCTCCGCATCCCGAAAGACAAACTATCAGGAAGATCATTCCAGCAAGCTGGGTTCGGCGCCTAGACACTTCCTGCTCCTTTTCGCCTATTGCGGCGGTGCCTGGCCAGGCTCGTGAGATTTGGGTTCAGAACTCCGAATCAACAAATATGGCCGGGCTCTAATCGTTTCGGTAAAGGCGTTCATGTTCTCCGTGATACGCCGGACATTATCGATAATTTCGTCAAGGTTTTCGGAATTGTTTGCGATCGTATTATCGAGCTGCGACACGATCGAATCAGCTTTGGTCAACGACGCACGCAATTTCTTTACCGATTCGCGGATGTCCGCACGGTTATCCTTCAGCATGGCATCGAGACGATCGAGAGTCTGGTTGGCTTCCAAGGTGGTCTTGTGGAAATCGTCAATCAGCGGACTGAGCTTGGCGCTGGCCGTGTTTATGTGTTCCAGCGTGGAATGAACCAGCGGCCTGTCTTCCTGGAGCATTCCGCGGACGTTGGCGAGACTCTCACCGACGTTTTCGCGATTTCGATCGTTCAGGAGATCGTTCACGCGGTTGAGCGTTTCCTTGAGTTCGACCACACGAGAATTCAAATTAGCGATCAATTCGCTCACGGCGGGAGCCAGGTCATTAATTTTGCCGGTGATGTCGGCAAAGCTTACGGGTTCAATTGCCTTGAGGGTGGAATCAGCAGGGGCGCGAGGAGCGGGGTTTGTCCCAGCGAGGATTCCCAGGAAATTCTCGCCTAACGGGCTGTTACTTGTAACCTCGACCTTGCTGTCCGTTTTTACCGGTATATCCGGATGCACGGCGAAATCAACCTTCATGCGGGTGGCATCTTGAGGATCGACTTGAACCTTCTTGACTCGGCCGATGGGCGGGCCGCCGGCATAACGAACTTCCGAGCCTGCTTGCAATCCTCCCGCGTTTTTGAAATAGGCGTGGAAGTTCGTGTCGCCTGATGTCAGCACCCCGGAGAGAATAAAAAGGGTGGCGATGAGCAGACCTCCTGCCACTATTACAAATAATCCGACGAGAGCCGATTCGCGCTTCGCTTCCATCTGTTTCCTCGATTACTACCGCACGGCAGCTTAGGCGCCGGGGAGTATAGCACGACGAACTTACTTAGCTAGATTCATTGCCGAATCGGCGGAACGTCTCCCGTCAGCATTTGCAAATAATCAATTTCGCCGGTCAATTCGGGTTCGGGTATGCGGTCCAGGAACTGTCGCACGCGGGGCTGCGTGCTGGCCTGCAGTTCCTTGGTTGTACCATTGGCGACGATGACGCCTTTGTCGAGCAGGATCATGCGGTCGGCAATCAGGTACGCGCTGGCCAGCTCGTGGGTAACCACCACGATAGTGATCTTGAACGCTTTCTTTAATTTCAAGATCAAGTCATCGATTCCGGCGGCGATGATGGGATCAAGCCCGGCGGATGGCTCGTCGAAGAATAGGATCTCCGGGTCCATGGAAAGCGCGCGAGCGATCGCGGCGCGTTTTTTCATTCCACCGCTCAATTGCGCGGGCATGTAATTTTCAAAACCGGAGAGACCAACCTGGTCAAGTTTCAGGCGGACCATGATCTCGATCGTGGATTCGTCCAGTTCGGTATGTTCCTGCAGTGCCAGCGCAACATTTTCGCCTACGGTCATCGAGCCGAATAGCGCTCCGCCTTGAAAGGACATACCCATTTTTTTGCGCAGTTCGTCGCGATCTTTCTCGGACATCGCCGCAAAATTCTTGCCGCGCATCCAAATTTCGCCGCCGCTGGGCTGTTCCAAACCCACCAGCGTGCGCAGCAGCGTGCTCTTGCCCGAGCCCGAACCGCCCAGGATGACCAAAGTCTCGCCCGCGGGCACTTCAAAATTAATTCCGTGCAGAATTTCTCTCGAGCCATAGTTCACCCGCAAGTTGCGCACGGAGATGGCCGCGCCGGTGGGAACTTGCGGATTGTCACTTTTCGATATGGGGATGGATGCCATGTTCCGCTTATCTCGGGGCCGTGAGGTAGAAGATTGCCGTGAATATCAAGTCCACAACCACGACCATGAAAATGGATTTAACCACGGCCGACGTTGTGGAACGCCCAACTTGCTCGGAACCCAATCCCGTGGAAAAGCCTTCCTGACAGCCGACGGCAGTGATTACCAGACCAAACATGGCGGCTTTGATCAGACCGTTGGTGATATCGCGGGACTGCAAAGCGTCGAGCGTGGCGCTAATGTAACTTCCCCAGGTGAAACTTGCCGCGGAAACGCCGAACACTCCGCCTCCGAGCACACCCATAAAATCGGCCCATACCGTTAGACAAGGAACCATCAGCAGCATAGCGAGGAACTTCGGCGCGACCAGGAAATCAACCGGCTCAAGAGCCATGGTCTCCAGCGCGTCAATTTCTTCGTTCACCTTCATCGTGCCGATTTCGGCGGCGAAGGCGGAACCCGACCGGCCAATCACGACGACGGCAGTCATCAGCGGTCCGAGCTCGCGAGTCATGGAAATCGCTACGGCGCTGGCAACAACTTGCATTGCGCCGAACTTGCGCAGCTCGTAAGCGGCGTTCAATGCCAGGATGGTGCCGATGAAAAACGATATGAGCGAGACGATCGGGAGAGCTTCGACTCCAACAGCCATGGCTTGATGGACGGCACGGCCGAAATGGAATTTTTTCCCGCGGATGGGCTCGATGAAAATGGTCCGCACGGAGCTGCCGGCCAGACGAGCCAGCTCGCCTATATATGCCAGTCCATTGATAGTGGCTGAGCCGATCGTGTCTGTAATTGCCATCGTTGAATTCGAACCCGCTGGAATTCCCGGCGAAATCGCGAAAACCGCCGAAACTTATCTAACCGGAGCGGCGTTGGTGTTCGGGCTGCCGCCGCGCAGGGCATCCTCTTCGTTGGTATAAATTTCAAAAACTCTTACGAGCCGAGTAAGCTCGAACACTTCCTGTGCGGTGCGGCTCAGTCCGAACAGAGCAAAAGTACTCTTCAAATCGCGCGAAAGCTTCAATCCTTCCACTAAGGACGCCACGCCCGCGCTGTCGATGTACTTCACACTCTGCATATTGACGATCACGCGGGGAGATTTCTTTTCTTTCAGGAGATTCAGCAGCACTTTGCGAACCTCGGGCGAGTTATAGAGCGTAATGTCGCCTACAACATCGACAATGGTAGCTGTACCAGATTGGCGCGTAGAGATGTCCATTAAGAGTGGCCCCCGCAGGACGACACTGTGTTTTGCCAGAGATTGCGTCCAGATGCAATCACTTTTCTAGAGTACCAGGACGGCTGGAGATAGCGGACGGTCTGCTTGGTGGAGTTCGGCCGGTCGAGCTAATCGCGGCGGTCTAGGGGCGTGTAGTCACGCAATTCGTGTCCCAGGTAAACCTGACGAGGCCGCGAAATCTTCTGCTCCGGGTCCAGCAGCATCTCTTCCCACTGCGCAATCCAGCCCGACGTGCGAGGAATGGCGAAGAGCACGGGAAACATGGTCATCGGAAAGCCCATCGATTGATAGATGAGGCCGGTGTAGAAGTCCACGTTGGGGTACAGCCGGCGGGACACGAAGTAATCATCCTCCAGCGCGATCCGTTCACACTCCAAAGCGATTTCGATTAGAGGATTCTTACCCATCACGTCGAAGACTTCGTAGGCGATGTGCTTCACAATTCGGGCGCGAGGGTCGTAATTCTTATAGACGCGATGCCCAAAGCCCATCAGAAGCTTCTCGCCTGATTTCACCCGCTTGATGTAGGCGGGGACGTTGTTTACGGATCCGATCTCAACCAACATGCGAAGCACGGCTTCATTGGCTCCACCGTGAAGCGGACCATAGAGTGCGGCAGTGGCCGCAGCAGTGGCGCAATACGGATCCACATGCGAACTACCCACGCAGCGCATCGCGGTGGAGGAGCAATTCTGCTCGTGATCCGCGTGCAGGATAAACAGGATGTCCAGAGCGCGCTCGAGCGTCGGATTTGGCCGGTATTTAAGTTCCGTGGTGCGAAACAGCATGTTCAAAAAATTTCCGCAGTAGCTCAGATCGTTGTCCGGGTACGCGAACGGCATTCCCAGACTGTGACGATAAGAAAAGGCCGCCAGCGTAGGCATCTTGCCGATCAAGCGATAGGTCTGTTTGCGACGCGATTCCGGGTTGAAGATGTCTTTTGCATCCGGATAGAAGGTGGAAAGCGCGGCAACCGTAGAAATCAACATTCCCATGGGATGGGCGTCGTAATGAAAACCATCCAGAAATTTCTTGATGCTTTCATGAATGAAAGTGTGATGAGTGACGTTATAGGACCAATCCGCCAGCTCGGATTTATTGGGCAGCTCGCCGTAAAGAATGAGGTACGCAGTTTCGATGTAGGTGCTCTTCTCCGCCAACTCTTCGATGGAATATCCGCGGTAGCGCAGGATTCCTTTATCACCGTCGATGAAAGTAATTTTGCTGGAGCACGAAGCTGTGTTTGTGAACGCGGGGTCGTAACCCATCAATCCGAAATCTTCTTTGTCGACTTTCATCGGACGCAGATCGAGCGTGCGAATCGTCTCGTTCTTGATGGGAAGTTCGTATTGCCGTGCGGTGCGATTGTCGGTGATGCTAAGAGTTTCCCGGCGGGCCGCGGAGGGAGCTTTATCGTTGACAGCGGATTCGGGTTTCGTCGAGCCCATAGCCTGACCCTCTCAAGACTCAGCAAGTGAAGGCAAAGAGCTGAGCTCCAGCTACCAATGTACACCAAAGTATGTTGCGCAAGGAATGGGTTTTAGCACGAATAACGAGAGAGGCACGAAGATCTTCCATACGCTACCGTATGGAGTATTGAAACGGCGCGCGACGCATGCTGTTTAGTCCATGCCATGCGAAAGTCGCCATCTTTCAGGGTCCGACTCGGGCGCGCATCGCCTCGGCTGTCACTCGATGGCGATATTTGAAAAGGCGCGCGAGCTTTCGATGTACGAACCAGCCCGCGAAGAGTTTACCCGCAATGCCAAAGGGCAGCTCGTATAGGATGCGGTCGGTCAGGATGCAAGCGCTGCCGTCCTGCGGCTCCATTTTGTGCGTGTGATCCCAGCGGCGGAACGGGCCCGAAATCTGGATGTCCCGGAACTGCCGTCCTTCGATGTAATCGCAGTGCTCGAATACCCATCGAATCCTGAATGGGCCCAGATGGACGCGCAGAATTCCGCGATCGCCATCACGGATTCCCGGTGCCCGCTGTACGATTTCAACGGGCTCCCAGGGTGGCGTTAATCGCTCAAGCGCGTCCGGTTCCGCGTGCCAGCGAAAAACAACCTCTGCGGGCGCGTCAATCCGAGACTGGGCGACGAACTGAAGCTCGCGCGGCATGCTTTCGCAGGCGGTCCCTCCGGCCTATGGTGTAAAGACGCAAGAAACGGCTACTGCTGGGCCCCGGTTTTGACCGGTGAGATTTCGACGACAGCAGCCGGAACCGAATCTTCCGAGGTTCCCATTTCGGATCGGTTTCGGCCCTCTGCTTTGGCGCGATAGAGAGCTTCGTCCGCGGTGCTGAGCATGATCTTTGGATCCAGGTGTGCGGTTTCGCTGCTCACTGCCAGACCTAAACTTACCGTAACCGAAATTTCTCCAGCATCTGTCTTGATCGTCTCTGTCTCGATAGCCAACCGGACTCTTTCAGACAGCCGGAGAATGCCCTCGGCGCTGGAGGAAGGCGCAACGATCAGAAACTCCTCGCCGCCGTAGCGTCCCACCGTGTCATAGGCTCGCACGGTTGAAGTAACTCTGCGAACGACTTCCTGCAGTACAGCGTCCCCACACAAGTGGCCATAGGTGTCGTTCACCAATTTGAAGTGATCAACGTCCAGCAGAACGATACCAAATGAGCCTCCTTCGCGCACCTGGCGGGAATGCTCCCGGGTCAGGCAATCGAGAATCACATCGCGGTTGGCTATGCCGGTCAGCGAGTCGTGCGTAGCGCGAAAGAGGAGTTCGGCGCCCGCTACCATCAGGCCGTCCTGCAACTGCAAAATTCGCTGGCCGACGTGAAGGCGCGCGCGAAGCTCCTGGGCGTCAAAAGGCTTAGTCAAATAGTCATCGGCGCCCGATTCCAAACCGAGCAGCAAATCCTGCTTCTGGGTGCGCGCGGAAAGCAACAGAATGTAGGTGTAAGGACGATCCTTATGTTCACGAATTTTCCGACACACTTGAATACCTTCCAGACCAGGCATCATCCAGTCCAGCACGGCGAGGCGGGGAGCATCTTCCTGCTCGAGAAGTTCCAGGGCTTCGGTTCCGCTGGAGGCCACAGCGACCTGGTATCCCCAGCGTGTGAGGAATACGTCCAGCAAGCGGCGGGAAATAGGATCGTCTTCGGCAATCACAATTTTCTTTTTCAAATCTTTTTCTTCGTTCACAACGCACCTCCGCTGTGCTGCCACTGCGTCGCGTCCAGGGCCGGACCGTGCGGCAATCCGAACTTTGCCGTGAAGTGGAATGTGCTGCCCTGCCCCGGCACGCTTTCGACCCAGATTTTTCCGCCCATCAATTCCACCAAGCGGCTGGTTATAGAAAGGCCCAGCCCGGTGCCGCCATATTTTCGAGTGGTGGAACTATCGGCTTGCGTAAACGCTTCGAAAATCATTTCTTGCTTGTCGCTCGCGATGCCGATGCCGCTGTCCTGAATTCGAAAATGCAGTTCGACGCTTTCCTGTGAAATCTCCCGCGTCTGAACGCCGACCACGATCCGGCCGTGTTCGGTGAACTTGATTGCATTCCCCACAAGATTTATCAAAACCTGGCGAAGCCGCGTGGGATCTCCCACAACGGACTCCGGAACGTCGGGTCCGGAATGCCAGTCCAGCTCCAGCCCTTTTTGTTTCGCGCGGAAGTGCATCATTTTCAGCGTTTCGGCCAAACGCGTCCGCAATGAAAACTCGATGGGCTCGAGCTCCAGCTTTCCGGCTTCAATTTTTGAAACGTCCAAGACAGCGTTCAACAATTCCATCAGCGAATCGCCGGACACCTTTATCATTTCCAAATATTCCTTCTGCTCGGAAGTTACGGAGCCATCGAGCATGAGATCCGTCAATCCGAGAATGCCGTTCATCGGAGTGCGAATCTCGTGGCTTATGTTGGCGAGGAATTCACTTTTCGCGCGGCTGGCGGACTCCGCGGCTTCACTCGTTCTCTGCAATTCTTCTTCGGCCAGTTTTCGCCGGGTGATGTCGCGCGCCGTCATGCAAATCGCCGTGGATTTTCCGTCGGGCGAAGGAATGGCGCTCACGCGCGCGAGAAACCAGGTTTTTACCGGTAAGGGCAAGGAGTATTCAATGCTTTCCACTTTGCCTGTCTTCAAAACACGCTGGAAGATTTTTAAGACTGGATCCATCAATTCCGCGCCCAGGAATTCAGTGGCGCGGCGCCCAAGCAATTCAGCCTTGGGCCGAGCTAGCAGGGACTCATCGGTTGTCCAAATATTCCTGTACGTCCCGTGGACGTCGAGTTCGAAGACGACTTCATCGATGGTACCGAGGAGAGCCTGCATGCGTCCTTCACTTGCCCGCAGTTCCTGATGCGACTGATTCCGTTCGCTTATAAGCGTCCCCAGGCAGAGTCCTGTTACCGACATGACCAGCATAAGAACTTGCAAGGAGGTGAGCCGGTGCGGATCCTGAGGAAAAAAGCTCAGCATCAGTATTGCGCCGACGTTGAGCAGCAGCGTAGCGGTGGTAGCTCCGCGCACACCGCGCCGGACTGCAATCCAAATGACCGGCAAGAAGAACAGATAGAAGAGCTGGTACTCTTGAGAGAAGCTCGAACCTAGAGCGACGTAAAGCGATGCCAAGATACCGGCGCTCTGAGCAAAAAGTTCAAAAACTTTACGCGGATTGGGACTTCTCGTCCACGGGTCTATTTCGAACTTTCGGTTTCGCAGGATTGCCAGCCCACTGGGAGTGGCGCGCTCGCGAAGCCACGGCATTACGTAAACGAGAAGAAACGGAGCCAGACAGAACAGAGCCACCGAATCGCCGACCCACCAGTTCATAACAGCCCTGCCGTAGCCACTTCCTCGGATTTGCTTGCTCCAGAGAAAGCTGAGCGTTCCGCAAAATGCCAACCCGAGCGTCGAACCGAGTACCACGAAAATGTACCGGGATACTTCTTGCAGCGAGCTAAATGCGCCTTCTACTCGGAAGTAACGCCGCAGCACGATGGCTACTCCGCCGTACCAAACGGCAATCAACCCGTTCACGTACAAAATATTCCCGCCGAGCATCGGCAGGTGGTAATTAATGGTTGAGGTAAGAAATCCTGCCACAAAAATCAACGGAGTGTAGGAAACTCCCAATCCCAGCACGAGAGCCAACTCCAGCCCTGCGGGCGGATACCACAGATCCGTTCCAACCAAACTGTGAGAGACCACGGTCGCGCGATCTAACAATAGATGGAGCGCAACGAAAGCCACGCCTATGGCTATCCTCCACGGATTGCATGTCGGGGTGAAGAAAGCGCGCCACGCACCCGCGATCGAAGAGTCTTTGCCCAATTCAAGCTGGGACCGGAATCTCAAGGGCGCACCGTCCGCTGCAGAGTGAAGAGTTGCGAGTACGGCCGGCCGGCACAGACCAGCCTTCCACAGTGCGAAAAATTGCGCAGGGGATGCATATCAGCTTCTTCCAGCGGGAGCGTCACGCACTATTTTTGCCAAGGCCAGAAGCTTCGAACTAATCTTTAGACCGGCGCGGTCAGCGGCATCGGGATTTATGAAGAAACGGACGCGGTTGTCCTCCAGAGTAAACTGGATGGCGCCTCCGGAAGATGCGAAGTCATTTGTTTCGCCGATTACCAGGACACACTGGCCACGGAGCTTGGCCAATACCTCGGGCAGCAGATGGCTCTCAGAAGCCGCGACGAATAAGATTTGGCAGCCGCTAATGTCCGCAACACGTTTTAGGCGTGCGACACTTGCCGGATGTTCCGCAATTACCTTCCCTCGCAACGCATTGTCGAGCGCGCCGCCAAAAGGGTCGGTCCCGAGGATGCAGACCAGAAAAGGAGACTCCGGGCCGGCGAAGGCATTCGTAGGCCAATCCACGAATTTCGCAAAATTGAAAAGAAAAGCGGCTTTTAACTCATATTCGCTGGGCGGCCTCACCTGCGCCGGCAAAGCCGTCGCGAAATTATAGGCCGAGGAAAAAAGAATCATTTGTAAAACCAAGAAGCGCAGAGAGCGCAAGGAATTTCCGTGACGGCCGGCGGCGGTGCCGGACGATAGATGGCTCGGTTTTGTGCGACGCAAGTTCAACTTTTAAGCTCCGCCGTCAGAATCGCCACGTGAATTTGGCGTACGCACTGCGTTTGACCAGAGTCGAGACGGTAGCTCCCGTAGGTTCTATGAACTCAAGGTGATGATCCCGAACGAGATTTTGTCCAACCAGACTGATGGACAACCCTTCCCGGAAATGCCAAGTAAGCCCTGTGTCGACCCTGGTGTAAGAGGGAATCTTTGGATCGTCGAGACGACCCACGAAGTACGCCGAGGTATCCCATGCCAGGTTGTGAGCAAAAATAAAGTGCGATCGAAGCTGCGCTGAATTTACCGGGCTGCTTCCCTCCGCCGCGGACACCGACGTGGTGTCCTGGCTTGACGGATCCAAATGCATGTGAATTTGTTCGAAGGCGTAACCGGGGCTGAGCGTCCAACGGTCGCTTACTTTCCAGTTGGCGGCGATCTCCAGTCCTTGAGATTCCCCGTGCATTAGGTTCTCAAAAGTAGTCGGTATGAATAAATGAGGAGGAGCCGGCGTCGTCTCGAAAACGGGTGGGGCTGGTTCTATTGTTCCCTGGTGAGTGTAGTCACCGTAAAAAGCCGCGATGTCGATGGACAGTTGCTTAAGCGCGGTGATTCGAGCACCGGCCTCGTAAGCGGTCAAGTCTTCGTTCTTAAAGTGAGGATTGCCTACCTGACCGATCACGACTAGCGTTCCGTTAGGACCGGGAAATCCGGCGAAGTTCAATCGTTCAGCCGTATCGGTGCTGGACGGCGTGCGAGCAGCTCGCGATATCGCCGCCCAGAACATCTGGTGGCTGTTCGGCTGCCACGTTAACCGGGCGCTCGGCAGCAGCACAAACCCTGTGTAGTAATCGTGCTCCAGCTTTGTACCCACCGTCAGATAGACTCGGTCGGGCGAAAGAGCAATTTCGTCCTGGATGAATGAACCGCCTATTTGAGTGTTGAGGTCCGCGGGGTTCAAAGATATGGTGAGATCCCCGTGGGTATGCGAAGACGAATAGCGATAGTCCAAGCCCCAAACAATAGTTTGCCGCTGGCCCCACAGGAAGTGATGTTGGAAATCGAGATTTAATGTGTATCGCCCCTCATCGAGAACGTCGACGCGCTTATAGTTATCATAAGAAATTTGAAGGGAGGTGTCGGATCGGGCAGAGAACGTATGATTCCAGGCTAAGTGGAGAAAACCGCCGGACAAATCCACTGCGGGGTCAACCTGTTGAGGACCTGGCGACGTAATGGACTCCAGAGCAACGCTCGGGTCGCCTTCCCGACCTGCGTAAAGGCTCCCTTGGATAGTCAGAACATCCTTCGGTGACAGAGTGCTGTCCACCCGAAAACCGCCGCTAAGAAGGTGCCAGCCGTCACCTCCAATTTGGCCAGTGAGAGCCGGGAGTTGGGACTGGTTTAGATACTTGGAGTACACGCGATAGTCGGTATCCTTGCCCAGCGGACCCCCATACTGTGTCGTCGCAAATCCCTGGTCGAGTGTCCCTCCGCCGGCAACTATCAATCCTCCGTGCGTTTCAGCAGCCTTCTTGGTGATGATGTTGACCACACCATTGACCGCATTTGTCCCCCAAATCGTTCCCCCGGGGCCCCGGATCACTTCGATCCTTTCGATATCCTCAAGCGGCATGTCCAGCGTGTCCCAGAAGACTCCGCCGAAAGTGGGCACATATACAGTGCGGCCGTCCACTAGCACCAACAATTCGTTGCTGAATTCACCATTCAGCCCGCGAGCGCTGACGGCCCAGGTGTTCGCGTTGATTTGAGCCACATCCATCCCCGGCACCATTCTCAGAAGATCGGGAATGTTCGTCGCGCCGGAGCGGCTAATATCCTCGGCCGTGATCACGAAAATCGCCGAAGCCGTGCGCGAAAGCTTCTGCTCGTCTTTCGAGACTGACGTCACCTCGACATTCATCAGATCTTCCAGACTCTTTGTGGTCAGGTCTGTTGAAGCCTGTTGCGGCCACGCAGGTAAGGCCAGAAATCCCACTAAGGCGATCTGCGCGAGCGCGCGCGAAGCGATGCACGAGAGAAACTCGATCCTCACTATCCAACCACTGCGCTTGCGCATTCCCCTTCCTTCTGCCCAAGAGGATTGAGCCAACGACCCTCGTTCGCTAGCCATCACGACGGCGAACGGAACGGGTGGGAAGGGAGCAGACAGGAGGCCAAACTGATGATCGTCAAGTGAGGGCAAGGCGCCTAGAATCAGTGAAGTACCCAGTTGCCAGAGTTTCACTTCGCGAACATTCGCCTGGAGAAATGTTTCAGGAAGGACGCCGCGTGCCGAGGCGGCACAGTGTTAACACCAGATTAAAAAATGGCGACCAATCCCCGCCCGCTTGCTTCCGAGGTATGATTCCCCTATTGTGTGGACACTCTCTGGAAAAGGGAACCGATGAAACGCGTATTGGTGATAGAAGACGACAAAGATATCGTTGAGTTGGTGCGCTACAATCTGGAGAAAGACGGCTATCAGGTGGCGTCGAGCGGGGATGGCTCGACCGGCCTCGCCCAGATTCGGAAAGCTGCGCCCGACCTGCTGGTCCTCGATCTGATGCTGCCAAAACTTTCGGGACTGGAGATCTGCAAAGAGGTTCGCAAGGACGTCACGCTGAACCGGCTGCCGATCCTGATTCTCACCGCCAAGGGCGAGGAGGCGGATCGCGTGGTCGGCCTGGAACTGGGCGCGGACGATTACGTCACGAAACCGTTCAGCCCGCGCGAGCTTGTTGCGCGGGTAAAGGCGCTCCTGCGGCGTGCCGAGCCTGGAGCACCTTCCGAGAAACCGCTCGAGATTGGCGCTTTGAAGATCGATCCGGCGGCGTATCGCGTGACGCGCGCGGGAAAACCAGTGCAGATGAGCACACTCGAGTTTCGGCTGCTTTACTTTTTGGCCGCGCGTCCCAACCGCGTGTTCACCCGCGATCAATTGCTCGACGCCGTTTGGGGCACCGAGCGGTTTGTCACTCCGCGCAGCGTGGACGTATACGTGCGACGGCTGCGCGAGAAAATTGAAGCCGATCCGCAACATCCGGGGTTCATGAAAACAATTCGCGGAGCCGGTTACCTCTTCGAAACCAGCCGTGCGAGCTAGGCTTTTCTGGCGGCTGGGACTAACTTACCTGGTCCTTCTGGTCGGCGTTTTAATCGCCGTTGATTCCTATTCTGCCCGTGTCATTCGCAGCCACTCGATACGCTCCGCAAACGATCAGCTCGTTTCGTTGATGCATCTCGCGGAGGCCCGCCCTCCCGACACCGGCAACGAGCCGGAGTTGCGCGCATGGACCGGCTGGATGGCGAAAAGCGGAGCGCGTGTCACGATCATCGACGCGCACGGTCGGGTGCTTGCAGACTCGGCAAGCAGCTCGAGCGACGCTGAAAAACCCGCCGATTGGCCGGAAGTTCAACAAGCACAGGCCAACGGTACCGGGCGCTCGGTGGATTCCGTCCACGAACTCGTGTGCCGGGCCCAGCGTTTTCAACTTGCTTCCGGTTCGCCGGTCGTGCTTCGTCTCGCATTGCCGCTGGCGCAAATCGATTTGTCGCTGCAAGAGCTCCGCGAACGGCTACTCGTTGCTTCGCTAATTATTTTACTCATCGGGATTGCGGTGTCCCTGATTTTCGCGCGTGTTTTTGCCGCGCGCGTCGAACATCTGAAAGATTTCTCCCAACGAATTGCCGCGGGAGACTTTCATCCTTGGCTGGCTGTGGGCCCGCGTGACGAACTCTCCGATTTGGGAGACTCCATGAATCAAACCGCGGCGCATCTGGACCGCGAGATACGCTTGCTGAGCGGCGAGCGCAACCGCTCGAGCGCGATCCTGCGAAGCATGGTGGAAGGTGTTGCCGTGGTTGATGCG
>Ga0181525_10000508_pt1 | contig 33888 bp, 44 predicted proteins | sample PEATcosm2014_Bin_48_FD_121100 | JGI IMG/M metagenome (GOLD analysis project Ga0181525, IMG submission 121100) | Peatland microbial communities from MTU Mesocosm Facility, Houghton, MI, USA - PEATcosm2014_Bin06_10_metaG | ecosystem: Environmental > Terrestrial > Soil > Wetlands > Peat | place... | reverse complement strand
TAGCGACATCTTCTGAATGCCGTTTGAAAGAAGGAGCGCCACATCGTTGACTTTGGTCAAAGGATTCTGAAGTGCCGCCATCATTTCTTTGGTGACGCCGCCCGCCTCAGCCATATTGTAGAGGGCTTGCGATGCTTCGGGAACGCCAGCCCTGGCCTTATCTAAGGTGTCACCTAGATTCTGAAATGCTCCGACCACATCCTCGCGGGTCGCATCGGCAGCGACCCCTGCGGCGTACTCGTATTCTTGGAGAGCATCAGTCGTGATATTGAGAGCGTTCGCCTGGTCGGTGACGCTTCGACCGAATCCAGAGAAGCTCTTTCCGATTCCAAAAAGTCCGGCAGACAAGCCTGCGACTTCGAGCGCAAGGCTTTTCATTTCACCTGAGAACTTTTTGATTTTGTTCTCAGCCTCGTCAACCTTCTTGCCATCGAAAGCAAGAGAGACTTTGACGCCGAATTCTCTGAGAACTTCACCCATCGCCATCGATCGCTCTTGCCTTTCTCATCGCTCTCATGTTCGCGTCTTCTTGGAGGTCAAGGGCTTCGTTTGCTCTCAGTACCATCGGAAGAGTCCAGAACTTTAAGATCGATGCATAATCATGACCATTGTTGACGAGCCTTAGGACCGGCCAACAGAGTCCCTCAGGCACCGGAACGGTTACGCCGCTATCTTGTCTGACGCTTTCTTCATCATCGCCGCTACCCCGTCCGCGATAGCGTCGAAAAAATCAGCGTGCGTGAAGGCGATGCACTCGCTGGTCAATCTCATCATCGATCCGATTCTGCCGTGAAAATGAGTCTTGAGTCCAGCTTCGTTCAGCATGAACTTTTTATTGTTCCCGCCGACTTCACCTTGCACTTCGACATTTGCGAGAATCTTTTTCATCAGAAGCATCGATGTTTTTGCATCAACTTTCTGAAGGAAAAGGGTAACGGCTCTTGCAAGAGCTTCGCCCACTTTCTCGCCTTTGTCGCCTACGTCAGCCATCGATGCCGCAGACCCGCCAAGCATTTTGACGAGTTCGACACCGATCTCCCAAGCCGTTTCGACTTGAGGATGAGAAACGAGATATCGGTATCCACCGACCTCGATCTCCTTGCTTGTTTCAATATGATGTTCCATTGAGATTGTCTCCTATCTCTCAAGAGGTTTATAGAGCGCCGGTAGCGATGTTGTTTTCTCCACCTGCTTCGATATCCAAGTAACCAGAAATGAACGTCCACTCGCGGCCTTCCGGCTTGTCTGCGAAGCTGACCTTCACTGGCTTATTCACGACAGCTTGCTGAGCCTGAACGACAGTCGTTCCGTTTTTGTCCGCGACGCGGATCGGAACAACAGCGACCGACAGGTTCTTTTGCTGAAGCGCTTGGAAAAGAGTGTTGAAGTAATCGTTCAGGGGACTGGCTTGCTGAAGAGTGATCTTCACCTTGCCCTTTTGAACCGGGCTGATGACGAGAGTTGCCTCGCCGTCAGAGCCAGTGCTGATCTCAGCCGTATCGTTGTCACGCTCGGCTTCGATGAAAGTTCCTTCCTGAACTCCGGTGACGGTTTGAGTTCCGACCGTGGTCGTTACGTCATCCGGTGCATATTTCCGTGTAATTCCACTTGGCATTTAAATTTCCTCCTTAGCTGCTTACGAATACTTGGACGTTGATTTGGTTGATCGCACCGGCAAGGACGCCTTCAGCGCCGATGTTGTTCAAGACGCGATTGGATTTGTCAGCATGAGAAACCTGGCTGACATCCGGAGCGAACACGGTCCATCCCGGAGCAAGACCGTTATTGGTTTGTCCTTGCTTCATCGCAGATGCAATGCCGCTCTCAAGCATGGCGATACCCTGGTTCGTGTAGGGAATCTTGAGGTTGAGGGGATCAGTCTCGATCGCAATGATGTTCGTCTGAATCGTCGAAGCGAGCCAGTCGAGGAAGATCGTAACGTCGAAGTAATCGCCGCCAGCCGCGATCCCGTAAAGAGTCGTGCCGTTTCCGCCGATCGTGACGTAGATGTTTCCGTTATTCGCCAGGATGTTTGCAATCTGGGTCGGATTAAGATTATCCGCAGTGACACCCGCGAGAGTCTTCATTGCCCAGTTTCCAGTTCCCGGAGTGGTCGGGAGCATGTATCCCATCCAAGCGCCGTCCGGACCATTGGTGTTCGCCTGAGCCGAGTACATGATCATCGTACGGTCGAGAGCCAAGCCCTTGAGAACCGCCATGATGTTACCCGCGCCATTGGTGAGCACGTTCGAGTCCGCAGTCGCCGTGACATACACGAGAAGCTGAGTCTCGATGTACTTGGCAACTTGCTCGATATCGCTTGCGACGTGGCTCGTAACGATCACGCCGTAAGGATAGACATTCGGAGTGATCACGAGATAGAGAGCTTCGATATCGTTCACAATCGAATGATTTGGGGTTACGTTTGCGTAACTCAAATCTGCATCGATCGCAGTATAGCTCACTCCCACGCCAGCAACGGTCGAAGTCAAAGTCAGAGTCGCACTCGGACCCGTTCCTACAACCGCTCCGGTTACGGGAGGATTGCTCGGGAATGCGACAGCGATTGCAGAGAGAAGCGCTGCCAAAATCGATTGCTGAGTATCTCCGCCCGAAGACGTGTACTGAATCGGGACGCTGTTCAGAGTGAACTGATACAAGTGTCCGCTTGCAAGAGTTCCCACTTGGAAAGTGTCAACTTGTTCAACGGCAGCCGAGAATTTCGAGACCACAAACTGAGCGGGCTTGATCGGCTGACCCATGAGACCCGTTGCTTCGATCACTTCTGGATCGGAGAGCATGAAGCCATCCGAGAGCATTCCATTGACGCTCGTGTAAACTCGGTACGGATCAGCAAATCGATCCGATGGTCCAAAAATGACCGGGATGTTGAAGGATTGAAGCTGCACGGTCCTCGTGCTCTTTGTGACTACGACATTTACGATCAGTGCCGGTGATGCCATTTTTTAAATTCCTCCTACGGTAAGGTGATGTCTTTCGTTCGATCCTGTACGTCGGTGTTCACTTCTAAGTTCACCGTCTCGATCGTACCCGGCTCGTCGTTCATGTTCTGCGCCAGACCTAAAGTCAGATCGAAGCCCGCCCTCTCCTCGTACTCTGACTCTTCGAGCGCAGTCAAATTTCTGGGTTGTCCGACTACCTGAACAGATACCCCGGAAGCTTTGAGATTGTCCAGGATACTTTGCCTGAGGAGAGACGAGTTCAAATCCAGCGCGAGCTGCAAAGCCATCGGCTTCTTGTTCAGCTTCGTGGTCCCGAACACTTGGATCGAGACAGTCATCTCCATCTGCATCCCGACAGAGAAAGCGTTTCTCTTCGTGTGCGTGTCCGGGTTGAAAAACAAATTGCCTTGTCTGGCGATGGGTCGCGGTCCGTCGATGATTTTCAACGTAACGCAAGGTCGCGCAGGCAACGGCTGCGATTGGTTTCGCCAAAGGATTTGATCCTCTCCGTCTATGACGCCTAAACTTATATCTCTCACCCAATCGTACAGGGCATCTTGGATGCGTTCAAGGTTTAATGTGCCAGCGGGATAGCGACTCACGGCTTGTCCGATCGTTGTTCTGGATCGCGCCAGAGGATTGTCATGAAGTAATCGAGATCAGTTCCTTGCCATGAAGTCAACGCCATCGCTCGGTACTCATCGCCGTTGATTATGACGCGGTCCGAATCGGCGAGAGTCCGCGCACTGTTCACGAGGACTGGCTCATCGGAATAGAATTTCCAATACTGTTTTAGTCGGTTTCCTTCCTCTGGGAGTTTCAGCTCGCGGGCGTTGGTCGGCTGAAGGGAACCCGAGACAGTGATTTCCTCGATCGGACCGGGCTGGTATCTGCCTTTGATGTAAGAGCCTTTCGAGGCTCTCCTGACGATGTATTCTCCGGTGAAGAATCGACTGACCAGACTCATACGAGCACCACATCCTTGATGAACCGACTGTCCGGAACGACGAATGTGACCTTTGCGGTTTCAAGAGACGGCTTCACCTTAGAGTGAGCGTCAAAGATATATTTGATCTTGAGCCAAGACTTCTCATCAGGGATGCAGTCACGGATCGTGACGATGGGCTTACAGTCGTCGCAGACTACTTTCCCGAGCACGTTGATGCTCGCTGGCTGCCACACTCGCGGGTCTCTCCCCTCGGGCCATAGCAGAACGATCGGCTCCCAGATTCCTGGTTTGTGTGATGTGCAATTTCTACGACAGCATTTGACCATCACTTCTTACGACCTTCCTGGATTTCCCAATCCAAGGTGTCACGCATTTGACCCGTGTCAATGAGCGTGTGCTCAGAGCCTTTTCTCTTAATCGTTTTGGGATCATTCGGAGGCGGAACGCCTTCCTGGATTTTATTCCGGAACGCTGTAACCAAAAACTCACCGAGTAATCCCAACGCCTGCTTTTTGTCTATCCTACCGATGGCGACCTTGTCAGACAACTTTTTGATCATCGCCTTGAGCTTTTTATTTTGCTCAGCCATCGTCGAGCGCAAATACGACCGCTCGGGAACGTGCCCGCCATTTCGCTCAGTGCCAAACTCGTGGATAATTCCGAGCTGCGCCATAGTGATCGGTTCACGGGGGGATTCGCCTGCTTTTGGCTTATATTCTCCGCTTGAGCGCAAATATCCAGCAAAGACAGAAGTCTCTCCATCGTTGCGTCTCATGTTTTCCATGAACGCCTTAAAACCCTTATCTTTGTCGGTGAAGCTACCCATCACCAATTCGGAGCGCAGCGCGGGACTGCGGGTCCGGTCGGCATGACTCCGATTACAGTTTCATTACGGAGAGCGATGAAATCGATTCCGTACCGGGTTGTCGCAAGCCAGGCATCGCCCGAGCCTTTCTCAGCAACGGTTTCGTAAGAACGTGAAAGATCGCCGACCTGTTCGGCAGTGACAGAACCGCCCGCGCTTCCTCCGCCCGAGAAGCCCTGAGTCGAGAGCATGTGAGCGGTCAGAAGCGCGGTCGCGTATTTTGTGTTGGCTCCCCAAACAGTGGGGGGAACTCGCAAAGTGGCGAGATCGATGTAAGCCTCAAGAGTGGCGCGATCGACTTTCTTGAATTCTCTGAAAAGAACCAGAAAATACTGATCGTCGATATTTGCAGCCATCTACGGACTCCTTACTCGTCGTCGTCCTCGTCTTTGGTCGAGTTGTTCAGAAGCGGCTCAAGTTGTTTCGTGATGGCACGCTTGACTCGATGACGAGTTTCCTCGTCAAGCCAGCGCTGAAGCATGTCTCGATTGAACGTGCTTTTCACGACATCGATCGATTGCTTCTCATCGAAGAACTCAAGAGTCATTTCTGAATCGTCTTGACCTAAGACTTTTTCGACGACTTTGACTTTTCCAGTTTCTTTGCTGCGAACTTTTTTCTTCACAGAAAAAGACATGACCTCGATCAAGCCTTTTTTGAGCATCGCCTTGATACTCGGAGCTTCTTTATTCTGCTCCCAGATTGCAGCCGGGAATTCATTCCATCCAGGTCTCAGCCAGTGAACATCTTGAGGCGATTGCCTATTGTCCACTCGCATCTCAGTGCGAACTTTTTTGGTTCTCTTGTTCCGAAGCTTCACAGCCTTATAGGTGATGTGAGGCAACGAATGGACGTTAGTCCCGTTGTACTTAATAAACATAGCGGTGTCTCCTGCCGTGTTTGTTACGCCGATTGATCTGACTCAGAAGCTTCATCGGCTTCATCGTCAGCGGGCGCGTCAGCTTTTGCATCGCCCTTTCCCATCTCTTTCATTTCACCTTTTTTAAGGTGAGCTGCGATATTCGGCATCTTCTTGGCTTCATCCCAAATTTCTTTTGCGATGTGATTCAGTCCATTCGCAATGGAGTGAACGCCGTTGTGAAGAATAACAGCGTTGTCGCCGCTGTAATGAACTTGCACGAGTTCAGCTTTTTTGCCTTCAACTGCTTTCGCAGGAAGCGGGCCAGCCGGAGCCTTGGAAACTACAGGTTTGCCGCTCTTGTCCACTTCGACATTTGCCGGGGACGGGAATCGTTTTTCTTTCGCCATGATTTTTTCTCCTGTTTAAAACGGGGGATGAAGCGCTCTCGTGGAAAGCTCCATCCCCCGCAGTGTGTCGCCTCGTTGAAGGCGTCTACTTAGATACCATCCCCGTATGCGAGAGCAAGAGGATAGTAAACCAACACGCCCGCGCAACGCTCAACGCAGTTGATCTTGTAGATCAAATTGCGAATCTGAAGCTCAAGCTGCTCGAAGTCCGAGGGGATTTCGAGAGTGAGAACTTCGGGAGAGCGGCGATAGGCGTACATGCGAGAGTACGGCGGTGAGCCGGACCCGCTGACGCCTGCACCGAGCAGTTCGTTCACCCATTCCACTTGCTTGATGTACGGGTTGTTCTCAAGGAAGTAGTTCAGGATCGTCTTGTCGCTGAAATCGGAACGTGCCGTGCTTGCAACGTAGTTGTATTGCGACAACGGAAGCAGCATGGTGTCCGGGTTTTCAACGCCAAGGGAGACGCTGACGACCGTGTTCGCCACGAGGTTCATGTCGTAGAGAATTTGGTCAGGAGTTTTGTTCACCCACTGGGTCGTAGAACCCGTGCCCGTTGCAGGGATCGTGACCGAAGTCACGTTCGGTGCAGTGAACAGACCGACGAGGTTCGTCAGAGCATCACCGTAGAAAGCGATTTTGTTCTCTTTCTGAGCGATGGCACGACGAGCAGCGTTTGCACGGCGCTGTTCGAGAGGCACGTTTCCATAGACGGCAGCGCGAAGCTCTTGGAAGTTCCATTTATAGGAAGCTCCGAGAGTTTTCACGACAGCCGAATACTCTTTACCGCTTACGTCTGCATCAGGAAGATCGTCCGCATAGTTTGCGATGATCTTTGCGATGCCAGATTGGTCGTACTGGCGGTAAAAGATGTTCTCGGCACCCGGATCAGCTTCAGAGCTGACTGGGATCAGTTTGCGAGCTTTCAACTCGGCGTACTTGATGTCGTAGGTTTGCTGTTTGATATAGTCGAGCTGACGATTCAAGAACAGCGATTCGTTGGCATCGAAGTGGGCGAGTTGTCTTTGAGTTCTCATCTTCATCTTTCCTTTCTTCGATTATACGATATCGAGTTCGACTACGGCGTAACCTGCGCCGGAGGTTGTTCCACGGAAGATCGCCTGACCACTCGGCATTTGCGCCAGGTTTGCACCTGCCGCGCCAGCAAAGTTGCCGTTGATTCCCGAGCCGCCAGCGCCGTAGCGAACGTATGGGGACGTTCCATCGGTACATGCGGTTTCAGCATTGACCCAGATGCGACCTTTCCTCATGCAAGGAACGGCAGCGTACTGAGGATACACTGGATTTGCGAATGCCGGATTCTGAGCGCGAGCCTGGTCTGCGACCACGACGCCGAGCTGAGCACCGACGACAGTGATGTCGGCGGAGGCAGACGGTGCGCGAGCAGCAAGCTGGTCAAAACCGACAGTGTTGGTTTCGTCCGTGATGGCGAGAATGCCGTAAACCATCGCGGCGGCAAACGCCGCAGCCGAAAGCACATCTTTGTACCCGTCGTCCGCGACTTGCCCAGGGTACGAAACCGCTGGGATGTTGATAGCATAACTAGTTTGTGGAGCCATAACCTATCCTTTCCTTTCGCCCTTGGGCTTAGTTTTTCTTCCGTGCCGAGAGATCAGACTTCCAGAGGTCGCGGCTTCCGTTGATCATCTTGCGACGAGCTTCGGTCGGATCGACTTCAGCGTCAGCCGAGTCAGTCCTTTCGCCGTTATTGGAAACCAGACCCAACATTGCGCGTCCCGCATTGCGGCGAGTTTCAGCGCCAGTCTCTTCAAGAGTTTCGACCAGGGAGTCGAAGCGGCTCTGAAGATAGACACTGGACTTGCCTTCGAGATCGGCCTTCGGGCTTTTGTGTTTGATGACGGCTGCACGAACCTGGTCGTCAGACATCGAATCAAACTTCTTGGCAACCTCAAACGGAACAAGCTGCGAGGCTTGGCGTTCGAGTTTCACGCGAGCGCGAATCTGCTTTTGGACATCTTTCGAGTCCATGCGATCCGGCTTCGCTTCACCGGCACTCATCGAGGATGCAGCCATAGCGTCCATTTTTCCCATGAAGTTGTCGTACATGTCCTTCATGTCTTTTTTCAGTTGCTCGACCATCGGCATCGCAGCTCCACCGCCCGAGGCAGCGTTTCCGCCCTCGAAATCGTTTTTGAAGCCGCCCTTTGCCATGCCGCTGCCTTCAGACTCAGCGTCATCATGCTCGTCGTCATCGTCGTGTTCTTTCTCGTCATCATCGTCTTTCAGCTCTGCGCCGCCTTCGCCGCGAGAGTTCGACTTGACGCCGCCGACGATACCGTGCTCGTCTTCATCGTCTTTTTCTTCCTCGTCATCAGCCTTTCCGACTGGACCAGTGATCGTGCCAGGTTTTGCTGCGGTCTTTCCACCGGCAGAACGTCCATCTGGACCCTGTTGCTCGACCTTCACTTGAGGCGAGATACCTTTTTGGTTGATATCTACGTCCTTCTTATCCTTCCGCGCTTTCGTACTCATTGCTTCCTCCAATTCGGAAAGTTTTGCTCTCATCTCGTCGTAGCGATCCAGTAAATCTTGCATCGCATCGGCTTCATCAGCCGGGAGATCAATCTCACGACCTAAGATGACGAGTTTTTTTGTTACAGGCTCCTCAGCGTCCGACACGCTAGATTCCTGCGAAAATTCCCCACGCTTCGGAATCGAAATATCATCAGTACGCATGACAGCATCGGCACTGTCAAGTCTCATTCTAACCTCGGGTCCGGCACGTCCTCGTCTTACCATCGCAAGATGGTTGTAACGAATGTTTTTTTGTCTGAAGTTATACGGCGCACCATTGAACACGCCTTCTTCTTCGACAATGTCAGCGAGATATCCGCTCGACAATTCTCTGATGCCTTCGTTCTCGACCGCGTCGATCGCATCCTGATGCTCGATGATGAGATCGGTATCGACCATGTCACGATTCACTTCGACTCGCTCAGTGGTGTGACCCTTCGAGTATTGCGCGACGTTCTTCGGATCGAGCATAACGGGGGGATGCTCAACAGTGACGGGCGCGTACTTGAGCGTGGCGAGTGAGACAGGATCGAACACATCGTCTGGATGCCGTAGCTCGCGGCGTATGTTGCCGTCGCCATCAAGATAAGGAAATACGCCTGTACGAGTCGCAAAGCCAGGGCACATGAGAAATCCCTGAGGCGTTCTCGTCGCACTTCGCATTTCTCCTAAGTCAAAGCGTTTAACTGCTTTCCCGACAATTTTCATGAGGATGCTCTCAAGTGTGTCAAAACTTTCCGCTCGTGACAAGTCAGAAAGTCGGAATCCGGACTCAGGCGCAGACATCCCAAGTCCGGACCCCGGAGGTCTGGGAGACATTCAGACCCTTGTCTCGGCGGCGCATCCTTGCGCTGATTCAATGCTGAGTGAAAGTTATTCATGCGTCAAGCTTCTATCACGTCTTCTAGGATCGGCTCAGCCCAACAGCGACACTGAAAATCTCGCTTCGGATGCGCTCGTCTCCCGGTTCTTTTGTCAACAATCGGAGGCTTTGCCCAAGTGAAAACTTTTCCGTCGAGCGCCTTGTGATCTTTCCTAACCCTTGAATCTTCCGACGTTCTCCACACATAACGCGTCAGCCCAAGTTGCTTCTGTCGATACTCCTCAAGATAGCCGTTGAGCTTTCCGACTTGATCGCGTGCGATCAATTCTGCACGTCCTCTCGTAATATCGAAGTTTTTCAGAATGGCTTTTTTGATCTCAAGAGAGGGCGAATCAGCGGTGACAAGAGCAACGAGCTGGTTCTTGAACGCATCGAGTTTGAGTTTTGGGATCGATCGAATCAGACTCACGTTTTCATCGACGACATTCTGATAGAAAGGCGTCAGCTTTCCGTCGCGCATGAGTGGCTCGAAGTTAGGCGGTTCTTCGCCGATTCTTTTGTAGGCAATTTTGAATTGTTTGTTCAGAGTTTTCTTCGAGCTGTCATTCACCTTTCCGATCATCTGAAGCGCCCATCGAGCAAGAATCGATTCCGGATACTCCATGTCAAGCTTTCCTTGAACGAACTTCATGAGACGCTCGATCTTGTCAGCGATGTTCACGTCCATCCGAGGCTGCTCATTGCCAGCGATCTCTTTCAAATCAGGCACGATCTCATCGAGTCCTTGGCGCATGAGCTTGATGTAACTCTCGGCGTAGCGCCTGAGGAATTTTCGATACTCGCGCTCGGCAGACATCGGATGTGTAGGCTCTGGGAGCTGTCGTCTTCTCATGGTTTCCCGGTGTATCTCACTGAGACGTAGAACTTGCAATGATCGCAAGCGGAGTCATGCTCAGTCACGGACTTCACGCTGAAATATCCTTTCTTGCAATTGCCGCATCGATATCGATGATGTCCAAGCCATTCTGCTTTCACTCGGGGTTCCTCAAACGCTCCGGGCTTCACTGTATAGACGGTGTACTCATTCATGAGAGACCTTTCTAAATTGTGCCCGTCCTGAGGCACTCACGGAGCCGGAGCTACTGACGGTGTACTCGATGTCGAACATTCTCGGGAGCGAGTGGCGTGTTCTCCCGATATACAAAGCCATCTTTCCGGTGTCGCCTCAAAATCACCTAATCAACCCCAAGTGTTTCAGTGCCACGTTATTCGGATGAGCGAGGTTATTCTCGATCTCTTCCGGAAGCTTATCTTTGGCAGACAGCCAGCGAAGCTCGTCGAATTCTTTGTCTGGGTCTTTCTTAAAGCTTGGCTTCGATTCGCCGTCGTGCTGATGCTCATACATCGTGACCTCAACAGGCTTGTTCATTTCACTCTCGACAAGGCGAGAGCCAAGGAACTTGAGGCGCTTGGCATCGAGATTAGTTTCTTCTTTCAGCTCTCGCACTCCGCCCTGATGAGCCGATTCGCCTTTCTCGATGTGACCGCCAGGAAGTGACCAGCGTCCGTCTTCCTTGCGTTTACCCATCAAGAACTTGTCGCCATCTCTCACGATGATCGTTGCTGCACGCTTTCGCTCTTGATCGTTGTATCCGATCGCAAGAGCTTGCTTAGGATCAGTGACCTTGTGACCTGATCCTGATTTGAGCGTTCCCTTGGCGAACTCTTTCATCGTCGCTGCAACGCCCGGATCGGTATGCGGCTCAGCCGAGTCGTAAGCATAATAGGAGCCGCCTTCGACGCCTTTACTATGAGCGATCTCTCGCTCGGGCTGTTTGGCTTTTTCATCTTTCTCGAATTCAGCTCCCGATTGAGCAGTCACTCCGTTGCCGCGAGTCGGCATGAGTGACCTACGTTTATTCGGAATGCCTGGTCCTTTGATGTGAGGATCGGTGCGCGGATCGCGCATCGGCTCACTCATCGTCTGCGATATGAACGAAGCAGTTTTCGGGTCTGTTTTTCCCTGTTTGATTTCGTCATTACTAAGATCATACTGAGTACCCGGATTTTTTCGATTGCCGAAAAGTCCTTCGATCCCAGTACCCTCTGCATTCGCATTACGCGAATTTTGTCCTTCAGCGCTCGGACCAGTAGCCGGAGGATGCTTTTCTTTTGGCACTCCTGAGATGTCTTTGCCTTCGCCTTCATGACCCCTCATGTCCTGGCCCGGCTCCGGTTCCGATGGAGCTGGCTCTTTTGCGATGTTCTTCGCTACTCGATTATTCTCACCCGTTCCCGATGTGCTTTCAACAGACGAATTTCCCTCGCCCTCATTGCCAGTCGTGTTGAACGGGTCGCCATTCATTTGACCGCCGCCCTCTTGATTCTCTCCGAATCCTCCCGAGCCTTCGCCCGGTTGCATGAGCATCTCTTGCTCGCCAGGGACAAGTGTTCCATTCTCGCGTGCCTCCCAATCGAGCTTTGTCTCAATCGAATATTCATCGGCACCGAAGCGAGACGCAGCCACTTCGCTCGGATCGGTTACATGATGAGTCATGTAGATATCGTCAGCTTGAGCGACCTTCAGTCTCAGATCGGCCTTTTCATTATCGTCGAGCACGCGGAGCGATTTGAATTTGAAATCAATATCAGGATACTCAGGGAACATCACTCCAAGAAGTCTTTTAAGTTTCGGCCTGAGGTAGTTCTCTTGTTCAGTGGCGACAAAATTGTACCAGTTCTGTGATGTGGAGTTTCCTGTTGCGTTGCTTCCGTTAGGAGACTCGCCAAGAAGTTTCGTATGAGGAATATCTGTCTCAGCGACCAGTCGGTTCGATTGCTTGTCAAGGAGTTCAGCAACGCCTTCAAGCGAGCGCGACTTGTTCTCATAGTCCTCCTGATCAGGATCGATGATCATCGCATTGATGACTGACTTCACGAAGTTCATCGTCTCAATACGATTCTTGACGATCTGCTCTTTGCCCGAGCTGATGAGATTTGCCAAGTTCTTCATCTTGAAAACATCGACGTTGAAGTCGAGAAGGCACGCTGCGGCTGCGTCGTTTGAGGTCTCGTAGTTTCTTATCGCATTATAGATTCGATTAAGGATCGAATCATGCCAATAATTATTGCGGATGTAAGTCCGCCGAGGCACAAGCTGACCATCAAAGCGAAGCATACGCGTCCAGTGGATGGGGTAGCCTTTGTACTGAGCACCCATTTGCACGTTGAGATAATAAATCCGAGGCTGGCCCCAATTAGGAGAGCCAAAATCGAATTCAACGTCAGTAGTAAGAATGCGCAAATCCCAGCGAGAGAGATCGCGTAGACCGATGATCTGCTCACCGATTTCGAGGGGAGAGGCGGGATCGTTGGTGTCGGTGACGATGTGACAGCACGCTCCGCCGAATGCTCGACCCCATTTCCATGATCTGAGTAATGCTCCTCGGACATCCAGTTCCTCGCATCGGGTGTGAAGTTCTTCGCCTGTTGCCTTGTCAACGCCGACCCATTCAATCCAATGGCGGAGAGCTTCCTCCGGGATGAGATCGACAATGCGAGCGGGAATCCCTCCGCCCGCGTAAAGTTGTTCGTAGAATTCAGGTGAGTGCTGCTCCCACTGAAGTTGTGAGTGCATCCTCTTGTCGGAGCCGGTGCCCATCAGCGTGACGAAATTACTCCATCCGTCCATGCGAGCTTGACCGGGTATGCGTGGTTCCTTGATCTTTTTCATGTATCTCCCATCATGTCATCGTTTTCCTAAAGCTTCAATCGCTCTCATAGAGGATGCCATGCGCCCGAAGTGTGCCACTGCCATGCTCGCCACGTCAACCGTATCGTCGTGAGTCGTCTTGGGAAATTTCGTGATTTCAGTGATGTTCTCTTTCACCCAAGGCTGCACGTTCTCATCAGGGTAGTAGACGTTTTTTGCGTGATAGAGCGGCGCGACAGCGGCAAGGCGTGCCGCCTTCTCGGTGTGAGGACGGTTCGCCACGATGCCAGGATACAACTCTTTGACGGTCTCGATGATAGCTGCTCCGTTGGCTTTCTCCTCAATCTCTTTGTGCATAGCGTCTGGATAGGTCTCGAACATTCGAGAGAGCGCTGTGAGCTGATCCGCGAATCCCATCTGGTCTCTGATCTGAGCCATGAGATAGATATTTGCTCCGCAGCGTCCCCATGCCTCGACCACAGTGTAATCGTTTTCTTCGCCCTCTTTGTAGGTGAGGTCGGCAAAGATCGCAATCTCGTCCATCTTCGGAAGTTCGGTGTAGCGCTGAATCCACTCACCCTTGATGATATTACCGCCTTGGAGAATCGGCGATCCTTGATAGAGAGCAGCCCAAGGCATTTCTTTGACATCTCGTCTGATGCGAATCAAATCTTCAACGCCATATCGTTCGGGACAGAGCGGCTCTCCGATTGCACGCCCAAGCGGATCATTTTCCTCAGCGCTCGCAGGAAGATTAATCGATGTCCATCCTTCCTCTCGTGACAGCGTCCCGATCAAATCGTCTTCGTGCCAGCGCGTGTGCATGACGATGATCACTCCGCCTCCTGGCTGCATACGAGTAGTCGCTACCATCCTAAACCAATCGAGATTGCGCTCCCTGATCCGGGGGGACATCGCCTCTTCGTAATCCTTGAACGGGTCATCCACGATGAAGAGATCGGCTCCTTCACCCGTCGTCCGTCCGCGAATACCTGCGGCGATCATTTGTCCGCCTTCTTTCAAAATGAATGCGTCTTTGGCTTGAGAGTCAGTGCGAAGCGGAACACCCAAGTCTTGAAGATTGTTTCTAACGTGCGCCCCCCACTTCTGAGCATAGTCGTGAGAATAGGAACTCAAAATCACTTTCTTGTACGGGAATCGGTGAAGAAACCAAGTAGGCAATCTATTTGAGAAGAACTCAGATTTACCGTGCTGAGGCGGAGCGGAGATTAGAAAGCGTCCGTATCCGTCGTAGATTGCTGGCGTGATCGCATCCGACAAATAGGTCAGCCATTTGAATCTTCGCCAGTTCGCCTTCGAGTAGAACTGCGCGTGCAGATCGGGCGAAACAATAAATCCTGATACGTCTTCATCTTTCATAATTTTTGACGCTCGCGGAGGGGATCGAACCCACGACCGGCCTGATGGGAATCAGGCTGCTCTACCACTGAGCTACGCGAGCAAATCTTATGATATAAGATTTCAGCTCGCCCGATAGCGCTTCAAGATTTCATCGGCATCAGCGGAATCGCAATGAGCTACAACGCTCTGCGGCGTGGCCCCCCTTGCGATTACGGACCCCGAGTCACCATCACGAAGAACGAATGAGCGGCCTTCGCGCTCGATCGAGTCCATTTTCTGCCACGGTTCGCCCGGCTTTTTTTGCATCGGTGACGGACCAGAGGATTCTCCGAGACGCGAGCCGTGAGTGTGGTCTCCGAAGTTGTGCATAGGATCAGTTTCGAGAGTGTCCTCGTTGAACTCGTAGAGATGCGTGTGCATATCGAACTGATCTTTGTTTGGCTTATTGAGAGCGCCGCTCGTGTACGAACCATCAGGCAGTTTGTGACGATGATCCGAGATGTTGGCTGCATCAGCTCTGCGAACACGCTTATTGATCTTGCTCATTTGATTTTCCCCTTGAGTGCGTCAGCGATTGCATCATTCGCCGCTCGCAGTTTTTCGAGCGCGGCCTTGTTTTTGGCAATGGTCTCGCTCTGTTTTTCAGAAAGCATTTTAACGCCCACTTCACCGTCAAGTTTTACCTTCTCGGTGAAATCGGCTTCCGATTTTCCGAGTAGCTCAGAGGCACGCAGGCGGTCCATCATTTTCTCAGACTCATCATGCAACACTTTCGTCCAGAAAGCTTGTCGTTCCTCACGTGTGGCAATGAGCGGCCTGATCTTTTCAGCTTGCCGTGCGTTAATTGCCGCAGCAATCTTAGTATTTCTTAGGAGCCTACTTGCGGTCACGCCAAAAGCATTCTCATCGCCCTTGTAGCCCGCGAGCTTAGCAGCCTCAGTGCCGTTACCCGCGTAAACCTCAATGAATTTGAGTTGTTTAGAAGTCAGCTTTTCGCCCATAATTTTCAGAATAGGTCAAGCGCGACACAGAGTCAAAGCCAGATACTTGACATTCTCTACGCACTGCGTTATAAGGAGCCTGATTATGGACCGCTTACGACAGGGAACGCCGAAGACACTCCGCCAAGCCATCGATAACGGATTCGCCGATGAGACACGCGGAGAGTTCACGCTTGAGGGACGAGTCGAAAATCACGTGATTGATTTTCTGGCGCAGAAATTTTCGCCCTATATCCTCGAAGGAAAGCCGGGGTTCTCAGAACTGTTTGAGAAGATCACCGGGCGTAAAGTAGGACAGCGATGATGACGCCGATTGCGAGGACAACGCGCTTGAGCCAACGATTCTCACGAGTCAGAGGCCAGGCGCGTTGATCATCGCTCGACGTGGACCTGTAAAGTGGCATAGTGCTCATGGTACACCTAACTGAACATGGAACCAAATGGGTTACTCTTACGCTGCGCAGCCATCAGCATCTTGATCTCCGTGATCGCTTTTTCAAGCTGATAGATTTTCTCACGATGCTCATCGAGCTGCCTCAATTGAATGTTGATCCGATCCGCCATTTTCTTGATGGTTGCGCTGTGAGCGTTCACTGCATCTCGAAGTCTTTGAATTAAGTCTTGATCGCTCATTTGAACACACTACTCAATTTGTGAAGGCAGTCTCCCAAAGTGATATCGATCCCAAGCGTCTTTTTGAAATGCTCAGTGAGCACATTCCGTTGCTGAACCGGGAGCGAAAGAAGCATCTTGGTGATCACCGAGTTTGCAACAAGTTCGTCTTCAGTTTGCGCTTTCCCCCCGGCCTTGATCGATCTCATCATCGAGACTGCCGATCCAAGGATGAACAATCGCTCAGTTCCGATGAAGACATTCTCAGATCGTTTTCCCGCTGCCTCACATCGTTCACACACCATATCGTTATGTCCTTCTTGCTCTAGTTCTTAAGTTTCTATCGTACTGGCATTTTTTGCAGTTACGATAACCGTCTCGACGCTCGTAGAGATTAGGTCCAAAAAGTGGATGACCATTTAAACAATGAGTCTTCACTGCATTTTTTGCTGGTATCGATATCCCTCTGAGAACATTCTCTCCACGAGTTATTATTTCAAGATGACTCGGATTTACGCAATGTCTCACTCTACAAAGATGATCGAGAGTCAATTTTTTAGGAACTGATCCTCTCAAAGTTTGAAAAACAGATCGATGTGCGTAGTAATTTTTCCCCTTGAAAAATACAGTCCCATAGCCTCTTTTTCCAATGCTGCCGGTCCAGAGCCAGCATGTTTCGGTCTTTTTAATTTTCTTAAAAAGAACCTCAACCGGAATCTTCATTTGATCTTCCTCAATCCGTAATTCGCCAAGTGGAGCGCATCGATCATGCCGTCGTGCATTCCGCCTTTAGGTTTTTTCGGTAAACAAAGAACCAGATCAGGATAGAGCCTCTCAGCCGCGATCACTGATCGTGCCTTGGGCTTCAGATCGGCTGAGACTCCCTCGAACATTTCTTTTTGCCATTGCTGAGGTAAGACCTGCGAATGGGAAAGACCGGACAACTTGAGAGCGATCTCAAGGAATCCAAATCCTCGTCCGTAATTGAAGGCGTGGCTTGACCCCATTGCGAGCGCCATTGCACGCTCAAGAATAACGTGAGAACAACCAACGCGTTTAGACTCATCCAAGATACGAACCACACCATCGAAATCAACCTCTCGTGTTTTGCCGCCTGGCTTTGTGGGCATGTGCCAACAAAAAATTTGCTTTCTATCCGTCAGAACGAATGCGCCCTCTAATCCTGGATCAATGCCAAGTACGCAACTCATTTTGCCGCCCTCAACTTATTGTGAATCGCTCTATGTTCAGCCGCAGTAACAAAAGGAGTTCCGTCTTTTTTAAGACGCATTCGGTGCCTCGGGTTTTTCTTCATGAGGGCACGATGCGTGCCTCATTCTGAGCGCTACTCCGTGATCCTTGATGATACGCTTACAAAGAGCATCACGAAATTTGTCTTCAAATCCCATGAGAAGCTTTCCGCAAACGGTGGAAGCGAAATCGATATCGCGCTGACAGGCCATTGCCTTGATGTCCCGAGCAAGACGTAATTTCTGAGCTTGCATGTGCTGAAATTTGATGGAAGCTGCCAAGAGCATCGTGAGAAGCGCCAGTTCGTCTTGCGAAAAGGTTTTTCCTAGAAGCTCTTTGGTCTCAGCATCAAAAGCAACACACTTGGGACAGCGTTCACTCTGATTCTGATTCATCAGCGCACACGTTGGTTACTTCTGATTTCTGTTTAAGCTGCTCGATCGTATCGTAAGCGATCTCGCGCCAAGCCTCAGCTTTTGCGTGCTGAGCATTTCCACTTTTCTTCAGAAGCTCTAACTGCTTTTGAAGTCCGTGTATCTTGGCTTCATGAGCCTGAACGGTCATTTGAAGACCATCTCGCTGATCGATGAGCTGATTTGCGAGAGCTTGGGTTTCTTTGAGTTCAGCACGAACGCGTACGAGTGCCGATTTTTTCTTTTCCATCTGAGTGCCTCCGTTCGGTCGTAATAACGTCACTCGGGTGTCTTGTCAACAGCGGAGTCGATCTCTCTTTTTAAATCCTCATCGAACTGTCTGCACGCTTCTAAATTTGGTTTTCCGTTTCGCCAGAGCCATCCGTATTTGGGATGATAGAGATCAGGCGGCAAAGCAGTTGCTAGGGACGTGTAGGGATAGCGTTCGCATCCTGCTCACTTGAATTCCGCCTGTAAATTGCAAGCGTCAATGCGCCGTTTTGCGATATTGAAGTAGTTCGCATCTAACTCTATTCCGATAAAACGACGGTTTAACTTTAACGCCTCTTTGCCGGTTGTCCCACTACCCATAAACGGGTCAAGCACTGTATCGCCCACGTTTGACCACGATAAAATATGATCGTGGGCCAATGATTCTGGAAACATAGCCGGATGGTCCACATTACGAGACATTACGGGTGTAATTTTCCAGACGTTATACCTAGCTCCAAAAGGAGCAACCTTGCGGCCTACCTTTACGCCATGTTTTTCGGTAGTGGTATTGTCTGAATTTCTATTTGTCCCTGTTATTTTTCTACCTGCGGAAAGGTTTACTCTGTCTCTAATTAAATTAGCCGCTTTCGGTTTTCCTTTTGATAATATGAAAACGAATTCAAAATCACCTATGTATCTATTTTTATGTTGGAATGGATTTCCACAACCTTTTTGCCAAATCATGGTGTCGTGTAGATTGAATCCAATCTCTTTAAAATACAGTGCTTGCCTAAAGCTCGTTCCAGTCTCGCTGCCTTTGACCGTTGCGTCTCCAACTACCCAAACAATGACTCCACCAAGTTTGGTGACGCGATAAAGCTCTTTCGCGGCCAATTTAAACTTATCGAGGGGCAATCCCTCATATGACCTTAACGAATCATAAGGGGGGCTTGTGACCGTCAAGTCAACCGATAGCGATTCAGCGTCTTTCAAAACGTCCAAGCAGTCTCCACGAAGCAATTTACAGTCCGAATTCATATCCCTCCCCACTACGCTCGATTTCCTATCTCGCTCAAACACGTCTCGCTCTGCTACGCAACCGTTCCGACTGTGGTTCGGCTTATCTGTAGCCATCACACAGGCCTCACATGACGCGGATAATACCTTACCATACGCGTGCGCGTTAATCCAGGTGAAATCGGAACTGTACAATTGTAATTGTAACCCCTATCCCCTCCCCGGTGCCGGGTGTCAGAGGGGTACGTGTCGCCAAGTCTCATATATTCGATTTAATATATTTCCAAAAGGGTGCCCTCATACAATTACAATTACAACAATTATATAATTAATTATTATTATTAATAAAAAAGATTTTATGACTCATTGCGGCTGTAACGACCATTTAAATCAGTATTATATGCAGTGCAAGCAATGCAGTGCGACTGTAAACAGCCGCAACGCATCATTACACCTACTGTTTTAGTAGGTTGATCGACCAGATTTTTGATTTATTGGAGTCAAAGCCAAGAGCGATTGCGCCCTCGGCCTGATAAGAAGCCAGGATGTCATTGCGCTCGGACGACTTGAGGAAGCGGGTCTTGCTGATGAGCTTGGAATGCTGGATCGAACCTTCCTTCTTGATGATCTGAAAGAGTCTCAGAGCGTTCGATTCTTGGACGTTCTCCGCTCCCATTTGAGGCAAGAGCGACGAGGCGTTGTGCGAGAGAGTGTCGAGCACATCGATTGCCCACTCCACGTCTGAGAGGCGTATACGAAGCGCCGAGATCGCTCCGTGAATCAAAGCAAGCTTTGCCACTTGCTGAGCTGCGCGAGAAAAGAAATGTCGCTCAATGTCATCTCGACCCGGCTCGGCAAGCTTCTCAGCGCACTCAAGCGCGTACTGCTCGACCCGGTCCCTGGCGTCTTCATCCGACGTGATCTCGGCAGGCGCGGGACGCGGACCGGCGAGATTCTTTTTGTCGATCTCTCCGTAGGCTTGAAGCTCCTGAAAACGCCTCACGATCTTTTGAGCGAGAGTCTCGTCCCATTCAGGCTTGAGAATTTTTCCATACTCGGAATCGTGAAAAATAAGGCACCTTGGCAAGAATCCCTGCGTCACAAATTCTCTGGAAATCGAATTCTTCAAGCCGTCGGGAGTAGTCGAAAACAGAGCAGAGATGCAAGGGTGCCATACTTGAATTTTCTCCCGGCCTGCGGCCTCAGGTCCAATGAACAGCGAGCTGGAATCAGACCAGAGCTGATTTAGGATGTCCATCATGTCGGCCTGAAAAATTCCGCCGTCACGAATCGTTTTAAAAAGAGACGAGCACTCATCGATCAGATCAAGCCTTTCGCGCTTTCCGACCAAATCTTTGAGCATCGCCGTTGAGCTGCGATATCCCCCCGCGCCCAAGAGATCGAGACCATTCTCTGCATTGAGAAGTCTCTTTGCAGCCGTATACGGAAAACTTTTTCCAGCGCCCGTATTCGCCACTGCGATCACATAGAGATTAGGCCAGATGTTTCCGAATCTGAAACGATTCGCAACAGCCGCCGACGCGATTGCGATTGCGCCGCCGAGCGCGATGCCCGGCTGATATCGCATAGACGATTTCAAAATGAGATCGCGCAAATCCTTGATCGCGCCATCTGGCTCAGGCCATGCCTTTCCCTTGAAGGCTTCGGCCTTCTGTTGCGTGACCGCCGATACATCGATCAGCTCTGATCCTGAGATCAGTGGAACTGCGGGTTGCTGACCTGATTTCGTTTGCCTCCGATTGAACGTCCTGAGATTGCTCGCATAGAAATAGAGCGCGTTTGAGATCGGATCGGAGAAACAGTCAGGGCGAGTATCGTCCGCAAAGTAACCGCACGGTCTGTGATTTTCCTCATCATATCGGAGTAGCTCTCGCACCGCTTCATCAGGAGAGGCACCTCGTGCAATAATTGCAGACACGATCTTCTTGAGCCTGTCATGCGAACCGTGAGGGCATTTCCGTTTAGAGTCTTCATTGAAAAATGGACCCTGTAAGCTGATCCCAGAGGTATCGCCGCCCGCATCAAATCGATCTGGCTCAAGCGCTCGCCTGAGAGAATCAAGGTCTTCAAACGTAAATGTCGGGAGATCGGACACAGAGAAATTCTCAAGCGTGTCAGGCGTGAGCCAAAAGTAAGGCTCTTTCGTGTCCGGATGAATCGTGGGAGGTAAAACTGTCTGACGACCGTAAGCGAGAACGTCAATGCAACCAGCAACCTTGCAACTCGGGACGTTCGGATCAAATCGAAATGCACGAGATTCTCCTTTTCTGCCGCGCTTTCTCACGGGAGACGGCTTCACCGCGTCTAAAATTTTTGGATCATCAGAATCGATATCGACCCACATGACTCCGGATGCAGGTCCGCAGACAAAACCGTAGCAGCCAGAGTAAAACCGCTCCCACTTATCGCATTCTTCCTCGGTAGGAAGTCTGTCGCACCACTGGGACCAGTTGTCGAGTAGGGGAGCTTTTGAGTTTTGCTTTAATGGAATTAAAGCTAGACCCAGCTCCCTGTATTTGTTAAACAGAAGTCAACTCCATCTCTACCCTACCTCACAGTAGGCTCAGTTTTGCGAGTGCCCGGAAAAGAGGAATTGAGAAATCGATTCCTCTTTTTTTATTTTGACATCCACACTTGAACTGAGTAATAACACCGGCAGGGCACAAATCAAAAACTAAAACTGAAAAAAATATCGCCCGATGTTTTTAGAGGAGTCAAGAATGAAAATTCAGAACACACGCGCTGTTGAAAATGACGCGATCAAGATCGTTGTCGCAGGTGAGCCAGGAAACGGAAAAACCACGCTTGCGAAAACAATCGAGACGGGTCTTGGAGAAAAGGTTCTCGTGATCTCGGCTGAAGCAGGGCTTCTATCGCTGAAAGGCAGCGATGTCGATTATGTCGAGCTTCAGACCGACGATGAAGGCAAGGAAGTCCCGAAGGAAAACCGAATTAATCGGTTAGGTGAAATTTTCAACTGGGTGAAGCAGCCCGAGCAGATGAAAAAATACAAGTGGCTCTTTCTTGACTCACTCACTGAGATTCAGCAAAATCTGCTCGAACATCTGGACACCCTGGAAGACTTCCAAGGTCCAAAAAACACGATCAAAAAATACGGCGAGCTGTCGAATAAGATGATGTCGCTCTGCAAGCTGTTTCGCGACCTGCCCCATTATTCAGTAGTTTTTTCAGCGTTGGTAAAAACAGAAGCCGATAATGATGGAATTTCAAAAATGAAAGTGGCTCTAATCGGCTCATTTGCAGATCGTCTTCCAGCCTTATTTGACGAAGTTCTCTACCTTGGAGTGATGCCAGAAAAAAATGAGCAGGGAATTCACGAAAGAAAATTGCTCACAAGTAAGACTAATAAGATTGATTTCCCAAAAGATCGATCTGGTAAATTGGATGTTTTGGAGCCAGCGGATTTATCAGTGATCGTTAAAAAGATTCGGAACAAACCGATTGTTCAAGATATTTCCACCAAGGCAAAAAAAGCTGCCGCTGAAGTGAAGAATGGAAAAGTGGAAGCCGCTGTCTGATTTTCCTGGATATTCCATCAGCTCCTTTGGTCGAATTCGATCAGAGGACCGATGGGTTGAATACAGGAAAGGCAAAGGCGGTCAGACTTTTAAGAAGGGTAAAATGCTTTCAACAGTGATGAATTCAAGTGGGTATCTTCAAGTGCATCTTTGGAATTCTAACCAGAGAAAAGCGCCTTATGTTCATCGCCTTGTTTTGGAAAATTTTGGTCCTCCACAACCAAGCGAAGATCATGAAGCGAATCATAAGAATTGCGTAAAAACAGATAACGTGATCGAAAATCTGGAATGGGTTACTCACTCGGAAAACGCTATTCACGGAGTGCAAAACGGGAAATGGCACACTGAAAAATGCAAAGCCTATCATCAACGGCGTCGGAGGAATCATGCCTGAACTCGGACTCGATCTCAGCGATGGAGATGTCGAGGTTTACCGCGACAAATGCAACTCCATCATCGAATGGGCTGATGAGAATCCCCGGAGAAATTTTGACACAACTTTTGTTGAGAATCTTCTGAGTCAGATGGAAGAATCCGACAGAATCACGGACAGGCAGAAAGCCGCGATCGATCGTATCATTTCAACTTTTGAGATCGAGTGAATTATGTTTCCGCTGCATATACCAGAATTTTGGAGACCGATTCCAGGCTGGCCTTACATGGCAAGTGATGAAGGTCGGATATTATCTATGACTCGACTTGTTTCTCATTGGAAAACTGGAAACGCTTGCATCAGAAAACCAAAAGTTCTCAAGCCAAAAAGAACACAATTTGGCTATGAAGTTGTCACTCTTCAGTATGACAAAGAAAAACGACACGCATTCGTTCATATTCTTGTGGCGGAAGCGTTCTTTGGAGAAAAACCAAAAAATCACGATGTGAATCATCTTAATTTTGTCCGGCATGATAACTGGATTGCGAATCTCGAATACGCGACAAGAAGCGAAAATGTCATGCATTCAATGAATGCCGGAAGATATCCTGATCAAAAAGGTGAAGATCATGGTGCAGCTAAATTAAAAGATGAAGATGTAAAAGCTATCCGATTAGCTTTGCTCTCTGGGTCCGAAACTGCGTCCGGACTCGCGAGAAAATATAGTGTGTCGCAGGCAACGATTTCTATGATCAAAACCAGAAAAGTCTGGACTCATATTTAAGGAGACAAATATGCTAAATCTCGATCTTTCAAATGCGCAAGAAAATACCCCAATTCCAGATGGCACTTACGCTGCCATTTGTAATAAAGCTGAAGTAGTTCCGACAAAATCTGGAACGGGAACTCTGATTAAGATTCAGTTGAAAATCCTAGAAGGTCAGCCGCAAGCCGGAAGAGTGATTTTCGATATATTCAACATCGAAAATAGTAATCCTCAGGCTGTACAGATTGGCCTTGGACAGCTTCGCACTTTCATGAAGCAATGGGGACATCCAAACTCTAACATGTTGAAAACAACCGAAGAACTTCTTGGACTTAAGGGCAACGTCACCGTGAAGAACGTCGATGACGGCGGCGCATTTGGTCCTCAAACCAAAGTGCGTGCTTACAAGCCTTTGGCGGGCGCTGCGGTTACGGACACGGGTCCGATGACGACTGCCACAAAGCACACCGCAAACGGCACGGCGAAAGCAGCCAATCCGTTCGGTTGATGTGGGGACTCTCTGGCGATGTCAGACGCGGATGGTTTAGTACGGGCGGCGCAAGAGCTGACACGAAGACCCTTCCAAGCCGGTGAGATCGGGGATACCTGCAACTCACCCAGAGATTGAAAATTTCGTCCGTTTGAAACCCAAACTGAACATGCTCTTTTTGGACTTCTGAGAGTGCGGACGGAAAAGGATGACGATGAGTTATGCGGCTATCGATCGTAAGCTCCGGACCCAAGCCAGCCCTGAACAAGCTGGCGGCTCATCGTCATCTAAAATTTTGAGGAACGTATAGCTCACACAAAATTCGTGGGCACAGAAAAGAATCTATTCCGGGGTAGCATGACGGTCGTGCATTCCGCTGTTAACGGAAAGGTGAAGTTTCGATTACTTCCCCCGGAGCCAAACAAAGGAGAAAAATATGTCTTGGGGTGAATTACTTTTGATCATTGTTTCGTTTTGCGGTCCACACACCGATGGGAACATTTCGTTAGAAATCGCAAACAAATGCCGTCACGAGCGCGTAGCCTGCATGAAAAACGCAGTCGCTCTTTTTCCGAATAACAACAATGCCGCTGATCTCATCGACGCGTGCCTTGAAGCTCCGGACGCCTTTCACGCTCCCGTGCCGAAACCAAGCGCTGTACCATCAGTTGTACCGTCACCAACACCTTCAGCATCTCCGAGCCAAAAATGAGATGTGGATGTGGCGAAGAAACCAACGTGATCGATTCTCGCTCGAAGCAGTACGGTGTTTACCGTAGGCGCGAATGCAAGAATTGCAACACTCGGTTCTCGACCATAGAAATGCAGGCGAACGCGATGTTCATTCATGATGTGCAGAAAATCCTCTTTAAATTTTACGGAGAGGTTGTCTCTCTCAAAAAAAAAGCGGAGCTGACCGATCAATTTCTGCAAGACGAAATGCGAAGAGAGTTAGGCGGAACTGAATGATCATCGGTAAGCACTATCAAAAAGGCGTTGGCTGGATCAAGCCGACCCATTGTCGAAGAAAGCACGCTTTCTCCGAGAAAAACGTCTATCTTTACCGTGGACGACAATACTGTAAGCGTTGCATGGCTTTAAATCAGGCCGCTTACCGCAAGAGAAAAAAGCGATGAGTCAGAACAAGTGCCCTCAGTGCTCGCTCGATGCTCAAGCCCACTTTCACACGATGACGGAAGTGGGAATGCAGCTCACCTGCGAAGTGGGTCACAAAACAACAGTGATCGTTAAATTTAACATTGCTGAGGTTACTTTTCTGGACGCCACGACGGGTCGAGTTTTCAGACACGACAAGTTTCGTGAAGTGAAGCCTCAAAGGACGATGGCTCACTGATGTCAATTTTTTCTCGTTGTAGAGACTGGATTTTAGGCTTACTATTTGGGGTACACATGAAAAATCTGTATCAGCAAGTGGAGCAACTCAACTCCAATCTTGTCCAGGTGATCGATCTTTTACAGGAGATTCTGCAAGCCGTCACGCCTCCACCGGCTGCGCGAATCGTGTTCATTGTTGGCGGCAAAAAGGTGACTCAAATGCAAATTCAAGATAATGGCTCTTTGACTGTTTCTATCGCGGCTGAAGACGTGAAAGGGAATCCAGTTTCCCTCGATCCTTCCGCTGCTCCAAGCTGGGCTGTTGACAACGCCTCGCTTGCTACCATAGTTCCAAGTGCGGACGGCCTGAGTGCAGTCGTGACTCCGGTCGGTCCTCTTGGTTCTTTCAACGTGCAGTGCTCGATTCCGGCTGTGAACGCGGAATCTGCACTCCAAGGCTCTTTGGCGGTTGAGGTCATTGCTTCGGCAGCGACTCAGATCGTTCTGAACGGCGTTGCGAACTAAGTAACAAAGGCGGCTCGTCGAGACAGCGAGCCGCCTTTTCTTTTGTGTGGGGAGACATGGCACTTTACGCAGACTTGCAGGCACAGCATTATCTTGACCAAAATTACGGCACCGTTTCAAATCAGCCGTACACGTCACCTGGATTCAATTGCGACAATCCTTCTCTTTTCAGCGCTGAGGCAATGCTCCTTTCAGGATTTGTCACATGGCCCGGCTATTCCCGATTCTTTGACGACGCCGAAGTGCCTGGAAAAACCGGCCTTTTTCATCGATATCCTGGCGACACCGGAAACATCAGTGTAGATGAAATCATCGGAGCCGCGACGATTGACGAAGACATCGCAAAGAGCATCTGGATTTACGCGGAAAAGAATTACTGGATTTTTCAACCCCAAGGCGGTCCATTCATCATCTCGTCTTGGATGGGCAGATTTGTGAGTCTTCCTCCTTATGTGAAGCACTGCTCGGGAACTCCGATGACGTATCTTGATCAAATTCTCTGGTCGATTGGATGTATTCTTTCGCCCTATTCGAGCGGCACATCTGGAAAAATTTTGCAGTGGGTCCAGATCGAGAAGATCGAAGGCAAATATACGATCTGTGATGCGGCGATCTCATTCTGGAAAGAGAAGATGACCCGGTTCTATCCGGGAGGACTTCAACAAATCATGGGAATTTATTTTTCAAATCAACATCCCTTTTATAAGTGGTCGCCAAAGGATTTTAATTAGATGGAAACGTGGCAAGAATCATTTTTTGCAAAAGTTAATAAGACTGATACTTGCTGGCTCTGGACTGCCGGGCTTCGTGACGGTTATGGAAGTTTTTGGGCTAATTCAAAAAATAATTTTGCTCACAAATATCTCTATGAAAAAATTCACGGAAAACTCAAAAAAGGAATAGTTTTAGATCACAGATGCCGTGTGCGGAAATGCGTGAACCCAAAACACGTTAGACCAGTCACACGACGAAAGAATGTCCTAGAAAATAGCGAGGCTCTTGCGGCATTGAATGCCAAAAAGACTCATTGCCTCAATGGACATCCTTTCACTGAATCAAGTATTTATCGCCGTAAAGACGGGAAAATTCACAGAGTTTGCAGACCTTGTGCAAATGCAAGGGCGTCAGCGCATTATTATGGCAAATCTTAGACCTTATCAACTCGAAGCTCTTGAGGCGATTTATAATGAGATGTTTCAATCTCAAACAGCTTTGTGCGTTCTGCCGACCGGGTCTGGAAAAACTGAAGTGATGATAGGTCTTTTAAAAAAGTCTATGGAAGTTAAGCCTGATTTTAAGGCTGCTATCCTCATGGGTAGAATTGATCTCGTCACTCAAACTGAGAAAAGATTTTGTAGATCACTTGGAGTAAAGCACGTCGGAGTTTACTGCGGAAGTCTTCAGCGCAGGGAAATGTCAAGAGCGCTGACTGTTGCTTCGATTCAAAGTGCTGATGTAAAAAAATTTCCTCTTCTCAATATGATCATTGTCGATGAAGTTCATCGTCTTGATCAAGACGGAGGAGCTTACGCAAGATTCATCGAAGAGGCATCGTTAAGAAATCCAAGAATAAAAATAGTCGGATTCACTGCGACTGCGTTCAGATCAAACGGTCTTATTTACGGCGATGACATGCTTTTCAAAAAAGTAGTGTACAAAAAAACGATTAAAGAAATGATCGCAATGGGCTTTCTCTGTGAGCCTAAAATGAAAGGAAGCGCTTGCGCTTTTGATATTTCAAATCTGAGAATTAGAGCAGGAGAATATCGTCAAGAAGACATTGACGAACTCGTCAACAATAAAGAAACAGTTTTAGAGCAAGTGAAAGATGCGCTTTCCAGAATGGCTGATCGGAAATCTGTTTTTTGGGCTTGCGCCAACATTGAGCACTGCAATCGAGTTGCCGATGTGCTGATGAGCTTGGGCGAAAGCGTTACAACTGTTCACTCAAAATTGAACAAAAGTACAAGAGATGCGAATCTCTCTACTTTTATGACTGGAATGGTGAGACATGTAAGCTTTGTGTCAGTGCTCAGTGAGGGATTTGATCACCCGCCAGGCGATTGTTTAGTGCTCATGCGTCCAACGCGCTCCCCCGTACTTTATGTTCAGACTTGTGGCAGGGTGCTCCGCCCTTCACCTGCCACGGATAAGCTCGACGCTTTGATTTTAGACTACGGACAGGTCATCAAGACTCTTGGCCCTCTGGACGACCCGTTCGTCAAAGGGAGACGATCCTCAAGCGAGGAAGGGGGAGACGCACCGGTCAAGGAATGCCCGGATTGCTTCACGATGGTCTTTGCCGGAGTGCGTCAGTGTCCGGATTGCGGTCATGAGTTCCCCTATACTCCGCCCGCAGCCAAGCTCGAAAAGCAGGCCGATACCCAAACGAGTATTCTCTCGTCGCTCCCGAAACCTGAAAAGGTCATCGCAAATTTTGTGTTCGCCGAGATGCACGAAAGCCGATCCGGAAATCTTTGCGTCAAACTTACCTACGCTGAACACGAGGGATCACCTGTTTGGGGAGGACGCTTCGGAGTCGCTGAGTTCTTTGTCACGACATCACCTTGGGCGATGGAACGGCTTGAGCGCAGGCTCGATGAAGTCGGCCTATCTCTGCCTGGCGTGCCATTCGACGACGAGCATCGAATCAAAGGAAAATTTGAAGTGACCAAAACCAGAGACGGAAAATGGGACCGCGTTCTGAGCGTAAAAAAGTTGCCAGAGGAACAGAAGGAAGATACGAGTTTCGACTTCGGGTACAACGCAAACAGTCCGGAAGAAATCGGATTCAAAAGGGGAATATGATGGAGTGGTTAGGTGGAGCGCAAAGCAAAGTTGCAGAAAATCAATCGAGAACCTCGGACGACGTGAATGTCCAAGGCTCGGAAGCGTGGAAATCCTGGCGCTCCAAAGGTCTCGGCGGATCAGATAGCGCATCCTTATTAGGATGGTCTCCATACAAAACAGCTCTTGAACTTTGGCAGGAAAAAGTCGGACTGAGAAAGCCAGAGTTCAGCCCTTTTCAACTTTCAGCGATGGAGCGAGGAAAGACCTTAGAGCCAGAAATTCGCAAATGGTACGAGGAGAAAGTCGGAGCAAAATTCAAGGAAGACATTGGCGAGCACAAAAGACATTCATTCATCCGAGCAAGTTACGATGGAATCAATTTTGATTTCAAAAATCCAGACGGATCGAAAGGCAGAATCCTTGAAATCAAAGCACCAAACAAGAACGATCATGCTCTTGCTGGCGCTGGAATGGTGCCAGAAAAATATCTAACTCAGCTCAATTGGATGGGTATGGTTTCCGGTATTCGATGGTTTGACTATGTAAGCTTCGGGAGCGATGGAACCTACCACGTTGTCACGTTGCAAGCGGAAGACTTACTTCAATGCGCTCTCTTAGAAAGAGCCATTTCTATGTGGGGATACATTACGAACAAAACAGAACCGCCAGCGGATGCTTTCAAAAAATGGGAACGTAATCTCAAGCCTCTCAATCTCACTGACGTAGACGCTCCTCAGATTTCAGAGCAAGAGATTGAAAAGCTTGTTTCCGAAGCGCTTCAGCTCCAAAAAAATATCGATTTGATGGACGCTCAGTTTACCGTCGTCAAAGAAAAGCTCAAAAAGGCTCTTGGCGATCAAGAGAAGCTCCAATGCGGCGAGGCGGTCTTCGGATGGCAGACTCGGAAGGGAACGGTCAAATATGCAGATATCCCCGAACTCAAGACCATTGACCTTGAGAAATATCGCGGGGATGATGTCAAAGCGTTCTATTTCAAAAGGAGCAAAACATGAATCTCATCGAGCACATCAAACATCGTATCCAGGGGAAAATTCCGGCAGGATCAAAAAGATCAGATAAGTGGCCCTCCGTAAGAAAAGCCCATCTTGAGAAATTCCCAAGCTGTGCAGTGTGTGGAGGCAAAGAGAAACTAGAAGTACATCACATTGAAGTTTTTCATTTAAATCCTGCAAAAGAGCTTGACCCATCTAATTTGATTACTCTTTGTGAAGCCAAAAAAGATGGACTTTTTTGCCATCTCGCCGTGGGTCATTTGGGAAACTTCAAATCTTTCAACATTGATGTCCGAAGAGATTCGGCAGTCTGGAATAAAAAAATAAAGGAACGACCGTAATGCATGACGTTCGTTGTTTGCGATATATTTGTACTTGCAGAAAACTGAGGGCACACGATGGAAACGAGCGAATACGAAAAGACGCTGAAAGCGGAGAACGAAATCCTGAGATTCAGACTCAAGGAAGCGGAGAAAGAGAATCAGCAACTCAGGAGTCTCATCGACGTCCAGGCCAGGAAACTCAGACTCATTGAGGAAAAACCGTCGATCTCATATCCTCTGAGCTTTTGTTTCTAGGGAGCTACGAGCACATTGGGCTGGACGTTCATCGCACCATACGCATTGATGGCGTAATCAAGTCCGTCGAGAGCGATGGCAATCTGAGCGTCGTTATAGCCAGGATTCAAAAGCTCAACATCGGCAGCGTGAAAAGTCACGAGCGCTTGGTTGATCTTTCCTCCAACGAGAGTGATCCCAGAACCGAGAGATTTTGTGAGAACGGTTTCATTGTCACTCTCAAGAAAGCTCATCTCAAGCTCTGAGACTCCGGTGATATCAACCGGATTTTCCCATTCGTCAAAGAAACTCAAGAGAATCGTCTGATCTGAATTGATGGCGACGATCACCGGACGTTGTCTTGGTTGCTGTTGACACCCGATCATGATCTTTAGGTTCTGAACGAGAATTTGTTGAACGGTATTGAGAGCAATGAAACTTTCGCTTCCTTGAGAATAATTTCCGCTCGAATCGATCGTTGTGTAGGTTCCATCGGTGTAGACGTTCTTTTTAACGACGTAGGTTTTTCCGAGAAGAGGAGTAAAAAGACCTACGTAAAGAGAGCTTCCAACTTCATCGGCGAGCATCGGGATGACCGATCCTACCGGAACAGGTTCCTCCGTAGAATAATCGATCACCTGCATCCCGACGAAAAGTCCTGGCGCATAGCTTACTTCAAACGGAAGTTCTTGATCGGCAGGGAGGATGTTCATCTAAATCTCCTTAGCTTGGGACAATGTCCCCGATTGCGACTGCGATCAGAAATGCGACAACGGCTGGCGTCGTCGGAGGGAGCGCCTGGCCATTGAGAGCGACGCTGCAGTTGCCAGCGAGGAATGCCGCCCAGAAATTGATGTCAGCACAAACCCCAGCGATCTGATCGGCCGAGAAGGTGAAGTTATCGCTAACGGCGATTTCCTCTCCGCCCGCCCAAATCGAGCTGGATCCGGTGTTTGTCACGAGCATCGTCGATGATGGAGCAGACATAGAAATCCTTCCTAGTTATTCTGGTTTTCCATTCCGTAAAGAATGGACGCCTGAGCATTTCCGGTGAATCCGCTCAAAGCAATGATCTGAAGTTTAAACCCATTCGGAACTGAAAAAGACATTCCGGGAGCCGAAGCCTGTTGCCAGTTTCCGGCAGTACATGGAAGCAGCATATTATAAACGACGGCGCTACTCGTATTGAGAACCTGATATTCGTAAGTGGTGCTCACCGAGCAAGTCCACCACATATTGACGACCCAGTTTGCGCTTGGAGATGCGTTTGTGCTGTTTGAATTGAGAGCCGCAGTCGTGGTCAAGACGGCATTTGCCGCAGGATTGACCACGATTGAACCGGCAGAATCTACGCCAGAAATTGCAAAGGCATTGTTCAGACCGGCTATCAACAATAAGAGTGAAAGTAAAATTTTATTCATTTCTCGTAGCCTCCAATGTTTCCGTACCACAAGAAGTTAGTCGTCGCAGCCGGGGACGCCTGCCAGGTGACGACTTGACCTGCGGCGACCGGGATCGGCTCAGCGTAGGTCAAGATCGGGAAGTAAGACGCAGAACCCGGGCCTTTATAGTACTGCTGCCAAACCTGAGCGCCATTGATGAGAAGCTGACAGGTTCCAAATTGCTCTTGCGTGGCCGCAGCGCTGTTCAGGATCACGCTGCAATCGGCCTCCTCAAGATAGAAAGTTTTTCCAGCCGTGACAGTGTAAGTGACAACCGTTTGACCTGACGTTGCAGTTGTCGAGGAAAGATTTCCGGATGTGAACTTGTTCACTTTTCCTAGAGTGTTTCCCAAAGAGGCATTGGTCACAGCGTTTGGAGATTCTGCCACTACGATCGCCGTATCAGTCGTGGTCGGGGCCGTGCTCGCGGCTTTGATCGTATTGACCGTGGACTGTGTAGTTCCATCTCTCAACATTTGAGGATTTGAAACCAAGACCGAAGCAGGATTTACGGAAAGACTTACTTGGACGGTTGCGGTTCCGGTGATGACTGATATCGCCCTCACTCTGAAATTCGTTATTCCACCTAGATTCGCTCCGCCCTCAAAATTTTGAGTATACGAGCTTCCGATGTAAGAGGTTCCGGATTGCTTCACGCCGCGAGAAATCCAAGTCGTTCCGCCGTCCATGCTGATTTCAGTTTGAAGTGTCCCGGTCCACGTTCCCGTCACTTGAACTTCTAAACCTTCAAATGATGCCGTGGCAAAAGACGCCGCAGAGCCAGCCGTCGGAGTTCCGGTGTAAAAAACTTGTCCGTTTGCAACAGTCGTTGATGCCGTTACGGAATCAGCCACGGTGATGTTCTGAGACGCCGGAGCCGAGTCAGCTTGAGTGACAACAGGTATCGCGCTTGCTGCGGCTTTCTGTCCAAGAGTGACAGATGATCCACCGACTTGGATTAAATTTTGAGACCACGGTGCTCCACCTTGCTGAACTGTCCACGTCCCGCTTTGAACAGCCGAAACAGAATCAGAGCCGCTTGAAAGATTCCAAGTTCTTCCAGTTGTCCAAGCGCCAGACTGAACTGAATTCACAGAATCAGTCGTATTAAGAAGACTCCAAGTTCTTCCAGTGGTCCAAGTTCCGCCCTGATTTGCCGTGACCACATCAGAACTGGTCAAAGCGCGAATGCTTCTCGGATCAACTTGAACGCCAGATACGTCGATGCCAACATCGAGAGCGCGTTGAGAACCATTCGCTTGAGAAGTGAGATTGTTTCCAGAGCCATCTTGAGCGCGTATCGACCAGTTTCCGCTTTGACTGACTGACCACGGAGCGCCGCCTTGTTGAACAGTCCAGGTGCCGGATTGAGCGGCAGACACCGAATCTGATCCGCTGGAAAGATTCCAGTTTCGAGAAGTCACCCAAGGAGATGTCGATTGAGTGACTCCAAAGGTAGATGGAAAATTGTCAATATCAGCGTGAAGGTTTGCGCCAGAGGATTGACCTACAACCCAAGGAGATGTCGATTGAGTGACTCCCACCGTTCCACTGATAGGTTGAGTTGCCGGGAAATTCCCGACGTTAACAGAATCGGTCGTATTGAGTAAATTCCAAGTCCGACCAGTTGACCATACGCCACTTTGAGCGGAATCGACGGTCCCTGAGACAACCCACGGCGAAGTCGATTGCGTAACTCCGAATGAGGCTGGAAAGTTCCCAACATTGACAGAATCAGTCGTATTGATAAGACTCCAAGTTCGTCCCAGATTCCCACTGACTGGCTGAGTAACGGCACTGCCGTCCACCGGCATCGATCCAGCCGGAGTGATCTTATATCCTTGAAGATTTCCACTGCCGTCTTTTCCGCCGATGAAATCTGCGAAGCTTGGCACTGGCGATGGAATTGGTCCGACCGAAGGACTCGATGCACTGAAGCTTCCGCTGACAGAGATCGGCTGACCATCGAGAGAAACTGAACCGATGTGAGCGCTCCCGGACGGGATTGGATTTGGACTCACTTCATGAACT
>Ga0181525_10000507_pt1 | contig 33936 bp, 26 predicted proteins | sample PEATcosm2014_Bin_48_FD_121100 | JGI IMG/M metagenome (GOLD analysis project Ga0181525, IMG submission 121100) | Peatland microbial communities from MTU Mesocosm Facility, Houghton, MI, USA - PEATcosm2014_Bin06_10_metaG | ecosystem: Environmental > Terrestrial > Soil > Wetlands > Peat | place... | reverse complement strand
TTTGGGATCGGCGGGATCGCCATATTCCGAGATCCATGACGCGCCGGCGCCGAACTGCGTGTAACGCAGCATGTCGACCAGCGGCCGCTGGCAAACCACGGCGGCGAACAGCTCGGGATGCTCCGTCATGGTCGCGCTGACCAGCAACCCGCCATTCGACGCGCCGACGATCCCGAGCGTCTTCGGCGATGCGAATTTGTGCGCGATCAGATCCTTCGCCACCGCGGTGAAATCGTCGAAGGTGCGCTGGTGGTGATATTTGAGCGCCGCCTGATGCCAGGCCGGACCAAACTCGCCGCCGCCGCGGATATTGGCGACCGCAATCGCGCCGCCGCGCGCGAGCCACACCTCTCCGGCGTCGAGCGGGCGATGGCCGTCGTTCCAGTACCAGGGAAAGAGCGTGAGCTCGAAGCCGCCATAGGAGTAGAGGATCGTAGGCCTCGGTCCTTTCGCGTCCTTCGCATGGATAAGGAAATAGGGAATCGCGGTGCCGTCTTTCGACTTCGCCCAGAACTGCTCCGAGACATAGCGGCTCGCGTCGAACAGCGGCTTCTGCGATTTGATCGCGGCCGGAACCGATCCGTCGCCCTTTTCTTCATAGAGGGTCGGCGGCACAAGGAAGCTTTCATAGGTGAAGAAGGCCTCCGGGCCCCAATCGTCGGCGCTGACGACCTGTGTCGTTCCGCCGGCGGGGAGCGCGAGTTTGGTATCGGACCATAACCCGTTCGCGCCCGGCTTGAACGCGTGGATGCTCCCCGTGATGTTCTCGAAGACGGAGGCGTAGACGACGTCGCGGCCGGCGGCGACCGTGTCGACCGTCGAGTGCACATTCGGTGCATAGAGGAGCGACACGGGCGGCATCGTTTTCGTTTTCACGAAGGCCACGATGTCGAACGCCAAGAGCGAGCCCTGCTTGAACGTGCGGCCCGCGTCCGTCCAATCGTTGCGCAGCGTGAAAACGAGCTGGCCCTGCGTGACGCCGTGAATCTCCGCACCCATGGGCAGCGGAAGCTTCAGCGTCGTACCGTCAGGCTCGAGCGCGAAATGTTCCGACTCGAAGAATGTGAGCCCGCGCTGGATAAGCGCGATCGTGCCATAGGGTCCGCGAAAGACGTCCGGCCCAGCGGAGATGTCGTCGACGCCCGCTTCGTAGACCGTCTTGGCGGCGGCAATCGGCGTGCCGCGATGCCAGAGCTTCACGATTCGGGGATAGCTCGACTTCGTCAGCGTACCGGGACCGAAATCGCTCGAGAAAATGATCGTGTTGTCGTCGACATATTGCGCGTTCGACTTGGCGACCGGGAGATGGAAGCCATCCGCAAGGAAGCTGTGCGTCGTGGGATCGTATTCAAAGATCTCCGCCGCGTCGCCGCCGCCGGGCGAAAGATTGAGCAGGCAGTGCTTCATGCCCGGCGCGCAGCCCGCACCGTGGAAGACCCAGTTCTTGTGCGTCTCCGTGTCGTATTTGTCGACGTCCAGGAGCACGTCCCAATGCGGCTCGGGATTGCGGTAATCGTCGATGCTGGTGCGCCGCCACAGACCGCGCACGTGATTGGCGTCCTGCCAGAAATTGTACACGTCGCCATGATCGAGATCGCCAAGCGGAATCCGGTCCTTGGTGTCGAGCGATTTCAATATCTGCTCGCGGATCGGCGCATAAAGCGGATCCTGCATGAGCAGCGCATTGCTTTTCGCGGTTTGCTGCGCGACCCATTCAAGCGCCCGCTGCCCGCGGATGTCGGACAGCCAGAGATAAGGATCAGTGTCCGCGGCGTGAGCGGTGCACAAGACGACGACGGCCGCGAGCGCGCCGAGAATCGGTGTTTTAATCGACATAATGTCCTTCCCGTGAGGCTCCGGCGCCGGACCCGGCCCGGGAACCCGTCCCCCTTGCGGCGCACTGATTCCACCGCATCATGTGGGGGATGTTGCCATTACCTCCCGGCAGTGGGAAGGGCGTCGCCCTACACGGGCAGGGGAACTCCACGTCGCGTCAGAAGCGCCTTGAGCTTCTGGATGATGGGAAAGATTTCCTGATTCTGGTCGCCGCCCAACTCATCGCAGGCGCGCTGCTCGGCTTCGACGATCGCGGTGTCCTGCGCAAAGATGCCATTGGTGAACCAGACGATGACGGGCCACATGAGCGGCATGAGCCCCGGCAGGTCGGGCTTGCGCACCGACATCAGCCCGTAGGTCTGATTGCGGCGCTGTTCGCGGTCGAGCGGCATGTAGATGTTCCAGAGATCGAGCGCAGGCTCCGCGCTGCCCGCCGTCCAGAATTTCAACGTCTGATAGGGATAGCCGGTGCGGATGGTCATGATGTCTTTTTCCACGCCCGTATTCGACTGCTTGCCGTCGTCGCGACGCTGGATCATGAACCACTCGCCCATCGGCTGCTTCCCGCCAGCGCGCGCAAACGTGTAATCGACCTCGACCCAATCGTCGCCTTCGCGCAATTCGAGCGGCGTCGCGCGGATGCTGCCCATCAGACTGCGATGCAGGAACTGATGGTTCATGTCCATCAGGTTCTCGTGCATGAACGAGTAGTGGCAATCGATGCGCCGATCGAGGACGCGCGTGCGGTAACGCGGGTCGAGCGCCGACGGCACATCCGGAAACGGAACGCTCGCCGCCTTATCCGGATCGCCGGTGAATACGAAGATGAAGCCATAGGCTTCGCGCACCGGATAGGAGCGCACGCCGTTCGGCAGGCTCTTCGCCTTGTCGAGATAGGGCACGGTCACGCAGCGTCCGCCGCGATCATACGTCCAGCAATGATAGTCGCAGGCGAGCCGGTCGCCTTTGACCTGGCCGAGATGCAGCGGCACCTGCCGATGGGCGCAGCGATCCTCGAGCGCGAAAACGGCCTCCTGGCGCGCGCCCGCTGCCGGACGTACCAGCACGATGGGATCGCCGGCGAAATGAACGCCAAGCGTCTTGCCCGCTTTCACGTCGCGCGAGCGCGCCAGCGGATACCAGAAATTCGGATCGATGCCCGTTTTACGCAGATCGCGCGGCGCAAGATCGCCGCGTCGCAAAGTTGCAATCGTCATTTGGCGCCCCCGCGACCGCTCAGTTCAAAGACCGGCGTACTCCGCACAAGGGAAAGCCGACCCAACACCCGAAACGCAATGTAGCCATGTCTTCGGCGGTTCGGAAAGCCATAATTGTAGGGTCGAATACTATAGAATTTTGTCGTGACGCGGCACGGCGGACCAGATTTGCGGTGAGATTACCCCCCACCCACAACCGGAGCAGCAATCGGCGTCCCCGCGCCTGCGAATATCCGGTGGCCGCGCGAGACGTGTTTTACACGCGTACCATCAATTTGCCCTTGTTCTTTCCGGCGAACAGGCCTTCGAGCGCCTTCGGCATATTCTCGAATCCTTCGACGATCTCGACCGGCGCCTTCAGCTTTCCTTCGGCAACCCAGCCGGCGAGTGCCGCTTCCGCCTGCGCGCGGCGCTGATAGAAATCCATCACCACGAAGCCTTCCATGCGGATTCGCTTGGTCACGAGGAAGCCCGGCACGCCGGCGGGGCCGGCAGCCGGTGTCACCGCGTTATATTGCGAAACGACTCCGCAGCAGGACACACGCCCCCACATGTTCATGCGCGACAATGCAACCGCCAGCATGTCGCCACCCGTATTGTCGAAATAGACGTCGATCCCGTTCGGACACGCGTTGCGCACATCCTGCATGAGGCTGCCGGATTTGTAGTCGACCGCCGCATCGAAGCCGAGTTCGTCCATGATCCATTTGCACTTCTCGGCGGTGCTTGTGGAGCCGACGACACGGCAACCGGCGATTTTCGCAATCTGCCCGGCGATCGAACCGACGGCGCCTGCGGCGGCAGAAACAAGAACCGTCTCGCCCGGCCGCGGCCTGCCGACATCGAGCATGCCGAAATAGGCGGTGAGCCCGGTAATGCCGAGCACGCCCAGGATGTGTTCGGGCTTGTGGCGCTTGTCGTGTTTCGTCAGCGCATGCGCCGGCATGACGGCATGACGCTGCCAGCCATATTCGCCGCTCACGAGATCGCCGCTCGCGAATTTCGGATCGTTCGATGTGACGACTTCGCCGAGACCCCATCCCGCCATCACTTCGCCCGGCTCGAGCATCGGACGATAGGTGCGTCCCGCCATCCAGGCCCTGCTTGCCGGATCGAGCGAAAGCAATGTCGTGCGCACCAGCACTTCGCCGTCACGAGGCTCGGGCATATCACGTTCGGCCGCTTCGAAATGCGCCGCCGTCACCGCGCCTTCGGGTTTGCGCGCATAGATCCACTGGGCATTCTTCGCCATTTTGTTTCTCCCTGCGCGACGAATTCAGTTCGCCGCGTGCAACTTCACCGGAAGATGCGTGTAGCCCTTGACGAAGGCGGAGTACACGCGCTCGGGCTCGCCCACCACTTCGACAAAGGAGAATCGCTTCAGGATTTCTTCCCAGATGATGCGCAGCTGCATCTCCGCAAGCCGGTTGCCGACGCAGCGATGAATGCCGAAGCCGAAGGAAAGATGCTGGCGCGGCCGGGCGCGATCGATGATGAAGGCATCGGGATTCTCGATCGCCTCGGGATCGCGATTGCCCGACACGTACCACATCACGACCTTGTCGCCCTTCTTGATCTGTTTGCCGCCGAGCTCCGCGTCGCAAAGTGCAGTGCGCCGCATATGCGCGAGCGGCGTCTGCCAGCGGATGATCTCGGGCACCATACTCGGAATGAGCGCGGGGTTGTCGCGCAGCTTCTGGTATTCGCGCGGATTCTGGTTGAGCGCCAGCACGCCGCCCGAGATGGAATTCCGTGTCGTGTCGTTGCCCCCGACGATCAGGAGGATGAGGTTGCCGAGATATTCCATTCGATCCATGTTCCGCGTCGCATCGCCATGGGCAAGCATCGAAATCAGGTCGTTGCCGGGCGGCGCGTTGACCCGCTGGTTCCATAGATTGATGAAGTAATCCGCGCACGCCATGAGCTCGCCGCGGCGTTGCTCTTCGGAATCGACGATGCCCGTGCCCGGCGGCGACGTCGCCACGTCCGACCAGCGCGTCAGCTTGCGCCGATCCTCCCACGGAAAATCGAAGAGCGTCGCGAGCATCTGCGTGGTGAGTTCGATCGAGACCTTGTCCACCCAATCGAATGTTTCGCCGATCGGCAATGAATCGAGGATCAGCCCGGCGCGCTCGCGGATCGTGCCTTCGAGCTTCTCGAGATTCTCCGGCGAGACGATGGGATTGACGACCTTGCGCTGCGCGTCGTGCTTGGGCGGATCCATGGCGATGAACATCGGCAGCAGGAAATCCTGCGGCTGGTCGCGGATGGTGATTCCACCGAGGCTCGCTTCCGAGGAATAGACCTGATGGTTGGTGTCGACCGCCATGATGTCCTTGTATCTGGTCACCGACCAGTAAGGCCCGAACTCGTGGTTCGCGAAGTAGTGCACCGGGTCCTCGCGACGCAGCCGCTCGAAATAGGGCCAGATGGCGTCGGCCTGGAAAAGCTCCGGCCGCGCCACGTCGATGTCCGCCAGCGGGATCGAATAGGGATCGGGGAACGAGGACGGCGCCTTGACCGCGGCATGGCTCATGGAGATCTCCCGTTTGGGCCGCCATCGCGCAGCGTCTCGCGATTGCGACGCAAAGAAAGTCTAGTACGCCGCCCCCTTCCGGACAACGCCGCGCGGAGCCCGCCCAACTAGGAGCCCTGCGCCATCCACTTCGCCAATTCCGCCTTGTCGGCCGGCGAGAGGTCGAGCGTTGCGGCGACAGCGAACTCTTTCTTCGCCTCTCCGGCTTTGCCTGCGTAGAACAGCGCTTCGCCCCATTTCAGATGCAAACGGCCCCAATGCGGCGCGTATTTGCAGGCCTCCTCGAATTTCGCCAGCGCGAGAACGGAGCGGTTGGTGCGCACCAGCGCCTCACCCCACATTTCCAACGGATCGGCGAAATGCGGGCCCCTGTCGTTCGCTTCCTTGAACTCCGCGATCGCCGCGTCGTTGTCGCCTTTTGCCATGAACATCCGGCCCCAATCGGCGAACGCGAACGGAATGGACTCCGCCTGCCGCGCCGCCATGCCGTACCAATAAGCGGCCGCGTCCCAGCGCCTCGCGAGCTCCGCGATATTTCCGCGAACGCGCATGCAGGTGTAGCAATCCGCCGGCGTGTCGGCGATGACTGCTTCGGCGCCGGCGATGTCGCCCTGCTCCGCCTTCGCGAGCGCAAGCCAGGGACGGAATTGCGTGGCCACAATCGTCTTGTTGTCGTTGTGGCTGTAGAATTTGCGCTGCGCCTCTTCGACGGCCGGTTCGAGCGTCTCGACTGTTTTCCAATCGCCGAGGCGCGCCGCAACGATAAAGAACGAAAGCTGGCGGTCGGCTTTCATGGCGAGATTGCGTTCCGGAATCGCCGGCATCGCCTGGATCGCGCCGCGCGTCGCCGCGCCGTCGTGCCGCGCCGCAAGCGCCTCATAGGCTTTCTCGCGGAACGGCTCGATGAACCGGCTGCCGAATTCGGCCGCATCGGCGCCACGCTGATCGGCAAGGGCTGCCGCGATGTAATCGCCCTGCAGTTCCGCGATCAACGCATCCATTTCCGGTCCGTAGCGAAGCATGACGAGTTCGGTCAAACCGGGCGAGCCGCTGTTCATCCTGTCCGAAAATGCGCGCGCGGCTTCGAGCGCGGCCTCATCGTGGCCGAGTGTCGTTTCGTTCAATGCGGTCTGATAGTGCGCGATCGTGAGATCGGGGACTTCCGCGAGAGCCTTGCGGAAATACCACGCCGCCTCGCGGTTGTTGCCGTCGAGATACCGTGCGGCATTTCCAAGGCCGGCCCAGGCCCAGGCGCGCTCCTCGGCGTTGGGATTGGCGGTGAGTTTGGCCCATATCTGTCGCGCTTCGGTCCAGCGCTGCTCATAGGTGAGCGTGCTGGGCTTGTTGATGATGTAGATCGCGTACCGATAAGGCTGCGTCTGTTCGTAGAGATTCTCGGCCGCTTGCTGAAGGAGACTGTCGAGATCCGATTCCGAACCGTTGAACTGCGCGCCGCCATTTGTGCCCGCACGCGCCGTGACGATGATGCCGCTGGCGTCGTGATAGATTTCGCCGGTGATGTGGGTTTCGTGGCCGAGCGCCGAATGGAGATAGCGATTGACCTCGCCGACGGACACGCCCGTATCCGGAATCTCGACCTTGATATCGTCGCCCCAATTGTTGGTGAAGGATTGCGCGGGTCTGCCGGTGATCGTCGCCGTCTGCATGGCGGACAGCTTGTCGAGCACCTTGCTCGCGACGACCTGACCGTTGAGGCCGCGGCCTGCCATGTCGGCCGGCACCTGAAACGCCTCGATGACGAGGCCGGTGTCGTGCAGCGCGTCCCAAACCTCCATGAGGGCGAAGCCGAGGACGGCGGCGATGATCACGGCTACGATGATTTCGAAGGCGACTTTCATGAGCGCGCTCATGTGCTGCGCCCGAAGGAGCCAAAGCCGGAGGAGCTCTTCGTGGTGCAGCACCCTGTGCTGCAGCTTGGTGAGTTTGGTTTGTTCGGCGAGGAAGGTGTCGGCGTGGTCGCGGCTGGCCGCGGACAGAATGCCCCAGGTCGCCGCGCTCGTATCGGGCGCTACGCCAGGTGATGCCTCCCCGCCTTCACTTTCCTCAGCCATGGACTGCCCCCGTACGCACGAATTCGGAACGCTCTGCCGACGTGAGATTAAGTCCCGACGCCATGGTAAATTGGCGCGCGGCCTCCCCCGGCTTTCCGACATAAATCAGAGCCTCGCCCCATTTCAAATGGAGCCGGCCCCAATGGGGCGCATATTGGTTCGCTTCCGCGAATTTGGCGAGGGCGAGATCCGAGCGATTTTGGGCCATGAGGGCCTCGCCCCACATCTCCAGCGCGTCGGCGAAATGCGGACCTTTTTCGTTAGCCTGCCGGAATTCCCTGATCGCCCCGTCAAAATCCCCCTTCTTCAGGAGCATCGCGCCCCAATCCGTGTAGGCGAAAGGTATGGACGGCGCCGCCGCGGTCGCACGGGCGAACCAGTAGGCGGCACCTTGCCAATTTCTGCCGACCGCATCGATGTTTCCCCGCATGCGCAGGCAGAGATAGCAATCAAGCGGCGACGCGGCGATCTCCTTGCGCGCGGCCTTCAAGTCGCCCGTCTTGGCCTCGGCAAGCGCCAGCCACGGCCGCAATTGCGTGCGATTTTCTATTTCCCACACCGGATTGCGGACCAGGGGAGAGTAAAGCGTCGCCGCGAGCTCCGCTCGCGCTTCTTGCCATGCGCCTTGTTCGGCAAGGATCATGAATTGCGGCGGAATGAAATTCACCAGGGCCCAGCCATACCCTTTGGTGGTCTCGCGAATCATGCCGTTGTCGGTGGCCGCGCCGAGCAGACGCCGAGCGCCTTCCGTATCATGGGCGAGCGCCGCATTGGCTGCCCGCATGAAGAAGCTCGAGATACGCGATGCTTCGTAGTCCGGCGCTTCCAGCATCCGCTCGTCATAGGCCATCGCGGCGGCGTAATCGCCCGTTTCTTCCGCGATCGTCTCGCGGGATTGCATGCCGATGATAAGCCCCGACAGCGCGGTCCCCTTGTCTGCGCCGGGCCCGGCGAGCGCGCGAACGGCGTGTTCGGCAGCTTCAAGTTCCTGCTCGTCGTGGCCGGCACTCGCTTCGACCTGGGCCACATTGTAGACGATGAGCGGAATGTCTGGTGCCAGCGCCATGGCTTTGCGCGCACGCGCCAGCGCCGCCACGATGTTGTCCTGAGACAGCGCTGCTTCGCCCCACACCGAATAGGCCCAGGGCCGGTCGGCATCGGAGCCGTTCGTCGCCAAATCGCGCAGAAGCTTCTCGCCGCGAACGCGATCTTCGCGCACGGATCCCACATAAATCGCGTAACGATAAGGTTGTGTCTGGCTGTAGACGCTATCGGCGGCGCGCGCGACCAGCGAATCGAGATCGGCTTCACGGCCTTCGAAGCGTGCGCCGGGAAAGCCGCTCACCCGCGTCACCAGCGCGATGCCGTTCGTTGTGTGATAGACCTCGCCGGTGATGTGCGTCTGATGGCCGAGCCAGCCGGCGAGATAGCGATAGCCCTCGCTGAAGGAAATGCCGGTCTCCGGTATTTCCACTTTGATGTCTTTGCCCCAGTTGCTCGAAAAGGTGTCCGGCGCCCGGCTGGAATCGGTTTTCGCCTGCAGCTCGGCCAGATGGTCGAGGAGCGCGCTCGCCACGACATCGCCGCTAAGACCTTTCTGCTCCATATCCGGCGGCACGCGGAAGGCGTCGATCATCAGCCCGTGATCGTTGGCGGCGGCCCAGATCACGGCGCCGATGCCGATCAGAACCAGAAGCACCAGAAGCGCCGTCGCCGACTCGAGTCCGAACTTGGTGAAGTCGCCCAGGCGGCGAAACCGCAAGTGCGAAAGATTGAGCGCAATCTCGGCGTCGATCGCCGCGTCTTCCTTGGCAAGCTTTTCTTTTTCGAGATGCAGCAGTTCAATCTGCGCCTCCAGAAACGCATCCGCCTTTTCGCGGCTTGCGGGGTTCAACACCATGCCGGTGGCGCCTATGGCGCGTGGCTGCGACCGGGTTGCGCGTTCGTCTTCAACGCCCTCAGCCATGCTGCGATCTCCATCTCGTCAATGCAGATTTTTCGGGCTGAGTCAGATCAAGTCCCGCGGCGATCGCGAGCTGCTTTCTCGCGTCGTCCTTCTTGCCGGCGTAGAACAACGCCTCGCCCCATTTGAGACGCAGGCGGCCCCATTTCGGCGCAAATTTTTCGGCCTCTTCGAACTTTGCCAGCGCGAGATCGGAGCGGTTCTCCAGAATCAGCGCCTCGCCCCACATCTCCAGCGGATCGGCGAAGTGGGGGCCTTTGTCGTGTGCGAGTTTGAACTTCGCGATTGCGCCCGCATAATCGCCCTTGTGCAGGAGCATTTCGCCCCAATCCGCGTAAGCGAACGGGACCGACGGAGCTTCGGCAATCGCGTGCGCGTACCAGAAGGCGGCCGCATCGCGCTTGCCTTCGAGCGCATCGATGGTTCCGCGCGCGCGATCGCAGTCGTAGCAATCGCGCGGCGTCGCGTCGATCGTGCGATGCGCTTCGGCGAAGAGACCGAGATGCGCTTCGGCTTTCGACCGCAATGGCTCATAGCGAACCGGCGATATTGCAGCGTGATATTTCTCGCGCCCCTTCTGTGCTGTGTAGGACCGGATTGTAGCGGTCACGTCCAGAAGTGCGGCGGACCAATCGTCCCGGTCGACATCCGCGAAGGTGCGCACGCGGCCCGCATCCGCAGCGCCGACATCCCCCGCAGACAGGGCCTCTTGCAACAAACGCTCGGCTTCGCGCGGATCGTGCTGGTTCGCCCGCGATTCGGCACGCTTCACCGCCTTGTCGGATGGCGTGCAATGATCGTTGCAGACCGTGGCCGCGTCGCTTGCATAGTCGCCCAGGAAATATGCGGCGCTTTGTTCCGCGTAGTCGCGGATCACTGCGAAAGCCCCTTCCTGCTTGATGGCCGCCTGATCCGCAGCTTTCAGGGAAGAGACAACGCGGTATTCCTTGAGCGCTTCCTCTTCCTGGCCGAGTTCAGACAAATGGTCCGCGAGTTCCAGATGAGTGACCGCGATTTTGGGGTCAATCGCGATGCCGAGCCGCGCCCGCGCAACGGCGAGCGGAATGTTGCCGGTCACGCCGGCCGTCGCATCACTCCACAACCCATAAGCGTCGCTCGCCATCGCGGGATCGGTAACGCGCGGCGCATAGCGGGTGACAGACGCATAGGCCTCCGCCAAACGCCCACTGACCTCCAGATAGACGGCGGTGTTGACGGGATCGATTTGGGCGAACACCTTTTCAGCGACCTGGTCTTCAAGCACGCCGAGATCGGCGCCAGTGACGGAAATCGGCGCGGCGCCCGCGATATCGATGGCCACGACAATATTGCCATGCCCCAATTCGCTGACGCTGCCGCTGACATGGCGTTCGTGGCCGAGCCAATTGCGCAGGTACCGCATGGCTTCCGATATCGAGACTCCCGTTTCGGGGATTTCGACGCGCACCTCATCGCCGCGGTCCGCAGAGACGTCGTTCGGGGCGCTGAAGGAATGCTCGATCGCGACGTGGCGAATGGCAAGGAGCTTGGCCGTGATCGCGTCGGCAACGACTTTGCCGGTCACGCCGGTTTGCGAATAGGAGGGCGGCACAGAAAACGCTTCGATGACGAGGCCGTCGGCCTGGCTGGCGCCATAAACCGCGGCTGCGATTATCGCGACGACGAAGGCGCCGAGCGCCACCGCCATGATCTGCAACGCGCCTTTCATCTGATCGTTGAAGCGCCGCCATCGCATATGCGACAGCTCGAGCGCGTGCTGCTCGTGCAGTATCTTCGCCTGCAGTCTCGTGAGCCGTTTTTGTTCGCGCAGGAATCCGCGCGCTTCGTCTGTCGATGCGGCGGGACCCGCGGTCGCGGCATCGAGCGCCGCGGGATTGATGCCGCCCGAGCCCGGCGGAATTTCGGCGTCATCATCGAACGAATCGTCAGCCATGCGCCCGGATCCACTTCGCGAGCAGGGTCTTGTCGTCAGGGCTCAGATCGAGGCTCGCCGCAATCGCGATCTGCTTTTTCGAGTCTGCGCGCTTGCCCGCCCAGTAGAGCGCCTCGCCCCATTTGAAGTGCAGACGGCCCCAGTTGGGCGCGTATTTATCCGCCTCTTCGAACTTTGCGAGCGCGAGATCGGAGCGGTTCTCCTGCATCAACGCTTCGCCCCACATTTCCAGCGGATCGGCGAAGTGCGGACCTTTCTCATTCGCGAGTTTGAACTTCGCGATGGCCGCGTCGGCGTGGCCTTCCGCAAACAAGGCCGCGCCCCAATCGATGTACGCAAACGGAATCGACGGCGCCTGTTTCACCGCCTCCGCGAACCACCAGGCCGCAGCGCCCGGGCGATGCGCGAACGCCGCAATCGTCCCTCGCACACGCACGCAATCGTAGCAATCGAGCGGTGTCTTCGCGATCACCGCTTCGGCGCCGGAGGTATCTCCGAGCTTGGCCTTGGCCAATGCGAGCCACGGTCGAAAGCCGGCCTGGATGAGAGCCTCGTTGTCTTGAGTCGGCAAAGCTTCCCATTGCGCCTTCTCTACCGCCGGATCGATCGCGACCAATGCCTGCCAGTTCTGCAGCCCGGCATATGCGTTGAACAACCCGTCGATCCGGGTCAGGCGATCGAACACGTCGGACTGCGGCAGCGCGGGCAGCATCTTCAAACCTGCGCGCACGGCGGGGCCGTCATGTTGGAAGGCCAACGCGTCCAGGATGCTCTCGCGCAATGATTCGCTGCTGCCACTGACATCGGGCAAATAAAGGCCGGGCTGGTTGTGGACGATCGCACCGGCGAAATCTCCCAGAAGCCCGTCGATCATCGCCAAATTTTCGAGCCGATAGACTTGCCCCGCATTCGAGCGCGCGGTTGAAACGACATTGCCGCCTTCATAGAGTTTTTCCGTTGCACGCCCGAACGCGAGCGCGGCTTCGTAGTGGCTGAGATTGGCCTCGTTTCCCGCCAGATCGAGTTCGGCAACGACGAGGTTGGGCGATTCCGCCAACGCCTTGCGGAAATAGTCCGATGAGACGCGTATGTCGGCATTGTAGAAACGCGCGGTATTGGCGAGCCCGAGCCAGGCCCACGCGCGTTCCTCGCGATCGGGATTGGTGGTGAGCTGGGTGAGGACCTCCTCCGCCTCTTTCACCTCGGCACGACTTGAGCCGGTGAGATTGTGCAGGCGGAACACGGCGAAACGATAAGGCTGCGTTTGCCGGTAGATGCGCTCGGCCGCCTTCTGCAGAAGTGTGTCGAGATCTGTCTCGGGGCCGCTGAAGGTGGCGCCGCCATCACCGCTCACCCGTGCGGTCACCGTGATGCCGCTGGCCGCATGGAAGACTTCGCCTTCGATATGCGTTTCATCGCCGAGCCAGTTGTGCAGATAGCGATTGAATTCCCCGATCGATATGCCGGTGTCGGGAATCTGCACCTTGACGTCGTTGCCCCAATTGTTGGCGTAGGACTGCGCCGGCCGCGCCGACTGCGTCGCGTTCTGCATGGCGGTGAGCTTGTCGAGCAATTGTCCGGCGACGACCTGACCCGTGAGGCCGCGCGCCGCCATGTCCGGCGGCACCTGAAACGCCTCGATGACAAGCCCGTCGTCGTGCGCCGCATCCCAGATTTCGAAACCGATGGCCGCCGCGATCGTCAGGACAATGAATGCGACCGCAATCTCGAAGGAAAGCTTCATCACGTCGCTGATGTGCCGCACGCGCAGCGACCAATGCCGCAGCTTGAGTTCATGCTTCAGCTCGTGCGCCTGCAGATGCAGCACTTCGGTCTGCGCGCGCGCGACAACCATCTGTTCGTCGAGATAGGAATCTGCTTTCGCGCGGCTGGCCGCACTCAGCGTCGCCCATGCGGCCGGGTCGGTCGGCCTCGCAGATGCAGATGGCGCCCCTTCGAGGTCGGAACTCGTCTCTTCAGCCATGTGCTTTCATCCTTGCGGCGTGCGCCGCGCGACCGAGCAAAGCCGGTACAGGCCGTCCGCGGTGACGGACGCCGCCGGGTCTTCTCGGGAATCGTCGATCATCAGGAGTCCCCGGGGCAAAATGCCGGTCCGGGGGCCGTCATGCAATTGTACAATTTGAATCGCCGGGGTCGGCCATGCCGGCAACGGGGGGCGCCCCACGGCGTCGGCACCCATCCTTTTCAAGGAGCTTTTGCCCCGCGCGGCCGAATTTTCGGGCCGCGGGCCTTGCTTGGCGTTTCGTCCAATTCTTCTGGTTAACGAATCGCTACAATGGCGATTCGCAGGCAAGTTTTAACCCCGACGGGCTAGTTAGGCGTGTTGGATGGTTCAGACGAGACCGATGAGCGCGCCTTATAATATTGAGGAAACCGCGACCCCGGCGGGCTTGCGGGAAACGCTCGAATTGCGCCTCGTCGAGACGGCGGCCCGCTATCTCTACGTCAATTCGCTTCCGCTCCCCTTCGTCATCATCGGGTTGAGTGTCCTTCTCTGGCATTGGTGTCCGCTCCGTTCGATTCTGCTTTGGGCGATACCGACGCTCCTGTCGTGGTTCCTCCTCGGCGCCACGCTCCACGGCTTTCTGCACGACGAGGATCGGTTCCGCCGCCGCCGTCAATGGGTCATCCGCGTCGCCGCAAGCCTGTTCATTGCGACGTGCGCGCTCGTCAGCGCCGCCGTGTTTTTCTGGGCGCCGGGCGACCGCATGAACAACGTGCTTCTCTATGTCTATATCGCAGCCGGCATGGCGAGCGCCGCGGGGCAATCTGCGCCGAGCCGCGTGCTGGCCACGGCGAATCTCCTGCCCTACGGCGCCACGTTCCTGGGACTGTCGCTCGTGCATGAGGCCTTCCCGTTCAATCTCGGCTTCGCGGCGCTGGAGTTCATCTATTTCGGCCTGATCGTGATGTACGCGAAGGCCGTGCATCAACTGGCCTACGAGATGCTGCTTCTGCGCGAAGAAAAACGCGCGCTGATCGGACGGCTCGAGACGGCACTTTCCGACGCGACCGCCGCGCGCAAGAAAGCGGAAACGGCGAGCCGCGCCAAATCGCAATTCCTCGCCAATATGAGCCACGAATTGCGCACGCCGCTGAACGCGGTCCTCGGATTCTCCGAAGTGATTCGCGACCGGCTGTTCGGCGACGACGCCATGACGCGCTATTCCGAATATGCCGCCAACATCCATGCGAGCGGCAGCCATCTCCTCGGTCTCATCAACGACGTGCTCGATCTTTCCAAGATCGAAGCCGGCAAGCTCGAACTTTCGCCGGAGCATTTCGATCTCGCGCAGGATACGAGCGAAGCGTTGCGCTTCGTCGAACCGCAGGCTTCGCGCAAGAGCGTGAGCCTCGTGTGCAAGATGCCGGAGCAGCTCGACGTCGTGGCCGACAAGCGCGCGATCCGGCAGATCATCGTCAATCTCCTTGCCAACGCCGTGAAATTCACACCCGAAGGCGGAACCGTGACTCTTTCGCTGCGCCGGGACGGCAGTGGCGATGTCGTGCTTTCGGTGAGCGACACGGGCGTCGGCATTCGTCCCGAAGACATGTCGCGCGTGCTCGAGACCTTCGGCCAGGGCCGCCACGACGTCACGCCGCCCGACGAGCATGGCACGGGTCTCGGCCTCGCCATCGTCAAAAGCCTCATCGAAGCGCATGGCGGGCGGATCGGAATCGAAAGCGAAGTCGGCGAAGGCACGAAGGTCACCGTCATATTGCCCCAGGCGCAAGCGTACCTCGCGGCATAATTCCCGATTTTCTTCGCGCTCAATACGCTCTAGCGTGGACGCCTGACCTCGCGGGGAGTTCGCGCCATGAAATATCGCGTTGCGGCCGCAATAGCGGTCGCCGGCATTCTTGCCGCCGGCGCCGCCCGCGCGGATTCCACTTTCACGAACGGTCTTTACACCGTAATCAACTATTCGGGCGCCTATCCCGATTTCGAAAAGAATTTGAAATTTAATACGCCGTCCTACATGGATGGCGTGGAAGCCGATGTCGGCTGGCGCTTCAATCGCTTCTATTCCCTCGAGGCGAGCTATTCCTATTTCACCGGCTCGAATCATCCCAAAGGCGGGCCCTCGACCACCAACACGCTGCAAACGGCCTCGATCGATGCGCTGGGCTATCTGCCGCTCGGCCGCGCGACCTCCTGGGCTCTCTACGCCGATGTCGGGGCAACGGAGTATTTTGAAGACGTGACCGGGACCGGGCTTGCGAAATCCCCCAATGCGGACCGTTTTGGCGGCCGCGCCGGCGGCGGCGTGCAATATCAGTTCGACGAAGATCTGGGTTTGCGGGTCGGCGGCCGCTACGAGTTCGCGAGTTTGCCGGAGATGAAATCGGCCGTCGTTTTCGCGGTCGGTCTCGTCTGGCAGCGCTAGCCACGGCCTAGAGCTTTATCAGCGCTTCGAGCGCTTGGCCGGTGCGGCGCGCGCGCAGGGGTGCGGTGTCGAAATAGACGATTTCTTCGACGATCTTGCCGTCCACAAGTGTGAATTTGTCGACGCCGCGCCAGTCGAAGCGCTGGCCGTCGATGACGCGGGTGGATTGCCATTCGATGATGACGACCGCGTCATCGCCTTTCGGCCGCCATGTCCAGTCGAGCAGCTGCCACACCTGATCGGGTGCGAATTTCGCGAGCATCGCTGTCAGCACGCCGAATTCCGTTCCTTTGACGGGACGGTCGTAGAGAGGAGAGTGGAGCGTGCCGTCCGGATGCCAGAGATCGAGGAAGCGTTGGCCGTCTCGGCGGGCCCAGGCATCGGCGAAGCGGGTGACGAAGTCGGCAACATCGGTCATGGACGGTTTCCTCGGGTTGAAGCCCGTGGACCCTAGGCGCCGATGTCAGGCCGCGCCTCCCGATTCGCCCGGCGATATCCCCAGCGTTCTGCCGTTTCGCGCGTCGATATTTTCGCACTCAACCGCTGGCTGCGCGTTGTAAACTGACAGCGCAACAAAATTTGCGCGAGAGGCAGTGTCATGCAGTCGGCTTTGGCAAAGAACTGGTGGGCGTTCGCGATCCGGGGCGTGCTCGGCATCCTTTTCGGTATAATTGCCTTCGCCTGGCCCGGCGTGACGATGCTGTCGCTCGTCCTGGTTTTTGCCGCCTATGCGATCGTGGACGGCGTCTTCGCCATTGTGGCCGCCGTGCGGGCCGCAGGCCGGCACCAAAGCTGGGTGCTATTCCTGCTCGAAGGCGTCGTCGGCCTCCTCGTGGGCGTGCTCGCTGTTCTTTGGCCCGCGCTTACCGTCGTGGTGTTCGTGACCCTGATCGGCTTCTGGGCCCTTCTCTCGGGTGGGCTGATGCTGGGCGCGGCCTTTCGCGTCGGGCCTGAGCATGGGCGGTGGTGGTTTGTCCTGGGCGGCATTGCCTCGATCGTCTACGGCGCACTGCTTCTGATCGCGCCGCTGATCGGCGCGCTCGTGCTGACCTGGTGGATCGGCGCTTACGCGCTGGTGTTCGGGATCGCCATGCTTGTCGCGGCGTTCCGCCTGAGAGCGCTTGCCTAGGCAGGCGCTGCGTGGGGTCGGTGGCTTATCGGCCCCTTAAGTCGTTACCGGTATTTGGCGTAGCGCAAACAGAGGAACCGTTCAGCCGCAGGAGATCCCTCGTGAATGCTTCATTGCGTGTGAGCCGCAATTTCCCGAGGCCCGTTGTGGTGGCCGACAGGGCATGGGAGCCGGAACGCGCGGCCCTCTCCCGTGGTCCGCACCGGCTGGCCTTCGGACACATGTATGAAGATCCGGAGATCGAACGCGCCGCGTTTCGCGGCAAGGATCGCGTGTTTTGCATCGCCTCCGCTGGCGCGACGGCGATCCGGCTCGCCGGACAGAACGATGTCGTCGCTTGCGACACCAATCCGGCCCAACTCGCCTATGCGGAGCGGCGTGCGGCGGGCGCGCCTCCTGACGCCGGCGACGCCGAGCGGGCAATGGTTTTCGCGCGGCACTTCCTGCCGCTGATCGGCTGGCGCGAAGAACTTCTGCGCGCCTTCCTCGCGCTCTCCGATGTCGCCAAACAGATCGCTTTCTGGCGGTCGCATCTGGACACGCGGCGCTTCCGCGGCGGCTTCGACACGCTGATGTCGCCCGCCATCCTGCGCGCGCTCTATGCGCCCGCGTTCTTTTCCCATCTGCCGCGCGATTTCGGCGCCGTGCTGAGAAAGCGTCTGGAAAGAGGATTCGCGCTTCATCGCAATGCTTCGAACCCTTATGCGCGGGCGCTCTTCCTGGGCGAGGCAGGCCAGGATGTTCCACGTGCGCGGGCGAACATCGAATTCGTGCTGGCCGACGCGGCCGCCTATCTCGAATCCTGTCCCATCGGGTCCTTCGACGGCTTCGCGCTGTCGAACATTCTGGACGGCGCAGAGGCGGGATACCGCTCACGCCTTTCCCGGGCCGTCCGCCGGGCCGCCAGCCGGGACGCCGTCGTCGTCTGGCGCAGCGTCACCGAACCCAGACGCGGCCTCGACGGCAACATGGCCGCCTGCGACCGCGCAATGCTGTGGGGAATCGTCGACGTCCGGCGCGCGCAGCTGTTTTAGAGTTGCGCGGGTTCCCACGCCCCCAGACATACCCAGAACACAGGCTGATACAATAATTGTTCTCAATGGGTTATGCGCCCACTTGCAAATGAGAACAAACCATGTACTTTCCTCGCATTGCGCCACTTCGGGTGGCATGAAATAAGGAGGCGGAGAGCTATGGCACAGGCGATTCTTCAGGTGGTGGCACGGGATAAGGAAGACACGGGCGACCGCAAAAGGGCGCTTGAAGCGGCGCTGTCGCAGATCGACCGCGCGTTCGGCAAGGGCTCCGTCATGAAGCTCGGCCAGCGCGATCTGGGCGTCGACACGGACACGGTTTCGACCGGTTCGCTCAGCCTCGACATCGCGCTCGGGATCGGCGGGCTGCCGCGCGGCCGGGTCATTGAGATCTACGGGCCGGAATCCTCGGGCAAGACCACTTTGGCGCTCCATTGCGTGGCCGAGGCTCAGAAAAAGGGCGGAATCGCTGCCTATATCGACGCGGAACACGCGCTCGACCCCATCTATGCCAGGAAGCTCGGCGTCGATATCGACGAGATGCTGATCTCCCAGCCGGACACGGGCGAGCAGGCGCTGGAAATCTGCGACACGCTGGTGCGCTCGGGCGGCGTCGACATCGTGGTCATCGATTCGGTGGCGGCGCTCACCCCCAAGGCCGAGCTCGAAGGCGAGATGGGCGACCAGCTTCCCGGCCTCCAGGCCCGCCTGATGAGCCAGGCGCTGCGCAAGCTCACCGGCTCGATCTCCAAATCCAACTGCCTCGTCATCTTCATCAACCAGATCCGGATGAAGATCGGGATCATGTTCGGCAACCCGGAAACCACCACGGGCGGCAATGCCTTGAAGTTCTACTCGTCCGTCCGGCTCGACATCCGCCGGATCGGGGCGATCAAGGACAAGGACGAGGTGGTCGGTAACCAGACCCGGGTGAAGGTGGTCAAGAACAAGGTGGCGCCCCCCTTCAAGCAGGTGGAGTTCGACATCATGTATGGGGTCGGGATCTCCAAGACCGGCGAGCTGATCGACCTGGGTGCCAAGGCCGGGATCGTGGAAAAATCGGGCTCCTGGTTCTCCTATGAGGGGAACCGGATCGGCCAGGGCCGCGAGAACGCCAAGCTTTTCTTAGCCCAGAACAAGGATGTCGCAGCGAAAATCGAGGCCCAGATCAGGCAGAATGCCGGCCTGATCGGTCAGGCCTTGACCCACGGGGGCGGCGAGGACGAGGCGGAACCGGCCGAAGAATAGTTTCGTCGTTCCTGTTGGCATGGGAACGGCTCCAGGGGGGGCGCTGCTTCACGGCAGTGCCCCTTCGCTGATTCCGATGCGGGAATCCGGCCGGACGTCGCGCTTGTGTCAGGCAATTTTTAGCGCAGTGGTCGCAGAGGATGCGCAGTGGACGCGGGGGACACCGCGTACACTGCAGGTGAACGGTGTCCTCTGCCACAGGCTCTGCGCGCTTCCTCCTTCGCTGCTCCGCAGCTTCGGAGGACAAAACTCACTCGCCAGCCGAAGCCTTGGCGAAGGCTGGTCGCGCGCAATAAATTCGGCCGAAAGCGGAGCTCAAGCCCCGGCAACGCGCGCGCTGCCACTTGCGCCCACTGCGCAACCACTGCGTCCTCTGCGCTAAAATTGCCGGAGCCGCACACTTTCGACGCCTGAAGCCCCGTTCTGGACAGGGTTTCACCGCGAAGGCTACAAGCGACCCATGAAAAGCCTGAACGATATCCGCTCGACCTTCCTCGATTTCTTTCACGAACGCGGCCATGCCGTCGTGCCGTCGTCGCCGCTCGTGCCGCGCAACGATCCGTCGCTGCTCTTCACCAACGCCGGCATGGTGCAATTCAAGAACGTCTTCACCGGCCAGGAGAAGCGTCCCTATGTCCGCGCGACCACCGCGCAGAAATGCGTGCGCGCCGGCGGCAAGCACAACGACCTCGACAATGTCGGCTACACCGCGCGCCATCTCACCTTCTTCGAGATGATGGGGAATTTCTCCTTCGGCGATTATTTCAAGGAAGACGCGAGCGCCTTCGCGTGGGATCTCGTCACGAAAACCTTCGGGCTTCCGCCGGCGCGGCTCACGGCCACCGTCTATTCCGAAGACGACGAAGCGTTCGCGCTGTGGAAGAAGATCGCGGGGCTCCCCGAATCCCGGATCGTCCGCATTCCGACCTCGGCGAATTTCTGGTCGATGGGCGATACGGGGCCGTGCGGGCCGTGCTCGGAAATCTTCTACGACCATGGCGACAAGATCGCCGGCGGCCCGCCCGGCTCGCCCGACGAAGACGGCGACCGTTTTGTCGAGATCTGGAATCTCGTCTTCATGCAGTTCGAACAGTTCGCGGGCGGCCGCCGCGAAACGCTGCCCAAGCCCTCGATCGACACCGGCATGGGGCTCGAACGCTTCACGACCGTGATGCAGGGCGTGCACGACGTCTTCAACACCGATCTCTTCCGTCACATCATCGAGGCCTCGACCGAATTCGCGGGCGAGCCCGGCTCGGCCAGCCATCGCATCATCGCCGATCATCTGCGCTCGTCCGCATTCCTGATCGCCGACGGCGTGCTGCCCTCGAATGAAGGCCGCGGCTATGTGCTCCGCCGCATCATGCGCCGCGCCATGCGCCACGCGCATCTCCTCGGCACCAAAGACCCCTTGATGTACCGCCTCGTGCCGGTGCTGGCGACGCTGATGGGCGGCGCCTATCCCGAGCTCAAGCGTGCCGAAGCGCTCATCACCGAAACGCTGAAGCTCGAGGAAGTGCGATTCCGCGACACGCTGGCACGCGGGCTGAAGCTGCTCGAAGAAGCGACGAGCGCAATGGGGCAGGGCGACAAGCTCGCAGGCGATGTCGCGTTCAAGCTCTACGACACTTACGGCTTTCCGCTCGACCTCACGCAAGATGCGTTGCGCACGCGGGGAATCTCCGTCGACACGGACGGCTTCGACGCCGCGATGAAAAAACAGCGCGAAGATGCGCGCAGGGCCTGGTCGGGCTCGGGGGAAGCCGCGACCGACACGCTGTGGTTCGCGCTTCGCGAAGAATTGGGCGCGACCGAATTCCTCGGCTACGACGCCGAGGAAGCCGAAGGCAACATCACCGCAATCCTGAAGGACGGCGCGCGCGTCGACGGCGCGAAGGCGAACGAGACCGTCCTCGTCCTCACCAACCAGACGCCGTTCTACGGCGAGTCGGGCGGCCAGGTGGGCGATGCCGGCATCATCCGGTCGCCGCGCGGGAAAGGCCGCGTCATCGACACCGAGAAAAAGCTGGGCGCGCTGCACGTCCATGTCGTCGAGGTCATCGAAGGCAGTTTCGTCCAGGGCGATGCGGTCGATCTCAAGGTCGATGGCGAGCGCCGCAGAGCCACCCGCGCCAATCACTCGGCGACGCATCTTCTCCATGCCGCGCTCAAGCATGTGCTGGGACCGCATGTTGCGCAGAAGGGTTCGCTCGTTGCGCCCGATCGCCTGCGTTTCGATTTCAGCCATCCCAAAGCCGTGACGGCGGAAGAGCTCGAACGCATCGAAAGCGAAGTGAACGCGATCATTCGCCAGAACAGCGACGTCTCGACCCGTTTGATGCCGACCGATCAGGCGATCGAAGCGGGCGCCGAAGCGCTGTTCGGCGAGAAATATGGCGACGAAGTGCGCGTTCTCACCATGGGCGAGAACGAGGAAACGCGCGACAAGCCTTACTCCGTCGAATTGTGCGGCGGCACGCATGTGCGCCGGCTGGGCGACATCGGGCTGTTCACGATCCTTTCGGAAAGTGCGGTCGCGGCCGGCGTTCGCCGCATCGAAGCACTGACGAGCGAAGGCGCGCGGCGCTATCTGGCCGGACAGGCGGAGCTCGCGCGCAATGCGGCGGCCACGCTCAAGACAAGCCCTGCGGAATTGCCGGCGCGCGTGGCTCAGCTTGCGGAAGACCGCCGCCGGCTCGAGCGAGAGCTTGGCGATGCGCGCCGCGCGCTAGCACTGGCAGGTCCTGCGAAAGACACAGGCGACGAAGGCGCGCGCGAGATCGCGGGCGTCAAGACGGTGCTGCGCCTGGTCGATGGCGTGGCGCCGAAGGATCTGAAGGGTCTCGCCGACGAAGCGAAAGCCAAGATCGGCTCCGGCGTCGTGGCCTTCGCGGCGGTTGCCGACGGCCGCGCCTCGCTCGTCGTCGGTGTGACCGACGATCTGAAAGCCAAGATCAGCGCGGTCGACCTTGTGCGTGTCGGCGCCGAAGCGCTGGGCGGCAAGGGCGGCGGTGGCCGCCCCGACATGGCGCAGGCCGGCGGCCCCGATGGCGACAAGGCGGGCGCGGCACTCGAAGCCATCGCCAAGCATCTGGGCACGCCCATGCCGGCGGCCTGACGGATGCTTTCGGGGGGCACGCACTATCTGAGCTTCAGGCGCCGCGTGTATCTCGCGCTCGAAGGAAGCCATTCGGGCGGGCTTTCGGGACGGCTGGTCGAGATCGGCCTCGTTTCGCTTATCGTCGCCAATGTCGTCGCTTTCACGCTGCAGAGCGTGCCCGAAATTCGCGAAGCCTCGCCGGCTTTCTTCCGCATCTTCGAAGCCGTTTCGATCGGCATCTTCTCGCTCGAATATCTGGCGCGGCTGTGGTGTGCGCCCGAGGATCCGCTGCTGCACGATGCACAACCGTTGATGGCGAGGGCGAAGCTCGCGATCCGGCCGATGATGATCATCGATTTCATCGCCATCGCGCCCGGCTATATCGCACTCTTCGGGCCGATCTTCGATTTCCGCTTTCTCCGGCTCGTCCGGCTGTTCCGCCTTCTCAAGATCGCGCGCTATTCGCCGGCGCTCTCGACGCTGGCGCAGGTGATTGTCGACGAGCGGCGCGCGCTGTTCGGCGCCCTGCTTCTCGAGCTTTGCGCGGTGGTGTTCTCGGCGGCGATCATGCATGCCGTCGAAGGAAAGGTCATGCCGCAGGCGTTCGGCACAATTCCTGACGCCATGTGGTGGGCGCTCGAGACGCTGACGACGGTGGGCTACGGCGACGTCGTGCCGATCGGCGCGTTGGGGCGCATCGTGGCCGGCATCACCATGATCGTGGGTGTCGGGCTTCTCGCCTTGCCGGTCGGCATCGTCGCAACCGGTTTTGTCGCCACGATCCACCGCCGCGATTTCGTGATCACGTTCGGGATGCTCGCGCGCGTGCCCCTCTTCGCAGGCTTCGATGCGGCGGTTCTGGGCGAGATCATGGATCTGTTGCGGGCGCAGAGCGTTCCGGCGGGGAGCGTGATTTCGGCGCGCGGCGAACGCGCGGATGCGATGTATTTCGTCGTGTCGGGCCAGGTCGAAGTGCAGCTGCCGACGCACAAGGTGGATTTCAGCGCCGGCGATTTCTTCGGCGAGCTGGCGCTCTTGCGCGACACCATGCAGAGCGCGACCATCCTGGCGCGCGCGCCGACGCGGCTCCTCGCACTTTCCGCCGAGGATTTCTCCAGCCTTATGCGCAAACATCCCGCACTCGAAGAGCGCATCCAGAACGCGCCTTCGCTCAAGGCCTTCGCGGACAGTAGCGGGATAGCCCAGGCCGAAGTTGACGACGCCGGCATCGCGCGCGAAGACGCGCAGATGGAGTGACGCCCCCGTCGCCGTGCGGGTGTCGCCATTTTTAGCGCAGTGTACGCGGTGGTTGCACAGTGGACGCGGCGGATTTGCGTCTTCGCCTTCGATACCGCGCGCGTAGCGCGCAAGAAGATATTCACAGGGAGACGGTGAGCCAGTGAGGGACCGAGTATCTCACCGTCTCACCGTCTCCCTGTGAAAATTTCTTTTGCGCGCATTCGCGCGCGACGCTTCCGGCACAGACGCAAATCCCCCGCGTCCACTGCGCAACCACCGCGCCCTCTGCGCTAAGACTCTTTGAGCCGCACGCCGAACGTTACGGCTTGCAGAACACGCAGATCTTGTTGCCGGTCGGATCGCGCAGATACGCGCCGTAGAATGTCGTCGAATCTTCCGGACGCGGACCTGGCGCCCCTTCGTCCTTGCCGCCCGTCGCAAGCGCCGCTTTGTAAGCCGCCTCGACTTCCGATTTCGAATTCGCCTTGAAGGCGATCATGGTGCCGTTCGCGGGACGGGCCGGCTGTTTGTCGAAGGGCGGGCAGACAAAGACGCTGTAGTCGTCGGTGCCTTTCGGCCCGTAACCGATCCAGCCGCCGTCGGCGAATTTCCGCTCCGCGCCGATCGCGCCGAACACCGCATCGTAGAACTTGCCGGACGCATCGCTGTCGAGCGCCCCGATCGTCACATAACCCAACATGCTCATGTCCACCTCCCAGAAAAGCCCGCCAAGCCTAGCAGATGACAAGAACAAAGAAAGAACAAATCTCGAGACCCGCCCATGCCGGATTCGCATGGCGGGCGGCGCAATGGCCGCGCGGGAATGTTATTTCATCGCCGCCTTCAGATTCTCGTCGACCTTGTCGAGGAAGCCTTCGGTCGTCAGCCATTTCTGGTCGGGGCCGACGAGGAGCGCCAGGTCCTTGGTCATGAAGCCCGCTTCCACCGTGTCGACGCAGACCTTCTCGAGCGTGTGCGCGAATTTGTCGAGCGCCGGATTGTTGTCGAGCTTCGCACGATGGGCGAGGCCGCGTGTCCAGGCGAAGATCGACGCGATCGAATTGGTCGACGTGGGTTTGCCCTTCTGATATTCGCGATAGTGGCGCGTGACCGTGCCGTGGGCGGCTTCCGCTTCCACCGTCTTGCCGTCCGGCGTCATCAGCACGCTCGTCATGAGGCCCAGCGATCCGAAGCCCTGTGCGACCGTATCGGACTGCACGTCGCCGTCGTAATTCTTGCACGCCCAGACATAGCCGCCCGACCATTTGAGCGCCGAGGCCACCATGTCGTCGATCAGGCGATGCTCATAGGTGATGCCCGCCGCCTTGAACTTCGATGCGAACTCCGCGTCGAAGACTTCCTGGAACAGATCCTTGAAACGGCCGTCATAGGCTTTGAGGATCGTGTTCTTGGTCGAGAGATAAAGCGGATATTTGCGGTTCAGCGCGTAGTTCATGGACGCGCGCGCGAAATCGCGGATCGACTCGTCGAGATTGTACATGGCGAGCGCGACACCCGAGCCCGGCGACTTGAACACTTCGTGCTCGATCACCTTGCCGTCGTCGCCGACGAATTTGATCGTGAGCGTGCCCTTGCCGGGAAACCGGAAATCGGTGGCGCGATATTGATCGCCGTAAGCATGACGGCCGATGACGATCGGCTGCGTCCAGCCGGGCACAAGCCGCGGCACGTTCTTGCAGATGATGGGCTCGCGGAAGATGACGCCGCCCAGGATGTTGCGGATCGTGCCGTTGGGCGACTTCCACATCTTCTTGAGCTTGAATTCCTCGACACGGGCTTCATCGGGCGTGATGGTCGCGCATTTGACGCCGACGCCGGTGCGCTTGATCGCTTCCGCCGCATCGATGGTCACCTGATCGTCCGTCTTGTCGCGGTGCTCGATGCCGAGATCGTAATATTCCAGCTTCAGGTCCAGATAGGGCAGGATCAGCTTGTTGCGGATGAGCGCCCAGATGATGCGGGTCATCTCGTCGCCGTCGAGTTCGACGACCGGATTGGCAACCTTGATCTTGTTCATATCGATGGGGTCCCTGGATGGTGGAGCGCCCTCTTAGCCGGGCCAAGGGGAGGCGTCAAAGCCGCAGTGCCGCGCGCCCGATCGTCCTCGCTCCGGCCCCCAGGATTGTGTATTGCGTGGCGCCGGAAACATCGGAGACATGGCCATGCTGAAGCTCACGCCTGAAATCAAAGAACTGGTCAACGCCTCGCTTGCGAGCGGCAACCCGATGCTTTTCGCGGCCGTCGACAAGGACAGGAAACCGGTCCTTTCCTTCCGGGGGAGCACCCAGGTCTATAGCGACGACCAGCTGGGCTTCTGGCTCCGCAATACGAGCGGCGGCACGGTCGAGGCCATCCAGCAGAATCCGAACGTCGCCTTCATGTATCGCTCGGCGACGACGCCGCTCCTCCAGTTCAAGGGCCGCGCCCGCATCACAACCGACACAGCCGAGCGGAACAAGGTGTTCGAGGCCGCACCCGAGCGCGAGCAGCAATCCGATCCGGAGCGCAAAGGCATCGCCGTCATCGTCGACCTCGATGCCGTCGAAGGCGTGCTCAGCTTCGGACCGAACGGGCCGAACTTCGTGAAGCTCGCGCGCGCATAACGGAGGCCAATCACTCCGGCGATTCGACGGTGATGCCGTGGTCGCGCAGATGATCGAGAAGGCCGCCCTTGCGTAGCAGTGTACCGAGGCTCGCCACCATCACGGTCTTGCCGCCCTGATCGAGCGCGTGAAGGACCGCGTTGTCCGTATCGGCTACGTTTTGCGCCCACACGACCGCGAAACTCGGTACCCGCTGCAGGCATGCGAAGATCGTCGATTCCGAATAGTTGCGCTTCATGCCTTCGAGATCGCCGACAGCCCACGCCCTGGCCGCGAGCGCCTGATGTGCGCCCTGCATCTCGATATCGTCGAGCGCACTCTTGAGACAGGCCCTGCTCGCTTCCGCCGACATATGGCCGACCTCTTTGACGACGGGTAAGGCCTGATAGGTCGCAAGGGGGGAAGCGGGAACGTCTTTGTCGCTCGCGAGATCCTTGATCGTGTCGTTTGGTTCGTCGGCGCTGAATTTGGCGTCTTTGAGAAAATCCGCATAGAGCCGGAAGCCCGCCCATGCGGGCACATAGTCCTCATAGCGATCGGCATCGCGATGGAGTTTTTCGCGCGCCGCAACGAAGCGGTTCTTCAGGCCCACGTCGAGGACCTCTTCGAGATGGGCGTCGTTCGGCAACTCCATCGAGCGCCTCTGCATGAGAAGGAACCACGCGCCTTCGACTACGCCGACTTCCGCGCGCGGCTGAAGCAGGACACGTTTCGCGCCGTCGAGAAGCGAAGCCAGTTCGGAGTGATCCCAGACAAGGTCCTCCGGCATGGGGCCCACGACGGCCAATATCCAGACTTCGGCGTCGCCCCGGCTGACGCGCCAGAAAAGCGGACCGTGACGGTGCGCATCGACGACGATGGTTTCCGTCGCCCAGTCCTGTGGGGGATTTTTGGCAGGGGGCGGCGTCTGCGCCGCGACAGAGCCTGCAATTGCAAGAAATCCGAGCAGGCAAAATTGCGAAAGACGGCGCCGCATCGCATAACCTCGGTCTGGACGTTCGAATCCCAGCATGGAGCAGAGCCGCTTCCCCGGCCAGCGCGACGATTGAATAGCAAAACGGCCCCCGTCGTCATCCTTTCGCACCCGCAACTGGGCGAGAACATCGGCGCGGCCGCCCGCGCGATGGCGAATTTCGGGCTGGGCGATTTGCGGCTTGTGGCACCCCGCGACGGCTGGCCCAACAAGAAAGCCGAAGCGATGGCGGCGGGTGCGGCGGGCGTCGTCGAGAACGCACGCGTGTTCGCTGCGACACGCGAAGCGATCGGCGAACTCACGCTGGTGTTTGCCACGACCGCCCGCGAACGCGGCACGACGAAGGAAGTGCTCACACCCGCGGAAGCCGCGAAACGTTTGCACGCGGCGGCGCAGCGCGGTGAGACGACAGGCCTCCTCTTCGGCAACGAACGCGCCGGCCTCGACAATGACGAGATCTCGCTGTGCGATGCGGTGATCACGATTCCGACGGCCGAGTTTGCGTCGCTCAATCTGGGGCAGGCGGTGCTTCTGAACGCCTATGAATGGTTTCGCGCGCGTGACACGACGCCGCCGGCAAGGATCGAGCACGGTCCCATCCATCGCAAACCGACGCGCGAAGAATTGTTCCAGCTCTTCGAGCATCTGGAACGCGAGCTTGAGGCAAGCGGCTTCCTCTATCCGCCGGAGAAACACGGCAACATGGTCCGCGCAACACGCGCCACGCTGCATCGCGCCCGTCTCACCTACCAGGAAGTCCAGACCTTGCGCGGCATGATCGTGGCGCTGGCGAGGGGAAAACATCGCGCCAAGAAAAACGTGTAAAGGACGCTTGACAGCCCCATCTGGCCGCTCTATGTAAAGCACGCTTTACAGAGGGAACGTCGCCATGTCCATCACGACCGCGCCGGTGAAAAGCGCCGGACGCACCTACATTCGCGAATGCGGCGCCTCCATGGCGCTCTACGTTGCCGCGACATGGGCCCGGCCGTGGCTGATCGCGCATGCGCCCAACCACGCGCTCGTCATCACAGCGATCGCCCTGCCGGCGGTTCCCGTCTGGCTTCTGTTCGTTGCCGTGTGGCGCTACTACCTGCACATCGACGAATACCAGAAACATCAATTCCTGCTGTCGCTGGCGATCTCGTTCGGCCTCGGCTGCTGCGCGCTCGTGACCTACAATCTGCTGATCGATGCGGGCCTGCCGCCGCTCGGCTTTTCGTGGGCATGGCCGATCCTGGCCATCGTGTGGCTCATCACGAGCGTCACCATCAAGCGGGCGTATCGTCCATGAAGAACAGCTTGCCGGCGCTGCGCGCGCAACGCGGCATGACGCAGGGCGATCTCGCCGACGCGCTGAACGTCTCCCGCCAGACGATCAACGCGCTCGAGACGGAGCGTTACGACCCGAGCCTGCCGCTCGCCTTCGCCATCGCCGGGCTCTTCAAATGCCGGATCGAGGACGTGTTCAGCCCAAAATAACCAAAATAAGAGGTCCCCTTTTCAAACGGGCCGACTCCCCATACATTCCTTGGGCGCAACAATTTTCGAAAGGAGGTGGTCCAGTGTCTCATTGTCCACAACTGCTGAGCTGGATCGTGTCCTCTTCTGAGGGTCTCGCCTGAATAAGGCGATTTGCGGTCTTAGCCGCAGCCGACAATGGAAGGGTCGTCTCGCCAGAGGCGGCCCTTCGTTGTTTTTTCCTCCCCCGCAAAGCGGGGGAGGTGGATCGGCGCAAAGCGCCGAGACGGAGGGGGCCCCCTCCACCGCAAGCGGTCCCCCTCCCCCGCGCTTCGCGCTGGGGAGGAAATTCATCGACTCGCATTTCCCGATTTTTCGCCCTATATCCGCCTCGGGAGACGGCGCGGACGCAGCCATCGCCAACCCGGTCAGGTCCGGAAGGAAGCAGCCGTAACGAATCCGCTTCGGGTCGTGTCGTCTCCCACCTATCCCCAAAATTCACCGCATCCGCGAGCTTTCGGCTTGCTATAGTTGCCCCATGGACGAGAGCGAAAATCTGGGTCTCGGCTTCGAAGAGCCATCCGCGAAGGGCGAAGCCTATCGCGTGCTCGCGCGCAAATACCGCCCGCAGGACTTCACCGGCCTGATCGGCCAGGAAGCGCTCGTCCGAACGCTCAAGAACGCGTTCGCGATGGGCCGGATCGCCCATGCCTTCATGCTGACGGGCGTGCGCGGCGTCGGCAAAACCACGACCGCCCGCATCATCGCGCGCGCGCTCAATTGCATCGGGCCGGACGGCAAGAACACGGCGCCCACGATCCATCCTTGCGGCGTGTGCGAACCCTGCGTCGCCATCGCCGAGTCACGGCACGTCGACGTCCAGGAGATGGACGCGGCCTCGCGGACGGGCATCGACGATGTCCGCGAGATCATCGAAGGCGTGCGCTACGCGCCGGCGTCCGCGCGCTACAAGGTCTACATCATCGACGAAGTGCACATGCTGTCGAAGCAGGCGTTCAACGGACTTCTCAAGACGCTGGAAGAGCCGCCGCCGCATGTGAAGTTCATCTTCGCCACCACCGAAATCCGCAAAGTCCCGGTGACGGTGCTGTCGCGCTGCCAGCGCTTCGATCTCAGACGCATCGAGACGGACGAACTCGTCAGGCACCTCGAGACCATCGCCAAGAGCGAGAACGTGAACATCGAGACACCGGCGCTCGCCTCCATTGCGCGTGCGGCAGAAGGCTCGGTGCGCGATGCGCTGTCGCTGCTCGACCAGGCCATCGCCCATGGCGACGGCGGCGCGATCACGGCGGACGGCGTGCGCGAGATGCTGGGCCTCGTCGACCGCGCCCGCGTGCTCGATCTCTTCGAGAAAGTGCTGGGCGGCCGTGTGGCCGAGGCGCTGAACGATCTTGCGGCGCTCTACGACCGCGGCGCCGATCCTTTGGCCGTGATGCAGGACCTTCTCGAGATCACGCATTTCCTGACCCGCATCAAGGTGGCGCCCGGCGCGGAAGGCTTCTTCGACGGCGGCTCGGGGGAAGCGGTACGCGCGGCCGAGATGGCCGCAAAGCTCACCGTGCCGTCGCTGACGCGCGCCTGGCAGATCCTGCTCAAGGGCCTGTTCGAAGTGCGCGATGCGACGCGGCCCATCGCAGCGGCCGAGATGGCGCTGATCCGTCTGGCTTACGCAGCCGATCTCCCGCCGACCGACAAGCTGGTGCGCGAACTTCTCGAATCCGATGGCGGCGACGCCCGCCCGCGCGCGGCATCGCCGGCCACGCCTTCGCCGTCCGCACCGCGGGCCAGTCTCGTCACGGGAAGCACGGCCATGGCGCGGGCAGCCCCGCAGCCGCAAGCGATCTCGCAAGACGCAGTTCCCGTGTTGCGCACGCTCGAAGACGTCGTGGCGCTTGCCGGCGCGCGCGGTGCGCCCGTCCTCAAGGTACATCTCGAAAGCGACGTCCATCTCGTCCGCATCGAGCCCGGCCAGATCGAATTCCGCCCCGGCCCGCGCGCGCCGCGCACGCTCGCGGGCGATCTCGCGCAGAAGCTCAAGGACTGGACCGGCACGCGCTGGGTGGTGACGCTCGCCCGCGAAGGTGGGCTGCCGACGCTCGCCGAACAGAAGCGCGACCAGCAGGCGGCGAAGATCGAAGCGGTGGCGCAGGAGCCGCTCGTGCGCGCCGTGCTCGATCGTTTCCCGGGCGCGGAGATCGTAGGCGTGCACGATCGCGCGGTGGAAGAGGTTGCACCGGCGGCACCGGAAGACAGTGGCGATGAATAAACTTCTGTCATGGGCGCCCTCGAGGCGCCTACCCATCACGCGCGCGTCAGCGCGCGAAAGAGTCGGTTCAGTTGATGGGTGGCCGGGTCAAGCCCGGCCATGACAATGTAGGTCGGAATGTCGTCGCTCGGTCCTGAAATCGAAAAGCTGGTGCAGTTGCTGGCGAAGCTGCCGGGGCTCGGTCCGCGTTCGGCCCGGCGCGTGGCGTTGCAGCTTTTGAAAAAGCGCGAGACGCTGTTGTCGCCGCTTGCGAACGCCATGCAGGATGCAGCCGAAGCGATCCGCGATTGCGAGATCTGCGGCAATCTCGATACGACGAGCCCGTGCGCCCTCTGCCGCGACACGCGGCGCGATTCGCACATTCTTTGCATCGTCGAGGACGTGGCCGATCTTTGGGCGCTCGAACGCGCGGGCGTCTTCCGCGGACGCTATCATGTGCTGGGCGGCGCGCTCTCCGCGCTCGACGGCATCACGCCGGAACGCCTCAACATCACGCCCCTCCTCGCCCGCCTCGGCAACGGCGTCGACGAAGTGATCCTTGCCATGAACGCAACCGTCGAAGGCCAGACGACAGCGCATTACCTGATGGACGTGCTGGCCGCACACAATGTGAAAGTCACACGGCTGGCCCACGGCGTGCCGGTCGGCGGCGAACTCGACTATCTCGACGAAGGCACGCTGTCGGCCGCCTTCAAAGCCCGCCGGGCGATGTAGTCCTACGTCCGAAATTTTTAGCGCAGAGGACGCAGTGGTTGCGCAGTGGACGCAGGGGACCCGCGTCTTTGCCTTCTATACCGCGCGCGTAGCGCGCAAGAAGATATTCACAGGGAGACGGTGAGCCAATGAGGGATCGGATATCTCACTGTCTCACTGCCTCCCTGTGAAATTTCTTTTGCGCGCGTTCGCGCGCGGTATCGAAAGCAAGAGCGCGAATCCCCCGCGGCCACCGCGCATCCACCGCGACCACCGCGTTAAAATCTTTCTACGCCCCGTGCGCCAGCTTCGCGGGTTCGATCGACGTCAGTTCGACCGCCTCGATCGCGCCGGCGCGTTTGACGATTTTTTCCGTCGAGGTGACGATGTCTTTCACATCGCCTTCGGTCTGGTTGAAGTGCCGCTGGAGACTCGTGACGCGTTCGCCCAGCCGCTTCACATCCTGCAGCAGCACGCCCACTTCCTTCTGAATGAGATTCGCCTGCTCGCGCATGCGCGCGTCTTTCATCACGGTCTGCACGGTCGTGACCGCGAGCATCAGGATGTTGGGCGAGACGACGATCACCTGGGCGCGCAGCGCGCGCTGGATCACGTCGGCGAAATTCTCGTGCAGTTCGGCGTAGATGGATTCCGACGGCACGAACATGATGGCGGGTGTCTGGGTTTCGCCGGGGAGGAGGTATTTCTCGGCGATATCCTTTACATGCTTCAGCATGTCGTTGCGGACGGCGGCGGACGCGAGCTTCTTCTCCGCCTCGCCGGCGACATTGAGCGTCTGGAAGGATTCCAGCGGGAACTTTGAATCGATGACGATGGCCGTCCTGGTGCCGGGCAGGCGGATCACGCAATCCGGCCGGCTGCCATTCGAGAGCGTCGCCTGGAACTCGTAGGAGCCGGGCGGCAGCGCATCGGCGATGATCGCCTCCATCTGCGCCTGGCCGAACAATCCGCGCGACTGCTTGTTGGAGAGGATTTCCTGCAGGCTCACGACCTGGCCGGACAACGCCGAGATGTTCTTCTGCGCTTCGTCGATGACGATAAGCCGCGTCTGGATGCCGCCGAGCGTCTCTGCCGTCCGGGTGGCGCTTTCCTTCAGGCCCTCGCCGAGCCGCCGGTCGAGCGCCTCGAGCCTGTCCGACAGCACCTTTTGCAATTGAGTCTGGCCCTCGAGCGCTTGCGCGAACCGCCCGGCGATCTCGTTCTGTGCGGTTGTAAGCGCTTCCAGACGGGGCGTCAGGGAGTCGACAGAACTTGCCCGTGTGCGGCCAAAGACGACAAAAAGCGTCACAAGAATGAATGCTGCAGCAATAAAGATCACCAGGGTTGTGGAGAGTTGCATAGCTTGCTTACCTTGGCTGCTGCGAACGCTTGACCGAAGAAGCGCCCTCGCCTATCTCCGACTCATGGCAATCCGCCCCATCCTTACCGCGCCCGATCCGCGTCTGAAAGAAGTCTCGCATGACGTGGAGCGCGTCGATGCCGAGATCCGGATGCTGATCGACGACATGTTCGACAGCATGTACGAGGCGAAGGGGATCGGTCTCGCGGCCATCCAGATCGGCGTGCCGAAGCGGGTGATCGTGATGGACCTCGCGCAAACCGAGGGCGAAACAGAGCCTTACATCTTCATCAATCCCAAGATCCTCTGGACCTCGGACGAACTGGCCGTGGTCGAGGAGGGCTGTCTCTCGGTTCCGGATATCTGGGACAATGTGGAGCGGCCGGCGCGCATCCGGGCCGAGCATCTCGACCGCGACGGCAAGCACGTCACCCTCGAAGCCGAGGGGCTGCTCGCGACCTGCCTGCAACACGAGATGGACCATCTGGACGGCGTCCTGTTCCTGGACCATCTGTCGCGGCTGAAGCGCTCGATCGCACTGCGCAAGCTCGCCAAGACGAAGCGCCTCGCCTCCGTCGAATAGGTTGATCCGGTTTACCGATTTCCGATCCCGCGAGGGGCGATTGCAAGGCGGACCGCGTTGCATTAGCGCAAAGCCATGACGCTGCGCCTGGCCTTCATGGGGACCCCCGACTTCGCCGTGCCCACCCTGGCAGAGCTTGCCGGCCAGGGGCACGAGATCGCGGCTGTCTACACGCAGCCCGCGCGGCCGAAGGGTCGGGGGCTGGGCACGGAGCCTTCGCCCGTCGCGGGTTATGC
>Ga0181525_10000506_pt1 | contig 33943 bp, 37 predicted proteins | sample PEATcosm2014_Bin_48_FD_121100 | JGI IMG/M metagenome (GOLD analysis project Ga0181525, IMG submission 121100) | Peatland microbial communities from MTU Mesocosm Facility, Houghton, MI, USA - PEATcosm2014_Bin06_10_metaG | ecosystem: Environmental > Terrestrial > Soil > Wetlands > Peat | place... | reverse complement strand
GCCAGCCGGTACTGCTCTGTTCACCTGCGCGGGATGTCCGGAGCGGCGCTCCGGAGCCTTCGGCCGCCGCGGTCGAGCGGCGGCATCCAGCGGTCTTCGGCTCGGTTCTAGTCTACGCGTCCCGCCCCCGCGGGGGCAAAACGGCCTCCATGATCATGGGTCGAAATGGGCCCCATTTGGCCAAAACGACCCATGATCATGAACGGAGGCCTCGGGGCTCGGCCCAGAGCGTCAGGCGGAGGCGCCTTCGAGCTCGTCGGTGAAGCCGCGGGTCTTGTTGGGGTCGACCGGGATGCCGGGGCCCATCGTGGTGGTGAAGGTGACCTTCCTCAGGTAGCGGCCCTTGGCCGCGGCGGGCTTGAGCCTGATCACCTCGTCGAGGGCGGCGGCGTAGTTCTGCAGCAGCGCGTTCGGCGTGAACGAGGCCTTGCCGATGACGAAGTGCAGGTTGCCGTGCTTGTCGACGCGGAAGGCGATCTTGCCGCCCTTGATCTCGGTCACCGCCTTGGCCACGTCCGCGGTCACGGTGCCGGTCTTCGGGTTCGGCATCAGGCCGCGCGGGCCGAGGATCCTGGCGATCCTGCCGACCTTGCCCATCACGTCGGGGGTCGCGACCACCGCGTCGAAGTCCAGGAACCCGCCCTGGATGCGCTCGATCAGGTCGTCGGTGCCGACGTAGTCCGCCCCGGCCGCGCGGGCCTCCTCGGCCCGGTCGCCGGTGGCGAAAACGAGCACGCGGGCGGTCTTGCCGGTGCCGTTGGGCAGGTTGACCGTGCCGCGGACCATCTGGTCCTGCTTGCGCGGGTCAACGCCGAGCCGGAGCGCCACCTCCACGGTGGGATCGAACTTCGTCACCGGCGCCGACTTGGCGATGTTGACGGCCTCGGCCGGGCTGTAGAGCTTCTCGTGGTCGATCTGCTCCGCCGCCGACCGGTAGGCCTTGCTGCGCTTCATTCAACAGCTCCTATGTAGGTATGGAGGTCGTGGTCAACGGGCCGCGCAAGGGCCCTGCCACACTTTCGTTACTAACAAACTGACGGGCGTCAGCGTTCCACCCGAACGCCCATCGAGCGGGCCGTCCCGGCGATGATCTTCTCCGCGGCCTCGATCGTGGTCGCGTTCAGGTCCGGCATCTTCGTCTGGGCGATGTCCCTGACCTGGGCGGCGGTGATCGAGCCGACCCTCGTCTTGTGCGGCTCGGCGCTGCCCTTGTCCACCCCGGCGGCCTTCTTGATCAGCTCGGCGGCCGGCGGCGTCTTGGTGACAAAGGTGAAGCTCCGGTCCTCGAAGATGGAGATCTCGACCGGGATGATGTTGCCCCGCTGGCTCTCGGTGGCGGCGTTGTACTGCCGGACGAAGTCCATGATGTTGACGCCGTGCGGGCCCAGTGCGGTACCCACCGGCGGCGCCGGCGTGGCCTGGCCGGCCGGCAGCTGCACCTTGACGACGGCGGCGAGCCTCTTCCTTCTTGGCGGCATTGCTCTTCCTTACTCGGGTTAGATCTTGGTGACCTGGTCGAACGACAGCTCCACCGGCGTCTCGCGGCCGAAGATCGACACCAGCACCTTGAGCTTCTGCGACTCGGGGTTGATCTCGTTCACGGTGGCAGGCAGCGTCGCGAACGGGCCGTCCATAACGGTAACCGACTCGCCGACCTCGAAGTCCGGGGTGGCCGCCCGCGCCGTTTCCGCCTGCTTGGTGCCCGGCTCTGGCTCGGGCGCGAGCAGGCCCGCGACCTCGCGCAGTTGCAGCGGGGAGGGGCGGCTTGACAGCCCGACGAAGCCGGTCACGCCCGGCGTGTTGCGGACCACCGCCCACGACTCGTCGGTGAGGTCCATCCGCACCAGGATGTAGCCGGGCAGCACCTTCTCCGTGACCTGCTGGCGCTTGCCGCCCTTGATCTCGGTCACCTGATGAACAGGGACCTCGATCTGGAAGATGTAGTCCTCCATGTTGAGCGACTGGATCCGGCTCTCCAGGTTGGTCTTCACCCGGTTCTCGTAGCCCGCGTACGAATGCACCACGTACCAGTCCCCGGGGAGCATGCGGAGTTCTCGCTCGAACTCCTGCAGCGCATCGGCCGCGGGATCGTCCGCTGTATCGTCGGCCGCCTCATCATCCAGCGCCGCCTCATCCAGGGCCGCCTCGTCGAGCGCCGCCTCATCCAGGGCCGCCTCGTCGAGGGCCGCCTCGTCGAGGTCGGCCTCGTCCAGGTCGGCGGCCGATCCGTCGACGTCTTGGTCGACGTCGACGACCTCGAGGGCTTCGGCGACTTCGTTACCGTCGGCTTCCTCGCTGTAGTCGCTCACGTCATCGGCCTCCCCGGTTTCCGCATCGGGTTCGGTCGCGGAACCCAGTCGGGTCTCGGACACGATTGCTCTCTCTCTTTCCTTGGGGCCCATGGCCATCTGGCCGTGACCATGGCGGCGGGGTCAGGCCCGGCGGCCGTCCGGGCGCCCGGAGGCGCCGGAACTACCAGCCGAACACCGACCGCCTAGCCGAACACCTCGAATATCAGCTTGGTGAAGCCGTAGTCCAGGACAGTCACGATGATCATCATGGCGGTCACGAACGTCACGCAGACCACCGTGTAGGTGATCAGCGCCTGGCGGGTTGGCCAGATCACCTTGCGAAGCTCGGCGGCAACCTGCCGGAAGAACAGGGCGGGCGTGGTCCGGTTCTCGCGCTTGGCCGCGCGGTCGGCTCCGCGCCGTTTCTCCGCGGCCTCGTTACCGCGCGTCTGAGTCGCCATAACCTCACCTATACGTCCGCCGGCTGCGAGGTCGCACCGGATCGCACTCGCAGGGCAGGAGGGACTCGAACCCCCAACCACCGGTTTTGGAGACCGGGACTCTGGCCAATTGAGCTACTGCCCTAAGCATTTGCACTACAGCTTACGCGACACCGCTTTTGCCACACTGCCTCACCGGCAAACCCCCGCTGGACGCTTGCTGGACGTTCACGGGCACGCTGCCGCGGCCGCAGCACCGCTGCCGGTCCAAGCAGTGTACGTCCGAACCGTCCTTACGTCGAACCGCCGAGTCGAACCGCCCCGGGGGGGACGGGGGGCGGGCAGCCCCCCCGTGCGCGGGGGGTTCCGGGGGGTCGTCCCCCCGGGCAGCATGGGACAATGGGGCGCATGCCAACCAGAGTCTCAGCGCGCATCGGCGCGATCTCAGAATCGGCCACGCTGGCCGTCGACGCCAAGGCCAAGGCGCTCAAGGCCGCGGGCAGGCCGGTCATCGGCTTCGGCGCGGGCGAGCCCGACTTCCCGACCCCCGGCTACATCGTCGAGGCAGCGCAGCGCGCGTGCGCGGAGCCGCGGTTCCACAAGTACACCCCGGCGGCCGGCCTGCCCGAGCTGCGGGCGGCGGTCGCCGCCAAGACCGCGAGGGACTCGGGCTACCAGGTCGAGCCGGCCCAGGTGCTGGTCACCAACGGCGGGAAGCAGGCGGTCTACCAGACCTTCGCCACCCTGCTCGACCCGGGCGACGAGGTGCTCGTGCCCGCGCCGTACTGGACCACCTACCCCGAGGCGATCGCGCTCGCGGGCGGCGTCATGGTCGGTGTCCGCACCGACGAGTCGACCGGCTACCTGGCCAGCGTCGAGGATCTCGAGGCGGCCCGCACCGAACGCACCAAGGTGCTCCTGTTCGTCTCCCCGTCCAACCCGACCGGCGCGGTGTACCCGCCGGACCAGGTCGCCGCCATCGGCCGGTGGGCCGCCGGGCATGGCCTGTGGGTGGTCACCGACGAGATCTACGAGCACCTGGTGTACGGCGACGCGGTGTTCTCGTCGATGCCGGTGCAGACCCCGGAGCTGGCCGACACCTGCGTGGTGCTCAACGGGGTGGCGAAGACCTACGCGATGACCGGCTGGCGGGTCGGCTGGATGATCGGCCCGCGGGACATCATCGACGCCGCGGCCAACCTGCAGAGCCACGCGACCTCCAACGTGTGCAACGTGGCGCAGGCCGCCGCGCTCGCCGCGGTCTGCGGCGACCTGGCGGCGGTCGCGGTCATGCGCGAGGCCTTCGACCGGCGCAGGCTGACCATGAGCAGGATGCTGAACGAGATCGCAGGCGTGGTGTGCCCGGAGCCGCAGGGCGCCTTCTACTGCTACCCGAGCGTCAAGGGGCTGCTCGGCCAGGAAATCGGCGGACGCCGTCCGCAGACCTCGGCGGAGCTGGCCGGCCTGATCCTGGACGAGGCCGAGGTCGCGGTGGTGCCGGGCGAGGCGTTCGGCACGCCCGGATATTTCCGGCTTTCCTGTGCCCTGGGCGACGCCGACCTCGAAGAAGGCATCAGGCGGATGGCGAAGCTGCTCACGGACGCCGGTTAGCAACGGCACACTAGGCGGATGTCCCGCCCGCTCACCGAGCTCCCGAAGGCGCACCTGCACCTGCATTTCACCGGGGCGATGCGGCATTCGACGCTGGTCGAGCTGGCCAGGCTGCACCGCATCAGGCTGCCGCCCGCCCTGGTGCAGGAGTGGCCGCCGCATCTGAGCGGCACCGACGAGCGCGGCTGGTTCAGGTTCCAGCGGCTGTACGACATGGCCCGCTCCGTGCTGCGCACGCCTGCCGACGTGCGGCGGCTGCTGACCGAGGTGGCGCAGGACGAACGGGCCGAGGGGTCGCGCTGGCTGGAGATCCAGGTCGACCCGTCCGGGTACTTCGCGGCCAGGTTCGGCGGCATCACGGCGATGCTTGAGCTGGTGCTCGACGCGGTGGCGGCGGCGCAGGCGGCGACCGGGGTCGGGATCGGCGTCATCGTCGCGGCGAACCGGACCAAGCACCCGCTGGAGGCCAGGACGCTCGCCCGGCTGGCGGTGCAGTACGCGGGGCGCGGCGTGACCGGGTTCGGCCTGTCCGACGACGAGCGGCGCGGGCCCGCCCGCGACTTCGCCGCCGCGTTCCGCATCGCCGAGCGCGGCGGGCTGCTGCTTGTCCCGCACGGCGGCGAGCTCGCCGGGGCGGCGAGCGTGGCGGCCTGCCTCGATGACCTGCACGCGGACCGGATCGGCCACGGCATCAGGTCGGTCGAGGACCCGGCCGTGCTCAAGCGGCTGGTCGCCGAGGGCGTCACCTGCGAGGTCTGCCCGTCCTCGAACGTCGCGCTCGGCATCGCGGCCGAGGCGTCGCAGGTCCCGCTGCGCCGCCTGGTCGAGGCCGGGGTGCCGGTCGCGCTCGGCGCCGATGACCCGCTGCTGTTCGGCCCCCGGCTGACCGCCCAGTACGAGATCGCCAGGCACGCGCACGGCTTCAGCGACCCGGAACTCGCCGAGCTCGCCCGCACGTCCGTGCTCTCCTCGGTCGCCCCTCCCGGGCTCCGCGCCGACCTCCTGACCGGAATCGACGCCTGGCTAGCCACCGACGCCGCCTGAGCTCCTCTATTTTTAGCCGAACGAACGGTGGTGCGCGTCCCACGAAACGCGATTTGTCTCGGGCGTAACAGAACTCGCTCGCCTATTCGATCCTGTGCTGATTTTATGGGAGGATTAGGGCTTGTGGGAGAAAAAGGGGTGTCATGGCGCACCGGATCTTCCCACAAGCCCGAAAGCTCCCAGATCTTTTGCGGCGGCGGCCAGTAGGTCGCCTTCGAAGCGCAAGACGTGTCTGGTCGACCGTCGTCGACTAGCGATGGACGACGATCCGCGCTGGAGGGCGGGCATTACCGATTCCTTACGCGCGCCGCGGCGTTGAGCCGGGCCGCGCCGGGGACCGTGGTTCAGGGTGACGGCCAGTGCCCGCGGCCGTCACGCAAGTCGCCGGATTACGGTCACCACCGACCTGAGTGACCGCGGGCCCGGCGAGCCGTGTCCCCTTGCGTGACAGCCGCGGCACTGGTCTTAAGGCTGCCTCCGAACCGAATCGCTCCCGGCAACGTGCCTATGAATGGGACACGGTCCACCGGAAGGGAGCGGTATAGCAATGAAAGCCACAAGACGGTACGCGGCCGGACTGGCCGCGGTCGTCACCGCAACGGCCGGCCTGCTGGCCGGCACCGCGGGGAGCGCGGGCGCGCAGGGCTTCGGGCCCTTCATCGGCCCGCTGCACCACGTCAGCACGATCGCCTCGACGGTGCCAGGCAACGGCGACGTCAACCCGTACGGGGTCGCGGTCGTGCCGCGCAGCACCGGATTCCTGCACCGCGGCGACGTGCTGGTAAGCAACTTCAACAACAAGGCGAACGTCCAGGGCACCGGGACCACGATCGTCCAGGTCTCGCCGGGCGGTCACGTGTCGGTGTTCGCCAAGATCAACCCGAACCTGCCCGGCTGCCCGGGCGGGGTCGGCCTGACCACCGCGCTCGCCTCGCTGCGCAGTGGCTGGGTGATCGTCGGCTCGCTGCCCACGAGGGGCGGGAACATCTCCGGGCCTGGCTGCCTGATCGTGCTCGATCCGTTCGGCCATGTGCGCGAGACGTTCTGGGGCAACGGCATTAACGGCCCGTGGGACATGGCCACCCTCGACCTGGGTAACCAGGCCGTGCTGTTCGTCACCAACGTGCTGAACGGCACCGTCGCCGGCGGCGGCCACACCGTCTTCGGGGGCACGGTGTTGCGGCTCGTCATCAAGATCCCGCGCTTCGGGCTGCCGTTCATCTGGTTCCGCGCCACGATCGGGTCCGGCTTCCCCGAGGCGCTGAACTCCGCGGCGCTCGTCCTCGGTCCCACCGGGGCCGGCCTCGGCGCGAACCAGACGCTGTACGTCGCGGACACGATCACCAACCGGATCGCCGCCATCCCGGACGCGGTCTTCCGCCAGAGCGACGCCGGGGTCGGCTTCACCGTCTCCCGCGGCCGGGCGCTCAACAACCCGCTCGGCCTGGTCATCGCGCCCAACGGTGACATCCTGACCGTCAACGGCGGCGACGGGCGGATCGTCGAGGTCACGCCGTCCGGCACCCAGTTCGCCAAGACCCTGATCCCCAACGGCGGGGGCGACCTGTTCGGCCTGGCGGTCGCGGGGGGCCAGCGCGCCGTCTACCTCGTCAACGACGGCAACAACACGCTGGACCTGCTGCACTAGGCAGCATCAGGTAACCGTCACCCTGTGGCCTTCGGGCTACAGGGTGACGCCTATTAGCAGGGGTTCGGGCGCCAGCGTGACGCCGAAGCTTTCCCGTACCCCGTCCCTGATCTGCCTGGCCAGCGCGATCAGGTCGGACGTGGTCGCAGAGCCGGAGTTGACCAGGGCGAGCGTGTGCTTGCCGGAGATCCGCGCCCCGTTGCCCGGGTCGTATCCCTTGCCGAAGCCGGCCCGCTCGATCAGCCAGGCCGCGGGCACCTTGGCCATCCCGTCTCCGGCGTTGAACCTGGGCACCTCTTCGCCGCGAGCCGCGGCGATCGCCTCGACGCGGGCCAGCGCGGCGGCGTCGAGCACCGGGTTGACGAAGAACGAGCCGACGCTGCGGGTGTCCGGATCGGCCGGGTCGATCACCATCCCCTTGCGCCGGCGTAGCTCGAGCACCGCTGAACGCACATCTGTGCACTTCGCCTGCTCCCCCACGCCGATCCCCAGGGTCTTCGCCAACTCTGGGTAGCTGATCGGCGCGGACAGCGGATCGGAGGCGAGGCGGAAGGTCACGTCGAGGACGATGTACGCAGGAACCAGACGGAAGACGCTGGTGCGGTAGCCGAAATCGCACTGCTCGTTCGGCATAAAAAAGATCTTTTGATCTTTCCTGTGGTAGACCCGCACCTTGGTGATGACCTGCGCCACCTCCTGGCCGTAGGCGCCGACGTTCTGGATCGGGGTGGCGCCGGCCAGGCCGGGGATGCCGGACAGGCACTCGAGGCCGGACCGGCCCGCGGCGATCGTGCCCGCGACCACGGCGTCCCATTCCTCGCCGGCCGCGACGGTGAGCAGCCCGGGCTCGGCGTGGCCGACGCCGCGGGTCGCCACCTGGATCACGGTGCCGTCGAAGCCCTCGTCGGCTATGACAAGGTTGCTGCCGCCGCCGAGGATCAGCACCGGCTCGCCGCGCGCGTCGGCGGCGCGGACCGCCTCGACCAGGCCGGCCTCGTCCTGCGCGCGGACGAAACGGCGGGGCGGGCCGCCCAGCCCGATGGTGGTGTGGTCGGCCAGCCTCACGCGAGGCGGACGACGGCGTGCGCGCGGGTCAGCACCTTCGCGCCCTCCGACCTCGCGGTGAGCTCGACGCGGACCGCCTGGTCGGCGAGCTTCTCGGTGACGGTGCCCGCGACCTCGATCGTCGCGCCCTTGTCGTCGTCGGGGACCACGACGGGGGCGGAGAACCTGACCCCGAACTCGGTCACCGCGCCCGGGTCGCCGGCCCACTCGGTGACGAACCGGCCGGCCAGCGCCATCGTGAGCATGCCGTGCGCGATCACGTTGGGCAGGCCGACGGATACCGCGACGCGCTCGTTCCAGTGGATCACGTTGAAGTCGCCGGAGGCGCCGGCGTACCTGACCAGGTCGGCTCGGGTCACCTGGTACTGCCGCGGCGGGATCTCGGTCCCGGCCTCCACCTGGTCGTAGGTGCCCATCGACACTCCCTATGCGCCGCGTTCGACGAGCGTGTTGCGCGCCACGGCGACGTGCTCGCCCGCCAGGGTCCTGATCTCGGTGACGGTGGTCAGCATGGTCATGCGGCCGGCCGGCCTGATCGACTCGATCGTGGACTGCGTGGTCACCACGTCGCCGGCGTGCAGCGGCCTGGTGTGGCTGAAGCTCTGCTCGCCGTGCACGATCATCGCGTAGTTGACCCCGAGGTCCGGGTCGTGGATGACCTTGGCGGCCCCGGCCGAGCTGATCACGATCGCGAACGTGGGCGGGGCGATGACGTCCGGGTAGCCGGCCGCCTGCGCGGCCGCGCGATCCCGGCACAGCGGGCTCGGCTCGCCGATCGCGGTGGCGAACTCGGCGATCTTGACCCGGCTGACCTCATAAGGCTCGGACGGCTCGAAGGTCCGCCCGGCGTACTCGAGATTGATCGCCACTACCGGGGACTAACGCGTCTCGCGGTGCGGGCGGTGGCAGCGGCAGTTCGGGCAGTACTTCTTGAGCTCGATCCGGTCCGGGTCGTTGCGCCGGTTCTTCCTGGTGATGTAGTTCCGGTGCTTGCACTCCTGGCAAGCCAGCGTGATCTTGAGCCGGACGTCGGTGGCAGCCACGGTGGAGTGCCTTTCTCTGCTTGTCTCGTTAGGGCTTCTCGTTCCGGGACAGGATACCAGCGACCCGCGAAAATGCCGCGGGCCGCTGGTTGCGTAGCGGAGGCCGGACTTGAACCGGCGACACAGCGATTATGAGCCGCTTGCTCTGCCTGACTGAGCTACTCCGCCATCTTCGACAGCCGGGCGCGCGGGCGCGCCGGGCGGCGTGCACGGAATAGGGTACCCGATCCCTGACCCGGCTGCTTTTCCGAGCTGCTTCTCCGGGGCCGCATCTCCGGGTCTGCCCAGGACAAAGGTTAGGCTGGATAACCGATCGCGAGGAGTTGCGTTGAGCATTCTGGGCACGCGGGTCATCCGGACCGAGGATCCCCGGTTCCTGACCACGGGCGGCGTCTATACCGGCGACGTCAGGGACAAGCTGCTGGACGGGGCGTGCCATGTGCACTTCGTTCGGTCGGTGCTTGCGCACGCGCGGATCCGGTCGGTCGACGTCAGCGGCGCGCTTACCGCCCCCGGCGTGGTGGCCGCGTTCACCATCGCGGACCTGGCGGACCTGGCGGAGTGCAAGCCGATGCCCATGGTCAACGCGCAGATGAGCCAGCCGCTGCTCGCCCGCGACGTGGTGCGGTTCGTCGGCGAGCCGGTGGCGGCGGTGGTAACGGAGCAGTCGTACCAGGGCGAGGACGCCGCGTCGCTGGTTGAGATCGATTATGACGAGCTGCCGGTAGTCGTCGACATGGGGGTGGCCGCGGAGGACGGGGCGACCGTGCTGTTTCCTGAGGCGGGGACGAATGTGGCGGCGACGTTCGGCGATCGCGCGGCGCTCGACCCTGACCTGTTCGACGGGTGCGAGGTGGTCGTCTCCCGGACCATCGTCAACCAGCGGGTCGCGCCCGCGCCGATGGAGACCCGGGCCGCGGCGGCGGTCTGGGCGGACGGCCGGCTGACCGCGTGGATACCGAACCAGGGCGCGCAGGGCACCCGCCGGGACCTGGCCGGCCTGCTCGGCCTGGAGCAGGACGCGGTCCGGATCATCACGCCGGACGTCGGCGGCGCGTTCGGCGCCAAGTTCGGCGCCGACCCCGAGCACGCGGTGGTCTGCTGGGTGGCCCGCACCCTCGGCAGGCCCGCGCGCTGGACCGAGACCCGCAACGAGAACATGGTCGGGATGACGCACGGCCGGGCGCAGCGGCAGACGGTGACCATCGGCGGCGGCCGGGACGGCCTGGTGACCGCCTACCGGCTCGAGGTCCTGCAGGACAGCGGTGCCTATCCGCGGATCGGCGCGTTCTTGCCGATGCTGACCATCTTGATGACGCCGGGACCGTACGGATTCCGGCGGGCCGAGGCGGTGGGCATCTCGGTGGTGACGAACACCACGCCGGTCGGCGCCTACCGCGGCGCGGGCCGGCCCGAGGCCACGGCGGCGGTGGAGCGGGCCATCGACCTGTTCGCGGCCGAGATCGGCATGGACCCGGCCGACGTACGGCGGAAGAACCTGCTGCCCAAGTTCACCGAGCCGCACACGACCGCCTTCGGCGCGGTCTACGACAGCGGTGACTACCAGGCCGCGCTGGAGAAGGCGCTGGACGCGGCCGGCTACCCCGAACTGCGCAAGGAGCAGGCTCGCCGGCGGGAGGCGGGCGAGGTGGACCAGCTCGGCATCGGGCTGGCCTGCTACGTGGAGATCACCGGGGCAGGCGGCGAGGCGGGCGGCCCCAACGAGAACGCCAGCGTCGAGGTGCATCCCGACGGCAGCGCCACGATCTTGACCGGGACGTCCCCGCACGGCCAGGGCCACCAGACGGTGTGGGCGATGCTGGCCAGCGAGGAGCTCGGCATCCCGGTCGACAAGATCACCGTGAAGTGGGGCGACACCGACCTCGTTCCCGAGGGCGGCGGCACCGGCGGCTCGCGCAGCCTGCAGCTGGGCGGCGCGGCGGTCCGGCAGGCCTCCCGCTCGCTGCTCGACCTGGCTAGGGAGCGCGCCGCCGATGAACTGGAGGCCAACCCCGCCGACCTGGTCTTCGACCCCAGCATCAGCGCGTTCGCGGTGGCGGGCGACCCGGACATCTCGGTGTCGCTCGCGCACCTCGCCGAGCGCGAGCCGCTGCTGGTGCGGGCGGTGTTCAGCCAGCCGGGCGCGACGTTCCCGTTCGGGGCGCACGTGGCGGTCGTCGAGGTGGACACCGAGACCGGCAAGGCGGTGCTGCGCCGGGTCGTCACCGTCGACGACGCGGGCACGGTGATCAACCCGCTGCTCGCCGAGGGCCAGCGGCACGGCGGGATCGCTCAGGGCGCGGCGCAGGCGTTCCTCGAGGAGGTCGTGTACGACGAGGACGGCAACCCGCTGACCTCGACGTTCGCCGACTACCCGTTCCTTACCGCGGCCGAGGTGCCGAGCTTCGAGCTGGCCGAGATGGCGACGCCGACCAGCTACAACCCGCTCGGGGCGAAGGGGATCGGAGAGGCGGGCACGATCGGCGCCACCCCGGCCGTGCAGAACGCGATCATCGACGCGATCGCCCACCTCGGCGTCCGGCACGTCGACATGCCCGCGTCCCCGCAGCGGGTCTGGCAATCGTTGCGGGCGGCGGGTTCTCTGCCGCGCTGAGGCGGCCTTCCGGAACCTTCCCCGGCCGTCGTAGGCTTTGGGAATGATCCGTTCGGCGATTGCGGGGGCCCGAGCGTGAGCGAGGCGGCGGCCAGCGTATCGCAGCGGGCCGGGCCGGGCGCGGCGGCCGCGGAGTCGTCCCGGCGCTGGTGGATTCTCGGCGTGGTCGGGCTGGCGCAGCTGATGGTGGTGCTTGACGCCACGATCGTGAACATCGCGCTGCCCTCGGCCCAGCGGGCGCTGGTGTTTTCCAACGCCGACCGGCAATGGGTGGTGACGGCGTATTCGCTGGCCTTCGGCGGGCTGCTGCTGCTCGGCGGCCGGCTGTCCGACCTGGTCGGCCGGCGGCGGATGCTGATCATCGGCCTGATCGGGTTCGCCTCGGCGTCGGCGTTCGGCGGCGCGGCGACCGGGTTCGCGATGCTGGTGATCGGCCGTGGTGCCCAGGGGGCGTTCGGCGCGATGCTGGCCCCGGCGGCGCTGTCCACGCTGACCACGACGTTCACCGACCCGGCCGAGCGCGGCAAGGCGTTCGGCGTCTACGGCGCGATCGCCGGGGCGGGCGGGGCGGTGGGGCTGCTGCTGGGCGGGCTGCTGACCGAGTACCTGTCCTGGCGGTGGTGCCTGTACGTCAACGTCATCCTGGCGGTCCTCGCGGTCGCCGGCGCGGCGCGGCTGCTCGAGCGCCATCCCCGCGATCCGGCCGTGCACATCGACTGGCCGGGCACCGCCCTGGTGGTAGGCGGTCTGGTAGCCGTGGTCTACGGGCTGTCCGAGGCCGAGACTGAGGGCTGGGGCGCGCCGATCACCGACGTGCTGCTGCCCGCCGGCGTGGTCCTGCTGGCCGCGTTCGCGCTGGTCGAGCGGCGGGTCCAGCATCCGCTGCTGCCGCTGCGGATCGTGGCGAGCCGGTTCCGCGGCGGCGCGTACCTGGCCATCGGGCTGTCGTCGATCGGCATCTTCGGGATCTTCCTGTTCCTTACCTACTACCTGCAGCTGACCTTGGGCTACTCGCCGGTCACGACCGGACTGGCCTTCCTGCCGATGGTCGCGGCGATCATGGTCACCTCCACCACGTCCAGCGGGGTGCTGATGCCGCGGCTCGGGCCCCGGCCGCTGGTTCCGGTCGGCCTGCTGGCCGCGGCGGGCGGCATGGTGGTGCTGGCCACGCAGCTTGGCCTGCACACCAGCTACCCGGCCCAGATCCTGCCCGCCCTGCTGCTGACCGGAGCCGGCATGGGGCTGGTGTTCGGCTGCGCGATGAACACCGCGACCTACGGCGCCGGCCGGGCGGACGCGGGCGTGGCCTCGGCCATGGTCAACACCAACCAGCAGGTCGGCGGCTCCATCGGCACCGCGCTGCTGAACACCATCGCCGCCAGCGCCCTGACCAGCTACCTGGTGGCCCACGGGCACGGCCCGCTGGTCCTGGCCGAGGCGCCGGTGCACAGCTACGTCGTGGCATTCTGGGTGTCGGCCGCGATCCTGGTCGCCGCCGCGGTCGTGTGCGCGCTGGTGCTGGCCTCCGGCACCCTGGCACCGGCCGGCCCAGCGGCGGCTGCCATCCCGGCGGCGGTGCCTGCCGACCCGGCGGCGGTGCCTGCCGACCCGGCGGCGACGCCCGCCGCGTGACGAGGGAGGAGATGATCGCCCGTGACTGAGGTCCCGTCCGACCTCGCCGTACGCCTGATCACCGTGTCGGCGTCCTACGGCGCGGGCGGCAGCGTGGTCGCCCCGGCCCTGGCGCGGCGGCTCGGCCTGCCCTTCCTGCAGCGGGTCACCACCTCGGAGGGCCACCCCGCGGCGCCGGGGCCGTGCGACGAGCAGATGACGGCCGAGGAGGTCAAGGCCACCCCGGTGCACCGGCTGCTGGCTGCCTTCACCGAGGCGATGCCGGCCGGGCCGACCCAGTCGCCGCCTTCCACCCATCACCAGGACCACAGCCTGCGCAGCCACGGCGAGGCCGGCATCCAGCGCCTGCTCGCCGGTGGCGGCGGGGTGATCCTGGGCCGGGCGGCGGCGGTCGTGCTCGGCAAGGACCGCGGCTATCACGTCCGGCTGGACGGCCCGCCCGAGCGCCGCGTCGCCCAGGGCGCTCGGATCGAGGGCGTCGGCGAGGCGGAGGCCCGGGCGCGCCTGCGCGCGTCCGACAAGGCGCGCACCGCCTACGTCCGCCGCCTGTACCGCACCGACCCGGCCGACCCGTCCCTGTACCATCTGGTGATCGACTCCACCGCGATACCGCTGGACGCGGTCGTCGAGCTCATCCTGGCCGCCGTCGGCGCCGCGGCGCACGCCCCGCAGGCGGTGCCGCGGCGGTAACGGACGGTCGCGGCCGGCAGGGCCCGTGCCGGGGCTCACAGGTGATAGGCGTACTCGCGGTATTCCCAGTCGGTGACGAAGCGCTCGAAGCGCTCGATCTCGTTGCGCTTGTAGGCGACGAACGAGGACACGAAGTAGCCGCCGAGCACCTCGGTGAGCTCCCCGTCGGCCTCCAGGGCATCGAGCGCCGCGGGCAGCCGAGGACTTCCTGCGGGTCGGCCGGGCGCTGCGCGCCGCGATCGCGGCGGTGGACCGGCGCGTGCTGCTGATCGCGTCGGGTGCCATGTCGCACACGTTCTGGTCGCTGCGCGAACTGCGCGCGCACGAGGCCAGCGACCCGGCGCACATCAGGACCGCGGCGGCCCGCCCGCGCGGCCCTACAGCGAGTACGAGAACTCGGTCGGCACCGGGCAGATCCACCTGTGGTTCGACCGGCCGGCCTCGGGCTGGACCGGGGGCAATCGTGGCTGAGTACCGGCGGATCCTGCTGGACGGCGCGTGCGTCCAGGTGGTCAGGGACGGAGACTGGCTGGTGGCCGGGGACGGCCGCCGGGTGGACGCGGCGACCGCGGTGCACCTGCCGCCGGTGGTGCCGACCAAGATCGTGGCGGTGCACCTGAACCACCACAGCCGGGTAAGGGAGTTCGGCGCCAGGCTGCCCGCCGCGCCCACCTACTTCCACAAGCCGTCTCCGCGCTCGTCGGCCACGGCGGCGCGGTGGTCAGGCCTGCCAACTGCACGTACCTCAACTACGAGGGCGAGGTCGCGATCGTGATCGGCCGCGCCTGCCGCGGGGTGCCCCCCTCGGCCGTCGCGGACTACATCGCCGGGTACACGATCGCGAACGACTTCGGGCTGCACGACTTCCGCGACACCGACGCCGGCTCGATGCTGCGGGTCAAGGGCTCGGACACGATGGCGCCGCTCGGCCCCGGGCTGGTCACCGGCTGGGACTTCCGCGGCAAGCGGCTGCGTACCTACGTCAACGGCGCCGTCGTACAGGACGGGTCAACCGACGAGATGCAGTGGGACATGCACTACCTGGTCGCCGACATCGCCCGCACGATCACGCTGGTCCCCGGCGACGTGCTGCTGTCCGGCACGCCGGCCAACTCCCGGCCGGTGCAGCCCGGCGACGTCGTCGACGTCGAGGTCGAGGGCCTGGGCAGGCTGACCAACCACGTGGTCGCCGGGCCGCTGCCGGCCGCTCTGGACTACGGCGCGCAGCCGACGGCAAGCGAGGAGGTCATCTCCACCGCGCTCGGCGGAGACTGGGAGTTGCGCGGCATCCGGCCCCCGGCCAGATCCTGACCTGGCTCCCCTTACCATCGTCCCATGCCCCGCCGCCTCGCCCTCGGCAACGCCCAGGACCTCGTCCACGCCGAGCGCGACATCCGCGGCCGCATCGGCGACCAGCCCCTCGACTTCGCGGCCATGGCCGCGGTGTCCAACATCTACCGCGCGGCCAACGCGATCCGGCACCACATGGAGCAGCAGGTGCTGGCGGAAGAGGACCTGTCCTGGGCCGCGTTCACGGTGCTGTTCGTGCTGTGGATCTGGGGCGACCAGCAGACCCGGCACCTGGCCGCCGAGGCCGGGGTCACCAAGGGCACGCTGACCGGCGTGCTGAAGACACTGGAAAAGCGCGGCCTGGCCCGGCGGCACGCGCACGACTCCGACGGCCGGCTGGTGCTGGTCTCCCTCGAGCCGCACGGCCGTGCCGTCATCGAGCGCCTGTTCCCCGCCTTCAACATGGGCGAAGCCCAGGTCAGCGCCAGCCTCACCGAACGAGAGAAGAACCAGCTAGCGTCCCTGCTCCGCAAGATCATCCGCACCGTCGAGGAAGACTAGAGCGCCCAGGAAAGCCTCGGCCGGTCGCAGCCTGTCATGGAGGTCGCGTGCGTATCAGCCTTGGCGATGTGTCCTTGTGGTTCGACGTATCCGGGCCATCGGTCGTCCCGCAGGGCGACACGACGGTAGAACGCCCGGTCGTGGTGGCCGTCCACGGCGGTCCCGGCTGTGTGACGCGCTCGGGCTGCGCAAGCCGGTGGTTCCAGAGGGGGAGTCGGACGCTACGTGACCTTATCCACCCGGACGATGGTGACCACGTCTGCTTCCACCTCGTACAGCACTCGGTAAGCCCCTGCGCGCAGCCGGCGGTAACTGCCGCGGACAAATGCATCCGGCGGTTCCGCATCTTCGGCTAAAGCCGCGATGGCCCGGTTGACCTGCCGCATTCCTGCCTGGTCAGCCATGAACCGGTGCGCCGACGTCAGCGCGGCGTGCCGCCAGACGATCGTCACTGGACGCTCCCGAGCAATTCAGCCATGGCAGCCTCATGGGGGACAGTGCCGCCAGGCCGTCCAGCTGCCTTCCACGCCTCATGCTCGGCGATGGCGGCGTCGATTTCCGCCTCCTCGATCTCGTCGGCCGAGGCGCGGTCCCTGAGGGCCGCGAGCATGCGGTACTCATCCAGGGGGACCACCACGGCTGTCTCGCCGCCGAGGTGGATCACGTCGTGACTGCTGCCGTGCTCTTCTGGCCGTGCACTCATAGGAGCGATGCTAGTCCAGACGCACTGCGCGGGCCGGTTCTGACTCGCCTGTGCGGCACCCGGTCCGCTCACCAGCTGCTTCCGGCATCGCTCTTTCGCGCTGGCACCAGGGTCACCAGGGCCTAGCCCGCAGGATCAGAGCTGGATCGTCGCCTGGATGATGAGCCGGCGGGCAGGCGGGGTGCGCCACCACGCCTGCGGGGCACCCTGCCCATGGCACGATGTCGGCATGACCGAATCCGAGCGCAAAGCCGACCTGCACCGCTACCTGCAAGACGCCCGCGGCGCGCTGCTGTGGAAGCTCGACGGGCTGTCCGAGTACGATATCCGCCGTCCCCTGATGCCGACCGGGACTAACCTGCTCGGCCTGGTCAAGCACCAGGCCGGAGTCGAGATGGGGTACTTCGGCGATACCTTCGGCCGCCCGTGCGCCGATCGGCTGGTCTGGGACGAATCCGACCCGATGTCCGACATGTTCGCCTTCCCTGGTGAATCACGCGAGTTCATCACCGGGCTGTACCGCCTGGCCTGGGCGCACTCTGACGCCACCCTCGACGCCCTGCCGCTCGACACCATCGGCCACGTCCCCTGGTGGCCGCCCGACGACAACGAGAGAACGCTGCACCACATCCTGGTCCGGGTGGCCACCGACACCAACCGGCACGCGGGCCACGCCGACATCGTCCGCGAGCTCATCGACGGCGCGATCGGCCTGACCGCCGAGAATCCCGTTCTGCCGCCAGGTGATCAAGGATGGTGGCAAGCCCACTATGACCGGGTCGAACGCGCAGCACAGGAAGCCGCTGAAGGCACCGGCGGCTAAACCGCACGCTGCCAGCACGCCCACCGCGTCCGTCCGGCAGGCCCCCGCGCACCGCATCCACCATTTCGCAGAGCCCGGATCCGCTCCGCTAACCGGAGAGCTGACGATCGTGACCCGGCGCGAACCGCGGCTGATCACAAGCGCATCGTGGCTTCGATGACCAGCTGACGGGCGGACTGGGTGTGTGCAGAGTTGGTGTGGTCCTCTCTAACTGGCTGACCGTGCAGTCAAGCGGTGTCTTCGGGCCTGAATTGGCTGCGTCCCGTCCTGGACCCGGCTGCCCGGACGTGAGGCATGGCCCTGGTGGTTCGTCACCGACCTGCCAGGCCTTCACCCGGGCGCCCTGGTCGAGTCGCCGTCGTCGTTCCGCCGCCGCGGCGTCTTCATCACCAGCGGGGCACTTGACCGCGCATGAGCACCGGCCTGGGCAGAGAGGACATCCGCGCGCTCCTCGACGACCTGTCCGCGACGGATCGGATGGACATCATTTCGGCCTACCGTCGGCGCCGCCCGATCGTTACCGAGCTGTGACGGCGATTCAGGTGCCGAAGTCTGCCCTTCAGCGATCTACCAATATGCGCCCGATCGGCGTGCCCGCGGATCACGTGGCCTAACTGGTTGCGAAGGGTTGGATGACCATGCCGAACAGTCCGGACGTGAGCATCGTGGTGAGCCAGACCGGATCCGCGCGCCGGCGGTGGCGTCGCGTTCGCCCCGCCCGATGCGCTGCGGGCCTCACGGCCGCGCTCCTGGCGGTGGGCGGCTGCTCGTCGGCGGGCACGGGTTCGGCGGGCGCGGGTTCGGCGGGCGACGGTTCGGCGGGCGCGGCCACTACCCCGCACCCGGCTCCGGCCAGCTCGTCCTGGCACATCGTCAAGCGGGTCGCGAGCGGCCCGAATGGCGGCTTCACCGCGGTCACCGCGGTCGGCCAGGACGGCGGGTGGGCGTTCGACGGGATCTCGAAGCCGACCGCCTGGGAGCGGAACGGATCGACCTGGACGCAGGTTCCCTTCCCCGGGCAGAGCAACGAGACGGTGGTCTCGGCCGCCGCGAGCTCGGCCACCAATGCCTGGGCGTTCACCGACGAGCTCGGCAAATCACGGGCGCTGCGCTGGAACGGCCAGCGCTGGACGGTGATACGATCCTTCTCCCGGGCGATCGGCAGCGCCGTCGTGCTCAGCCCGTCCGATGTGTGGGTGTTCGGCCAGCCGTACGTGCCCGGCGCCGATCTGGGCGCCTGGCATTACAACGGCCGCACCTGGTCGCAGGTTGCGTCCGGTCACGGCCTGGAGGGCGGCAGCGGCCTGTCAGCCAGCGACATCTGGGCGTTCGACGGGGCCGACGTGGCGCACTGGAACGGGTTCACCTGGTCCCGGACCTCGGTGGCGTCGCTGCTGCCTGCCAAGCAGCTGAATGGTTTTAATGACCCGGCCCTGACCGGAATCTACGAGCAGTCCAGGCACAGCGTCTACGCCATCGCGAACGGCAACGAGCAGGACCAGGGCGGCCCGCTGGCCATCCTGCACTGGAACGGCTCGGCGTGGTCCAAGGTCGCCGGGCGCAGCTATGGGTTCGGCCCCGGCCAGTTCAGCTCCGACGGCCGCGGCGGCCTGTGGCTGCCGACGGGGCGCTGCTGCGGGGTGGGGTATCTGCTGCACTACTCGGCCGGGCACCTGACCCAGGCCGCGCTGCCGGGCGGACCGTACCGGATCGACGTTGGTGCGGTGGCGCTCATCCCCGGCACCGCCGAACTGCTGGGCGTCGGCGACACCCACGGCTACCCCAACCCCGGGGCCGACGTCGTCGGCGTGATCCTGCAGTACGGGACCTGAGCCGCCTGGCTTCCGGGCCCTCCGGGCGTGCCCGAGGGCAGGCACCACCGCTCGTTCGGCCTCAGAAAATCCGGGGTGCGGCCGGCTGGTTACATACAGTACAGAGCGATCGCCGGCCTTGCTAGCAGAATCAGAGCTGGATTGTCGCCTCGATGGTCAGGCTGCGGGCGGGGCGGGTGTGTGCACAGTGGCTTCTAGCGCACCCACCGTGTGCTGGCTGCCAGCTGCCCCACCGGTGCCCGCGAATCGTGATGCCCGGACGGGTGGCTTAACTTTTTGCGGGAGGATCCGGGCTCGTGGGAGGAAAAGGTGTGCCAGGACGCACCGGATCCTCCCGCAAGCCCGGATGCTCCCAGATCTTCCGTCACCCGGACACCGGCAGCCGCATCCGCACCACTGCCCGCACCTGGACCGCCGGCCTGGCCGCGCTCGCCCGGGCCGGGGCCGGCTGCGTCGTCCGGGCCGGTGATGAAGCCGTCGAGCGACATCGTGATGTCGGCGACCAGTTTCCCCACGGACACGCTGTTACTGGTCGGACCGGTAGTGCGATACGGCGTCTTCGTCCCATTCCAGGCCGTTTCCGGGGACGTCCGGGACGTGCAGGTCGCCGGAGCGGACCTCGAACGGGCGGGCCAGGACCGGGTGGGCCCAGTCCTGCCATTCCAGCCACTGGCGGGTCGGGGTGACGCGGAGCAGGTGGCCGGAGACCTCCGGGTATAGATGGGAGGACATCGGCATGCCGGTCACATCGGCGATCGCGGCGGCCTGCAGCCAGCCCGTCACCCCGCCGATCCGCATCAGGTCCGGCATCACCAGGTCGCAGGCCCGGGAGCGGATCGCCTCGTACATCGCTCGCGGGCCGTAGAAGTTCTCGCCCAGCATGATCGGCGTGGCCAGGTCGGCGGCTAGCCGTGCGTGCCCGTCCAGGTCGTCGTAGCGCAGCGGCTCCTCGATCCAGGCCAGGCCCGCCGCGTCCAGCCCGCGGCCGCGTTCTAGCGCCTCGGCCAGCGTGAGTCCCTGGTTGTAGTCCGCGACCAGCGTTACCCGGTCGCCGACGGCAGCCCGGACCCGGCGGACCGCGTCGATGTCCTGGTCCGGCTCGGACCGCCCGACCCGGACCTTGAGCGCCGTGAAACCGCCCTCGGCGAGGAGTTCCAGCGCCTCGTCGGCGACCCGGTCGGGCGGGATGAGGCCCAGGCCGTTGCTGTTGTAGGCGGGAACAGGAGCCAGCGTGCCGCCGAGCAGCCGGGCCAGCGGCAGGCCTGCCGCCTTGGCCAGCGCATCCCACAGCGCGATGTCCAGGCCGGCCACCGCGGCCAGGGCCAGGCCCTGGTAGCCGGCCAGGCTCAGCCAGCCCTTGGCTTCGGCGAAGGCCGCCCCCGGCGAGACCGGGCGGCCCCGGAGCCCGGCGCCGAGGTCGGCCAGCACCGTCCGCAGCGCGGCGGAGGCGCGGACCAGGTAGGGAGCAAGGTAGCCGCGGCCGACGATGCCCTGCTCGGTCGCCACGTCGATGAGCAGCAACGGCCACCGGGAGAAGTCCCCCACCTTGGTCGCCAGCGGCCGCCGCAGCGGCACCACCACCGCCCGCACCGTCACGTCGCGGACCACCAGCCCGAGATCCCGATCGGTCACGATCGCCTCCTAGCAGCGTCACCACAGTCCATCGTGGAGCTCCGGCACAGGTACCGTACGACCCAGAACGAGATGATCTTGGGAACGCGGATATCCAGGCACCGACGTCCATTCCTGACGTAGCCTCGGTCTCGTTTCAGTCGTAGCATGTCCAGGACCCGGCGTCGTGCGGACCGGACGAGGAGGGGCGGCGATGGCAGCGAGCAAGGCGGCCGAGGACTCGCGCGGCGCACACGAGTTCGACGTCAGGGTGGCGCATCCGGCCAGGATCTACGACTACTGGCTGGGCGGGAAGGACCACTTCCCCGCCGACCGGGTGGCAGGCGAGCAGACCATCGCCGCCTACCCCGAGATCCGGGCGTCCGCGCGGGCCAACCGGGCGTTCCTGGCGCGGACCGTCCAGTACCTGGCCGCCGAGGAGGGGATCCGGCAGTTCCTCGACATCGGCACCGGGCTGCCGACGGCCAACAACACCCACGAGGTCGCCCAGGCGGTCGCGCCGGCCAGCCGGATCGTCTACGTCGACAACGACCCGCTCGTGCTCGCGCACGCCCGCGCGCTGCTGACGAGCAGCCCCGGGGGCGTCACCGACTACCTCGATGCCGACCTGCGGGACACCGACCAGATCCTCGAGCAGGCCGCGGAGACCCTGGACTTCACCCGGCCGGTCGCGGTCATCCTGCTCGCCATCCTGCATTACATCCCGGACCTGGAGGAGTGCCGGCGCGTCATGGCCCGGCTGACCGCCGCCATACCGTCCGGCAGCTTCATGGTGATCTCGCACGCGGCCAGCGACATCGACGCGGACCAGATGGCCGAGATGATCAGGCGGATGAACGAGTACATGGGCGACACCACCCACGTCGGGCGCACCCGCGACGTGGTCGCCGAGTTCTTCACCGGCCTGGACCTGATTGAGCCCGGCGTGGTGAAGGTAACCGAGTGGCGGCCGGAATCGGAGCAGGCGGCGAACGGCCCCACCTCGCTGTGGGGCGGCGTGGCGCGGAAGCGCTGACGGGGCAGGCGCGGGCGGTGAAACAATCGGCGGGTGAGCGAAGCCAGCCGTGAGGGCAAGCCGTCCGAGCCGGTCGACGCGATGCGGGCGCGGGTGCGCGACAGCCTCGACCGGCAAGGGATGCTGCGCACGCTCGGCGTGGAGCTGATCTCGGTCGAGCGGGGCCGGGTGCAGATGGTGCTCCGGCACGACGACAGGTTCACCCAGCAGCACGGGTTCCTGCACGCCGGGGCGGTATCCGCGGTCCTGGATAGCGCGTGCGGGTACGCGGCCTACAGCGTCATGCCGCCCGAGGCCTCGGTGCTGACCGTGACCTTCACGATCAACCTGCTCGCGCCCGCGGCCGGACAGCGGTTCGCCATCACGGGCTCGGTGGTCAGGGCGGGCCGCACCCTGGTGGTGTGCCGGGGCGAGGCGTTCGCCGACGACGCCGCGGTGCCGTTCGCGGTCATGCAGGCGACGATGACCGCCGTGGTCAACCGGCCCGGCATCAGCGGCTGACGGCTCGGGTCACAGCCGCTCGACCCCCGAACCGAACTGTTCGAGCTGCTCGTCGAGGTCTTGCGCCTGCCGCGAGTTCCTGAACAGCGGGTGGGTCAGCTCGGACCTGAGGGCGGCCAGGCGGTGTACCTGGACGGCGGTGCGCTCGCCGGGCGGCAGGGTCATGACCGGTTCCAGGGCGACGATCGCGGCGTCGAGCGCGCCGGAGCGGAGCCGGACGATCGCCAGCTCGGTATGGGCGAGCATCCGGCACTTGCGGCTGTGCTGCTCGCCGGGCCCGGGTCCGGAGCGGTAAAGGCCGGTGGCGCGTTCCAGTTCGGCGACCGCCTCGCCCTGGTCTGCCTCGGACAGGATGAAGCCCGCGTAGTAGTGGTGGGTTGCCGCCGAGAAGCCGAACTCGCCGCCGATCTCGAGCAGTTCGTCGACGTAGTCCCGCTCCCTGGCCTGCGCCGCGGCGGCGATCGCGTGCCGCGCGGTCTCTCCGTCGCCGCGCCGGGCGCAGGCGAGGCCGGCGAACAGGTGCAGCTGGGCCGCGTTCTGCCCGTCGGCGAGGTAGCCGAGTCCACTGCGGGCCAGGTCCGCGGCCTGGCCGTGGCGGCCGTGCCAGTAGGCGGCGTAGGCCGCGCACAACCGGAGCCGGGCCATCAGCGGCCGGTGATCGATGATCGTCGCGTAGACCCAGCCGGACCTGGTCAGCTCCTCGGCCTCCGGCGGGTAGCCGAGGTTGGTGGCCGCCGCGGCCATTAACGCGCTGAGGCAGCCCGCCAGCAGGTAGAGCTCGGCCGAGTCGCGCGGCCACTGGCGCCGGTCAAGCGCCTCGGCGATCCGGTTCTTCACTCGCCGCATCTGGACGAACAGGTCGAACGTCTCGCCGGTGAGGTAGTCCGTCGACAGCCGCGTCACGTCGGCGCGGAATTGCTCCAGGGTGGCCTCGCCGATGCCGCGCTGCTCGGCGCGCTCGGCATGCTCGCTGCCTTCGTGCGCGGCCATCAGCACCTCTCGCCTGATCGTGGCGGTGACCACATTGGGGCCCACATCGGGCTGTGGCGTACCACGGTAGGCAGCGGCGTCGGATACCCCAGAGCTAGGGTCGACCATGCCCGGCGGGCGCGCGGCAAGCTCACGGCCGCGCGCAACGTGCAGGTCGGAGCCACGCGGCCCGAACTGGCTGAACGGGATGCCGAAGGCGCCGCAGTAGTAGAGCTGGTACCGCTCGGCCGGAGCCACCACGCCGCGTTCCCAGCGGTAGATGTTGTGGCTGATGTTGTCGATTCCGGGCACCGACGTGTCGCCCTTGTCACGAGCGGCCCTGATCAGCTGGCGGGCCATCTCGGACCGGGTCCAGCCACGGTCCTCGCGCTGCCGGCGCAGCCAGGTGCCGAGTTCGGATGACATAGCCCGACATCGTAACGGTAAGCAATCCCGCCGAAGCATAAGGTGTCGAATATTGTCGCGTAATGTACCGGCTGTAGAGCGGAATGTCAACGGCTTGCCAACTCGACGGAGAGGCGGAGGGCGACGGCTACCAGATCGTCGGCTCGGAGTTTGGCGGCGGGTTCTTCGCGGATGGTATCGGCCAGGAACTGGCTGGGGTCTAGGGCTACCCGTTCGGCTTCGCGGTCGCCGCCGGCGTCTAGCCAGTACTTGAGCTGGGGGCCGTCTACCTCGGGGTGGAACTGGACCGCCAGATGCGGGCCGATGGTGAAGGCCTGGACGCCGATCTCGTTGCGCGCCAGGACGGTGGCCTGCGGCGAGGGGAGGCAGCGGTCGCCGTGGAACTCGAGCCAGGGGCCGGCCGGGACCACGTCGGGATCCAGCGATTCGACCAGGCGCCAGCCGATCTCCTTGCCGGGCATGGCCTCCACCCGGCCGCCGAACGCGGCGCACAGCGCCTGGGCGCCGAAGCAGATGCCGAGCATGGGCACCCCTGCCTCGTCGGCCCGGCGCAGCCAGGCCAGTTCGTCGGCGATCCAGGCGTCGGCGTCGTTGACCGAGCTGATGGCGCCGAGCACCACGACGTGATCGAATCCGGCCGGGTCAGGCAGCGGGCCGTCCTCGGTGACCAGGTGGACGGTGACCTCGGCGCCGCGCGCCTCGAAGGCGGCGCCGATGAAGCCGGCCGAGTCCACGTCGTGGTGCCGGATGACGAGCACTCGCATGATGCCTCCGCGTCCGTTGCCGATCGGTTCGTTTGGTGCCAAACTATCAAGAGTGGCAGCCGGTGCAGTCGATCTAACCGATCTTGACATGTGGGCCCGCGGGGTGCCATATGCGGAGTTCGGGCGGCTTCGGGCGCAGGCGCCCGTCGCCTGGTTTCCCGCCCGAGCACACCAAGCTGCGCAAGATCGTGTCCGGCCACTTCTCGCAGCGCGCGGTGGCGGTCTACGAGCACTTCATCGCCGGGCTCACCGAGCAGGTGCTTGACCGGTGCCCGGACGGCGGGTGCTTCGACTTCGTGGACGCGGTGGCCAAGGAGGTGCCGATCCGGGTGCTGGCCCGGATCATGGGGCTGCCCGAGGCCGAGCTGGATCTGTTCATCGACCTGGGCGACCGGCTGATCGCCAACACCGACCCGGACATCACCGACGTCGTCTGGGGCCGCGACGACACCGACGCCTACCGCCGGTACCCGTTCCGCAGCCCGTACGGCAAGCAGCTGTGGGACCTCGGCCGCCAGGTGGTCAAGGGCCGGCTCGCAGATCCGGGCGACGACCTGCTGTCCAGGCTGCTGCGCGCCGAGGTGGACGGGGACCGGCTCAGCGAGACCGACCTGGACAACTTCTTCTCCATCCTGGTCGTGGCCGGGAACGAGACCACCAGGATCGCGATCGCCCAGGGGGTGCTCGCGTTCTGCCAGTGCCCGCAGGAGTGGGACCGGCTGCGGGCCGACCCGGGGATGCTGGAGACCGCGACCGACGAGGTGCTGCGGTGGAGTTGCCCCACCCACTTCATGCGGCGGACCGCCACCGCGGACACCGAACTCGGCGGGGCGCAGATCCGGGCCGGCGACAAGGTGGTGCTGTGGTACGTGTCCGGGAACCGCGACGAGGAGGAGTTTGACACCCCGGACGTGTTCGACGTCGGGCGCAGCCCGAACCGGCACCTCAGCTTCGGGCGCGGCGGGCCGCACCTGTGCCTCGGGGTGCACCTGGCCCGGCTGGAGGTGAAGGTGGTGCTCGCCGCGCTGGCCAGGCGGTACAGCCGGTTTGAGCTGGCCGGGGAGCCGCGGCGGATTCGGTCGAACTTCACGAACGGGCTCAAGGCGCTGCCGGTCCGGGTGTACCGGTGACCGGGTCGCGGCGGCTGCCGGGCCGGGTGTCGAAGTGACCGGCCCGAAGCTGCTGCTGATCTTGACGGAAAACTGGACTATGCGGCCGGCGCCGGACGTGGCGGATCTGGTCGGGTTCGCGGTCGAGGCGGAGCGGGCCGGGATCGACGGGGTGATGGTGAGCGAGCACGTCGTGCTCGGGCCGTCGGCGGACGCGGCGGGACGGCCGGAGAACCCCAGGGACTACGCGCTGCCCGGCAACCAGGACCCGGCTTCGCCCTGGCCGAGCCCGATCGTGCTGCTCAGCGCCGTGGCCGCGGCCACCTCGCGGATCCGGCTGGTCGCCGGGGCGATCATCAGCCCGCTGCGGCACCCGCTCGCGTTGGCGAAGGACCTCGCGACCCTGGATCGGCTCAGCGGCGGGCGGCTGGTCGTGCAGCCGACGGTGAGCTGGCACCGGGACGAGTACGCCGCGCTCGGCGTCCCGTTCGGGCAGCGCGGCGAGATCCTGGATGAGCAGCTCGAGGTCTGGGCTAAGGCCTGGGGATCCAGTCCGGTTGCCCATGAGGGGAACCACTTCTCGTTCGGCAAAATGCTGATGGCGGTCGGCTCGCTGCGCAGCTTCGCGCATTCGCCGGGGCGGGTGCGGCTGGTGGTGTGCGCGGTCGTGGCGATCGCGATCACGGCGGGCGCCATCTACGGCTCGTTCTACAAGGTGACAAGCCCCACGATCCTGGCACCCTGGTTCGCCCTGATCGTGCTGGTGATCGGGTTCGCGTCGACCTTCGTCACCCGGGCCCGGCGGTCGGCGAGCAGCCAGCTGCCCGACCTGACCAAGAGCACCGCGTGACGGCTGTCCTCGTCACCGGCGGGGGCACCGGCATCGGCGCGGCGGTGACCCGGCTGCTCTGTGCGGGCGGCGACCAGGTGGCCTCCCGTGTGGCGGCGGTGGCCGAGCGGTTCGGGCGACTGGACGGGCTGGTGCTGAACGCGGGGATCATGGTGCCCGGCGGCGGGCGGCGAGCGCGCAGGAGGTCGCCGCGTCGCGGGTTGTTACCCGGGCCCTAGGACGGGGCGTAGCCGGCTTCGGTCAGCATGTGGCGGAGATCGATGACCATCTGGGCGTCGATGTCCTTGTGGGCGGGGCGCTCCAGGAATGCTTCCTGCGATCCGACCTTGACCAGGAACTTGCCGTCGTGGTGCAGCTCGGTGGTGCCGACTGCGTCCAGCAGCGACATCACCGCGTGCCACTCGACGTTGTGGCTCGTGGGGTGGGCGAAGATCTGGCGCAGCGTGTCGCGGTGGCGGTTGTCGAGGTGCTCCGGCTCCGGCGAGGATGACATCCGTGTTCCCTTCTGGTCCTTGTGGGCCGACCCTACGCCATGTGCTCGTCGTCGGCGTGGACGGAGTCCGTTTCGACCTGCTCGGTCGCCGCGGTCAGGTCAGGGCAGGGTGAGGATCTGGGGGCCTTGTTCGGTGACGGCTACGGTGTGCTCGACGTGGGCGGCGCGGCTGCCGTCGGCGCTGCGGATGGTCCAGCCGTCGTCGTCGATGTGATACTGGTCCTTGCCGCCGGCCAGGAACCAGGGTTCGATGGCGATGACCAGGCCGGGGACGAGGCGGCGGCCGCGGCCCGGCGGGCCCTCGTTGGGGATGTGCGGGTCCTCGTGCATGGCCCGGCCGACTCCGTGACCGCCGAAGTCGGTGCAGATCCCGTAGCCCCCGGCGCGTCCGGCGGCGCCGATGGCGGCCGAGATGTCGCCGATCCGCGCCCCGGGCACCGCCGCGGCGATGCCGGCCTGCAGCGCGTCACCGGTGGTGGCGATCAGCCGCCGGTCGGCCGGGCGCGACGGCCCGATGGTGAAGGAGATCGCGGCGTCGGCCGCCCAGCCGTCGAGCACGGCGCCGCAATCCACGCTGAGCAGGTCACCGTCGGCCAGCCGGTAGCGGCCGGGGATGCCGTGCAGCGCCGCGTCGTTGACCGAGGTGCAGATCGTCGCGGGGAACGGCACCGGGGCGAACGCGGGCCGGTAGCCCAGGAACGGCGAGGTGGCGCCGGCCTCCGCGAGCACGCCGCGGGCGGCCTCGTCAAGGTCAGCCGTCCGCATCCCGGCCTTCGCCTCGGCCCGCACGGTCGCCAGGATCTGCGCCACGACCTGCCCGGCGGCCCGCATGGCCTGGATCTCCGCCGCCGTCTTGATCTCGACCATTCCGTTATGCCGCCTTCGCAAGGATGTCGCCGCGACGGCCGCCCGGCGCCACGCCGGGCTCGACGAACCACTCGCGGCCGCAGATGAGGCCGTAGACCGGTACCGGCAGCGCGACCAGCAGCCGGAACACCCGGCCAGCCCGGCCGCGGCCCAGCTGGGACCGGTGCGCGGCCAGCGCCGCCCGTTTCTGCGCCGCGAACCTGCGCACGTCTACCCGGTGCGTTATCGCGGACCGCGGGCTGAACATCTCGCCGAGGTGCCGGAAGTCGTAGCGGACGACCAGCCGCAGCACGGTGAGCGGGGCAGCGACCAGCGCCACGAACTCCCGCGGAACCGTCGCCTCGAGCACCCGGACCTCGGCAAGCTCCGCTGCCCGGGCGCCGACCTGGTGCACCTTGACGTGGTCCCGGTGCCGGTAGCCGCCGTTGGGGTCATAGCTCAGCAGGACGTCGGCGCGCTCCTCGCGGATCAGGGCGGCTAGCTTGGCCGCCGCCTCTTCTGGGTCCGCGCGCGCGAACCTGACCTGGCCCGGCGGGTCCGCGAACAGCACCGGTCCGTGCCCGCTGTCCGCGTAGCCCAGGTGCACGACCCGAGCCGCGCCGAGGATCGCCGCGCTGGCCCGCAACTCGTTCAGGCGGGCCATGGGGCGGTCCAGGTCAGGCCGGCCCATCCAGCCCGAGCAGGCCACCACGATGATCACCCGGTGGCCGGCCGCGGCCAGCTTGGCCAGCGTTCCGCCGGTCAGCAGCACCTCGTCGTCCGGGTGGGCGTGGAAGGCCACGATGGTCGCCATCCCCGCCATCTTCGCATGCGGTGAGACGTCACAGGCGCGCGTCGCCGGAGATCTCGTCCATCCGGAGGATCTCCAGGGCGACGCCGATCCGCAGCGCGGTCGGCGCGTCGGTCGCGAAATCGCCGAGCATCCGCTCCAGCTTGGTCACCCTGTAACGCATGGTGTTGTAGTGATAGTGCAGGATGCGGGCCGACTCGGCCACGTTGAACCGCGTGCTGGACAGCACCGTCAGCGACTTGAGCAGATCCGCGCGGGCCGGCTCGGGCAGCTTGAGCACCGGCCCCAGCGTGTCGTCGACGAACGCGCGCAGCTCCGTCTGGCTCACGTTGCTGATAAGCCGGTACAGGCCGAGCCCGGCGAAGCTGGTGACCGCGCCTCGGCCGTTCAGCCGCTGGCCGACCTGCAGCGCCACCCTGGCCTCCTCGTACAGCCGCGGGATGTCGGCCGGTCCGGCGGCGACCTGGCTGACGCCCACCGAGTAGGCCCGCCCCGTCCCGGCCGTCATGTCCGCGTGCGCCTTGCGGGCCAGCCCGGCCGCGTCGGCCAGGCCGACCACCGCCACCAGCTCGGTGGCGAAGCCGGCCACCGCCGCGTGCCGGTCCCGGTCGCGGACCGCCCTCGTCCACAGCTCGACCGCGCGCAGCGCCGAGGCCTCCTGCTGGCGGGTCGACTCGTCGGCCCGATCGGCGCCGCAGGCCCTGGCGACGAGCACCGCCAGCGGCCGCCGCAGGTCCCAGCCGAACCTGACCGCCCGAGCCAGCGCGTCGTCCATGTCCGCGGTCGTGCCCGTGACCAGGTCGTGCAGCGCGTTCGAGGCGAACTGCTGCTCGACCGCGAGCACGGCGAGGTCCCTGGTGATCTCCAGCGCGGCCACCAGCGCCGCCTGCTCGACGGCCAGGCCGGCCACCCCGGGCAGGCCCTGCTGGCCGCCGACCGCGAGCACGAAGCCGTGCCGCATGTCGCCGGCCCTGATCACCCCGGCCGCCCACTGGGTTCCGGTCGCGGCGTCCCTGTGCACGCCCGCGACCAGCCAGGCGGTGCCCACTAGACTGCCGGGGCCGCGGAAGACCGGCGCACGGGACCGGGCGGTGGCGGCGAGCGGATAGCCGCCCGGATCGCAGATGACCACGTCGGCGTCGGGCAGCAGGTCGGCCAGCTCGTCGGCCAGCCGGGCCAGGCCGCCGCCGGTCAGCGCGATGCGGAGGAATGCGTCGTGCATCTGCTGCCGCCTGGCGAGCGCGGCAGCCTGCCGGTTGACGATCGTCTCGAACGTCTGGCTGAGCACGTCGTCGAGCGGGGATGTGGCCGGAATCACCACGATCGGGAAGCCGACCTTGTCGGCCAGCTCGACCGCGGCGGGCGGAACCTCCGCCAGGTACTCGTCCAGCTTGACGCCGAGGCCCGCCAGGCCGTTGGCGGCGAGCTGCTCGATCAGCCTGCAGAACTCGCCGGGCAGGTCCGCGGGCTGGCGGCGCAGCGGATACCCGGTGGTGAGCAGGAACTCGTCCTGCTTCGTCCAGCGCACGATGTTCGGCACGGTCATCACGTTGAGGCGGCGGACCACCCGGTCCAGGCCGCCCTCGCCGGCGATGATCCGGGCGCCGCGCATGGCGTCCTGGCCCAGCATCTCGCGGACGGTCAGCCCGTCGATCGGGGTGTGGGCGCCGCGGCCGCGCCGGATCGGCACCAGGTCAGCCCGGATCGCTGGCCGGCGGCGGGGCCGAGGGCGGGGCCGAGGGCGGGGCCGAGGGCGCCGGGCCCGCCGGGGCGGCCGGGTACCGAGCGAGAGCCTGTGCCGCCGGGGCCGCCTCGGCCGGTAGCGCCTGGGCCGGATAGGGCTGGGTCGCGGGCAGGGACGTGCACGGGTCCTCGACCAGGCTGCGGGCCCAGGCCAGGTCGGCCTCGCTGGGGGTGATCTCGGCTTCCGCATCGAGCAGCTGCATGGGGTTGTCGGTGATCATCCGCGTCACCTGGGCCATCGACACCCCCTTCTCGTAGATCGTCTGCGCGAAGATGCGCAGCGCCTCCGACGGCATCGGGTTGTGCCGCTGCCCGGTGTCGGAGACCAGCAGGCAACGGGACGCGCCGATGCGCTGCACGGCCGCGGCGACCTTCTCCGGTGCGGCGTACTGCCAGGCGGGCGACACCGTGCAGTAGCCGAACTCCGGCATCGCGCCCATCCTGGCCACCTCCTCCAGGGTGTCCAGGTCGAGGTTGGGGACGCGGAAGTAGGGGTGGGTGATGACGATCTTCTCCACCCCGACCGACCGGGCCTCGCGGACCAGCGCCACGATCTCCCGCGGCGCCAGGTGCGAGGTGCCGAGGATCGCGCCGTGCTCGGCGACCAGCTCGAGCACCTCCTTGACCTCGGGCCGCAGCTTCCCTTCCTTGTCCGCCACCCAGATTCCCTCGGCCTGGCTCCGGCCGCCCTGCTGGGCGTCGTAGCCGCCGGTGCCGCCGTGGATCTCGGCGTGGTAGCCGGCGTCGACCGTCGGCATCCAGACCTCCTTGCCGCCAAGGCGCAGCGACGCCTCGACGGCCGCGGGGTTGATGCCGCCGACGTAGTAGTTCAGCACGATCCCGCCGAACACCCGGATGCCGGGGATGACCCGCTGCACCAGGTAGGCGCGGGACACGGTGTTCTCGTGATGGCACTTGAGCAAGATGGCCTTCAGGCCCGCGTCGCGGGCCGCCCGGACGATGTCGAAGTCGTCCGCCAGCCGGGGGAACAGGTCGGGGTACGGGTGGCAGTGCAGGTCCACCGCGCCGGTCACGTCCACGAGCGGTCCGCCGTAGGTACGCCTGGTCATTGGTGTTCTCCCGTTGCTAAATGTGTATGTTCCTCGGGTGTATGTCAATGTTTGCCGTCATGGGTCCGGATCTCTCGGCAACTATCGCCGGGCTCCGGTGAACAGCACCGCGACCCGGTCGTCGTCGCCGACCTCGCCGCGGCGCCGCATCTCCAGCAGCCCGCCCAGGCCCGCGGAGCCGGTCGGGTCGACCGGGATCCCGGTCACCGCCACGGCCAGCTCGTTGGCCGTGACCAGGGAATCCTCGGCCACGACCAGCGGCCGTCCGCCGGTCAGCAGCATGCCTTCCACCACGGCCCGCCAATCGTAGGTCTCGTCGTCGAGAATGCCGGTCGCCACGCTCCGCGGCGGCTCCGGCCACGGCCGCATGAACTCCGCCCGGTTCGCCGCGGCCCTGGCCATGGCACCGCGCACCGCGTCGGGGTCGGGGTCGGGGTCGGCCGTGCTGGGCAGCAGCTCGCGGACCCGTTCGTAGGCCTGCTCCAGCGGGTGGGCGCCGTAGGTCTGCACGGTATGAACGCGGGGCAGCCGGTCCAGGGCGCCGAGGTCCGCCGCCTCGCGCAACGCCTGGATGCACGCGCTGGCCAGGGCTCCACCGCCGACCTGGACGACCAGGTGGTCCAGCTGGCCAGGCCCGGCAGCGGACGGGGAGGTGGCGAGATCGGTCACCAGCTCGTAGCCCAGGGTCAGGCCGCCCTCGATGGCCAGGCCGTTCTGGTTGCCCTGGGTGGTGAACGGCACCGCGCCCCGGTCAAGTTCCTCGCGCAGCCGCAGGTAGGCGGGGTCGCCGGGGACGCCAGGCGGGCGCGGGCAGGCGACCACCTTGGCCCGCAGGTCCGCCAGGCGGCTCACGATGGCGGGATCGGCGTCCGGCGGCACGAACACGGTCAGCCGCCAGCCGCCCGCGCGGGCCAGCACCGCCGCGGCAAGCGCGGCGTTACCGCAGCTCGCTATCGCCAGGTCGGGGCGGTCCGCGGGATCGAGCAGGCCGGCCTGCGCCAGCACCGCCAGGTGAATGAGCACGCCCATCAGGTGCCTGCCCTTGTGCGAGCCGGATACGTTGCGGGTCTCGTCCTTGACCCACACCCCGCCGGCCGGGGAGAAGCCGAGCGCATCGCTCAGCGCCCCGCTGCGGAAGAACGGCGTGGCACGGAACCCGCGACCGTCGGTGGCGGCGACCGCGGCGTCAAGCGAGGCCACCAGGTCGAGGTAGGCGGCGTCGGAGATGCCGCGGGCCAGCGCCGCGTGGTGGGAGTGCATGAGCGCGCGGTAGCGGACGAACGGGTTCGCCGCGGCGCCCGAGGAGCTGACTGGGGCGGCCGGGAAGCGGGCGGCGGCCGGATCGAGCACGCGGGTCAGCACGTGATCGGCCTTGTCGGTGCCGGCCCGCGGGCAGCGGAACGGGAACCGATCGTCGGGGTCGGCGACGTAGTCGCACCCCGAGCAGCGGATCGTGCTGGCCAGCCGGGTCGTCATGCCGGGTCAGGCCGCCAGGCCGGTCCGGGAGTTGAACTCGGCGATCATCGCGTCCCAGGCCGGCAGCAGGTCGCGCAGGCCGGTCCAGAACGACTGGTCGCGCCGTGCCTCGAAGTCGGGCAGCGGGACCCCCTGCTGCTCGACCCAGGTGTAGTAGCCGAGGTTGAAGATGCGGTCCCGGTCCGCCCTGGTCGCCTCGAGCAGGTCGTCGGTGCCGGCGCCGAGCATCCACCGGCCGAAGACCTCGGCCGCGTCGGCGGGCCCGAACCCGGCGGGGAAGTCGCGGGCGGCGATCCGGTCCCGCTCGCTGCCGTACATCGCCGCCGGGTCGGTGGCCACCGTCAGGACCACGTCGTCGGGGCCGAGCCGCAGGTACTTCGCGGTCTTGACGGCGGCGAGGATGTTGCAGACGCTGGACAGCCCGAAGGCGGGCAGCGCGGCGAGCACCGGCTCGGGAACCCGGCGCGCCCGCAGGTAGTCCTTGCCCGTTTCGGCGGCGAACAGCACCGAGAGCTGATCGGTGGCGCGGTCGGAGATCCCGGTAACCAGGTCGGTGTACATCACGTTGTGGATCAGCGGGATGTGCTTGTCGCCGATGCCCTGGATGTTGTGCTCGCCGAAGCCGTTGGCCAGCATCGTTGGGCACTCGAGGGCCTCCACCCCGACGATCTTGGCGCCGTAGCGCTCCTTCAGGTAGTCACCGGCACCGATGGTTCCGGCCGAGCCCGAGGCCGCGACAAAAGCCCGCAGCCGCAGCTCAGGACCCGCGGCCTCGGCCAGCGAGTCGAACACCGAGGCCATGGCCTGCCCGGTGCACAGGTAGTGGACCAGGTGGTTACCGAACTCGGAGAACTGGTTGATGATGACGTTGCCCGGCTCTTGCGCCAGCTCGGCGCACTTGTCGTAGATCTCCTTGACGTTGCTCTCGGTGCCCGGGGTCCTGACGATGTC